>ERZ888423.3371-NODE-3371-length-10617-cov-6.293694_pt1 | contig 10617 bp, 9 predicted proteins | sample MGYA00520523_ERZ888423 | MGnify/ENA primary metagenome ERZ888423 (study PRJEB32303, sample SAMEA104408611) | aquatic metagenome | biome: Brackish water; feature: Pelagic; material: water | place: Baltic Sea | collected 2014-06-08T10:24:00 | depth 30,27 m ...
GTATAACGGTTGGAACTTTTGATGAATGTAAGCGTCTGATAAACTCTATAGCTTTAATTTTAGAAGTTGATTCACCTCAAAAGAATTTAAATTAGTATGTTTCAGGTTTGTGTTGCCTTACTGAAATAACGAGTAAAATGAGTTTAGTGCACAATGCGTGTAAACGAAAAACAATCTGCCGGAGTCAGTCAATGAGTAATAAGGGGCAAATGCTGCAAGATCCCTTCCTAAACGCCCTACGCAAGGAACACATACCTGTTTCAATTTATTTAGTTAACGGTATTAAGCTACAAGGGCAAGTTGAGTCTTTTGACCAATATGTTGTTCTATTGCGGAATACTGTTACGCAAATGGTCTACAAGCACGCTATTTCAACAGTAGTGCCTGCGCGCGCGGTGAACCTAACAACTGAAGATTCTGAAGCTGCTGAATAAAACCCAGCGTACCTGAATTTGCCCGCTGGGTTTTTTGCCCAAGCGGGTTTTTTATTCTTTTAATATACATGATGAGACAATTGATGATGAAACAATGCGCGCATTGATAATTGGTGTCGATTTGGGTGATCCAGACTACTCTGCCCATTACGCAGAGTTTGAAATGCTAGCTCTGGGTGCTGGGGCTGAAATTGTGGCAACTTTAACGGCCAAACGTGACCGCCCTGATGCGGCTTACTTTATTGGCACAGGTAAAGTTGACGAGGCAGTCGCTTTAGCGCTGAGTAGTGAGGCTGATATTGTGTTATTCGATCAGCCACTGTCTCCTGCTCAACAACGTAATTTAGAGCGTCAAATTAATTTAAGAGTGGTCGATCGGGTCGCTTTAATACTTGATATTTTTGCTTTACGTGCAAAAAGCCATGAGGGTAAGTTGCAAGTTGAGTTGGCTCAGCTGCAGCATTTGGCCACTCGATTAACGCGTATGTGGTCTCACCTTGAGCGTCAGCGTGGGGGTATTGGCATGCGTGGCCCTGGCGAAGCACAGCTCGAAATGGATCGTCGTATTATTGGCGATAAAGTGCGCTTTCTCAAAGAACGTTTGATTAAGTTGCAACGTCAGCGTCATACGCAACGTCGCGCTCGTGCCCGTGGTGCGACGTTATCTGTTTCCCTAGTGGGTTATACCAACGCGGGTAAGTCAACTTTATTTAATGCGCTAACGCAGTCTGACGCCTATGCGGCAGATCAGCTTTTTGCGACGCTAGACACGACTACCAGGCGAGTTTGGGTCGAGGGGGCAGGGCAGATCGTGATGTCTGACACGGTTGGTTTTATTCGTGATTTGCCTCATACGGTTATTGCAGCATTTCAGGCCACGCTTGATGAGGCTGTTCATGCTGATCTTATTTTGCATGTCGTAGATGCCGCCAGCCCTCAGCGTGACGAGCAAATCATAGAGGTTGATCGCGTGCTTCATGAAATTGGTGCGGGTCACGTACCACAGATTAGGGTTTATAACAAAATTGATACCCTTGCTCTTGACCCAAGAATTGAACGCGATAGCCATGGTACGATTCATAAGGTTTTAGTGAGCGCGCGTGAGCGCTTAGGCCTCAATTTATTACGTCAAACGATATCCGAGTTTGCCTCAACGGTAGGAACCCATGCGATTTCTCCATAAAATGTTTAATTTAAATGACCCCGGTTGGGGTCGCGGTTCAGATGGTCAAAAAAATGGTCAAGAACCCCCTCGTCGGCCTAATTCAGGCGGCCAAGGTGGTCCACCCGATTTAGATCAGGTTTGGCGCGATTTTAATAAGCGTCTTAACAATCTGTTCGGAGGTCGCCGTGGTGGCGGTCGTCCCAATCCGCCTAACTCTGGTGGTAACAATTTTGGTGGTGGCGTCAGCCCCAAACAAACCAAAGTTGGTTTTGGTATTGTTGCCGCTGCCGCGTTGTTGTTTTGGTTAGCAAGCGGTTTTTTCATCGTGCAAGAAGGTCAAGTGGGTGTAGTTACCCAGTTTGGTAAGTATAAAAGCACAGCTCAGGCTGGTTTTCAATGGCGTTTGCCTTACCCTTTTCAGCAAGATGAACGGGTCAATATTTCACAGCTTAGAACGTTTGAGATCGGTTTTAGAGGTAACGCACGAAGTAAAGTTGCCCCAGAGGCACTCATGCTTACTGAAGACGAAAACATTGTTGATGTTCAGTTCGTGGTTCAGTACCGCGTAAAAGCCAACGGTGCGCCTGATTATTTATTCAAAACCCGTGATCCTGATGAGTCTGTGCAGCAAGCAGCACAAACGGCTATGCGTGAAATAGTGGGTGGCCGAAAAATGGACTTCATCTTGTATGAAGGTCGTACGTTAGTTGCCTCTGAAGTTGAAAAGCTCATGCAGCAAATTCTTGATCGTTACCAAACAGGTATTTTGGTAAGCAGTGTGGCGATTCAAAACGTTCAGCCGCCCGAGCAGGTTCAAGCGGCTTTCGATGACGCCATTAAAGCGGGTCAAGATCAAGAGCGTCAAATAAACGAAGGCCAAGCTTACGCTAATCAAGTTGTACCACTAGCTCGCGGTCAAGCATCTCGAATGGCTGAGCAAGCTGAAGGTTACCGAGCTAAGGTGATTGGCGATGCAACGGGTGATACATCTCGCTTCACAAGCGTGTTACAGGTTTATAAACAGTCGCCTGTTGTTTTGCGTGAACGTATGTACCTTGAAACCATGCAGCAAATGTATACCCAAGCTAGCAAGATTTTTGTTGATACCAGCAGCAGCAACAACATGTTGTACTTGCCTATCGATAAAATTATGCAGCAGGCCTCTCAAGGTCAAAATGGCGGCACTTCCAGCATGTCTGGTATGGGGTCTTCGCCTTCAGCTGATCTGAGCATACCCAGCACAATCAATAAAGCAAACAACGCGCGTAATACATCGCCATTGCGGCCGACCTTGCAGCAGAATAATGGGTCTAATGTGTTGTCTCGTGATCGCATGACACGCTAAGGAGAAATAAATGAGTAATCGTATTATTGGCGTGTTCATAGCGGCAGCTTTGCTTATTGGCACACTCTCAACCACTATGTTCATCGTGCGTGAACGCGACTTCGCCATGGTTTTTGCTCTGGGTGAAGTCAGGCGCGTGATCACTGAGCCAGGTTTGTACTTTAAGTTGCCACCGCCTTTTCAAAACGTCGTTTTTTTAGATCGTCGCTTATTAACAATTGATGTGCAAGAGGCAGAGCGCATCCAAACTTCTGAAAAAAAGAATCTGTTAATCGACTCTTTCGTTAAGTGGCGTATTTCAGATCCGCGTTTATATTACGTAACGTTTGGCGGTAATGAGCGGGCGGCGCGCGAGCGTTTGCAAGCTCAAATTCGAGATGCATTGAACGCTTCAGTAAACGTTCGTACCGTAAAAGATGTGGTGGCTTTAGAGCGAGACATCATTATGGCCGAGATATTGACTAAAGTTGGCGAGCGCGCAAAACCCTTGGGCGTTGATATTGTTGATGTTCGTTTAAAACGCATCGAGTTTGCGCCTGAAATTGCTGAGTCAGTTTATCGGCGTATGGAGTCTGAGCGTATTCGTGCAGCCAACGAGTTGCGTTCAATTGGTGCTGCCGAAGGTGAAAAAATTCGTGCAGCAGCAGATCGTCAACGTCAACAAATTTTGGCTGAGGCCTATGGTAAAGCGCAAGCTGTTATGGGTGAAGGCGATGCGTCTGCCGCCCAGCTTTACGCTGGCGCTTACGGTGCTGATGCTGAGTTCTACAGTTTTTATAAAAGTTTAGAAGGTTATAAATCAGCATTTGGTCAATCGGGTAACACCATGGTGGTTGACCCCAGTTCTGACTTCTTTAAGTATATGAAGTCTCCTGATGTAAAATAACAACTACGTAACGTGCGCTCACTTTAAGTTGGTGGGCGCGCTATACTTTAGTGTAAGTATTTATTTCGGCGGCTTGCCGGGCTTACGCCCCAAGCCGTTTTTCTATTTTTTAAGTGATTAAACATGACAGGCAACTGGCTTTTGCCGGAAAATTTGGCTGATGTATTGCCCGCTGAAGCGTTGCAAATTGAATCATTGCGTCGCCGTATGCTCGACCTTTTTAGAGGTCGTGGGTTTGAGCTTGTTCTCCCTCCGCTAGTGGAATACTTAGAGTCACTGCTCCCTACTGCAGGTCAAGATTTGCGCCTGCGCACCTTTAAATTGGTTGATCAATTATCGGGTCGCACTTTAGGGGTGCGAGCTGACATGACCTCTCAAGTTACCCGAATTGATGCTCATATTTTGAATCGTCCAGGTGTCGTTCGTCTTTGCTATTGCGGCCCTGTATTGCATGCTCGCCCTGCAGGGTTGATGGCGAATCGCGAGTTGCTTCAAATCGGTGCTGAAATATATGGCCAACCCAGCCTTGAGGCTGATCTTGACATCATTCGTTTGGCCCTTGACTGTCTCAATTTGGCCGATGTTGGGCAACCCGCCTTAGTGCTTTGTCACGCCGGTTTGGTTCGTGCCATTATTGAGTCAGACTTAAAAGCTGTTGCGCGTGCTGACGAAATTGTGACGCTGTTGCGAGACAAAGATCTACCTGGTCTTGCTTGCCTTGGGCTTGGGCCTGCTGCAATTGATGCGCTAACCGTCACTGCACTTGAAGTTTTACCCAAGTCCTATGGTGATCTACAATCTTTGGCCAAGGCAAAACATGCGCTACCTAAATTACCTGGTGTGACCCTTGCAATCGAAGAGCTTGAGTCTTTATTTAAGTCTTTAAGTTATACCCGTGTCAGTATTGACTTGTCAGACGTGGGTGCATATGGTTATCACTCAGGCGTGACCTTTTCAATTTATGCTGAGGGGTGGCATGATGCTTTGGTGCAGGGTGGTCGCTACGATAACGTGGGCCAAAGTTTTGGTCGGTCTCGTTCAGCGACAGGTTTTAGCTTAGATTTACGTAAAATTGCGCGTGATTTATGGCATTCAGAAAAGCCCAAGGCGATCTGTGCGCCGCATGACCCGTCTCCTGATCTGCAAAAATTAGTCACTGATTTACGCGAGTCAGGTGAAATTGTCGTACAGTTGTTTTCTAAAGAGAATCCACCGCATGACGCCTTTTTGTTCGACCGACATATTGTTCAGGTTGATCGCCAATGGGTTGTTCAAAATACCCCATTACACAAAACTGTAGATATATAAAATGAGTAAAAACGTTGTAGTAATCGGCACTCAGTGGGGTGATGAGGGCAAAGGTAAAATTGTTGATTGGTTGGCTGAATCAGTAACGGGAGTTGTTCGCTTTCAAGGCGGCCATAATGCCGGGCACACGCTTTGGGTTAAAGGTAAAAAAACGATCTTACGTTTAATACCCTCGGGTATCATGCACGCCAACGTGGTCTGTTACATCGGCAACGGCGTTGTGCTTTCGCCTGAAGCGCTCCTTAAAGAAATTGCTGAACTTGAAGCTGCAGGTCTAGATGTGCGTGCCCGTTTACGTATTTCTGAATCATGCCCATTAATTTTGCCCTATCACGTCGCACTTGATCAAGCACGTGAAGTGCGTCGTGGCGACGCAAAAATCGGTACGACAGGTCGAGGTATTGGGCCAGCGTATGAAGATAAAGTCGCACGTCGAGCGTTACGCGTTCAAGATTTGTTTGACCCTATAGGTTTTCGTCAAAAATTAGACGAAGTGTTAGATCTTCATAATTTTATGTTGACTCAATACTTGGGTGCTCAGGCCGTGTCAGCCGATCAAATTTTTGACCAAGCAATGGGCTATGCCCCTGAAATGAAGCCTATGGTTGATGATGTCAGTTCTAGTTTGTTTGAGGCACAGGCACGAGGTGATCAACTGCTATTTGAAGGCGCACAAGGGGCCTTGCTTGATATTGATCATGGCACATACCCATTTGTAACCAGTAGTAATTGTGTTGCTGGTGCTGCTTCAGCCGGTGCGGGTGTTAGCCCTCAGTCGCTCCCATACGTTTTAGGTATAACCAAAGCGTATGCCACTCGAGTCGGTTCTGGTCCTTTCCCGACAGAGTTGTTTAACGAGGTCGGAGATCATCTAGCGAATGTCGGCAAAGAATTTGGTTCAGTGACGGGCCGTGCCCGTCGTTGTGGTTGGTTTGATGGTGCGGCGCTAAAGCGATCGGTACGTATAAATGGTATTTCAGGGCTATGTATTACTAAACTTGACGTGTTAGATGGCTTGAAAAACATTAAATTGGGTGTTGGTTACATGCTAGACGGTCAAGCGATTGACGTTTTGCCAAGTGGTGCGGCAGCTGTCGCGAGGGCAACGGCCGTATACGAAGAGATGCCAGGTTGGAGCGATTCAACGGTAGGTGTGACAGACTTTAATAAGTTACCTTTGAATGCGCAACGCTACTTACAGCGGATGTCTGCTGTGTGTGGTGTGCCCATTGATATTGTATCAACAGGGCCAGATCGCGATGAAACCATTCTTATACGTCACCCTTTTAAGTCTTAAGTCATGAGCACAGAAAAAGAATTTAATGAATCACCTGAAAGTGCACCCAGCCAAGATGTCTGGGTTAGTTGGGATGGATACAATAAGCTAGTTGAAGACTTAGCCGTAAAAATTCATCAATCAGGTTGGGCTTTCGATCAAATTATTTGTTTGGCTCGCGGTGGTATGCGAGTAGGCGATGTATTGTCTAGGGTTTACAAAGTGCCACTGGCAATTCTGTCTGCCAGCAGTTATCGTGAAAACGCAGGTCGTATTCAGGGGCAATTAGATATTGCACAGTATATTTCCATGGCTTACGGAAGCCCCTCTGGTCGTGTTCTGTTGGTTGATGATATGGTTGATACAGGTATGACATTTGGGCGTGTTCGCGATCATCTACGTCAATCATATCCTGCCATTACTGAACTCAGAACTGCTGTTATTTGGTGGAAAGCACATTCGGTTGTTGAGCCTGATTATTCGTCTCAATATCTGGAAAATAACCCGTGGATTCATCAACCGTTTGAAATTTACGACGATTTTGGGCCAGATGCCCTACCATTAGATACTCGTTCTTGATAAATTCGTAATATTTATACGTATTTATGCTAAGATAGCAAGCTAACTTATTCACTTATAGCACCATAGAAGCGATCTATATGCCTAATGTACGCCTTAAAGAAAACGAACCTTTTGAATCAGCACTGCGCCGTTTTAAGCGCACCATAGAAAAAACAGGTTTATTAACTGAGCTTCGTGCTCGTGAGTTCTATGAAAAGCCTACTGCAGAACGCAAGCGTAAAGCTGCTGCCGCAGTTAAGCGCCACTACAAGCGTATTCGTAGCCAGCAATTGCCTCCACGCATGTATTAATTGCGGGTGTAGTCGGGCGCGTCTGTCGCATACTTCGGTTTTGCCTTGATACCCGATTCATTCGTCCAAGAGCTGCTTGCACGAGTCGACGTTGTCGATGTCGTTGGTCAGTATGTTCAGCTTAAAAAGGGTGGCATAAATCTTCTGGGTTTATGCCCCTTTCATCAAGAAAAATCACCTTCATTCACTGTCAGTCCTTCTAAACAGTTTTACCACTGTTTTGGTTGTGGTGCGCATGGCAGTGCAATTGGTTTTTTGATGGCTCATACAGGCGCCTCATTTCCTGATGCCGTTCAATCGCTGGCTTCCAAAGTTGGCTTGTCTGTGCCACAGTTTGTGCAATCGCCTATTGCGCGGAAACAAGCACAAGAACGCAAAGTTATTCAATCTACACACGAACGTGTGCTTGAAACGGCTCAGGCGTTTTACGCCAAACAACTGAAATCAAACCCTGAAGCCATTCGTTACTTAAAAGGTCGAGGCTTAACGGGTGAGGTTGCCGCACGTTTCGGGTTAGGATGGGCGCCAGCTGATCGTCAGGGTTTGTCAGCTGTTTTTCAACGTTACGAAGACGATGTATTGGTAGAGGCTGGTTTGGTTATTCAGTCTGAAGATGGTCGTCGATATGATCGTTTTCGTGAACGGGTGATGTTTCCCATACGAAATGTTAAAGGCGAAATGGTTGGTTTTGGTGGCCGTATTATGGGTCGCGGTGAACCGAAATATTTAAACTCGCCTGAAACTCCAGTATTTGCAAAGGGCAACGAGCTATATGGTTTGTGGGAAGGTCGTCAAGCCATTCGTTCTGAAGGCCAAGTGATTGTAGTTGAAGGCTATATGGATGTTGTGGGCTTGGCGCAGTTGAACATTGCGCATGCCGTGGCCACCTTGGGTACGGCAACTACACCTACTCACATTCAAAAACTCATGCGTGCGTCTGACCGCGTTGTATTTAGTTTTGACGGTGACGCGCCAGGGCGTAAAGCAGCATGGCGTGCTTTACAAGTATGTTTGCCATTGTTACGTGACGATGTTTCGATTCGTTTTCTCTTTTTACCCACTGAGCATGACCCAGATAGCTATGTCAAAGCTTTTGGTGAAGCGGCCTTTAGAGCTTGTCTAAGTGAATCAGAGCCTTTGTCAGAGTTTTTGTTCAATGAGCTGGCTACGCATCACAACTTGAATGAGGCAGAGGGTCGATCAGCGTGTGTGCACGAGGCCAAGCCTTTGCTTGGATTGCTGCCTGATATTGCGCTTAAGGTGCAGTTGTTAAATGAATTCGCGCACAGAGTTCGGTTGACACCGGAAGAGCTGAGTAAAATTTTTGCTCAAGCCGCCCCAAAAAATGCGGTTGCATCAAAGGCTGTTCAGCCAATGCGTATATCCTCTATTTCTTCAAATGTATCAAATGATCGAGATTTAGATGGCCAGTATTCGAGTGAAGAGCCTGGTTACCAGTTAACACGTCGACCCAATGCTTCAAAGCCAGTTAGGGGGGTTGTGGCGCCACTAGCTAAGCGATTATTCATGTTGCTTATTGCTCATCCTGAATTGATTGACCAAATGGGTGATCATCAACTTGAAGTGTTAGAGGCGGGTGAGCATTTAAATTTAGTCATAGAGTTTATTGTTTTGGTTAAGGCCAGTCAGGGGCGACATTTGGGCGCCTTAATTGAAGCGGCCGATCCTGAAAGCGATTTACATCAAGTTTTATCGCGTTTAGCAAGTGAAGCGATTGCACAGGCAGACTTACCTAAACCCCAAGTCGAGTGGGAAGACGCCATGATGCGAATTGAGTTAGATAATTTAAAGCGTGAGCAGCAGGTGTTGATTGCTCGCGGTTTAAGTGAGCCTAAAGATAATATAAATTATCAGGAACTTTCTCAACGTATTAAGAGTCTAATTAGTGTTGCAAAAAAAATTAACCATTCTTCATTTGATTAAAAACTCAAGTAAATCAAGTTAAAATAGAGGGTTTTTACCCGCTGTTCATCCTTGGTTTTAAATTGTCGTTTTTACCAAGCACCTGTCAAGGGGTGCGCCATGTTGCATCTAAGTTTAGTCTCTTGTCGCCTTTATCCAACCCTTAATTCTTTAAGAACAAGTAGAGCCCACCTTATGATTACTCTAAATAAACGCAGCTTGTCGCAAAAATCTATTCGCACCATGGCAGCCAGCGCTTCTAAAAAAGCTCAAACAAGTAAGGCGATTAGTAAAAAACCTGCCGCTTTAGTTCAGCAGGCAATTAAACCTACAGCTAAACCTACAGCTAAAACTACAGCTAAACCTACAGTTAAAGCTGCAGGTAAAACTGCGAGTAAAACTGCGAGTAAAACTGCAGCTAAATCGCTACTTAAACCTGTAGCCATAAATAAAGATAAGCCCGCTACAACTACCCAGAAAAAAATGATAACTAAGGTGGTAAGCAAAGAGCCAACTGCTAAAGTTAAATCAGGCGTTAAGTCACCATCTGAAGGTAAAAGATCTGTTAAGAAAAGTCCAAACGTTAACGTAAAAACCAGTCCACAAAAGAATACTCCATTAAAACCGGCGGCAACGTCTAAAGTTAAACAAGTAACAATTGCAGCAAAGGAACACATGAATCAGCCGGCATCAAAGGCAAAAGCAAGCACACAAGCTTCTTCTGAGAAAAAAACTTCAGATAAGACTGCAGCAAAAGTAGCCCCTTCATCAGCAACTAAAACAGCAACTAAAACAGCAACAAAGACAGCAACCAAGAGTGCAACCAAAGCGCCCGCAAAAGTTGCAACTAAAATAGGCGCCAAAAAATCGCCTACAGTAACAGACCAAGCGGCTGCTCAATCAGCAAAAGAACCCAAGGCAAAAGTTTCTGCTAAGCCCAAAAAGATTGTCGACAATGCTGCTGATTCGTCTAGTACTGATGGCGAATCAGCACCTAAAAAAGTGCGTGCAACGAAGTCAACAGGAAGAAAGCCAGGTCGTCCCCCTAAAAACCCAGGCAACAACGATCAAGATTATGATGAAAACGGTAATAACGTTGAACCTGAAGTCATTCCTGATTTAAAACCTATTCCTAAGCGTGGCAGTAAAAAAACCTCAGGTCGTAACGAAGTTGCTACCCGTGGCCCGCTCACGCCTGAAGAATATGAAGCGCGTCGTAATCGCCTTAAACTCTTAATTAAGCTTGGTAAAGATCGTGGTTATTTAACTTATGGTGAAATCAACGACCATCTTCCAGACGATTTAGTTGACGCCGAAGCCATTGATGGCATTATCAGTACCTTTGGCGACATGTGTATTGCTGTTTACGATCAGGCCCCCGATGCTGAAACTCTGCTTTTGAATGAAA
>ERZ888423.3372-NODE-3372-length-10614-cov-5.972819_pt1 | contig 10614 bp, 9 predicted proteins | sample MGYA00520523_ERZ888423 | MGnify/ENA primary metagenome ERZ888423 (study PRJEB32303, sample SAMEA104408611) | aquatic metagenome | biome: Brackish water; feature: Pelagic; material: water | place: Baltic Sea | collected 2014-06-08T10:24:00 | depth 30,27 m ...
TGTAGAAAACAGCATACTTATCAGGTGATCCGAGGTGTCAAACTTTTTGACGTAATGATCTGCCATGTGTTTTCTGGCAATTGTATTGATTTTGCTTAAATCAATTAAAGAAATCAGCTGTCCGAAAACGGATTGACCAAAAAAGTAGCTACTTTTATTCATGTAATTTTGTTCTGCAAAACCAAATTACATTAAAGCGGGAGATCTTTAACAGGAAATCCCGCTTTTCTAAAAAGTTTTATCGGACACTAGTGATTAAATTTATATACAGTATATTTGAAACTCTAGTATTAACTGCATTCTAAGAATCAGTATTTAATTACGTCAAGATTAAATTTTCTTATCTGACTAATTTTAGAATTACTCAACCAACCTTTTGGATACCTGTTTTTTTGATAATTAATTAATAGATCATGTCTAAAAATTACATTTTAGGTGCTTTAGTTTTTTTTTCTTTTCAGTATGTTGCACAAGTAGAACTTAGTGAAGTATCCATTTCAAATATCAGTACAATAACAGATGAAGATAATTCATATGAAGATTGGTTTGAAATAAGAAACTTAGGACCAAATGATGTCAATTTAAATGGATATGGTTTAAGTGATGATATTAACAATCCTGGAAAATGGTTGTGCCCTAATTATATTCTGGCTAGTGGAGAGCACAAGTTGATTTTTGCAAGTAATAAAAACAGAGTCCCTACTATCGACCATTATGAATCAATTATTTTGGCAAATGACAGTTGGAATTACATTGTTCCGACATCAGAGCCTGCATCTGATTGGAAAATTCCAGGAACAATCTTATCTGGTTGGAGTTCAGGGATAGGAGGTATTGGTTTTGGAGATGCTGATGATGGAACTGTAATAACAGCAGCGACGAGTGTGTATCTGCGCAAATCTTTTACTCTTTCTGCTATAAATATTGCCGAAATTGAAAAGTTGATTTTGCACATGGATTATGATGATGGTTTTGTAGCCTATTTAAATGGTGTAGAAATAGCACGCGCCAATCTTGGTTTAGCTGGTTCATCGACACCTTTTAATACATTAGCAACTAGTCACGAAGCCAATGGATATCAGGGATTGGCAATTGATGCATTTGAAATTCCATATTCTCTGTATAGTTCTTTATTATTGGTTGGTGAAAACGTTCTTGCTATTCAAGTGCATAACACTACTACTACATCAACAGATTTAACTAGTAATGCGTATTTAAGTGCTGGGTTTTCAGGTGTAACACAAACGTTTAGCAATACACTTTCTTGGATGAATTTGATTGCCTCAGATAATTGGCATACAAATTTCACCTTGAACTCAGGTGACAACCTTTTTATTTCTGATGAAAATGGTGCGTCATTAGGTAGTGTAGCTTTATCGACTTTACCAATCAATCATTCTATTATTTCCAATTCCTCGGGTTGGTGTATTTCTCCAAATCCAACCCCGTCAGCTTTGAATCAAGGAGCCTGTTTTACTTCTTTTTTAGAAAAACCTATTTTTTCAAAGCCAGCAGGTATTTATGCAAATGGCTTTAAGGTAGCATTGACTTCTAATCAAGCAAATGTGGAAATCAGATATACGCTTAATGGATCAGTTCCGTCAATAACTTCTCCTCTATACGTAGATTCAATATTAATTTCTGAAACAAATGTTTTGGCAGCAAGATGTTTTGATCCATTAGGTTCTGTTTTACCTAGTATAGTTGAGAAAAATACGTTCTTGATTAATGAAACTTACATAGGTTTACCAGTTATTTCCCTTTCAACAGATAGCTTAAATTTATATGATACTCAAACTGGTATTTATGTATTGGGTCCTCCTGATTACAATACAAATTATCCATATTTCGGGGCTAACTTTTGGGAAGATTGGGAGAGATATTCATATATAGAGTATTTAGCAACAGATAGTTTACAAAAATTTGAAGGATGTATCGGGTTGAAAATTCACGGTGGTTGGTCGCGCGCTCAGCCTCAAAAAAGTTTCAGAGTTAAGTGTAGAGACGATTATGGAATGAGTAAAGTTAATTTCCCTCTAATTCCAGATAAATCTCATGTTGTCCAATATAAAGATTTTAACCTGAGAAATGGTGGTAATGATTATAATGGAACGAGAATGCGTGATGCTTTTATGGAAAGGCTAACCAAAGAAACAAATTGTGATTATGGCGCATATACACCTGTAATTGTATTCTTAAATGGTGATTATTTTGGTGAATACGAGTTACGAGAAGTCTTAAATAATGACTGGGTAGAAAGTAACTTTGGTTATGATGCTCATAATGTTGATGTTCTGACAGAAAACTACCTAGAAGGATTAGTTGCGAATGATGGAACGCTTGATGCTTTCAATGAAATGTATACTACCATGATGTCAGCAGACCCAACTAGTATTTCTTTTTATGGTATAGCAGATTCACTTATCGATTTGGAAAATTTTGCTGATTACATTATTGCTGAGACATACTATGGAAATGGTGATTGGAGTAATAATCAAGCAAATAATATTAAATATTGGCATTATCCAGGAAAAAAATGGAGAATGATGTTAATGGATCTTGATTTTGGATATGGGTTGTATGGTGCAACACCAAATGACAATTTCTTGAATCACACAACAAATAACGCTAATGTATACTTAGATAATTTATGCATTAAATTGTTCGCTAATCAGCAGTTCAAAAACTATTTTATTGATAGATATGCTGATTTAATTAATACTGTTTGGCAGCAACCAAATGTTGTTAATATGGGAAATGCAATGATTAATGAAGTTGCACCTTGGATACCACGTCATCATAGCCGTTGGTCAGGGAATATTGCAACTTTTCAAAACACCATGAACAACATGATAAATTGGAACTTAAACAGAATTACTGGAGCTAGAAACGTTGTACAATCCTTTTTCGGTTTAACAGGTCAAGTTACCTATACATTGGATGTACAACCAGCTGGTGCAGGGAGAATTCACATTTCGACGATAGAACCGAGTACGAATGATTATCCTTGGTCAGGTGTCTATTTTCAAGGTGTTCCCGTTAAAATTACAGCCATCGCAAATCCTGGATATACTTTTGATCATTGGGCACCAAATTCGTTATTTTCGACAAACAACGATAACGAAATGTTGGACATTACTCCTACAATTAATTCAGCATTTACAGCCTGGTTTACAGGTCAAACGATTAATGATGCTTTTGAAGTAAGTGAAATCATGACACATCCTGACAATTCTATAGATGGAGGCGATTGGATTGAAATTTTGAATATTACGAATACTGAAATAAATCTAGGAAATTATGAAATAGCAGACTCTAACTACTTTCATAACTTTGAGTTACCATTTAACACAAGGATTTTGCCAAATGAGAGAATCATTATCTGCAGTGATACGGTCTTATTTAATAATGTTTATCCAAGTGTTCAAAATGTATATGGGCCTCTAGGTTATAATTTATCCAATTCAGTTGAGACTCTATTCTTTAAAGATCAAGACGGTAATCCAATTAAGACGATTACTTACAGTGCAGAAATTCCATGGCCACTCGGAGTTGATGGAACAGGAAGTTCACTTGAGTTTATGGGAGGACCGCTTTCTCAAAATGATCCTGATGCATGGTTTGCTGGCTGTGTAGGTGGTTCACCTGGTGAAGCTTATTTTGTATGTGATAGTTTTATTGTTGTAAATGAAATAAACTATTCTTCATCAACTGCTTCTAACGCTGGAGATTGGTTTGAAATAAAATCGTTTTCTTCTGGCGCTGTTGATCTTTCAGATTGGGTAATAACGGATGAAAATGGCCTTGTAACCTACACTATACCCACAGGTACAATTCTTCAGCCAGACTCCATAATTGTTTTTGTGAGGGACTTAACTTTATTTCAGACGGTTCATCCGGAAGTACTAAATATTGTCGGTCCAACTGCAATTGCCCTTGGAGGTTCTGATGTTATTAGATTGTATGATAACAACGGAATTCTGCAAGTATCGGTGGCATATTCAAATGCAATTGCATGGCCACAAGAACCAAATGGAGGTGGAACAACACTTGAACTTATATCTGCATCAGAAATTATGAATAGTCCATCAAATTGGTTTTCTGGCTGTCCTAATGGGTCACCAGGTGTTAACTATATTTTTGGATGTGGTGTGGGTGTTGAGGAATTGGAAAATCAATTGTTTTCTATAGCTCCAAATCCAGGTACTGACGATATTAAACTAATATCAAATATAGGCGGTGAAATACAATTCATGGATTTAAATGGACAAATTGTATTTACAATGGATAAGTTAAATGAGATTGCAACAATAAATGTTTCAAATCTTAATCCGGGAATGTATTTTGTTCGCTTGAATAATATGGTAAAGCAATTTGTGAAGTTGTAGTTTTTTACCTCAACGACTTATAATTATTTATCCAAACTGGGTCAATTACATCGTTCATGAGTTTCCAAAAGTTGGTGTCTATGAAGAAATCAGCGTCGATTTGCTTGATGTTGTAGTTGTTGTAAAGAAACACTTCTTGCCCAGGTGCTGGCTTGTGAAGCTTATTGCTCCAACCCATTTCACCTGAACTTCGGAATGGATAAACAGAAAAACGAATTTTCCAAAGTGAATCGAAGGATGAACAATAGGAGGTCGTTTTATTGGAAATGGAATCAATGAATACGCCGCACGGTAAATTGCGTTCCTCAAAATAATTGATGCGTTTGGGGTTGTAGATACTTGGCCAATGTCCTGAGACAATTTTGGTGAATTCATCTTGAGAAACTATGCGCTTGTGAGTATAGACGCGACCATTATCCAGAAAACATACATAAGTTGTGTAAGCAGAATTAGCTTGAAAGGCAATTCGTACCCCAAAAACTGCACGTGCAATCTCGGCGTATTGAATGGAGCAGAAGCCTAACCAAATGAGTAATATTGCTAGTCGTAACATATACTGGACAAGTATATGCAATATACGATTATTTTGATTTAAAAGTTATCCTTAATACGAGAATAGATATAGCAAGGTATAAGAGAACCCAAATCCAGTGATTGGATAAAAAGAGTGTGACAATAAATCCCGGAATCAGAAAAATGGCTAATAAATGATATTTACCTTGGTCTTGTTTGTTATTCTTCAAAACGAATAACATTTGAAGGAGTAACACAGTAATGTATTCGGACATCGAAGGATTCAACATCATCAATTACTTCGTATTCATCAAATAAATGCAAGCCAATAAATAGGGTCGAGGCCGCACATTTTTTAAGAAATTTATCATAATAACCTTTGCCATAACCCACACGGTTTCCTTTTGAATCGATTCCAAGTAGAGGAACAAGCACAATTTCAACATCTTTAATATTGATGCTCTTACCAAATCGCGGTTCAGGTACACCAAATGAATTTGTTTCTAATTGCGATTGTGACTCATAAAGTAAGTGCTTTAAGGTCTGAGTTGCAACATTCATTTTGGGTAAAGCAATCTTAGAATCGAGTGTCATGCCTTTTTCTAAAATCAAATAGGTGTTAATTTCTTTGTGACGCTCTATAGGCAAGAATAAACTTATTGTTTTTTCAGCCAATTGAAAATGCTGAAATAAGAGGTTGCAGATGGCCTCAGAACGATCCTCCAATTCGTTTGGTGAAAGTTCAAAACGTTTTTTTTTGTACAATTCCCTAACCTCTGCTTTTTTCATTCGTTAGATATTTATCTAGACCTTGAAAATACACATAACTTATAAATAAGTGTATATTTACCATGGTATATTGATTTAATATGTAATCATTCTTGCTAAGAAAATGTGTAATTTTGAATTATGAAACAGTTTTGTACATTATTAGCCTTGCTTAGTTTGGCTCAGGCGACATTTTCTCAAGAAGAGAATACTGCAGATTCTACAGCGATTGTAGAAGAATTAAATGTGATTTCGGAAACCTTCTCTTCAACACGAATTATAAACGGACACTCCATTGAAACCTTGAATAAAGGAGTTCTTGAATTTAGGGTTGAACACCGTTTTGGTGATATTGCAGGAACTGCCGGTGGAGTACAAACGTTGTTTGGACTAGACAATTCTGCCGATATCCGTATTGCTTTTGAATATGGAATCACCGACAAAATGATGATTGGATTGGGTAGAAGCAAGGGGACTGGTTCACCTTATAAATCGCTTATTGATGGATTTGCTAAATACCGAGTTTTAGAGCAAACAAAAGGTAAAATTCCTCTTTCATTGGCAATGATAGGTACAACTAGTTATAGTTATATGAAGGCTTCAGAAGACATTTCTCAGGTATCACACTTTCCGGAATGGAAACACCGATTTGCTTATTCATTACAAGTAAATGTTGCACGTAAATTTGGTGAGCGATTGAGTTTAGCATTGATGCCAACGATGGTGCATAGAAACTATGTTGCTGCAGATGATGTGAATACACTATTTGCTCTCGGTGGCGCTGCTAGATGCGGAATTACATCTACAACTTCTATATTAGTCGAATACTACCATGTGTTTAGTAATTCTAGTTTCCGTCCGACAAATACACAAAGTTTAGGTGTGGCTTTTGAATGGATTACATTTGGTCATAATTTCACAGTTCACTTAACTAATTCAAAAGGATTCGGTGAAACACAGTTTATCCCATATACTTATGAAGATTGGTTGAAAGGTCAATTTAGGTTAGGTTTTTGTATAGGAAGAAAGTTCCAAGGAGAATAATTTAAAGAAGGAAAAATATGAAAAGTTTAATTTATCCATTTATTGCAGTTGTTTTAGTAATAACATCAGCATTTACCTACGTTGTGTCAGCACCAGGTTACAAGTTGAAAGAAGGTTATTCAATTGAGTTCAAAAGTAAAGATCCCTCAGGTACGTTTACCAAAATGGGAGGTACGGTGAAATTTGATGAAGCCGATTTAGCAGATTCAAAGTTTGATTTAACATTTGAAGTATCGTCAATTTCTACTGGAAATGGTATGAAAAACAAAAAAGCGCAAACGGCTGAATGGTTCAATGCAGCTAAGTATCCTCAAATAAAATATACGTCAACTAAAATTGATAAATCTGGAAATGATTACATCGTTTATGGAAACATTACAATGAAGGGAGTAACGAAGGAGAAAAAAGTAAATTTAAAAGTTTCAAAAAGCGGTAGCGATTTGACATTTACTGGTACACTTTCAGTTAATCGTTTGGATTTCAAAGTTGGAAAAGCGAGTGAAATTGTTCCCAATACGATGAATATCACCTATTCTATTCCAGTTAGTAAAATCTAATAGTATGTTCGGAAAAGCCCTTCTTTTAGGAATCGTTACCGCCATTTTTTCGTCACTTGGCGCAATTTTATATGGAAATTTTTACAACACTAATCTATTCGATTTCTCAATGGTCATTGGACCAGTTGCTATCGTTGCAGTTTGTGTTATTATCTCTGTATTTGCGGCATTTGGATTTTGGCTTTCAGAAAAAGTTTTTAAATCATGGGGTGAATTTGTATTTAATCTCTTGTTTTGTTTAGGAACAATGGGAAGTATTTTATCTCCTATCAATTTTCAGTTTCCACCTGTAATGTTGGAACAAGTGCATAACATAAATGGTGTTGATACAGAAATGTTCTTCCCCATTTATTCCATTCCAATGCACTTTTTTCCAGTATTAGTTTGGATGACTTTCAAACCTTTGTTCTATCGCAAACGTTAAGCCTATTATGATGAAATTATTTCCTTTATTCGCTCTTTCTTTTATAATTATTTTAAGCACAGCTTGTTCAAAACAAAAAGTATCAACTTTAACTAATCCAAATTGCACTGATTCGGTTTATTATTCTACTCAAATCAAGCCAATGATGGATACATATTGTCTGAGCTGTCATGGTGTTGGTAATTCAACTGCCTATACAATTACTGATCACTCGAATACTTCTTCAAACGCAACGAATATTTTAAAAGCTATGCGTGGCGAACTACAATTAATGCCACAGAATGGTCCTGCTTTAAACGACTCATTAATTCAACAATTTAATTGTTGGATTAATCAAGGTAAATTGAATAACTAATAATTATAAAAAACAAACTATGAAAAAAAACTACTTTATCTTCTCTGTTGCTGCTTTAGCACTTGGATTTATTTCTTTTCAACGAACGGGTAATGTTGAAGTTGAAAAATTCTTAGCGAAGAATCAACACAAAAATGCAAATGGTGCGCCATCTGCAAAAACGGGTGCACCCGGTGAAAATAATTGTACACAATGTCACTCTGGAACTTCACAAAGTGGAACCACAGAAAATACTTTCGTCCTTTTGAGTGGTTTTACGCCAGTAACTTCCTATACGCCAGGAGCAACTTATAATGTGAGTGTTTCAATGGCTTCTGCTCCAGCTAAAAAAGGTTTTCAAGCTACTGCATTAAGTTCTTCAAATACTATGGCAGGAACTTTTACTGGTCAAGGTGTTGGTGGTACTTCTGTTTCAACTTCAGGTGGCCGACAATACGCGAACCATACTTCAACAAGTAATACATCTACGAATATGGCTTGGTTGTGGACATGGACTGCGCCTGCTACAAATGTTGGAGATGTAACATTCTACGTAGCAACGAATAAAACAAATAACAATACCACTGCATCAGGGGATGCAATTTACTTATCACAACATATCGTTGGAAGTACAGCTGGAATTGACGAAAACGAAAGTGTAAAATCAAATTTTGTGGCTGGATACAATGCTGAAACGAATGCCGTTAAAATAGATTTTACAAGTTTAACTGCAGGCGAAATGTTCTTCAATTTGGTTGACATGAATGGTCGTTCAGTATTTACGTACGAAATGGGTAATGCTCAGATTGGAAAGAATGCGACTTCAATTAAGTTACCAAATGACTTGAAAAATGGAATTTATTTTGTGAATGTTTTCATAAACAACACACCAATGAGCGCGAAAATTCAGGTTCAAAAATAAGAATTATAGAAAGAGATTATCAAAAGCCTTATCACTCCGTTGGTAAGGCTTTTTTTATCCCAAGCGTTTTGTTACCAAATCATCAATTTTCTTGAAAAACTGATCGGGTTGATACGTGCGCCATTCGATATCTTCTAGTTCTCCACCCATCACAAAATAATGGTCGATGTTAATTCGCTCAAATTCACTGATAACATGATCGTGAAAATTAACCAGGGCAATCCAACCATCCTCAACATCATCAAACCACTCTTCATAATAACTATCATCTGAATAGTGAAAATTTAAGACGTTTTCACCAATCAAAATAAACTTATTGATACCTTCTCCCATTATGGGCTCAATGATGTCTCTTTTGAATGTCATGATATCATTTTCAATGGCATCGTTCCATTCACCAATCATTTCAATAATCACAAATCCTTCTTCGTAATCGGTATATAGAATTTTAATGAATAGTGTTGGGGAACCAATTTCATCCCATTGCGGGTGAATATAGAAATTGTAAATCGCATGTGTATATTCTACCTCACTATACCCTCTTCCATAAAAGGGAGATTGGGCATCTTCGGAGGCAATATAGAGCAATCTCCAATCAAAAAATGGTTCAACAAAATGCATAGACAAAAATAATTGTTAATGTGCGCATTTTACTATGTTAGGAAGTCTTTATTTGTATATTTTTGAAATAAATTAAAGAACATTATGAAAAAGATATTTGCCTTATCCGTATTGGTCATTGTATTAGCTGCTTGTGGCGGAAACAAAGATAATCGACCGATGAATGAATACTTGTCGGCTTTTCTTAAAGACAACAAAACGGTCGTTACTTTCGGGGCAATTGATGTTCAGACAATCTTAAAAAAATCAGATTATTCAACAATCCCAAAATTTGGATTACTTGTTAAAAAGGAAATTGAAGGTTTGGAAGGTTCAATAAACGTAAATGCACCAATTTATTTCGCGTTAGAAGGACCTTTTGCTGAAGATGGAACTCCAGAAACGACGTATGCATTTATGGAAGTAAAAAGCGCGGACTCTTTAGAAGCTAATTTGGTAAAACGTGGATTTGACATTGAAAAAGACGGGGATGAGTTTTACCATGCAAGTGGCGATGTGGCTTTTGGATTTAGAAATAACCTGTTGATTCTCATTACTAAGAAAGGTGAATTTGATGGAAAGAAGTTGGCTGCTGAGGCTTTTGATAAAGTTGGTGGTGATCTTTCGGGTGGTAAAGTTGACCAAATTTTAAGTGCTAAAGGAGATTTCATTTTAGGTGCGAACATCGAAAATTTATACGGCACATCAAATACAGATCTGAAGGATTTGAGCGATGAAAAGCAAGCAGCGTTAAAGAAATTAGTTGCTGATTGCTATGTTCAATCAACTTTGAAATTGGAAAGCGGACAAGCTGTATTGGAAACGAAGAATTTGTTCTCAGCAGAAATGAATAAGCGCATGTTCTTCAATTCGGACAGTAATGCGGGCGTTGTTTCATACTTAGGAACAGGGAATCCACGTATTGGTTTCGCAACGAATTTTGATGTAAAGAAGATGCAAGCCTTTTTGGATGAATTCTCTCCAAATACAATGAATGAATTAGCTGAATCAATTGGTGGTCCAGCTCAATTGGCTTTAATGGCTGGTGGAGAAGAGGCGTTGGC
>ERZ888423.3373-NODE-3373-length-10609-cov-104.288990_pt1 | contig 10609 bp, 18 predicted proteins | sample MGYA00520523_ERZ888423 | MGnify/ENA primary metagenome ERZ888423 (study PRJEB32303, sample SAMEA104408611) | aquatic metagenome | biome: Brackish water; feature: Pelagic; material: water | place: Baltic Sea | collected 2014-06-08T10:24:00 | depth 30,27 m ...
CATTAATTCAAACTCCTTAGTGAATTGAACTATACTTGCAGCCGTAGAAGTAGGGTCGCGGAACATGCCTACAAATACACAATTGCTAAGGTGCGGGCGCCACACTGGCAGCGAATAGCTGAAGCGCGGATCTTTGAAACAATATGGCTCGTTAGAAGTTAATTCTTTGATTTTAGTGTCTATTTGTGGGGATGAAGGTATATTCATCCAACTGTTAGGCGTGCCAGCCATCGTTGCCATTGTTCGGGAATATGACGATCCTTTTCGACATTTGGGCGTTGAGAAGGAAGCAGCGGCGCTAGCGCGGCCTCATTGATTGATCTGACCTGAAGATCTTCAAATACTCCATCTGGATTTGATTTTCTCGCAGGAATTAAATTATTTCCCATGAAGTATTGAGCATGTGCAAGACAGCCGGTGGCTGTGCTTGTACCGCTTCTACCACTGCCAAGGATTAAACAATTCCGCATGCTTATGCCTCAAGTTTAAAGAGGTAACATTTGACATGTGGGGATTATTATCAGTCAATGACTCCACATGCAACTCGTGCCCCGCCGCCACCGAGTGGCATCGGGTGGTCCGAATGGTTATCGCTACCCGCATGAATCATTATTGAACGATTTCGCACATCAGGCAACTTCAACCGGGGCGAGTGTACAGGGCTCACCGATGTTCCGTCCGCCGCAACATATAGAGGCGGCAGATCCCCCAGGTGCCCATCGCCCCACGGTTCACCATGATTCTTTGATCCTTTCGGATCGAAGTGCCCTCCAGCAGCCAACGCAGGTATCATTACGCCTTCCTTCTCCGAGGGGCCGCACGACGGATTCTCGTGAATGTGAAAACCATGCAACCCTGGCGAAAGTCCTTTCAGTGCCGGGTAGAACGCTAGCCCGTAGGGCGTTTCAACAATCCGCACAACGCCCACCGCCGCTCCGGAACCATGCTTTTCTGCGACGTTTACGGGCACAGAGATTTCAGCTGCCGATGCTGCTGCAGACATCAGCAGGCAAGCCATAGACCATCGCTTATACTTCATGCATATGCTCCTAAGGGTTTATGAAGAGAAAAGGTAATCTTTGTAGCTAATGATTGACCTCAGCTGCGGAGTCCAGCGACCTGTTAAGCGTCGAACCTAGCTTAACCGATTTGAGTTTTACTGAGGCGTTCATGAATCTACATGGAGCTTCCAGCCACCATCGATTAGGGAGACTCAGGGCAACAGTATTTTTAGCAGTACAATCGGCTAACCCATCGAAATCGACATCTCGGAGCTGATTAGCTCGACACGCTGGTTATTTGGGTAGGTTTTGGCCTTGCAGCTCTGTCTTGAACCTTTTATTAGCCCTTTTTCCTTGCACACCAATCCCCTCGTCATGCTTTTCCAAGCAAATATCGACGGGCCTGGAACAGATTCGTCAGCGCTGCCAGCACATTGATCTTGCAGAGGTTCTTGGGCAGTCCAGACAGCCGGATTATTCTTAAAACCAAACTGCTGCTTGATCACCAGATATGGCTGCTCCGAGCAGATCTTGCAGCTTTCCCTCCTATGGGTCCGGCAAGGCTCACAGCTTGCCCGGTGTTATGCGCGACCGAAACTCCGCTACGGGGACTGACTTCACACCCTATTCTGCTCAATTTCCTATGAGAGCTGGTGGGTTGGTCAGGCTTAAACCATCTGCCGGCTTATCCCATTGGCCGACAGCAACCTGCTGGTGAACGCCAGCGGCGGGGCAGACCTTAATTCACTAAATACTCTCCACCCAGGGGATCGACCTGCTTTGCTCCTTCATCAAGTTGAGCGGCCTGCGCCTGCACCAGCCAGCCCTCACATAATTCCTGAGGACTCAACCACGCGGCCCCATTGCGAGATCTCTCCACCACAATCGTTTGCACACCAAAGAGTGGCTGTTCCATCGGCTTGACCTCTTGGGCGCCTCCCCTTCCTCCACCGCCTACATCGACTCCTCCAACTTCATTACCGAGGCATTGCACAACGGCCTGTAGTGCAAGGTGCGCCTCTTAGTGCAGTATGACAATATTAGCTTCTCCAGATCCAGTCTGCCTTCCAGAGCTACTGGGATGAGGGCTAGTTCGAGCCTTGACGGACCAGGGAGATAAGCAGATTCGTCTTGATAAGCCCGCGCGTGAGGAGTCGGCGGGGGCTTGATGGAGTTCACATCGTGGATATGGCTGCCAAGGCACGGCTGCAGGGTGCTGATACCTAAGGTTTCAAAGGCCTATTAGGGCCGCTTCAAATCCCCCTTGTCCTGCGGCAGCTTCATTGACTCCACCTGTTTCCCTGCCGTCCCTCGCCACCGCGCAGGTCGCCACGCCAGCAGCCACCTATCCCAGCAAAGCTGAGCTGCTTGCCTGCCTACCAACTGAGCTAACCCAGATCAACCCGGTTAAAGCCTGGGGAAGCCTGGCCATGTCCCTGGGGCTATCTGCTTTGGCCTATGGCGTGGGAACCATGATCCCCTTGCAGCTCAGCGCTGCACCCCTCTGGCTGCTCTACGCCGTGGTCACTGGAACAGTGGCGGGAGGTTGCTGGGTAATTGCCCATGAGTGCGGTCACCGTGCCTTCCATCCCAACCCCCGCGTCGAAGCGGTGGTGGGATTTGTGCTGCACAGCTTGCTGCTTGTGCCCTACTTCAGCTGGCAGCGCAGCCATGCAGTGCACCACGCCAACTGCAACCACCTCGAGGCAGGCGAAACCCACGTGCCGCCCCGCTCCGATTCCAGCTCGGGACGCTTCGTGGCCAAAACAAAACGGCAATTAGGGGATGGCATTTACGGCGTTGCCTCCCTGTTTACCCATTTGGTATTGGGTTGGCCCCTCTACCTAATGTTTGGTGTTGCCGGCGGCGAAGAGTACGGCAGCCCCACCTCCCATTTCACTACAGCTGCACCCTTTCGCAACGGTGGGCGCCAGCTATTTCCCGACTCCTGCCGTCGCCTGATGGCGATCTCCAACCTCGGCCTGCTGGCAATGGTGGCGGCCCTGGTATGGGCCTCTATCCACTTCTCCCCGGCGAGAGTGCTGCTGGTGTACGGCCTGCCCTATCTGGTAATCAATGCTTGGCTGGTTGGTTACACCTGGCTGCAGCACACCGATACCGATATTCCCCACTTCTCCACCAGCGACTGGAATTGGGCAAAAGGTGCTCTACAGACGGTGGATCGTCCCTATGGCCCCCTGCTGAACCTGCTGCATCACGGCATCGGCTCAACCCATGTGTGCCATCACATCAACCCGAGAATCCCCCACTACAACGCTTGGCGGGCCAGCGCCTTGCTCAAGCAGCGCTTCCCCGACTTGGTGCGCTACGACTCCACCCCGATCCACCAAGCCTTGTGGCGCGTTGCCACCCAATGCGCCGTAGTTAGTCAAAGGAAAGTTAATGGAGGCTTCTTCTATCAACCCAGATCATCAACCTAAATCTTGATAGCAATTCCATAAAAAAAGCCCGGTGCGTTTGCCCCGGGCTTTCGAGAGAGTTAGGGAATTCTCTAAAATTATCCAGGAATTAAGGAGCTTTGGAAGAGAGGTCACTTGGTCGGCTCAGCACATATGTAGTCATGCCAGTAAGCACGACGACTAGAGCGATAAAAAAGGCAATAGCGGTGGTGTAATCGGTGCTCATGGCGATCAGCCCAAGCCCAGTTGAGCAGCGATGGTTTGGCCAGTGAGGATCTCGGTGCCAAGGCCAATCAAGAATCCCATCATGGCTAGGCGGCCATTCCAGGTTTCGGCAAAAGCGACAAATCCGAAGCGGGGAGTGGATTCGGTCATAAGTGTTGAGGATTGTTGCAAGAACTATAACTGACTGTAACGACGCGGGTAAGCCCAGATGTTGGAAGCAAGAGAAGAGCTGCTGGCCCTGTTGCGTCATGGCGCCAGGGGGGAAGCCCAACGCCAGGGTCCGCGGGTACGGGAGCTGATCCTCGAGCTCGAGCGCACCTCACCAGTAGATCTCGCCGCCCCAGGTGCCCTCGAACTGCTGGAGGGGGTCTGGGAGTTGCGCTGGAGCAGCAGCAGCCAGCCCTATCTCCAGGCTGTGCCATGGCTGGAAAACCTGCAGATACTGGCTCCATCGCGGGGTCGTGCCCTGAATCTGTTGAGGCCGCCAGGGCAGCTGGCCGGCCTGGGTGGCATAGCTGTTGAGGCCAGCATCCAGCTCGAATCAAGCCCTGGCGAGAACAGCCCAACTCCCCAGCAGCGCGTGCAGGTGCGCTTCCAGCGCGGTGGCTGGCGCGGTCCCCTAGTTGGCGGCACACGCTTGCGGCTGCAACGTGAGGTGCAGCAAAGCTTTCCAGCCTGGCTCGACATCACCGTGCTCAGCCAGGAGCTGCGGCTATGCCGTGGCAACGCCGGCACAATTTTTGCCCTGCTGCGCCGCCCCGATCTTGCCGTTGCAGACTTTTTAGACAATCAATAAAAACGGTGCAAGACACCCCAAACCTGAGCAGCTCTCTGGTGCTGGCTGCAGACAATCCCTCTGCCCTGGCAAGGTTTTACGCCGATTTGCTGGCGGTAGAGCCCCTGCAGGGGTTTGGTGCCAGCCATTGGCGGGTGCCCTGGCCCGCCGGTGGCTTCCTGGAGATCTATGCCCCATCCCAGAGCCGGCCCCAAGCGAAGCAACCTGGCCGGCTAGCAACGTGCCTGCAGCGCAGCGTGGCTTGCGGCAACAACCCAGAAGCTGCCATGGTCTTGCTGCAAGCCTGGCTGGCGAGCGCCATTGGGCTGGGCGCCTCGCTACTGGACGGTCCGCGCCAGGAGTCCTTTGGAGTGGAGGCCTGGCTGCTGGATCCGGAGGCAAACAGGCTGCTGCTGCTGGTGCAGAACCGGGTTAGTTAGGGCGGGCGTAGGGACCAAAGGCAACGGCGCACTCGGCGCCGCAGCGGGCGCCCAGGCCTATTGCTGCGGCTGCGCTCCAACCAGCCGCCAGTCCCGCCAGCACCCCGGCTGCAAAGCTGTCGCCGCAGCCATAACTGTCGACCGGCGGGGCCACCAGGGCCTGGGCAGCGAAGCGCCCGCCGGGTTCGCTCCAGCCACCAGCAGCCCCTTCGGTGGCGATTCGCAGTCGCGGGGGGCGCGATAGAGCGCCAGCAGGCACCTGCTCACCAGGATCAAGGGCGCTGCCGATCAAGGCATCGCAGCTCACCCCGCTGGCCTCCAAGAGCGGCAAGCCAACCCGTGGCGTGGCGCCGAGCAGCCGGGCCCGGCGGCATTGCTGCAGGGCTGCCGCGTCGGCCGCGGTCACAAAGACGCCATCGCAGCCAGCCAGATCAGCCCAGGGGAGTGGATCCCTAGCCAAAGGGGCCAGTCGCTCGCCGATCACGGTGATGCTGCGGTCACCGGCCCGATCCACAAAGCTCACGCCCCGGCGGGTTGGGGCATCCCGCCAGGCCACCTCCAGATCAAGGCCCAGCTCAGTGAGCCGCTCCGCTGAGCGCTCGCCGGTGGCGTCCCGGCCCAGGGAGGTGAAAAACCGCACCCGCTTGCCACTGAGACGGGCCAGCTGCACCGCCACCACCGCCCCACCACCGGCGGGTTCCTCCAGAAAGGCAGTGGCCCGGTCGATCGAGCCAGCAACTGGCAGCTGCTCCACGGCCACAAAGCTCACCCACTCCACATGACCCACCACCGCCAGGTTGAGCGCAGCGAGGGCGGAATCCGGGGCCATGGCAACAGGGCAACCTCACCAGCATGGGCCGGCGTAGCCTTGCCCCCTTCTTTCTGTGTCTGCCATGCGTGCCGTGCCGCTGCACCTCGAAGCCGGCAGTGATGTGCGCCGCAGCCTGGAGCAGCTGGCCCTTGAGCACAACGCCGGCGGATTTGTGCTGAGTGTGGTGGGCAACCTCTCCCAAGCCGCCTTTGCCTGTCCTGGCAAAAGCGCACCCACGGTTTTGGCTGGCGAGCTGGAGATCATCACCCTGCAGGGCACGATCAGCCCGGATGGGGTGCACCTGCACCTGAGCTTCTCCGATGCCAGCTGCCAGGTGTGGGGTGGCCACCTCGAGCACGGCACCCTGGTGCTGCGCGGCGCCGACCTGCTGGTGGGCCTGCTCAGCTCAGCGCCTATTGCATCAGCCAGCAGCGAACCGCGAGTGGAAATCGCCGGCCGGCCGGAATGCCCCTTTTCGCGCCGGGCCCTGCGCATGCTGCGCACCCTGGGCATTGCCTTCGTGGAAATCGAACCCGACGAGACGGGTCCGGTGCCCCAGCTCTACATCGATGGCGTCGCCATTGGTGGCTACAACGAACTGGCTGAACTGCACAGCCGCGGCGAATTAGACGCGCTGCGCAGCCTGTGAGCCCTGAGTTAGGGGTTGCCACGCTGCAGCTAGGCACCAGTAAGGGCTGTGGCCTGGCCATCGGCGCCTATCCCCACTTCAGCTACGACGCCAGCGGCGGCGGCGGAACCGGCAAGCTCGGCCCAGGCCCAGCTGACGGCCCGCGAACCGTGAGCTTCGAGCCCTCAACCCTGTTGATTCCGCCGCTCAACTGGCGCACCACTCGGGTGCTGGGGCTGCCCCTGCCCCCGGGCCTGGAGATCGCCATCGCCCCTGAGCAGCTGGCGGGCAGCATCGATTCAGCAACAGGTGCTGTGCAACTGCGCTTCCGGGCCAGCTTTCGCTTCCGCATTACTGGGCTTTACCGCGCCCCCGACCTGCTGATAGACACCCTGCTGAGCACTGGCTCGGCCCAGGGTCAACGCCACCGGGCCCAGGGCCAGCCCATGGACGCCGATGGCACGGCCCTGCTGGTGGGAGTGGCGAGCGTGCCGCCGTGCGGCGACCCCTGGCTGGATCGCCTGCTCGGCCTTCCCGATGAAGCCCTTGCCATGCTGCGCTGCAGCTTCAAGGGCGAGCCGTGAGCGAATCTCTACCCCAACGTCTGGATCGCTGGATCGCCCGAGCCGGTTTCAATCTGCTGATTCCGCCGCTGATCTTGCTGATTCCCTGGCTCCAGGAGCTGGTGGACCAGCTGGTTTTCGGTGGCAACTGGAACCTGCCGATGACGCCCGGAGGCTCCTTCCTCGGGGTGCTGACAGCCCCCTTCAGCCATAGCGGTTTTGGCCATCTCCTGGCCAATTCGCTCACCTTTCTGCCCCTCTCCTGGCTGGTATTGCTGCGCGGCCGCCGCGACTATCTGGCTGTTTGGTTGGGGGTTTATGCCACGGCTATTCCCGTATGGCTGCTCTGGCCCAACGGCAGTCACGGACTCTCCGGGGTCGTGTACGGGCTGCTGGGCTACCTGCTGCTGATCGGCTGGCTGGAGAAGCGGCCCCTCTCCTTGCTCCTGTCGGTGCTGGCCCTGGTCACCTATGCGGGGGTGCTGCCGAGCCTGCTGCCGATTTTTTCACCGCCAGGGGTGAGCTGGATCGGCCACCTCAGCGGTTTTGGCGGCGGCCTACTGGCGGCCCTGGCCGTGGCTCGCGAGTCGCCATAGGTGACCAGGGCTAGCGGTTGAGCTGACGCATCTGCCAGGTAACCCAGGTGCCCACCGGGCTCCAGAGCAGGTAAGGCAGCAGCAAAGCAGCCGCCAGCAAGCTCTCGCTAGCCACAGCGAGGGTGAGGGCAATGCCCCACACCCAGCCAGCAAAGCCAATGGCCGTGCCCCTACCCAGGCTGCGGCTACGGCAGATCACAAGCGTGTAGCTCTGCACCAAGACCAGCTGCACCAAGAAAGCCGCCATCCAGAGGCCGCTCCAGCTGGCCTGCCAGGTGAGCCAGGCCGAGACGTAGAAGCAGGCGTAGATCAGCAGCCAAATCAGGGGAATTAAGCCCTCAAACACCAACCAACGGGGCCGGCGCAGCCTGATAAACCAGGCAAAATCCTGGCGACTGGGATTGAGGCTGCCCGCCACCGCCACCATCACCAACAGAATCAATAGGGCGGCGAGCACTGCAACAAGAATCAACTGCACCCAAGCCTGCAGGTTCAACGCCCCCAGCTGCAGCAAACCAGGCCACGCCAAAAATGACCCCAACCAGCAATCCAGATCAAGCCAGCCAGGAAATCAGCCAAGAAGTAATTCTTGCCGCCTCCAGTCCCTGGGTGGCTGTAGTGCTCAACCTGGTGCCTGGTTTAGGTACGGGATACATCTATCAACGCCGCTGGCGGGCTTACTGGATCAGCTCAGGCCTGGCAACGGCCTGGTTTGTGGCGGGAGGCGTATTGGGCCAAAACGTGGACGAGGTGTTGATGCCTGATTTAGTGCAGCAAAATCAACTGATCGGGCTAGGCGGCCTGCTGCTACTGGCTGTTGTTACTGCCACAGAGGCTGGCCTCGCCGCGCGCCGCGCTCAGCCCAGCTCCAGGCAGGCCAACCCGTAGACATCGCCCAGGGGAACCGCCGGCAGGCTGCCCCGATACATCCTCAGCGTCTCGGCGACCACCGCAAAGCCCAACTGCAGCAGCAGGGGCCCTGCCTCTGGATTGGCGGCAGGGGCATCGATCAACACCACGCCGGCATGGCGGGCCATCAGGGCGTTGAGAAGCTGGGCCGCCAGAGCAGGCGTGTCGGCCAGCAGGGGCCCGATCCGCCAACCCTCACCTCGATGCAGCAGGCAAGGCCGGATCCGGCCAAAACCGTGGCATGAACCATCTGGGCCGATCAGGGCCAGCACAGTGCCGGCTGGATGGTGCAGCCAATCGGCGAGAAAGTGGGGCCGCGGGCTGAGCTCCCGCTGGGCGTCATAGGTCTGCACGGCCCAATCGGGTATGGCACTTCCCTCAAGCAGGCTCAGGCCCTCTGGAGTAGCGGCGGGCGGGATGTTGCCATCACTGATCCGCTGCCAGCGCTGGGTTGGCGACGCCGGCGCAAACCCCCAGCTGGCATAGTCATCGATGCGATCGGGGGCGGCCTCAATGCCGATGCAAGTAAGGCCCTCCAGATGCTGCAGGGCACGCTGCCAAAGCTGACGGCCAAACCCCTGACCCCGGTGCTCTGGTTGCACCAAAAACATGCCGATGAAGCCGTATTCGGCGTTGTAACGGACCCCTGCAATACAGCCAATCGGACGCCCGCTGAGGCAGCCCACCCAGAGCCCTTGGCGGTCGGTGTGGCGATAAATGGCTAGGTCTCCCTGGCCAGGCGCGAAGTGTTCAGCGCGGGCCCAGGCGATCACGTTGGCGAGATCGCCCTTCTCCAGGATCCGAATCTGCAAAAGGGAGGGGGCCATCTGGCTCAGACGGAGCCATAGGCGATGTGGCAGCTGGCATTGAGCACCTGGGCCTGGTCAGCAGTGGTGGCTGTCATCAGGGGCATGCCGGCAACGCCGTAGTCAAACTGAACCCCATTGGGCGGCAGCGCTTGAACCGAGCCGTAATCGAGCTGCAGGCTGGTTTGGGGTACGACGATCGCGGTTGACTGCTGATAAGCAGCTGAGTTGATGGCGCTGGTGATCGCAGTAGCTGTGGCCAAGCTGCCCACGCCCCAGGCCACCGAACTGGCGCCCCACCAGGGCCAGGCCGCTTGATAGGGCCGGTACCAGCCGGTGCTCCAGGTGCGTGACGACCAGTAGCCCCCTTGGCGGCCCCAGGCTGGATTCCAGGCAGATGACCCTGGGGCGCGGGTGAGACCGGCACCGGGGGCACCCCAGCCTGCGCCAGGCCGCACACCAGCGCCAGAATCCGGCCCGCCAAAGCCGCCGCCACCCATGGGGCGGGCCAGAGCGGGAAAGCTGCCAGCGGCTGCAACGAAAAGCCCTAAGCCAATCGCCGAGATCAGTTCCGCTCGCTTGCCCATGGTGATGATGCTGCGTTCACTAGAGGTGGTCTAGCCGCGAACGAAGCCCACGGCACGGCAGCTAGTTGTATTCACCGGGCAGGTCCTGCTTAATGACCGTTACGCGGCCTACTTTTTTACCTGAGAGCCGCAGCAGCTCATCGCCAGAAAATTCAAAGCCCAGGCCTGCCCCGATCTGGGCCACATCATCAGCAGTAGCAGCGGCTTGCACGGCTTGCCGGAGCGACTGGTCATCCTGAACCTTGCCCAGGAAGGCCTTCAGCTGATCGAGGGACATGGGATCTCGTCGACAGTGCGATCCAGAATGGCGACCACATCTTCGTCGACCTGGGCCAGGCGCTCGAGCACTAGCTGCAGATCAAGGGCGGTGAGCTCGCCATCGGGCTGCCATTTGAGGCAGGTGCGTCCCAGGCAGCTGGTTGTCAAAACTTGGGTGGTGTGGACCATGGCCCACCTCGTTCTGTGTTCAATTCATCATGATCCCGATTGCCACCGTTGTATGCCCCCTTCTGGGGAGCATTTCCGCTGAACGGAGCCAAGGGCTGGCCAAAATGGCCCTCCCTGCGCCATGGGCAGCTCAGAATGAGAACGTCAACTTGACCTGCATAGGGTGGTCTGTTGCGTGGCCTGGGCCGATGGCGATGTTTCCGCAGACGAAAAGCGGCTGCTCGAGAAACTCGTTGCCAGGTACTTCCCCTGTGGAGATGGCTCGGAGGCAAACCAGGAGGCTGCGCGTCAGCTAGCTGCCTGGACAGTCGAATCGTCCGTGCTGGCGGAAGTGATTCCCAGGCTGACTAGGAGCCTGTTGCGCGTAGATCCGCTCTTTGCTCTCCACAGACGCTCCTGAA
>ERZ888423.3374-NODE-3374-length-10609-cov-7.109437_pt1 | contig 10609 bp, 10 predicted proteins | sample MGYA00520523_ERZ888423 | MGnify/ENA primary metagenome ERZ888423 (study PRJEB32303, sample SAMEA104408611) | aquatic metagenome | biome: Brackish water; feature: Pelagic; material: water | place: Baltic Sea | collected 2014-06-08T10:24:00 | depth 30,27 m ...
ATAGTTGCAGATTGACCTTGACAGATAGTAACAGAAGTATTGTACGTAATTAAGTTATTTTCACTTACAGTAAATACAGGGGATGTAGCAACACAACCATTGACATCAGTTACAGTAACTGTAATTGGATTATCAGCATCGGTTACAGCAATATTTTGAGTCGTTCCTCCTGTAGACCAATTGTATGAAGTAAAGGCAGCTGTTGTTCCAATTGCAGCAGTAGTTCCTGTACAATATGTCAAAGCACCATTAATAACTGGTGTTGGCAATGGATTAATAGTTACTGTCATAGCATCGGTTCCTAAACAACCGTTTGCATCTGTTCCACTAACAGTGTATATGGTTGTTATAGCTGGAGATACAGAGAAATTATTACCTGTTCCAAGACTATTATCCCAAGAATATTCCGTTCCACCACTTGCGAAAAGCGTTGCAGAAGCACCAATACAAATGAATAAATCAGGACCTGCATTTATTGGAGCATTTCCATTAACTGTAACCGTAACAGGATCAGTATTTACACAACCGTTCGCATCAGTACCAGTAACGGTATAGTTTGTTGTTATTCCATTAACAAAATTCACAGAAGCACCAGTAGAAGCACTCAAGTATGTTGCTGGTGACCAGGCGTAAGTGGTTGCTCCAGTAGCATTAACGGCAATTGTACCTCCTTGACAAACCGTAACGTTATTTGCAACAATTGTCGGTAAAGGGTTAATCGTTAAAACGAAAGTTGTAGGGCAAGCAGGTCCAGGAACAGCAGGTGAAGTATAGGTTACTGTATATGTATTTGGAGTCGACGCTGCAAGATTTATGATTCCTGTTGAAGTATTGATTGACAAACCAGCAGTTGACGAGTAAGTTCCACCTGCAGTTCCAGTTATTGTTGGACTTGCACTCCCAACTGGACAATAAGCAGTTTGAGGATAAGTCAATGTTGGTCCACCTACAAAAGTTCCTGAAATAGTTTTTGGACAACCATTAGCATCCGTAACTTGGAATGAATATGCTTGACCAGGCGTTAATCCGGTTATAGCAATTGTTCCGCCATTATTTGCTGTGGTATTAACAAAACTTGCATTTGCTGGAGTCAAATTAGAACCAGTAAATTGAGAACCATTTAATGCGGGCAAACCACCCGAAATAGTTGCAGTAACATTCGTACATGTCTGAGCTTGTGTAAACGTAATGTCAGTTAAATATTGAACAGCAAATGGAGCCCCCATTTCATAACAATCAATGGAGGTATTTACATATGAATAAATAGCTTCTGTTAAATTGTACATGGTAATTGGAACGAAGTAAACAATATTGTTTGTAAACACTCCAGGGAAATTGGTCATCCAAAATTGATCATTGATATCGTACATATCAAAATCGGAATAAAGACCAATCAAACATGGGTCATTTCCAATGAAATCATTTGGTGGCACATCACTAGGTGTAACAGCAATTGTTGGAGGACAAGAATAAACTAACCATGTAATTCCTGGCTCATAACCTTCAAGTAAAGGAGGATTATTTGCAGGTGCTGGAGGTGTATAATTTCCATCAGCAGTTATATCAATTTCATCTCCAAAGCAAAGAACATAATTAGCAGTTCCTGGTCCAGTCGTAGTCGCTGTAAAAGTCCCAATATCAGCTACACAGCCGCATGCCGCAGGAGAAGTTGAACTCACAGTTAATAAACAAGCAGGTGCATTAGAGAATGCAACTGTTACAGTCAATGCTGAACCATTTGAATTATTTCCCGGTATGCTGAAATTGTATGTTTGATTGTTAACAAAAGGTGGGTTAAATGTTTGAGTCAAACTTCCTGATGAGTTTGTAACAGTTACAACTACTGTTCCTGCTGCTGGTGCATTTTGATATGAAAATGTACCAGTTACTGTAAACGTATTATCAGGTAAACATGAACCAATCGTTGTATTCAAGGTTGCCATGTTACAAGGTTGAACACAGTCAATAACTGATAAAGAGGCAGTTGAAGAAGCTTCACATGGCCCCGATCCTATTGAATAATTAATAGTATGCGTACCAATACCTGCATTAGAAGGATTAAATAGACCGTCAGCGTTTACACCAGGACCTGTCCATGTACCCCCCATATCAACAGCAGTAAGCTGAATTGAAGGATCAGTACTACAAAAAGGACCAACAGCAGTTATAGTAGGGTCTGGTGGTCCGGTTTGAGCTGCTGGTGATGGGCCTAAATCCATTGTGAAAGTATTTGAGACATTTGACCAATTCTCAATTACAATCATTAAAACGTCACCGGCAGAAACATTTGGAGACGGTACAGAAGAAGCACAAGGAAAATATGTTCCAATTTGATTACATCCGCTACTTGAAGAGGCATAATTGCATGAAATTTCATTAGCACCATTTTCTATTGCAACACATGGATCCTGGCCAGATGGAATATCAAAAATCGCAACATCAAGAAAACCTGTTGTAGCATCTCCATCAACTAGCAGTTGTAGTGGACCACTTTCTGTGATGTATAGAATAATATAAACATAAGTTAGACCTATCCAATCAAGACAACTCCCAACTGGGTTTCCAGGGGTTGAAAAACCAAAAGGACCAGCTACACCAGACGAACAAATTGTAATATCCGTATTACACCCGTCGCCAGTTTGTATTGGCAATTCGCACTGAACAACAAGTTCGGCGCCCGTACCAGTATTCTGACAATTAAATTGGTCTACTAGAACTGTTATGGTACCTGTAAAAGTTGCCGTCCATGTTACTTCAGACTGTAAACCACAGGCATCATCATTGTAGCCTATAACAGCCGCTCCATTGTAGACAGTAATTTGGGAATCGAATGCAGTATTTCCACAAGTCGAAAAGGTGTAGGTGTTACCGGATACGACGTTTACAGTATAGGATGATCCGCCATTGACATTTGTAATGGTTTGAGTACCTGGACAAGGAGGAGTAGCATCGAGTGAAAATGTATTATCATTGGGACACTGTGCAATTATGAAACCACTAATGATTAAGAAAAAAAAAAGGAGGGATTTTTTCATTTTAAAGAGTTGTGCAATTTATAGACTTATTTTATACATAGAATCATTCGCAATGCGAATTTTTAACGATTCAGAAAATGCATTAAAATCATTTTGAGGAATTTCAATAGTGCTTCCTATAGATTTAAAATAATGCTCAATTGAAAAAATTTTGCGCTCTGCATTATTTTTTTCCTGGCTATATTTTTGAATAAGCTCTTTAATTTCGGGCTTTTCCAGTTCTTCTTCTGGTAATGATGACATTCTTTCACTAATTATCGAAAGTTTTCTCTCATTTGCGGTAAAACGATCAAATGCTACAAATAAGTTATCTAATTGATCTTGCTTATTTACTTGTTTTGAGTCGGATTGATTAGTTGAATTTGTAGATAATTCCTCATTAACTTGAGAAAGGGATACAAATGATACTGAGAAAAAAAAGATGCTCAGTATTAATGAAAGTGAATTCTTTTTCATAGAAACATTAAGGGTTAAAATATACGAAGGCTATTTAATGTAATTATAAAACGAAAATTTCATAAAATCGTTGCCTAAATTAAGAAAACTTTTTAAAAGAGGTATTAAGAATTGATAATGAGTATCATTTTATTGACTATCTCCACGGATTGCCCTGAAACGTTTTCTGGCTTCCTCAGTATACAAGCTCCCGCGATATTCAAAAAGGATTTTTTTGTAATATTCAACAGCCTTTTCTTTGTCATTCAAATGGATCATATAGATTTCGCCAAGCTGAAAAACAGCGTCATCTGCCAAAATATCTTCACTGTAATATTTTAAAAGTTCTTCCAATATGGGATGGTTGAATGGACTCATAAATGAAAATGCTTACAAGTCGCTTTATGCTAAGTTGGATCAACACAAGGATTTATCTATTTGCACGGGTGGTTATGGTTTTTCACTGGCAAAAGATGGCCCAAACGATCCATATTCCAAATTGGATGAAGCACGTGGATTTTATTTTCAAGCGCATCAAACAGTTTACGAGAAAATAGCTGGTGTATTCTATGGCTTATCAACCTTCTTGTTTTTTGGATTGATTGTTTTGGGACTTTTCTTAAGATTTTTCAAATCCACGAAGAAAGCTTAATCCTTTTTCAATACTTCTGGTCGTTTTTTCTTGAAGGCGTTTAAACGAGGAATAGAAACATTTTTTACATATCCATTTGTCGGATTGCGCATTTCGTAATCTTGATGATATTCCTCAGCCAAATAGAATGCTTCGAAAGCGCTTACTTCGGTTGTTATTTTTGCAAATATTCCTGCGCTTAGTAAACTAGTAATTATTTCTTTTGCAATTTTTTGCTCATTAGCATTCATATAAAAAATGGCTGATCTATATTGGGTTCCGCGATCTGCACCTTGTTGATTCTTTGTAGTTGGGTCATGCGAATCAAAAAATACACCCACTAAGGTTGCGTAATTAACTTTAGTGGAATCGTAATAGATTTGTACCGTTTCAGCGTGACCTGTTTGACCCATTGAAACGGAAGCGTAAGTAGGATTTTTTTCTTTTCCTCCGGAATAACCAGAAATTACCTCATGAACACCTTCAACGGATTGAAAAATGGCTTCAACACACCAAAAACAGCCGCTAGCAAAATATGCAGTTTGTAAGGTGTCTAGTCGTGTAGAAACTAACTTTTTTTCTTTTTTGACAGCAGATTGTTGTGCAAAAAAATGAGTCGATAATAAAATCAATATAAGTGCAAGATGTTGTTTCATAGCTGAGTAACAACGAAATTATAACAATGTTTATTTTAAAGTTCTTCTTTCGGGTCATTCATGTCCCCGCGAATTGCTCGGAAACGCTTTCTTGCTTCTTCAGAATACAAGCTACCTTTGAAGTCAAAAAGTATTTTTTTATAATATTCGGCTGCTTTTTCCTTGTCGTTCAGATGTGTTTCATAAATATCTCCCAATTGAAAAACTGCATCATCTGCGAGAATATCTTCACCATGATATTTTAGCAATTCCTCTAAGAAACGAATCGACTCTGACCAGTTGCCTTCTAACATCATCGCGTCTGACTTTTTCAAAAGAATTTCATCACCCAAAGAATGGTATGGGTAGGTAAGGATGATGCTATCGAAAAGTGTAAATGCTTCTAAATATCTATGCTGTTCAACCAATAAATCTCCTTGGGCGAACCACATCATGGCTTGATAATTACTATCCAATCCAAAATTATCGGTAATCATTATTGACAGTTTCATGGCATCATTTGCAATCAACTTAGAAGTTGATTCTTTTAACACATTCAGTTGTGATTGAGCAAAATCAAATTCACCATCGTAGTAAAAAATACGTGCATTTTTAAATTTTGCTTCGTGACCAATTGTTTCAAATTTGAAATCCTTTTCAACTTGCATGTAGAATAGAGAAGCTTCCCAAATGTCACCATGAAGAACATGAATATCTGCAAGTTTCATTTTCAACTCAGCTTTTTGAATATCCGTTAAGCCAGGTAACAGCAACGCTTCCGTCAAATTGATAATTGCTTGATCAGAAAGACTCCCGTAAAATGCCTGAATGTGACTCATTTCAAGAATCAATGGCAATGTCGCACGACTCTTACCCACTCGTTCAATTGTTCGATTATATTCAGCGAGTGTTTCGTCAATTTCAGTTTTAGAAAAATTGCGTGTTGTTGTGACTTCTAAAAACCGAGTATTCAACAAAGCGTTTTCTGCTTGATAATAGTACATGTTTGAATTTCCTAGTCCAATGATATATTGAAATGCTTTTCGTGCAACAGCATATTCTTTGTTTTCGACGCATATTCTCCCAAGTTCAAAAACCCTTCTTCCTTGCTCGTCTAAACGCTTGTCCATCGCTTGAACTTGGGTTAGTGCTGCAGAAAAGTTCTTTTTTTGAATAAAAAGCCAAATGAGCATTTCAGCATACACGATTTGATCTGGTTTTTTTTGAACGCGATCTAACAATGCTTGTTTTAAAATTTCATATTCTTTCGAATCGGCGCTACTTAAATCAAATTGTCTCGAAAGTAAATTTTGAATTGAGGTCGCATAGCCTGCGTTAAAATCAATCAAGTCCAAATACTCATTAATCATTTTGTCATTTTGACCTTGACTTCCGTATAACTCTGCAAACTGAATATTTAGAGGATATGAACTTTTGAGCAGCTTTCTTCCTTTTTCAAGGGTTTGAAGCGCTAAGTCATTTCGTCCTTTCCCTTTAAATGCTGTAAATAATGAAATAATTTGATTGGCATCAGGGTTCAAATCATCAATTAAATCATCGTAAATTTTTTGGCCTTTAGCAGGTTCATTATTATTTTCATAGAATTGTCCCAATAGGACAGGGTATTCCAAGTCGTTTCGATTAGCCGAAAGTTGTTTTTTGATTAGTTTCTCAGCCTCCTTTGTATCATTGGCGCGATCGATGCATTCATAAAGTCGACTAAAATTTAATTTTGATGGATCTTTTTCATACAACTTTTCGTAGTAAGTGCGCGCTTTTTCAAATTCACCATTCATGTAATAGTGCTGAGCCAATTGCTGGTCAGTTTCTGTTTGTGCATATGTCGATACTACAAACAGTAAAAAGAGAAAAGATATGATTATTCGCATGGCGCTGTTTTGGCAAATAACATGCCTATTTTTTAATCGTTACGTTCTTTTTTTTATTGAGAAGCGACAAAGAGAAAGCGTTCATTTCTGGATACAAACTATCGAAATCAGTCATTGTCTTTTCTTTTTCTACCACATAATCGGTCAAAAGCACTCTTAGTTGTTGCGTTTTTCCTTCTTCGAATGCTACGTACTCAGCGTATTTTTTGCGATCTCCATTTCCGTTTTCAATGTCTTTTTTCAAATTAGTTAATGCAACCTTTTGATCTTTAACACCTGTTTTTATGGTGTTAAATGTTGTTCCAAGTTTTGGAATTTTTCTTCTCATTAACTTAAAGGCATCCATTTTTTTACCTAAGGCCATGTCAATAGTATCCGCATAATAATTGTTTTTTATACGAAGTTCTACAGTCATCGTTGCTACAGTGAGGGCGGCAATTGTGTCAATTTCATTTGCTTCCAAAATCTGTTGTATACTATCTAACGATGATGACATCGTATCAATCGATGCCAATTGTTTGCTTTTTTTAAGATCACTGCATGAATAGAGTGAGAATAGAATACTTAGGATAAAAATCCATTTCATAGAGATAGTTTTTCTAAAAATAACGAGAATTCGAAAGAACAAATAATTCTTTACGAAAATTAACAAAAAATCCCATTCAAAAGAACGGGATTTAAATCTTAATTGATACTATCGAATCCAGTGAACTTTCGAAGTGCTTCTGGAATCAGAATACCGTTTTCCGTTTGATGATTTTCCATTAATGCAGCTACGATTCGAGGCAATGCTAAAGCTGAACCATTCAAGGTGTGACAAAGTTGATTTTTCTTGTCAGCTCCTTTGAAACGCAATTTTAAGCGGTTTGCTTGAAAAGTGTCAAAGCGTGAAACAGAGCTCACCTCTAACCATTTGTCTTGTGCAGCAGAATAAACTTCAAAATCATACGTCATTGCTGAAGCAAATCCAGTATCTCCTCCGCACAAACGTAGAATTCGGTATTGCAGTCCTAGTTTATCTAAAAGACCTTTCACGTGTTCAATCATCTCTTCCAATGCTTCAGCAGTGTTTGATGGATGTTCAATACGCACAATTTCTACTTTATCAAATTGATGCAAACGATTTAAACCACGCACATCTTTACCATACGATCCAGCTTCTCGACGGAAACAAGGTGTGTAACCTGCCAATTTAATAGAGAAATCTTCTGAAGGAAGAATAACATCGCGGTAAATATTTGTTAATGGAACCTCAGCCGTTGGAATCATATAAAAATCATCAACAGGCATGTAATACATTTGACCTTCCTTATCTGGAAGTTGACCAGTTCCATATGCACTCGCTTCATTCACCATCAAAGGGGGAATGAATTCCTCATAACCGGCTTTATCCGCTTCATCAAGGAAAAACGAAATAAGTGCGCGTTGAAGTTTCGCTCCTTTACCGCGGTAGAATGGAAAACCTGCTCCAGTCACTTTTACTCCTAATTCAAAATCAATTAAATCGTATTTCTTCGCTAGGTCCCAATGCGCTAGTGCCTCAAAATTAAAAAGAGGTGTTGTTCCCGCTTCAAAAACAGTTTCGTTATCTAGTTCGCTTTTACCGGCCTTTACCAATTCATTTGGAACGTTTGGCAGCGTATACAGTAATTGTGTGATTTCGTTTTCAAACTCATCAACTTTTGTTTTCAATGAAGCTTCCAATGCTTTCAGTTGAGTTGTTTTTTCTTTAGCTGAAGCTGCCTCTGCTTGTTTTCCTTGCTTAAATAACTCACCAATTTCTTTGGCAAGTTGATTTAATTCTGCGGATATAGTTTCTAATTCTGTCTTCGTATTTCTCCAGTTCTGGTCAGCAGAAAGAACCTTGTCTAAGGTTTCACTTGCATCAATATTTCTTTTTTTAAGACCCTCAATGATAGCGTTTCTTTCGGTGCGAATGCGCGTAATTTCTAGCATTTTAACTTATTTTTTGTGCGAATTTAATGATTCTTAAACAAATCAATTTAATTCCAGGGTGTTTTATTTGGTTTCGAAAAACAGGAACAAAAAAAGGCGAACATTTCTGCTCGCCTTTTCAAATTGTATATCAATTCAATTATGCTTCAGCAGCCTCAAAAGGAACTACTGATACAAACGAACGATTGTCTTTTTTCTTGCGGAATTCAACTAAACCATCAGTTAAAGCATACAAAGTATGATCTTTACCGATTCCAACGTTAGTCCCTGGGTGGTGTTGTGTTCCTCTTTGACGAATAATGATATTTCCTGCAATTGCAGCTTGACCACCGAAGATTTTCACTCCTAGTCTCTTGCTATGCGATTCACGACCATTTTTCGAACTACCGACTCCTTTCTTATGTGCCATGTTCTTAAATTTTTAATCCAACGAATTGGAAGTTTGAATTAAGCTTTGATCTCTTTAATCGTAATGGAAGTAAATCCTTGACGATGTCCGTTTCTCTTCTTGTAACCTTTTCTTCTCTTCTTTTTGAAGACGATCAATGTATCACCTTTAACGTGATCATTTACTTCTGCAGTCACCTTAGCTCCTGCTATAGCTGGGGCGCCAATGTTAATCTTCCCTCCGTTATCAACTAAAAGAACACGATCGAATTCTACTTTCGAACCTGACTCAGCTGCTAAACGGTGTACAAAGATTTTTTGGTCTTTTTGCACTTTAAATTGCTGCCCTGCTATCTCTACAATTGCGTACATATAGCTTTGTTTTTAAAATTTAATCCCTAAAAATAGGAGGGCAAAGATAGATAAAAAAGTTAATAACACAAATGTGTCAATCAATTTTATTGTTTTTCTTCTGTATTATTATTTTGCGCCTCTTTTTTACTCCAGATTTGACTGGCGAAATTTACAAAGAAAACACCTATTAGAATTATCCCCATTGCCAATACTTGGGTCCAAGAAATGAATTCATTAAAGTAATATCCTATCAGAACTGCCACGATCGGTATGAAATAGGTGACGCTACTCGCAAACAAGGCTGAGGTTACGCTAATAATTCGATTGAATAAGATGACTGCGAGTGCTGTTCCAAAAATAGACAGAATCGCTATATAACCTAATCCTTCCATGGCGTGCGGATTGTTTTGAATCGTATCAATTGTCCCGAATTGGAAAAGTGCAAGCAGTGCGGTTGGTAGGACTAACATAAAGGCGAGAGAGGTGATTTCTACGGATGAGAAATTTTGTAAAGTATGTTTAATTGTATTTAAACTAACGGCATAGCAAAGTGTTGCGATCACAACGGCAAAAATGTGTAACCAGCTTCCATTTAAGGAAATGGTTTTTCCAGCGTCCATTAGAAGATAAATACCAATTGTTCCAATGGCAACTCCAATAATCTGGAAGGTAGAAAGTTTCACTTTGAAAACCGCAAAACCTATGATAACTGTAAAAATAGGGGTGAAACTATTCAGCATTCCAGTAAAGCCAGAAGAAATACCTGTTTCTGCATAAGTGAATAAAAAGGCTGGAAAGAAATTTCCAAAAAATCCAACAATTGCTAGAAAAATCAATTGTTTAAGTGACTTGATTTTGCGAAAATGAAGAATGCTGTAGGGTAAAAGTACGAGTCCAGCAATGGTCATTCTGAGCGCACCAACTTGTGCGTCCGTAAAAATGCTTTCGCCTTCATTCGTATGCATTCCTCGCTTCATTAGGATAAACGAACTTCCCCAAATTCCTGCTAAAAGCAATAGCAACAGCCAGCCCTTTAATTCTTTTGTCATGGCGCAAAAATACGTGTAATCAAATTAAGGCAACAATCAGTTTAAAAGAATTGTTGAAAACCTGTTAAAATGATGTTTATAACCTTCAAATGAAAAAATGTGATTTTTTATTACCACTTTTTACCACATAGCTATAAAATCAGCCATTTATAAAGTATTTTTTACATTTTTGTTGATACAATTGAAACTATTCTTTTCTTTACACGTTAGAATTTATTAACAATTTAAAACCTGGTGG
>ERZ888423.3375-NODE-3375-length-10605-cov-7.813175_pt1 | contig 10605 bp, 2 predicted proteins | sample MGYA00520523_ERZ888423 | MGnify/ENA primary metagenome ERZ888423 (study PRJEB32303, sample SAMEA104408611) | aquatic metagenome | biome: Brackish water; feature: Pelagic; material: water | place: Baltic Sea | collected 2014-06-08T10:24:00 | depth 30,27 m ...
TATACTATGCACAGGATCCGTAGCTACGAAACTGTACCATACTTGCTCGTTAGCCACTCCAGCACAAGCATTTCCTTCAAAGGCTCCTCTAGTGATTCCAGAGGTCCAAGCAGGAGTTCCATATTCAGAAACCGATACTGCAGTAGCATTTGCACACATATCATTAGCAGGAACTGGATCCGTAACACACATTCTGAAGTTTCCAGTGAATGTGTTATTGGCAGCCCATAGACGTATGTACATGGTCTCACCAGGAGTTAATGCCAGGGTGCTAGAAGCACCGTATGCAGGCAATACTCTTGGGTCAGTGCTTGTACATGATCCTGAAATGAAGGTCATTCCAGAACAATCTGTCGCAGAACGATATAGAGACCATACTGGTTGACCTGTACCTAATGTTAAAGGTGTGTAGTTCATTTGAACCCTGCCACTGGCAGGAACTGTGAACTTCATCCATACGTCATTTTGAGCACCAGCTACTCCACACTCTATATCTGTATCAGGAGCGGTAGTTTCTGTTGCGCCATAGAACGTAGCATTTGTACCTACTGAACACGTCAATCCTGCAACTACTGGGATATTGATTGCATTTTCACAATCATCATTCACTGGTGCTGGCGGTGGTCCCGTCACTGCAAATGTGTACGAACCCTCATTTCCTTGAACCGTGAACACATTAATCTTGTAGTTTGTGTTAGGTGTCAAAAGGATCTGAGAAGGAGCAATTCCAGAGAAACCTGTAACACAGATTACTGAAGAAAGTGTTCCATCGCATGGTGCAGTATTGTACAAGGCGAAGCCTAAGTTTCCTGGAGCTATCGTCCCAAGAGCCAACTCCACATATACCACACCTGTAGGTCCTGAATTGAACGTATACCATGATGGTGAATAGGTAGAGAATGTAGATCCACAACCTGGATATACTCCAGCTGGAGAACATTCATTTGTACCATCGATATTCGGAGCTGTTCCAAATGGCTGAAGTGAAACTATTTGAGGGGAGCTGCACGTAGCATTTGCAGGAACAGGTAGACAAGGTGCCTCACATAACATAGATAGGACGAAGTTTCCCTGGCTGGATCCGCTATATCCATATACCCTCACATAGTAGGTGGTCCCTACTAATGTTGGGAAGGAAGCACTTGATCTTAATGAACATCCTGGAGAGTCATCATTTCCTGTTAACCATGTCAATGAGCCACATGCACCTGAATAGACATCTATCTTGGTGTCATAGGTCGCACTACCAGGGCTAGTCAAAGGACAGGTAGAGACCTGTACCTCGTTCCCTGCTGTACCCAAGGCCGCTCCGAGGTCATCTTGATTGTAAGATATGAACGTATACCATACATCTTTCGCAGCTTCACTGCCTCCAGTCGTTCCCAATAATCCTACTGTAGGAGTAGCAGTAAGTGTAGAACCTGAGATCAGCGAATCACAATCGATAGGCAGAGCTCCTTCACATAGGTCATTGATTAAGCTCGTATTGAATAGGATACATGTAGGTGAGCTAGGAGTACTATCATCACAATCCTCTACTAAACATACGCTGTATTGAGTATTTGTATTGAGTAATGAAATGCTATGGTTCTCTATACCAGCTATAACCCCAGTAAGTGTTCCCTCTGGTGTATCAACAAGTGGATCGAATGGAGCAGGTGCCCAAGACAACGTCCAGTTTCCTCCTTGATTAGTAGATAACCAAGAAATCTGAGCAGAAATAGCTGTTATGTTATTTGCCGTGATATCTGGTGCATCACATGAAGTAGGCACAGGACACGTATTCGTCTCTGTAAGAACCACACCTGTTGCAGGACTAGGTCCCGCTGAGAACGTAGATCCATTAGGTCGAGTAATCACATAACTGTGCTCAGTCTCATAGTTTCCCGATGTATAAGAAATAACAACAGCCGCAGCATCAGCGATGGTCACGTTGAATGTGCTTCCAAATCCAGTTGCCGTGTATGTTGTTGGTGTTCCATCAACGCTTACCGTTAAGAAGGCTCCATCCCATCCATCTCCATAGGAGTCAGTCAAGACTAAGTTCCACACACAACCTACAGTTGGCGGAGGACAAGAATTCGTCTCTGTCAGCACGACACCTGTCGCAGGAGAAGGACCCGCAGAGAACGTGGTGCCATCAGGACGTGTGACCACATAACTGTGCTCATTCTCATAGTTTCCCGATGTATAAGCCAACTCTACAGATACTCCATCACTAACACTTACGATGAATGTGCTTCCAAATCCAGTTGCCGTGTATGTTGTTGGAGTACCATCTACTGTAAACGTAAGGAATGCTCCATCCCAACCATCACCGAATGAATCAGCAAGGTCAAGTGTCCAATCACAGAATACTGGCGGAGCACAAACGTTTGTCTCTGTCAATACAACACCTGTTGCAGGGCTAGGTCCAGCCGCAAAGGTGGATCCATCTGGTCGGGTTATTGTATAGCTGTGCTCATTCTCATAGTTTCCCGATGTATAAGCCAACTCTACAGATACTCCATCACTAACACTTACGATGAATGTGCTTCCAAATCCAGTTGCCGTGTATGTTGTTGGAGTACCATCTACTGTAAACGTAAGGAATGCTCCATCCCAACCATCACCGAATGAATCAGCAAGGTCAAGTGTCCAATCACATGTGATGGCTCCTGAATCGATAGTACATGTAGTAGAACCTGTGGTGAGAGATGTTCCGAGAACAACACCACAATCTTCGATCACCCAGAAGTAGTACGTGCCATCAGTAAATCCTCCTTGAAGGACTTGATTGACTCCAGCCGTAGTGGTTCCTGTGTTCTGAACAGTAGCCGTTCCTTCATTATCAGTGGTGTTCACCAAAATTGTGAATCCGTTTCCTACTCCACCAGCGGTGAACTCAAAAAGGATATCATCTGGCCCTACCACTGCACAGCTGAATGCTGTTGGTGCTGGACAAGCTGCTGGTGTTGTACAAGAACTGGATCCCAATTCAACACTCGGTGTTCCACCGCAATCTTCGACAACCCAGAAGTAATATGCAGTACTTCCTGATAGTCCTGTTTGAGTTGCAGTAGTTGAACTCGCTGAGGTTCCTGTAACACCTGGTGTAGCACTAAAGAAGTCATCAGTAGTGTTATAATGCACCTGGTAGGTATCTCCAGCATTCCAGCTAGTAAAGGATACATCTACACTCTCATAATCCACCACAGAACAGCTCAACCCAACTGGTGCTGGACATGCTGGACATGCTATTTCAGAGTACGTAGTTCCTGAAGCAGGCCCTGCTCCTGATGAGAACACAGGACTAGGACTAGAATAAGGCGCTATCACTTCGAAGGATTGCTCTCCAGCAAATGATCCACCACCATCAAAGTAGACAAAGTCAAGGGCTACGTCTGGACAAACGCTCACAGAGAACACCTGAGAACAACCACCTGGTCCACCGAGACACTGATCACTAGGGTCACCGGTTACCAATTCCAAGGTTTGGGTGAGGTTTCCGTTCTGGTAAATCTCAACATTAGCTCCGGCATCCCATCCATCGCCCCAGCTATCGCTCAATATGAGTTCATACGCGCATTGAAGAGCGCAGTCACAATCAGGAGCTGTAAAACTTCCTGAAACACCACCCTGATCACCATTGGAGCAGATTCCAATGATGGTATAGGTTACAACATTTCCAGTTGCGCTACCCCATGCTCCACCTGTTACAGTATAGCTAGTAGGGCTTCCTACGATAGTGTCGCGTGTAACTGTTTGGGTAAAGAATCCAAAACTAGTCTCCACGATTACTGAATCATAAGCGGCTCCGTTATTCCATGATAAATCCACACTAGATTCACAGACATTAGACGACATAGATGCAAATGGAGTTGGACAAGTAGGGCATGCTCCAAAGCTGTTCGAGCTTTGGGCAGCAGGTGCTTGTGTATATGTGAATCCATTAGGCCCTGTTAGGTTCCAATAATTCTCATTATCCCCTGCTTGGCCATTGAATCCTCCTACATAGTCTACAAGTATGTCGTCAGTAGGACAAGCATCGAACGTAAATACTGTCGCACATGGAGCTGTACATGGAGCATTAGGTATAGAATATTGCACTGGTGCTTGATTACCACTAGTAATCTCCATGTACTCATTCCAGTTCCATCCGTCACCTGTTACATCATACAAAGACAAGGTATATGTGCACTGGGCTGTGGTGTCACAAGTAAGTGTAGAGAAGAAACTATTTCCAACAGCGCCACATGTAGCCACAACCTCTACCAAAATAAGTTGGTCAGCTGTTAGGCCAGACAAAGTCAAGGTAGTTACTCCTGCTGCTAGAGGTCCAACAGAGAACTCCTGCGTAGGACCGTAATTCACAGTATAGGTTTCAGAAGAATTCCAGATATTGATATCCCAATTAATAACCGCACCATCATTGTTGATGTTCACAGCAGTTACACCCGTTACCGTAGGAGTGCATGTAGGAGCTTCAGCGATGCTGAAATCATCTATGTGCAAGTCACTAACAAACGCTTGGCCTAGTGGGCTGTTATCATTAGCTCTGAATCTTACTTGAACTAATCCTGCACCATAGGTATATGAAGAAACATTATAAATCTGCTCTTCCCATCCCACTGTAAGGAAATCAATTAAGGCAATCTGCGTCCATGCTGAAACCCCATCAAATGCCTCTACGTCTATTGTGTTTCGCGTATTAGGATCGGCTGTGTTACAGATGTTCACCCAGAACGATAGCGCTGGAGTTGTTAATGCAGACACATCAATTACTGGAGATGTCAAGATGACATCCACGTCTGTTGCTGACATATCAAGAGCAGCCATGTTCCCCGTTCCAGAAGTATGATCAACAAGACCAAGAGAGCAGAAGGGAAATCCAGGAGATGTAGTTCCGAATACCCAAGGACCTCCAGTCGCAGCCGATTGTGACCAGCAGGCTGGAGTCGTGGTTGCCGCATCGAAATTCTCCACATATGGTGCTGGCAATGCATTACATGGAGTTGTGAATGCAACTGGTCCTACCCATAGGGAAGAATCGTTCAATCCACAATCAGCTCTTACATACAATACATAGCTAGTTTGACTAGCTAGTCCTGTTAAGTTATAAGGATTGTTAGGAGAAACGTTCTGCAAGGTAGGAACTGTTGCTTCAGTAGGAGCTGTCAATGGTGAAACACCATAGTATAGATCCCATGCCGTAGCAGATCCGTTCTCAGTCCAAGAGACACTTGCAGAAGTAGGGAAAACACCAATCACCGCTAGAGCAGTAGGCTTAGGACATGTAGGAGGTGCTATAACTTTGAAATTATCCACCATGATGTCATTATCCCGAGTTGGAGTCCCTGGTGTTTGGCCAGTAGTTCCAAAGAAAGCGAACTTGGCCATAGTACCTGCGTAAGCACCTAGGCTATAAACAAAGCTACCATCTATGTTACCATCAGCTATAGTCCAAGTCTGAAGGACAGTGTAGGAAGTACCTCCGTTGGTAGAGACCATGAAACGCACTGCATCATTATCATCCAAAGGAGTGATCGTAGGCGTATTCCAAGCCATCACAGCTAGGTCGAATTCAGCCTGCTGAACAGGTGATGCGGGGATAGCTATGTTAGGAGAAATCAACCACTGATCGACAATCCCTGTACCGTACATATTAATCTTGGCAGCTTTATTCACAGGAGAAGTAACGTTTTTCCAATCATCTTGAATCCAAGACGAGGATGTCCCAGTAGGCGTGGTATTGAATCCACCAATTGCCTCGGTCCATGCTGAAGGTAAATATGTTCCACTGAAGTCTTGAGTGTATGGTGCCCCCAATATTTGGAAAGTTCCTCCTGAAATCCAGTCTCCTTCTCCAGGATTACAATCAGATCTTACCCAATAGTAATACGGAGTGTTCAGTGCAGCAGCAAAAGCATACGGGATAGTTCCTGTATAATCCGCTACTGTTCCTGGATCACTTGAAAGAGGTGCAGTATTTACTGTAGAGATATGAAGATCCCAACGGGTCTCAGCACTTGTGCTTGCAGTCCATCCTATGTTCACATTTGAAGGTGAAGTAACGGTAGCAGACAACCCTGTAACTAGCTCACATGCGGGTGCGGCTGCAATAGAGATGTTATCTATATATACACGGTTACCAAAGCTCGAAAGTCCACTAAAACGGATACGGTTCGTTCCAACAGGTAGACCAAATGTAACTGATGCCCACTGACCAGAAGTAGGGGTAAATCCTGAAGTCGTTGAACCAGCGGTATTCATGATTCCTCCAGCGGCATTGGTCATCACTTGGACATCAGTCCAAGAACTTCCTCCATCCAAAGATGCCTGTAAGGTGACCTGGTCTACGTCTGTATTGTATTGCGCTCCTGCAACTGAGAAGAAGGCATTCATACCTGAACCCAAAGCTGTGAACGTTGCACTGGTATAATCTAATACGTTTCCGAAACTAGAGCTATAGAAGTTATATTGAATAGATCCTATTCCTACACCGAATGCACTTGCAGCATTATATACTAACTGAGCTGCTCCTGTACCAGAGACGGCCCAACAATTTGCGGTTAAGTTTCCTGAGCTGAAATCCTCAGAGCTCGAACCTGGATTCACAGTCACTGTTGCCGTATTCGAATTATTCGATAATCCACTTCCTGAACATGAGGTCTCAATGCGGAAATACCTCGCAAGCGTGATAGCTGAGGTAGTATAAGAGGAAGAGGTAGCTCCTGAACCTCCAACAACTGATGCCCAACCTGTGGATCCATCAGGAGATTCTTGCCATTGGTATGAAATACCAGCATCTGTTGTAAGGCCTGCAGCAGTGAGAGTTACTGTATTACCTAGACATGCCGTAAGTGAGGATGGAATGCCCCCTGCATTTGGTGTTCCTGTACATGTAAGAGGAGCCGTATAGTTAAATCTGATCTGTGGACGATTGGCGTTTGAGGTAGCTGTGTTAGCCCCACATCTTGGTGATGTATCGCTCCTTGTATACCTGGACCCAGCGTTCATAGAGCCCGCTCTAACTCCGCCATACGGAGTAGCGTAAGGCATTGCAGAAGAACCTGTACAGATGTCGACCAGAATATTGCTTGTTCCATTCCATAAGAATGGCGCAGAGAACGTGATCATATCATGGGATCCTGCAGCGGTCACCACAGCATCATATGTGGCAGGGCCAAATACGGTGGTAAGCGCAGCCGAATTGTTTGACGCACTGTTTATCGCGGTGGTATGGGCCATGCGTACCGTGTAAGTAGAGAAGACTGATCCATTATCCTCGATTACCGAAAATCCAAGGCCAGTGATGGAAGAATTAGGAGTCATACCTGCACTGCTTAACTCAGCGGCAGTGTATACTGCTTGATATCTATTATAAGCATAGTAGTCATCAATTGGGTCTGAGCCAGCTCCGGCTGTGGACACTGCATCAGTTCCAATAATAACGAATTGGGCTTGGGCAGTTTGTGCAAAAAGCATGAGCGTAGCTGCAAGTACAGCTAGTCGCAAGCTTTTTATCACGAGAGAGTTACTCCACGTTTTACACGAAGGCAACACAGTAATCATCTTTTTCATCTGTTAATCGTTTTGTTAAGTAAAAATTGGAAGGAGAGAATGACCTAATCATAACGTAATCATAAGGGTCATTGCACTTCTAAAACATGTGAATTTAAATATAAGTATCGATAGGGCGCAAGTATCTACCGATGTATTATGCTAATTACAAGATGAACACTACCTGGCATACTTACTCCTCCAAACACCAAATACCCTTGTAATTCCTAATCTTTAAGCTTATTTATCATAATCCTGAGCGCAGCAAAAATTGTTCAAAACTTTTTTTTTCTTCTGTAATACCCCACCTGATTCCGAGTGTAAACGTTCATCCGAATGTTTTCTCCATCACCTTCTTGATACACAAGACTCCTCAATCCTCTCCTTCATATTGCCTGTCGTCCATCTTTTCTTGTTTGTTTTGAGGCAACCCTAGACCGTTTTCTACGTATTGGCTATGGGCCATACATTTATTAACTATGGCACAGCATTCGAGAAATCTTATATTTGTAGTATACAGGTATTGATTGCTTGGATTCAACACCGATTTTTTTCCTGGAGTTTAAACGAAAGTATAATGACACGAACCCTTACTTGTCTTTTCTGCATAGCTTCCCTCTTCTTGAGCCTTAAAAGCTTTGGACAAGGCATAGGACTAAATTCTACGGGGGCAGCCCCAAACCCACTTTCCATAGTAGACATGACCTCTACTACTCAGGGATTCCTAATTCCCAGGATGAGCAAGTCTCAGCGTGTAGCTATTGCTGGCCCCGCATCAGGACTTCTTGTTTATCAAAACGATACGGAGCAAGGGTTCTATCATTTTGATGGTGTTATTTGGCAACCATGGCTGAAGCAAAGGGCTGGAACGATTAGTATGGGAATTGCAGCTAGTACAGTGACAAAGGGAAGTGGATTCACGGCCAGCCACATCGTGGAAGGCCGTGATCAGGTAGTCTTCTCCAATCCATATTTGACCATTCCAGATATCACTTTAAGTGCTGAAGGTGTCCCGGGATCTGCCCCACGCGTGCCTTTTGACTACTGTTTTTCTCAACTATCTGATTGCTCAAATGTATATGCAACCTTTGTTCGTCTCAGAAATGGAGGCAGCTCTGGAAGTCCCGTATTCATGGAAACAGGTCAGACCCTGTGTAATCCTGCTTCATTCAACTATACCTTCTATGACCTTTCGCATAATGCGTATACTTCTCAAGGACCTACTCCTACTATTTCTGCAGGTAGTCAGATTTATTTGCAATCCGCACGCTCTATTACAGCTGCAAGCAATGTAAACTCCTTTAATATTTGGTTTGACTGGAATCAAGATGGCTTCTTTGGTGAGGAACCAGAATTGGTCCTCTCTGAATCTGGCAGTATTACTACTTCACCTGGTGCTAGTTTGAATCTCGCTATTACAGTTCCTATAGGTGCGTGTAATGGTATAATCTCTGGGCGATTGCTTGTCCGTTCTGCTCCCAATGAACAGATTCCTTGTATTATTGAAGTTAAAGGCGAAACAGAGGATTTCGAAATCATTGTAGGTGGTGGCGTGAATTGCACATATCCTGATAAAGCGGTGAACTGCAACATCTTGAACCCTACACTCTCTGGATTCACAGTAAACTGTGTAGATAAATTCGGAGATTCAATAAATGGAGTTTATAATTTCAAAGTAGTACAATGATGAAAACTCTGCTAAGCTTAATAACAGTGCTCCTTTTCAGCTTCGCGCTGACTGGGCAAGTCGCAATCAATAAGACTGGAACTGCCCCCGTACCTTCAGCCGTTCTCGAAGTGTCGAGCACTACCGCTGGTCTTCTTACACCTAGAATGACCAGTCTTCAGCGAATCGGCATTGTCTCCCCACCTGATGGGATGATTGTCTATCAAACAGATGGAGCTACGGACTTCTATTATAGTAGGGCTGGCGCATGGAATCAACTGAACGCTAAACAAGCTGTTCACAATGAAGTAACTATGGGCGCTGTTCCAATCGCAGCTCCGAATGGAACTTTTGCGGCCACTGGCGTTACCTTGGCGAATGTTGGAGTAGGCGTGATGCAAGTGAATCACCCTGCTTTTGGAGTTAATATACCCGTGAAATTAATTACTCCCATGTTTAACGAGATTCCTTCTCCGCCTTCTATTCCTGCAGACTTATGTAAGCCTAACTTCACGAATAACTGTGGTCATACTGGAACTACACCTACCTATCAACATTCTTTAGTCGTAGGGGTGGCCTCTCCACCCACCTTTGGAGCGCCACCTACCCCAACACAGTTCAGAATATGCCATTCATATGGAACTAATGGAAATTTATGTACGAATAACACCGCTGGCGACTATTGGTATTATGGATTCGGGTCAGCTAGCTTAACCGCCTCACACAAATGCGGATTCGTTGGCAGCGCGTATAATAACACTGCCGGAGTTCAACCGGGTGACCAATATGAATTATTACTGAGGGGTAATGCTCAAACTATTTCATCAAGATATACCGCTCTTTCTGTCTTTATAGATTGGAATAGAGATGCAGATTTCTTCGATGCAGGTGAATCAGTGTATTCCACTATTAAAAAAGTATGGCCTGCCACTTACGGAGGAACTGGAACGCTTACCCCGCCATTGACGGTGCCTGCTACTGCAGTTACTGGTGACTGCACCATGAGGACTATTGCAAGTAAAATTGACAACAATAATCAACCCTGTTTAAGCACAGCCGAAGGGTCTGCAAAAGATTTAAGCTTCTTCGTATTAAATGGTGCTGCTCCTACCTACCCTGCTCAAAATGCCTTTTGTAACCTCAATAATCAGACTACTACATCATTTAGAGTCAGGTGTTATGATATAGGTGGGACCCCTATCAATACTAAAGTTCACATCTTGATTAAACCCTTCTAAGCCATGAGAAAAACTCTATCTCTTCTTATTCTCTTAGCATGCATCACGGTTCATGGACAGGTTATTATCAGCCCTAATCCATTGGCGGTGCCGAATACTTCAGCCATGCTGGAGATGGACGCTACAACAAAAGGAATGTTGATTCCTAGAATGACAGCT
>ERZ888423.3376-NODE-3376-length-10604-cov-6.032705_pt1 | contig 10604 bp, 9 predicted proteins | sample MGYA00520523_ERZ888423 | MGnify/ENA primary metagenome ERZ888423 (study PRJEB32303, sample SAMEA104408611) | aquatic metagenome | biome: Brackish water; feature: Pelagic; material: water | place: Baltic Sea | collected 2014-06-08T10:24:00 | depth 30,27 m ...
CTACAATCACTTCATAAAGTTACAAACTACTTACAAACTATTTTATTATTATTTTAAAACAAATGCTTAACTCAATAAAATCATTGAGTGGGAACGACACGACAGCATAATCAGTTACGAAGCGCGGGTCGATTGCATCGCGGTCGATGATCGAGAAATCCAAAAGTTCCAGCAATCCCGCCTCGGCCGCCTGATAGGCAAAGTCGAATTCCACATCGACCGCGTCCCAAGTGACGCTTCCTGCTTCGACCATAGCTTGGATCTTGCCGTAATCCGTCGGACCGTCTTGCACGATAATCACACCAGTCGCAGCCGCAAGCGGTACGCCCCAAGCCTCATATTCTGCGTCTTGAGTGCTTCCTCCCCATGCGGTAAACACCATCGTTTCGCCCTGCGCGATACCAGTCATCGCTGCCGCGATGCCCGTGGCCAGCGCAATTGTTTTAAGACTCGAGTGCATTGTTTTCTCCATCTGTTCTAAAGAACTGAGCGCTGACCGGTTGGCTGGGCGGGCTCGGTTGGTTCCTTTATTGGTTACAGCTTCGTTGAAATGAATGTTTGATGTTTTGAAAAACCGCCATAGTAGTAGAGTTTTCGACATTTAAGCATTAAAACAATGACTATACCGATCCAAGGTCGTGTAGCATCACTATATGAGCCTATGTCGTTCAGTCTGTAGGATTGAAAGCAGATCCGCCGGCAGCGCAAGACGATTTGCCCTGCGCAGCCGGGCATATCAACTGATCGCGTCCAGAAACGCGTTAACAGCATTGGAGCCGTTTTCACCCCACCAGGTCGGGTCGTTGTAGATGATGTTATCGATATTCTGCGCCGAGGTAATGGCGTAGAATTGTTGGTCTTCAGGAATCTGCGCAAAGGCTTCGGGGTTCGATGGCGTCATGCCAAGACACTCGAACAGCGACAACTGCGCTGGAACGGATTGTGCGTTGGCGATGAATTTCATTACCGCTTCACGCCCGGCCGGATTGCCCTTGGGCACGATATAGGCGCCGGGCATGGCGATGGCCTCGTTCATGACCAATTTGTAGCGCCCACCGGTGTCCCTTTCGATGTTGCGGGCCCGGTTCTGAAACAGCATGCCCATCGACACCTCTCCGTTTACCACCATCGCATGCGCCTCCGAGGCGGAGCCCCAATAGATGCTATCGTTCTTGATTGATTTGATCTTGGCCAGCGCCCGATCCATATCGAGGGGATAGAGCGCATCCTTGGCCACGCCATCGGCGATCAAAGCTCCTTCAAGCGATCCATTAGCCCATTTGTAAAGCGAGCGCGTCCCTGGAAATTTCGCGGTGTTAAAAAAATCGGCCCAGCCGGTTGGCGGCGTGTCGCCATATGCTTCGGTATCGTAGACGAAAGCATAGCCGTAAAGGATGACCGATACGCCATATTCCAGGGCGTACTGCGGCAGGGTCTTTTCCTTGCTCACGACGTCGTAGTCGATCGGCTCGAGATAGCCGTTTGGCCCCAGTGCCACAGCATCGAAGAGATCGCCGTCGCAGGCATCTGCTGTGACATTGCCGCTATCCACCATCTCCTTGATCTTGCCCTGAAGCGGACCAGACGAGTCAATTCTGAGTGCCATGCCGGTCTGCTCTTCGAATGATTTGCCTAGCGCCTCAGCTTGACATTCAGTCGCTTCTCCACCCCAGTTCCAGAATATGATCTCGTTTGCGGCCGCTTCGGCGTCACCGGCAAAGACTGAGGGCAGCGCGACCCCCACCATTCCACAAAGCAAAAGAAAACCGCGCCGATCCAGGCGCCCTGCCTTATAGGCTTTGGCCCCGTCTGTTAGCGTCTCGCGCATAAATTGTTTATCCAACATCGTTTTTATCTCCCTGTTGTTCAGGCGTTTGCCCGGTTGATATCGACCCGTGATTGATTCGTGCTGAGCTTCAATTTTCAACAATGGGCTGGATAAACCAAGAATATATCGTTTTTTCGCCATGGTGTGTCGAAAAATATGAAGCGGGGGCAATTGCGCCTATACAAAAGGGCCAGCAACGTGTCACACGCGTGATTTGAAGTTCGATGAAATTGGGCGGTCAGCCTTGGTGAGATTTAGCAACACATTCCAGCCAATCGCAAAATGTTTTGACGGCAAACCGATCGGCCGCGGGCCCTATGACCGAAAAATAATAGCAGTCTTCGACTAGTGTCGGTAAATTAAACATTTTCAGTATCTGGCCCCTGCGCAGAGCGTCGTGGCAAAGCACGGGACTGACTAGGGCGACCCCAAGACCGTTAATAGCCATTTTCAACGCCAAGATCATTGAATCAACAGAAAATGCGGGCGTCGGACGTTTTGATATACCGAACTGGCCTGTCCAGCGGCTCCACCCATAAAGGGCACCAACCGTTTCGATCAAAGGCAGCTTCAAAAGATCATCAAGTCCGGCGACGGGCCCGCTCAGCGCCGGAGCGCAAACAGGAACAAACTGAATCGGCATTAACAGTTTCGATCGAGGGTCCAGCTGTGCACTGCGTCCGAAATGAATTTCGACATCGGCTTTTCTGCTCAGGTAGTCGTCCGGCCAGAGTGTGCTTTTGATCTGAATGGCGATGTGCGGATGAACCGTGTTGAAATTTTTCAGTTCCGGGACAAGCCACAGTTGAGCAAAGGACGTGGTGCACGAGACCGAGACGGTTTCTAGTCCACGCGGCACCAGGAACATCTCGGTTCCCCTGATCAATTCGCTGATCGCCGAAGCCGCGAAGGGCATCAACCGTCGGCCCGAATCCGTCAAGGTCAGTCCCTTAGGTTTTCGTTCGAACAGTGCCTGACCCAGTTTATCTTCGAGCGTACGCACTTGTTGGCTGACCGCAGATTGCGTCACGTTCATCTCTTCGGCTGCGAGCGTAAAGCTGAGATGACGGGCTGTCGCCTCGAACGCTCGAAAACAGGAAAGTGGTGGTAAGGGTGTGGTCATTGACAATGATAATCGGCATTAGCATCGCTAATGTCAATGGCTGCAAAACCATCGTTTGTCGCAAGTCCATAAATGGATCAGGATCTTTTTATGGCGACACTGCGGACACACGTCCGGCATCGCCCCAGCCAAGGAGCCAGACCATGCAGACTGTGAAGTTTCGCAAACTCGCCGACGGTGATAGAGAAGACTACGAATTTCTGGAAGCTTGCGAGATCGCCTATGCCGAGCAGGTCGGCGAACGCCTACTGGGCACGTTGGAAAAACTTGAGACTGCGATGTCGGGTTTTCAGGTGACGCGACTGGAGCATTGCCTACAAACGGCGACGCGCGCGTGGCGGGATGGTGCCGATACCGACTGGATCGTCAGTGCCCTGTTACACGATGTCGGCGACATCCATTCACCATATGACCACGATGAATATGCGGCCTTGATCCTTCGCCCCTTCGTGCGGGAACAATGTAGCTGGACGGTCAAGCAGCATGGCGATTTTCAGAAATTCTTTTACGCAGTGCAGATGGGTCAGGATCCGAACGTTCGAGAGCAATACCGCGACAACCCCTATTTCGACGATTGCGCAACGTTCTGCGAACGTTGGGATCAGCGAGCATTCGATCCCAAATACAAAAGCCTGCCACTAGATTTCTTTCGCCCGTTTGTGGCCACAGTTTTTGGGCGTGCGCCCTACGACAAGACGGTGATCCAGTCGGGCGGACGTGTGCCACTGGTCGACAGGTCGCGGGCGCAAGCGCGCCTTCAGGCAGCCTGACCCCCTTAGCCCATTTTAATTTATGGAGAGTAGGATGCTCGACAAAAAATACAGCGAATTGACGGTCGGCGGGAACGGCACTGTCGACAGCCAGCTTGCCCGCTGCATCGCCCCTGCCGAAAACGCTAGTTGTCTGCCACCTATCTGCTACAGCAACGAGGCGTTCCGGGAACGTGAAACTGCAGCTATTTTCGGGCGCAAGTGGATCGGCATCGGCCATGCCGGGCGTTTCGGACAGTCCGGAGACTACGAGACGATGACCATTGCCGACGTCCCGCTGATCGTCCTGCGCGACAAAAAGGGCGTGTTGCGCGCCTTTGCTAATTCATGTCGCCATCGTGGCGCCCGCCTGCTCGAAGGCGAAGGCAACTGCGGCGGCATTAAATGCCCGTTTCACTGCTGGAGCTACAAACTTGACGGCACGCTCGTGGGCGTCCCACATTCCGAAGATATCGAGGATTTCGACAAATCGAAATACGGGCTTCTTGAATTCAAAGCCGCCGAATCCAGCGGGCTCGCCTTCGTCTGCCTTGATCCCGAAGCTCCTTCGCTTGAGGATCAACTGGGCGACTTTTCCGAAACTCACTCGCCTTGGCCGATGGATACATTGGTGCCAACGCGGCGTCGATCCTTCGAGGTGAATTGCAACTGGAAGGCATTTCTCGACGTATTCAATGAATACTACCATTTACCCTTTGTCCACCCCGAAACCGTCAACTCGCTCTATAACCGCCCGGAGCCCGGCGATGATGTCAGTGGTGAATACGCGACGCAATACGGCGGGACCGAAGGCACGGGAGGCTTGCTGGAGGGTCAGCAGGATCATGCTTTGCCGACCATGCCAGACCTCAATCCGGCCGTCGCGAACGGTGTGCGCTACACATGGGTATTTCCGAACATGGCCTTTGCCGCGGGGCGCGATGCGGTTTGGCTTTACGAGGCCACGCCGATAAATGCTCGCCGGTGCCATGTGACAATGACCGCATGTTTCCCGCGCGATGTGGCCGCAAAACCGGAGTTCAAAGACAAGGTCGCGCATTATTACGAGCGCCTCGACGCGGCCATCGCCGAAGATATTCCGGCGCTCGAAAACCAGCAATTCGGCCTGAACTCACCCTTCGCAATGCAGGGCCGTGTACATCCACTGCTGGAATCAAATGTCGCAGGATTTGCCCGCTGGTACGCGCGGCAGCTGATCTGAACCTAGGCTCCAGGATTTTAGCGCTTCGTCATCCGATGGAGCAGGACGTCGACAGCAACGACAGTTGTCGGATAGATGAAGAGCGGGTTTATTTCGACCTCTTCGAAATTAGCTTCGCCCGCCACCATCGCGGTGCAAAATCCATGTAGTGCCGCAGCGATCCGCCCTATGTCAGCAATCTCGGCGCCGCGATATCCGGCAAGCAGTCTGGCCACTTTCAGCTGTGCCAGTGCAGCTTCAATGTCGTCTTGCGTACAAGGCAAGAGAAGCGTCCGCGAATCCGCCAAAAGCTCGACCAGAACACCGCCGCTGCCAAGGGTCAGCGCATGGCCGAACTGCGGATCGCGTCTGAGGCCAACCAATAATTCACCAAGTGGGCGAGGCAACATAGCCTCGACCAAAAAAGTGTCGGTTACAGCTTCTGGATCAAAGACAGCCACGTTGGCTTGCATAACGGCGACCGCCACCATTACTGCCTGGCGGCTGTCCAGCCCGATCATGACGGCCCCGGCCTCGGTCTTGTGGGCCAGTTTCGCGCCCATCATCTTCAGAGCGACAGGATAGCCGACGGCGTCGGCTGCCTCCGCCACGTTGCTTGCGGTTACGCAGCGCCCGTCAGGTACGGGCAGACCGGCTGCTTTGACCCATGCCTTGCCGACGTCCTCGGTCAGCATTTCGGGCGCGCCTCCCAATTTGGCAGCGGAGAGAGGCTCGGGGAGATTGCCTAGAATATTGCCGCGCGCAGCGTTCCAGCCTGCTGCGGCGGCGATAGCATTCAACGCTTCGTGAAGGCCTTGCATCGGCGCGACGCCCCTTTGAATTAGGAATTCGCGCGTTTCTGCGTCGAGATTTTCCGGCAATGTGGCACAAATCGCAGCGGGCAGGCTGTGCTCTGCCGCCGCCTCAGCAAAGGCGGAGGCGTCGTTCTGGTAATAGATCTTGGACTGATCCAGTCCCGGCAGGGGGTAGTCCTGAACCAGCAGCGCGCAATCGGCATTTGTGGCTTGCATGGTGGCGCTAAAAACCGGCTTCGTGTACTCCGGCTGTCCCCAAATTGGTGTGGTATAGTCCAGCGGGTTTGACACTGTGGCGATACTGGGTAGCAACGCCTTCAACTGTTCTGCTGCGCCCGCCTTAACGGCGGGAAACTCAAGCCCGATGCCTTCGGCGTGATCGGCCAGCATCGTCGCCCCACCGCCCGAGCAAGTAAACCCGACAACGCGCGGTCCCTTTGGCGCGCCTACCACGCAAAGATATTTCAGCGTCTCAAGCATTTGCGCCGGGTTGGTGACACTGATAACACCCGTGCGCGTAAACAGCGCTTGATAAAGCTCATTAGACCCTGACAAAGATCCCGTATGGCTGATCGTCAACGCGCCGCCGATGGTTGATGTACCGGTTTTCAGAGCAACAATGGGTTTGCCAAGCGCCAACGCCTTAAGCGCTGCGCACTCGAACTTGGGGATGTCGTGCAATCCCTCAATATGCAGTCCGATGGCACGCACGGCCTCGTCATCTGCAAAAATATCGACGTAGTCCTCCAGACCAAGCACCGCCTGATTGCCCGCCGAGACCATGTAGGCCATGGGCAGCGAGCGCTGACTCATTGTGATGTCCGATGACAGCATGCCCGACTGCGTGATGATCGCCGCGCCATAGCCGGGCGACGTGCCGCCATGTTCAAACGACCAGAGCGCCGAATGACCAACATAGTTGATCAGACCATAGCAATTTGGCCCGATCAGGGCCATATCGCCAGCTACACGCCTCAGAGTATCTTCGGATGCGGCACCATCAGGGCCGGCCTCCCTGAATCCGGCGGAATAGCATACGGCGCCGCCCGCCCCCATTGCCGCCAATCGCCTGACGGTATCTATCGCGGCGCTGACTGGAACAGCAATATAGGCTACATCCGGAGCTTCTGGCAGTTCATCGATGGTGACCACGCATGGTATGCCTGCCAGCGAGGCACGCGTCGGACTCACCGCCCAGATTTGACCTGCAAATCCGCGCCTACGGGCTTCCTGCATCGCCGTCGCTGCATCTTTTCCACCGACAAAGGCTATGTGTTTAGGGTTCAGAAGCCTAGCAAAGTTGGCACGCTGCTGTGGCGTCATGCTCCAAACGGCCTCAGAATCGAGCGAGTGATTATATGGCGCTGGATTTCGCTGGTACCATCCCAAATCCGTTCTAGTCGAGAATCGCGCCACAGCCGTTGGATCGGCAATTCCTCCATCAGACCCATGCCGCCGTAAATCTGTACCGTATCGTCAGCCACCTTGTTCAGCATTTCCGAGCAGTAGACCTTAACCATCGCGGCGTCAGCCTCCTCCATCTTGCCAGCATCGGCCCGGCGCACCGCATCGGCGACCAGCAGGTCAGCGGTGCGCAGCCCGATCGCCATGTCAGCCAGCCGGAATCCTGTCGCTTGGAAACTGCCGATTGGCTTGCCAAACTGTTTGCGGGTCGCGGCCCATTCGGTTGCCATCGCCATCAACCGCTCGGCTTTGCCGCAGCAGGTAGCCCCCACCCAGATGCGACCCATGCCCAGCCACTTGCCGGCGAGTTCCAGCCCCCGCCCCTCTTCACCCAGCACCTGCCCCGACCCTAGCCGGACATCGTCGAAGCTAAGCTGAAACGTTTTGTATCCGCGATAACTGACGCATTTGTTGCCCTCACGGCAGTCAAAACCGGGCATGCCCACATCAACCAGGAAGGCGGTGATCCGCTTGCGCGGGCCGCGTTTTGTCTCGTCCAAGCCGGTGACAGCAAAGACGATGGCAAAATCAGGCATACAGGGTCCTGAAATGAAATGTTTGGAGCCATTGAGAATCCAGTCGTCGCCATCCCGCTTCGCGCGCGATTTCATGCCCATTACGTCAGATCCGGCCTCGGGTTCGGTCAAGGCGAACAGCTCACGCTTCCCGCCGGTGACGCATGGGGTCAGGTAGCGCTCGATCTGATCGCCTTCACACGCCAGTAGCAGTTCGGTGGGACGAGCAATCCAGCTGTGCAGCGCATGGGTCGTCTTGCCATACTCACGTTCGATCACCGCCATTTCCGAATAGTTTAATCCGCCGCCGCCCACACGCTCGGGTAGGTTCGCAGCATAAAGACCGACCTCCTTTGCACGCGCCTCGATCTGGCGGCCCAGATCTTCGGGAACTTCGCCATTGCGGTCGACCATATCCTCATACGGATAAAGCTCGTTTTCGATGAAGTTGCGCACGGTATTCAGCAAAAGCTCGGTCTCGTGTGATGTCTGGGGGTTCATCTCTAGCTCCATTAAGTGCGCGATCGCATAGTATTACGCCGCGAAATGAGCGCAAAGACAGCAAATGCAATCAGGGTGATGGCTATAAGGACAACGGCGGCTGCAGCCACAGTTGGATCTGTATTCTCGCGGATGCCGTTCCACATCCGGCGCGGCAGGGTGAAAATATTGAATTTGGACACAAACAGCGTGACTACAATCTCATCCCAGCTAAGGATGAAAGCGAAAAGCGCCCCGGAAAACACCCCAGGCTTGATTGACGGCAAGATTACCCGCCGCATCGTCACCCAGTTCGACGCTCCCAGATTTTTTGATGCCTGCTCAAGCTTGGGGTCGAAATTGGCGAGCGACGCGCTGGCCGTGATCAACACCAGAGGCGTGGCCAGAATGGTATGTGCCAATATCATGCCCGCATAGGTATCGAGTAGCCCCAACGGCACCCAAAGCCGGTAGAACGCCATGGCCGAAATGATCTGCGGGATGACCATCGGGAGCAGAAGGAACGCACGAACGACTTCGCTGTATTTCGACGACACCCGCCACAGCCCAATGGCGCAAAGCGTGCCTAGAACGGTCGCCAGCGCCGCCGTGCTAAGTCCGATCACTGCACTCTGGAAAAAGCTCGACAGCCAGTCGGGGCTTGTAAACAGCTTGGCAAAGTGGCGCAGAGAATACTCGCCCTCCGGCATCGAAAGAAATCGCTTGGGCGTCAGCGATACAGGAATGGCAATCAGCGCCGGCGTGACGAGAAAGAGCAACACAACCCAAGCGCCCATATGATTGAAATGGGTAAAAAGTCCCGGCCTCACGATGATGTCCCTCCGAAAACGGTGCTCAGCTTCATGAAACGCGACATCAGGTAAAGTAGACTCAGCACCCCAAACAGCATCAGCGTGGCAAGCATCGCGGCGGTGCCCCATTGCAGCGTCACCAGAAGCTGCACATAGATGTATTCCGCAACCATGAGGACCTTTCCGCCACCTAGTACAGCAGGCGTGACGTAGAATCCGAGGCTGAGAATGAAGACGAGCAACGTCGAGGCAACCAGTCCCGGCGCCGTCAGCGGCAGATAGATGAGCCAGAAGGTCTGTGTGCCGCTTGCCCCCAGATTGCGCGAGGCGTTCATCAACCGCAAGTCAAGCGCTTGCATATTAACCAACAGAGGCAACACCGCATATGGCACCATGTAATGCACCATGCCAATCAGGACGCCGAGTTCATTACGCATGAAGGCAATCGGCTCGGAAATGATGCCCGCCGATTCCAATACATTGTTCACCAATCCATTGCGCCCCAATAGCATCAGCCATGAAAATGTGCGTACTAGTATTGAAATCCAGAATGACACCAGAACGAAACCAAGCATAAAATTTATTTTGTTTTCCATCGAATGCACCATCGCGTAGGCGATGACATACCCGAACAACACGCTGAAAAGCGTCGTGATGATGCACACCCTCACGGTCGTCCAGATGATCCGCGCCAGCGAATTGGATTCGTAAAGCGCGCTGTAATTGCCGACGCCAGAGGTGGGGTCGGTGAAACTCAGCCAGAGAATGTTAAGGATCGGACCTAAATAGAACGCGGCGACGATCACCAGAAAAGGTGCGACCAGAAACCATCCCGTGCTGAAGTATTTCTCCAATGTCTTCACTGCCCTAACTCCGCGCCAGTTTCACGCTTGCCGCATCACTCCACGTAAGGTCGACCATCTGCCCCTCGCTCAGCGGCGCGGTATTGCGCCAACTGTCGACATCCACTTCAATCTTAGTGCCGCCCACGACGTCGACCAGCACCCGCAACATCGAACCGAAATAGGTGATCGAACGGACCTTGCCGGACAGTCGTGCTGGTTCTCCCGCTGTTCCCTTAGCCCGAATGTCGATCTTTTCCGGACGCAGTGCATAAAGCCCGTCCGATAAATCCAGAAAATTGCTCTTTCCTAAAAAGCTAGCGACGAACTTGCTTTCCGGTCGCTCGTATAGCTCCAGTGGCGTTCCCACCTGCTCGACCCGGCCGTCACGCATGATCACGATCCGATCCGACATCGACAGCGCTTCCTCCTGATCGTGGGTTACGTAGATGAAAGTCGTACCGATCCGGTCGTGAATGTCCTTGAGCTGATCCTGAACCTCGACGCGCAGTTTCTTGTCGAGTGCTCCCAGCGGTTCGTCCAGCAGCAGCACGGGCGGCGAAAAGCTAAGCGCCCGCGCGAGGGCCACGCGTTGCTGCTGGCCGCCCGACAATTGGCCCGGTTTTCGGTCGGCAAAATCCTGTAACTGAACCAACTCAAGCATTTCGTCGACCCGTAACCTGATCTCGGCCGCGGAGCGTTTGCGCACGGTGAGCGCATAGCCGATATTTTCGCGCACCGACATGTGGGGAAACAGAGCATAGCCCTGAAACAC
>ERZ888423.3379-NODE-3379-length-10599-cov-5.720884_pt1 | contig 10599 bp, 7 predicted proteins | sample MGYA00520523_ERZ888423 | MGnify/ENA primary metagenome ERZ888423 (study PRJEB32303, sample SAMEA104408611) | aquatic metagenome | biome: Brackish water; feature: Pelagic; material: water | place: Baltic Sea | collected 2014-06-08T10:24:00 | depth 30,27 m ...
TTCTTCTATTTCAAATTCTTCTATTTCAAATTCTTCTATGGCCCCTACTCACCACCTGTCCCACGACGTGTACTTGCGTCGTCGGCTGGTGGTGGGTTTGGCCGTATTCGGTGTTGTGGTGGCCGCCTGCCTCGGCTTCCGCACTTTGGCGAGCCGTGGGGATGGGACTGCCTCCATCCCTACGGTGACGCCCCTCTCTGCGAGCGCACAAACCCTGAGCACGACCGTCAACGGGGTTGACGTGTCATTGGCTTTTGCTCAAGGTGACGGCTTTTATATCGTTCAATCCGGCGACACCTTGTGGTCGATCGCTTCGTCATTGACCAGTGGAAACATTCGAAACTATGTGCATTCATTGATTGAACTCAACGGTGGCGCATCCATCGATGTGGGTCAGCGCCTCATTGTCCCCGCCGAATAGCTCAGTTTTCTACTACGCTGGAGGCATGCGTTGCGTCATCTGCCGACATGAAGACACCAAGGTGGTTGATTCGCGAACGGCCGAAGACGGTGCCGCGATTCGCCGCCGCCGTGAGTGCCCGCACTGTTTGCATCGCTTTACAACCTTTGAGCGCATGGACGAGGTGCCTTTGATGGTCACCAAAACCCTGGGTGGCCGTGAACCATTTGAACGCGCCAAATTGATTTCGGGTGTGAAGGCCGCTTCTAAGGGTCGCCCGATCGATGATGATGCCATAAACGCATTGGCCGACTCGGTGGAAGAAGAACTCCGCAACATGGGTGGTGGTGACGTACCAAGCACCAAGGTTGGTTTGGCCGTCCTTGAACGTTTGCGGGCCCTTGATGAAGTGGCCTACATGCGATTCGCCAGCGTTTACAAGAACTTTGACGCAGCCGAAGACTTTCAGCGCGAAGCGGCATTGCTCGACAAATCTCCCGTCAGCTGATTCGCTCATTCAGTTTTCGCTGAACTCAGCGTTCTAGGGTGAAGGAATGAGCGACGAGCGTATTGCCTACCGAACCTGCCCGTTATGTGAAGCCGGATGTGGATTAGAGATCTCTGTGAAGGGATCAACTATCGGACGTATTCGCGGTGACATGGACGATGTGTTTTCACATGGGTTCATTTGTCCGAAGGGTTCAACCCTCAAACAACTCCATGAAGATCCTGATCGTTTGCGTAAGCCTCATATCAAACGCAATGGTGTGCACGTCGAAGTTGAGTGGGATGAAGCATGGGCCGAAGTTGCGGGTCGTTTGCAAGATGTGATTGAACGTCATGGTCGTGATGCGGTGGGCGTGTATCTCGGGAACCCTGGTGCCCATAGTTTGTCGGCCATGTTGTACAACCGAACGTTGTTGCAAGGTCTCGGAACTCACAATCGTTTTAGTGCTTCAACTGTTGATCAATTGCCAAAACAAGTCGCAGCTGGCTACATGTTCGGTACCGGAGTATCGGTTGCGGTACCCGACCTTGATCGCACCGATTACTTGATGATCTTGGGGGCTAACCCTTATGCCTCGAATGGAAGTGTGTGTACTGCGCCAGACTTTCCGGGTCGAATTGAAGCCATTCGCGCCCGTGGCGGCAAAGTTGTGGTCGTTGATCCGCGACGAACACGAACAGTTGAAGAAGCCGATCAATGGATCGCCATTCGGCCCGCGACCGATGCACTGTTCTTGATGGCGATTGTGAATGTTTTGTTTGCGGAGAACTTGGTCAAGATCCAAGATCACATCGCTGTTCTTTTGAATGGACTTGATGATGTGCGCGAAGTGTCACGTGAATTCACACCTGAACGAGTTGCCGAGGCAACTGGGCTTGAAGCAGAAGTCATTCGTCAAGTTGCGCGAGAATTAAGCGCGGCTAAAACGGCAGCCGTGTACGGACGAATCGGAACAACGACAACAGAGTTCGGTACGACTGCTTCGTGGCTTGTTGACGTAGTAAATACCTTGACTGGAAATCTTGATGCGGTTGGTGGAGTGATGTTTACCAAGCCTGCACTTGGTGGACCGACGACTCGCGGAACATCAGGAAAAGGCGGAGGATTTCGCATCGGACGCGGTGGCGGTAAGACAAAAGTGAAGGGTTATCCCGAAGTGATGGGTGAATATCCCGCTGCCGCCATGGCCGAAGAAATAACTGACGCTGGTGATGTCGGTATCAAGGCTTTGGTCACGGTGGCTGGTAACCCGATTTTGTCAACCCCGCATTCACGTCAACTTGATGATGCCTTTGAAAAACTTGAGTTAATGATCAGTGTTGATCTGTATTTAAACGAAACGACTCGTCATGCCGACGTGATTTTCCCCGTGCCATCGCAGTTGCAACGCGACCATTACGACGTGTTGTTGTTGCAGTTCGCAATTCGTAATGTCGCCAATTACAGCTTGCCTGTGTTGGATCTCGATGAAGGTCAACCCGATGAATGGGAGATACTTGCCAAACTCGGAATGATTGCGCAAGGTCTTGGACCTGACGCAGATCCACATCTTGCTGATGATTTAGCAATTGAGGGATTGGTGCGCAACAGTATTGGTGATCCGTCATCGCCGATTCACGGGCGGCATGCTGATGAGATCATCGACTTATTGAATGCTGATGGTCGACGAGGACCAGCGCGCATGTTGGATTTCATGTTGCAAACCGGACCATATGGTGCAGGCTTTGGATCAAATATTGGGGGAGCGTCGCTGCAACTCTTGTTGGATAATCCACACGGCGTTGACTTCGGTGCTCTTGAACCGCGATTGCCTGATGCATTGCGCACTCGAACCGGAATGATTGAACTTGCACCTGAAGCGCTCATCGCGGATGTGCCACGTTTGCTTGATTCCATTGATGAATTCACCAAGAACCGCTTAGTCCTAGTTGGTCGTCGTCATCTCAAAACAAACAACTCATGGATGCACAACATTCAAGTTCTTGTGAAAGGCAATGTGCGCTGTTCGTTGCAAATGCACACTGATGATGCAAAAAGCCTTGATTTATTGGGTCAATCAGGTGATGAAATTTTTGTCTCGGTGACGTCGCGAGTTGGCAGTGTGGTTGTGCCAGTTGAGATCACCGATGACATTCGACCCGGCGTGGTGAGTTTGCCACACGGTTGGGGACATGATTACGCCGGAACCAAGATGCACGTCGCCGAGTCGTTGAGTGGCGTGAATTCGAACATCTTGAGCGATCACGAGGCCATGGACCCACTCTCCGGGACATCAGTTTTGAACGGAATTCCCGTTTCCATCGCTCGAATCGGCTGATTCCGTTCAAAAGCGGTTATGCACACCTCTATCCACAGGGTTTTCCCCTAAACAAAGGGCTAATTCACAGGGTTATCCACTTCCTCCCCACAGGGTGTTGCATCTAGGGTAACGGGTGTTGAAAGTAGTGGCGGATGACCGTGGCTAGTGGTCTGGCGGCACAAGATCTGGTGTTTTCTGGGTCGAATCCGGCGGACTTGGGTGGGATGAACAGGTCCTGGACCTACGGAAATCCGTCACTCTTTCAACGAAGACGGGACGTGCATGAAGGTTTGTGGCGCGGCCGACGTGCCATCGACTGTGACGGTTGGCACTGAAGTTTTTCCAAAAACCCCATGTGAGCAGGTGTGACGCAGTGGTAGTTGACACGGGTGTAACTACGCTGCTGTAATCTCACTACTGCTTGTGGTGACACACGCGGTCAACGGGGGAATGCACCACATCTTGTGTCTGATGTGTCATGATCTAACTCCAACAAATATCCACATCAGTCATCTCGCTCGCTCGACTTTCAGAAAAAGGAACCAACATGTCACTCGCCCCGGACCGTCTCGCCATCGGAATCCGCCGTCACTACACCACCCCTGGTGTGCACCCCTATGACCAAGTGGTCTGGGAGAAGCGAGATGCTCGCATCTCGAACTGGAAGGACGGCTCAGTCGCTTTCGAGCAGCTCGACGTTGAGTTCCCAGTGACCTGGTCGTTGAACGCCACCAACATCGTGTCTCAGAAGTACTTCCGTGGTACCCCAGGTACCACCGAGCGTGAGCAGTCGCTCAAGCAGGTCATTGACCGCGTGGCTGACACCATCACCACATGGGGTGTCGAGGGTGGTTATTTCGTCGATCAGGCTGAAGCCGACAACTTTAGTGATGAACTCAAGTTCATCTTGGTAACCCAGCGCGCCGCCTTCAATAGCCCGGTGTGGTTCAACATCGGTGTCAAGGGTGTCCCGCAGCAGGCCAGCGCGTGTTTCATTTTGGCCGTTGAAGACAAGATGGACGCCATCTTGAACTGGTACCGCGAAGAAGGAATCATCTTCAAGGGTGGTTCGGGCTCAGGTATCAACTTGTCGAAGATTCGTTCAAGTGTTGAATTGCTCCAGGGCGGTGGCACCGCATCTGGTCCTGTGAGCTTCATGCGTGGCGCCGACTCATCGGCTGGCACCATCAAGTCAGGTGGCAAGACTCGTCGCGCCGCCAAGATGGTCATTCTCAACGTTGATCACCCAGACATTGAAGAATTCATTTGGTGCAAGGCCAAAGAAGAGAAGAAGGCTCGCGTCTTGCGCGACGCTGGCTTCGATATGGATCTCGATGGTTCAGATGCCTTCAGCGTGCAGTACCAGAACGCAAACAACTCAGTGCGTATCACCGATGACTTCATGCAAGCTGTTCGTGACGACAAAGAATGGTCATTCCGAGCGGTCAAGACCGGTGAACCAGTGCGTACAGTGCAGGCCCGCGACTTGTGGCGTCAAATCGCTGAAGCGTCATGGGATTGCGCCGACCCCGGTTTGCAGTTCGACACCACGATCAACAAGTGGCACACCTCGCATGCGTCAGGTCGTATCAACGGATCGAACCCGTGCAGCGAATACATGCACATCGATAACTCGGCATGCAACTTGGCTTCGATCAACTTGTTGAAGTACCTCGACGAGCAGGGCAACTTCGATGTTGATGCCTACAAGCACACCATTGAAACAATGTTCACCGCTCAAGAAATCTTGGTGGGCCGCGCCGACTATCCAACCGAAGCCATTGGTGACAACAGCCGTAAGTTCCGTCAACTCGGTCTTGGCTATGCCAACCTTGGCGCATTGTTGATGGCTCTCGGCTTGCCGTACGACTCATATGAAGGTCGTGCTTGGGCTGCTGCTCTCACGAGCTTGATGACCGGACACGCATACGCCACGAGTGCTCGTACGTCAAGCCGCATGGGTCCCCACGCTGGCTTTGCTGAGAACGAGCGCTACATGCTCAACGTTTTGCGGATGCACCGTGACGCCAGCTACGAAATCGCTGACGAAACAGTGATGCCTGCATCGTTGTTGCGTGCTGGCCAGGAGTCATGGGAAGCAGCGGTTCGCGATGGTGAAGAATACGGTGTGCGCAACGCGCAGGCCACCGTGTTGGCCCCAACCGGAACCATCGGTCTCATGATGGACTGTGACACCACTGGTATCGAACCCGATCTTGGTCTTGTGAAGATGAAGAAGTTGGTCGGTGGTGGCAACATGGTCATCGTTAACCAGACGATTCCGATGGCACTTCGCAAGTTGGGCTACAACGCTCAGCAGATCGACGAGATCATCGCCTACATCGACACCGAGAAGTCAATCTTGGGTGCACCACACTTGGCTGCTGAACACGTTGCCGTGTTCGCTTGCTCCATGGGTGACAACACCATTCACTACGAAGGTCACGTGCGCATGATGGGTGCAGTGCAGCCGTTCTTGTCAGGTGCCATCTCAAAGACGGTCAACATGCCCGAAGAGGCAACTGTTGAAGAAATCGAAGCCCTGCACATGTTGTCATGGGAACTCGGCTTGAAGGCTGTGGCGATCTATCGCGACAACTGCAAAGTCGGTCAGCCATTGTCGACCGCCAAGAAGGGTGACGAGCAAGGTACCGCCGAGTCATCAGCAGCCGCTGTCGTGGAGAAGATCGTTGAAAAGATCATTGCGAAGCCAGTTCGTCAGAAGTTGCCGCGCAGTCGTCGTGGACGCACCTTCGAGTTCCGCGTGGCTGATTGCAAGGGCTTCGCAACGATTGGTGAATACGAAGACGGTCGTCCCGGTGAAGTGTTCTTGACCGTGTCGAAGCAGGGTTCAACCTTGTCAGGCATCATGGACGCCTTCGCCAAGAGCATCAGCTACGGCTTGCAGTACGGCGTGCCCATGCGAGCCTTCGTTGAAGCATTCGTCAACATGCGTTTCGAACCAGCCGGTATGACCGACGATCCGGACATCCGTTTCGCCACTTCAATCATGGACTACCTGTTCCGCCGCATGGCACTTGAGTACTTGACCTACGCCGAGCGCGAAGAGTTGGGAATATTCTCGATTGACGAGCGTTTGCAGCCCACGTTGCCAGGTGTTGAAGAGTCGTCCTACGTCTCATCAACCGGAAGCGATGTTGCTGCTGATCCGAAGAGCATTCCTTCAGTCGAAGAATTGGTCACTCAGCTTGAAATGGGAATCGCTCCGGTGGCTCCTGTGAGCGATCACTCGGCCGAGATTGCTCGCAAGGCGCAAAAGCACAGCGATGCACCGATGTGCATGCAGTGTGGTGTGCAGATGAACCGTGCCGGTTCATGTCACGCCTGCCCGTCGTGCGGTAGCACCTCTGGCTGCAGCTGAACAACTCAATAACCGTTCACGATCTGGTCGGCTTTTGCTGAGGTTTTCTCCGCAAAACGCCGACCAGATCTTTTTGGTACTCGATGTGTTGTTGATCTGGGCTGGAGAAAGCTGAGAAAACCTCAGTTATTTCCGACCAGATCGCCCCGAGCTTCGCGGCGTCCATGGACATAAGCGTCAATGGCACGATCTTTGTCGAACAGATGATGCGGCAATGTTGCAATCTTGGCTGTCTCGGCGGTCGGTGCAAAGAGACGAACGTTTCCGCTACACGATTTTCTCCAGGCGGCGATTTCTCGATCGGTATTGCGCTCAACCAAATTGTTGAATGGTCCGAACATCGCACCAGCAAGTGGAGCGATCACGATTATCAAATCAGCCGGCGGCGCAAGATCGACGCTCACACCCGAACGCACGCCGCCATCGATATACCAACGGCCCTCAATGCGTTGCGGTGCCAGTAAACCCGGAACCGCAGATGAAGCCGCGACAATCGTTGACAACGGAAACTTTGCTCCGTCAAGTTCGGTGCGACGTAAACGGGGGAGCGCACACGCGATTGCCCGCACGTTGGCGCGCGTGGCGTTTCCGAAGACACGACGTGCCGAATTGGCTAAGACACCAGACCTTGGGTTCGGGAAGCGAGGCACGTTGAGGGTAGCGAGTTTGTAGAAGTCCACGCCAAGAGCGGTCGCTGCGGCTGCCCATGATCCGGCCGATGTGCCAACCATAGGTGCAGTCGATAGATCGATACCTTGCTCGCGCAATCCATCAATCACACCCATCGCATACCCAATACCAAATAAGCCTCCGCCACCAAAGGCGCCAGCGAGCGGAACATGCGTGACGTGATGCATCAGGGTTCACCAATCAGTTGGTGTGTAGTCCTTCAAGAATTGACCCCACACATGCTTTCCAGTGTTGGCACCGTCAATGATCGGGTCAACAATGCGGGCTGCACCATCCACGATGTCGAGCGGTGGATGGAAGTGGTGCTCTGAACGTTTGCGGTCAGCTAAGTGCGCGGGATCTTCATCGTTAATCCAGCCAGTGTCGACACTGTTCATGTGAATACCGTCGGCGTGATAATCAGCAGCCGATGTACGCGTCATCATGTTGAGTGCAGCCTTGGCCATATTTGTGTGCGGATGGCGAGTGGTTTTTAACTTGCGGTAGAACTGACCCTCAACTGCCGACACATTCACGATGTGCTTGTCACGATTGTCGGTGCGCAGCATCAAGAGCTTCAAACGCGCATTCAACACAAATGGTGCGACTGCATTCACCAACTGAGTTTCGAGTAATTCAACTGAAGAGACTTCGGCAAGAGTGAGTCGCCACGAATTGCGATCACGCAAGTCAATCTGTTGCAAGTCTTGATCGAGTTGGCCCACGGGGAATAGGTGTGAAGGCAGGTCACGATCTTCGGCAATGAGCTCAGCCTGTGACAGCTCGGCAGAGCGTGTAATACCTGGTGCTGTTGTGGGGCTAAGTCCAGCAAGTTCTAAAGCTTCATCTTCGCCGGCGGGCAACATGTTGTATCCACGTAAACCTTCGTATGCACCTACGAGTTCACGAACATGTTCGGGCATATCGGTGATGGACGCGCTTTCAAGTTCCATCATGTGGCGATAAAACTCGGGTGGTCGACGTACTGTTTGGCACGCATTGTTCACGATGTAGTCAAGGCGGTCGTATTTAGTCATCAGGTGATGACAAAAGGCTTCCACGCTCGGCGTGTGGCGAAGATCGAGACCGTAGATCTCGAGGCGATGACCCCAATCAGCAAAGTCGGCTTCGGCCGCATAACGCATTGCTGAATCACGCGGGAAACGCGTTGTCACAATGAGGTGAGCTCCGGCACGCAACAACTTGATGCCGGCTTGGTAACCAATCTTCACGCGGCCACCAGTGAGTAACGCAACACGGCCTGACAGATCGGCAGTTTCACCACGTTTGTTGTAATTGAATTCGGCGCATGCAGGACACAATTGATCGTAAAAGAAATGAATCAGCGTGTACTTGACCTTGCACACATAACAATGCTGTTCTTTGTTGGTTTCGATAAAGGCGGCGCTCGTGAGATCGTCGTCGTTGATCTCGTCGCCTTCGACAAGTTCGGGTGGAAAAACGTTGGGTGTAACAAACACTGGCTTGGCCCGAAGCGCGCGAATGGCAGCCTGCGCCAAATTCTCTTGGTGGCGCGCGGTCTTTTCGTTTTTGTCGCTGCGCCGTTGATCTTTAATGAGTTTGCGACGCAAAGCTAAATCGGGTTCGTAGAGATCGCCGGCGAGGCTCAACAACTTGACACGAACTTCTTTTGGAATAGCCGCGAGCAACGTGCGATCGCCAACAAGCGATTCAAGTAACTCAATTGTTGCTAAGACTTGCGGGTCTAAAGCATCATTTTCAGGTTCGTGTTTGGGCATTGATGAATGTCACGAATTCAACTCAAGAAATACCAAAGGAATTTCGCGATCGGTCTTGTTTTGGTAGCCGCCGTAGTTGGCGTACTTGGCGGTGATTTCGGGCCACAATGTGGTGCGTTCTTCTGAAGTGGCAATGCGGGCAGTACGAGTGGTCTTCTTGCCGCGGATATCAACCTCAACAGTGGGGTTGGCTTGCAAATTCAAGAACCAAGCCGGGTGATCATCGTCGCCACCTTTGCTGGCCACAATGACCCACGTGTCGCCAATCTGAATGGGCGAGGTGAGCATGACGAGACGCTTTTGTCCGCTCTTGCGACCCATCGTGGTGAGTTTGAGGACCGGCATCTTGCCAGCATCCCAGCCAACTTTGCCAAACGACACCGTGAGGAGTGTCTTGTGGATGGCATTCATGGACTTCAAAACAAAGCGACTGGGCATGGCGTTTACGGTATCGGGGTCACCAGTCGCCCCGTCGGCCCGCTTTCTTGTCGCTGTCCTTTTTCTTGCTCGAGAGACGTCGCTCAATGGCTCCACGGCTGGGTTTGGTCTTGCGCCGCGGTGGAGCCGGGGGAGCCGCAGCTACATCAATCATCTCAACGAGCTTGGCAAGGCATAACTCACGGTTGCGCCACTGGCTACGAGTCTCTTGGCTGGTCACGGTGATCTGCTCGCCAAAGGCTGCAACGATGCGCTCGCACTTGACGATTGATCCACTCAGAGAGGCCGTTAAAACGGTCAGAGTCGCCTTTGACGAGACCTTATTGACATGTTGACCGCCAGCACCGGTAGAGCGAGCAAATGACCACTCAATGGCTTCATCAGGAATCTCGATTCCGCGCGTGGTTTTCACCTCGCCATTATGACGCAAGAAAACGGTGCAAGAAACTGATCGGTTTAGTTACGCGGAACTTTGATCCACGGCTGATCTTTGTCAACACGGGGTTCGCCGGGCAATCCAAGAACCTGTTCACCCAAAATGTTGCGCATGATTTCGCTCGTGCCACCTTCGATCGAGTTGGCGCGTGAACGCAAGAATGAGTGGCGCACACCTCCTTCTGAACCGTCAACTGACAAACCATCGGGGCGACGGAATGTGAAGTCGTAATCGACCATGCCATTTGCTCCAAGCAACTCAACGCTGAATTCGGTGACCTTCTTGTTGAATTCGGCCAACATCAATTTCGCGATTGAACCTTCGGGTCCGGGGTTACCGGCCTTAGCGGCGGCCGCTCCACGAGCATTGGTCAGGCGGAGTGCTTCGCTCTTGCAATAGAGCTGCATCATTTGATCTTTATGAGCACCTGTTTGTAGTTCTGGTGCCAGTTCTTTCCAAATGCGGAAGGTCTCGTCAATGGGGCCGCGACGCTTGGCATTACCTCCACCGCCGCCACCGATGGCAGTGCGCTCGTTCATGAGAGTTGTCAACGCAACGCGCCAGCCTTCGCCGATTTCTCCGACTCGCTGTGAATCTGGAACTCTGGCATCGGTCATGTAGACCTCGTTGAATTCTGCTTCGCCGGTGATCTGACGAAGAGGACGAACTTCAACACCTGGCGAGTGCATGTCGATTGCGAAGTAGGT
>ERZ888423.3380-NODE-3380-length-10592-cov-4.888298_pt1 | contig 10592 bp, 5 predicted proteins | sample MGYA00520523_ERZ888423 | MGnify/ENA primary metagenome ERZ888423 (study PRJEB32303, sample SAMEA104408611) | aquatic metagenome | biome: Brackish water; feature: Pelagic; material: water | place: Baltic Sea | collected 2014-06-08T10:24:00 | depth 30,27 m ...
CGGGCTTGAACACGGAACCGGTACTCCTGCCCGTTGACGACGGTTCCGACCACGACGCTGTTCTGTAGGCCGAGGTCGCTGCGCACGGTTTCGCCGGTCGAAGAGGTCTGCTCGAGGCGATAGCCGTCGATGGGTGCGCCGTTGGTGCCGGGCGTCGACCAGGTGATCGAGGCCGAACCGTTGCCGGCCACCGCACCCGGGGCCGCGAGTGCTCCGGGTCGCCCGATCACCTCGAACCGGACCTGGCCCACCGCCTCGCGTTCGGGGGACGAGGCCGCGTCGCGTATCGTGTAACTGACGATCGCAGTTCCGAAGAAGTCCGGGGTGGGCGTGAACACGATGGACCCCGGGCTCGAACCTCTCGCTGTGGTGCCGGTTGCCGTGCTGTCGGGACTGCCGACCTGGAACATGGTCAGGCCCTGACCGAGCGGGTCGATGTCGTTGATCAACACCTCGAGTTCGACCGGCTGGCCCTGGTTCGTCGACGCCGAGTCCGCCACGGCGATCGGTGGGCCCGCCTCGACCGCCGAGATCGTGACGGTGACGGAGCCGGTGGCTGTCGATCCCTCTTGATCCGTGACGGTGTAGGAGAACGAATCTGTGCCGGGTCGGGCATCGATGGGCGCCGTCAGCTGTACGAGGGCTCGGTTCCTGGTGATTCGAACGACACGGGGTTGACGCACGAGGTCGAAGCTCATGACATCGCCTGCGTCCGGATCGTCGACCAGGCCGGCCAGGTCGACCGGGATCGTCGCGCCGGCCTCGATGCCGATCCGGAGGTCGTTCGCCGTTGGCGGACGGTTCTGCGGTGGCAGGACCGTGATGGCCACCGATCCCGACACCAGATGTCCCGCCTGGTCGTCGACGCGGTAGGAGAAGCCGGCTGTGCCGTCGAAACCGGGGGACGGGCTGAAGGTGACATCGAGGACGCCGTTGCCCGATCGAATGATCTCGGCGACGCCGCCACGGGTGTTGTCGCAACAGATGAAGAACAGGTCGTCGTCGTCGGGGTCGGTCGCCTGTTGTGCCAGCGACAGGGTGATGGGTGTGCCGTGGGGCGTTTCGACGATCGCCGACCGCAGTGTGGGGGCTGCGTTGTCGACGACGAAGATCGTGATGGTTGCCGACGCCGCTAGGCCGTCGGCATCGGTGATGGTGTAGCGGTGCTGGCTGCTGAGGCCGCTGACCATGACCTGTACCCGCCCATTGGTGATGGTGAGTGCCGGGTCGTCCGAGGTGATCGTCAGATCCTTGGTGGAACCGTCCGGATCGAGGTCGTTGGCGAGGACGTCGACCGAGACGACGCGGTTCGCACGAAGAGGTCCGACCTGATCGTTGTTGGCGAGGGGTGGCAGCGGAACGGGTTCGGGTTCCACTCGTATCCGTACGTGCGCATCGTCGGTGTTGCCGTGGCCGTCGGAGATTCGGTAGGTGAAGGTGACGTCGTAGGCGGCATCGGGGCTGGCGTCCCCGGTGGTCCGGGCGACGGCGGGCGGCGGCGCTTCGAAGATCAGTCGTGCACCATCGAGGCGGAGTTGCCCGCGTCCTGGTTCGGTCGCCTCGATGACCTGGAGGCGGTCGCCGTCGGGGTCGGTGTCGTTGGCGGTGACCTCGAGTTGGATCGGCGCCTGGCCGGCGACGACGGTGAAGATGTCGTCGTTTGCCGATGGAGGTCGGTTCTCGACCGCGACGGGCGTCACGCCGATCTGCACCTGGCCGATCGAGCGGGCCCCGAGGGCGTCGATGAGGACGTAGCCGAACCGGTCGGTTCCGGTGAAGCCGTCGATTGGCGTGTACCTGACGGTCCCGTCGTCGAGAAGCTCGGCGGTGCCGTTGGCGGGCTGGCTGGCGATGCTCTCGGTCCGGACCGCGTCGCCGTCGGGGTCGCTGTCGTTGGCCGCGACCGAAACGACGATCTCCTGGCCGTGCCGGGTCCGTGCGATGTCGGGGCGGGCGTTCGGCGGTCGGTTGGGTTCGTCGACGCCGATCACCCGCACCTCGACGAGCGCTGCCGAACTGGCGCCGTCGGCGTCGACGACGTCGTAGCCGAAGGTGAAGCTGTCGGTGACGGTCGGCGCCAGAGTGATGGTCACGGTCTGGCCTCGCGGGCCGATGCGAACATCGGCATCGAACGCAAGGGTTTCACCCAGGCGCATGATCACCAACGCCGTACCCTCCGGGTCGTAGTCGTTGGACAACACGGCCACGGTGGTGCTGTGGCCGGGTCGCAGTTCGATGGTGTCGGACCGGACCACGGGTGGTTGATTGATGGGGTCGATGTCGACGACGCGGACCACGATGACGGTGGCCACCGGTTCGTTGCTGCCGTCGGAGATGGCGTAGCGAATGACTGCCCGCTCAGGGGCATCGGCGTTGGCTCGCACCCGAAGCCCGAGGCCGGGTACCTGCTCGACGATCAGGCCCTGAGCCCCGGACCATTCGACGACGTCCACCACGTCCCCGTTCGGGTCGCCGTCGTTGTCGAGCAAGTAGACCAGGCGGGAGCCACCTCGGGGAACAATGACGTCGTCTCGAACCGCAACCGGGGGGAGGTTGCTGGTTGTCGCCAGCACCTCGATTCGGATCTGGGCCTGGTCGGACGTCTGACCATCGGAGATCACGTAGTCGAAGACGTAGGTTCCGGCCGCGCTCGCCAGGAAGTCGAAGTCGCCGTCGCTGGCGAGATGCCAGGAGCCGACGTCGGGTATCGAGCCCGACCCGTCGGGCGCTGCATCTGGGCCCGGGCTCCGGATCAGGAAGGGTTGTCGGGCGATGATGAGCGCGTCATCGTCGGGATCTCGGTCGTTCCGCAGAACGTTCAGTCGGGCCGGATTCTGGGTGGAGGTGACGGCCGAGTCGTTGCGGGCATCCGGTGGGCTGTTGGCTGCTGCCAATCGGATGTCGATTCGAGCGGTGCCGGTTGCGGTTGCGTCGAAGTCGTCGGCGACCACGTAGCGGAGTTCGATCTGGGCCGCAGTTGCCGAGGGGCTCGGCGTGAAGGTGATCTGGCCAGAGGAGTCCCAGACCAACGTCCCTTCGGTCGTGTCGGGCCCTGCGATGTCGACCAGCGTCAGCGCGTCTCCGTCGGGGTCATCGTCGTTCAGGAGCACGTTGAGTGACACGGGCGCGCCTGCTCGGGCCGTGGCGACGTCGGTTGTCGTGACCGGGGGACGATTGTTGGTTGGAGCCCGCGTCGTGACGAGCACGGTGCCGGTGGCCCGGTCCGAAGCGCCGCGGCCATCGGTGATCGAGTAGGTGAAGGTGATCCCGCCGGTGAAGCCGGCAGCAGGGCTGACCTGGACGGCGTCTCGGGCTGCCGTGGTCCAGATCTGGGCGTTGGACGCGTCCAGTAGTTCGATGTCGTCGACCAGAAGGATGTCGCCGTCGGCATCCTCGTCGTTGTCGAGGACGCGAACGATCACGGGCGTGTCGACTCGAGTCTGCTCTTCGTCGTCTCGGGCGACGGGGGCGTCGTTCTCGTCATCGTCGTCCTTCTGGTCGGCGTCGATCACCTCGGCAGAGGCATTCTCGGGGTTGAGTCGGATCTCCTCGACCCCACCGGGGTCTTCGGTGACGGCATCGGAATGGTCGTCGGTTCGATCGGCCAGGGCTGCGCCCCAGTCATCGATTCGTTGCAGTGGCGTCGTGGCGTCGGTGGTCCACGAACCGCCGCTGTCGACATCGTTGATCCAGACCCAACCGTTGATCAGACGAAGACGGAGTTCAGCCCCTGCGCCCTCCAGGGTCACCTGGTCGCGGAGTTCGCCGTCGCAGAACTTCGAGAAGGTCGGTGGTGCGGTGACGACGGCGAAGATGCAGCCGTCGTGGCGAATCGGAGAGAGGGGAACAGCGCCGGGCAGTTCCCCGACGATCCCGATGTCTCCGGTGTCGAGATCGACGGAGAGCAGTTGTCCGTCACTGTCGACGGCGACGACGGTGGGGGCGGCGGGTCCCGGTTGTTGGAGGGCTTCGAAGCGGGCCGGTTGTTGGTCGGTGTCGAGTTGTCGATGGCCGATCTCGTTGGCCGTTCCGTCGCCATCTGGCGCGGTGAACAGCATGGTGGCCGTGGCCAGGACGGCAGTCGAGCCGACGGTGGTCAGGGCGGTGACTTCGACCGGCGTCTCGAGCGCCGGTGTCGTCCGGACCCGGTGGGCGGCTTCCGGGGTGAGCAACTCGTCGGGTTCGATCGGGAGCCGCCACACCTCCGCCGAGTCGATCAGGTGGATGGTCGCCGCCGTGCTGTCGACCGAGACGATTCCGGGTCCCGGCGCTTCGAAGACCGGTGTCAGCTCAGCGAGGGAGCCCGCGTCCATGAGCGTGGACTGGCGAAGCGACCAGACCGTCAACGGGTCAGTGCGGTAGATGATGGCCCCCGAGTCGACGGCTCGGATCGCGACATCATGAGGAACCGTCGTCTCGCTGCGAACCTGGTTGGTGCGGTCATCGACGAGCATCAATCGTGCCGCCGATCGATCGTGGACGAGGATGGTGCCAGGGGCCTGGTCGACATCGAAGTCCGAGCCGGCTTCGGCAACCTGGAACCCAGCAGTGACTTCGAGGACGGCACGGTTGAGATGCCCGATCGCACCCCGATCCCGATTCAGCAGCCAGGCGCCGCCGTCGTTGGTCGATGTCTGGGTTCCTTCGCGTCCGTTGGCCCGAGTGGCAGCCCACACGATGGTCAGGATCAGTATCGAGGTCAGGACCAGGGCTGCCGCCGAGCGCCGGGCGCGGGTGATCGATCTCATTGCCGTCGTCCGCCGGGGAGGATCGATGGGTATCGATGCGGGTTCGCATGCCGCGTCTGTTCGGCCACCGGAGTGACCTTCGACGCGTTCCGTCATCGGGTGTAGCTCGAATTCTCGGCCGACCGGACATGTTTGGCCTGCTCAAGCGCGTCGCACTTTCGCCGACGAGGAAGTGGATGTTGCGAAAGCCGCGTCCCCAACCCGCCTCCGAGGGGGCGTTGGTTCAGGTCGAGGGCTTCGACGCGCTCGAACCGATCGGTTCGGGCGGCTTCAGCAAGGTGTACCGAGCTCGGCAACGGGGATTCGACCGAACTGTCGCACTCAAGGTGTTGCAGGTCGGGATCGAGAAGGTCGCGCAGCGGCAGGCGTTCCAACGCGAGTGCCGGGCCATGGGCGTGCTGAGCGAACATCCGAACATCGTCACGGTGTTCAACGCGGTGATGACGTCGGATCATCGTCCCTGCATCGTGATGGAGTATTTCCCGGGTGGGACGTTGGGCGACCGCGTCGCCAACGAGGGTCCGATCGATGCCGACGATGCGGTCGCGATCGGGATCCAGATCGCAGGGGCGCTCGAGACGGCGCATCGGCGTGGCGTGATCCATCGCGACATCAAGCCCCACAATCTGTTCCTGTCGGAGTACGGGCGACCGGCCGTCGGTGATTTCGGGATCTCCAGCCTGTCCGATGAGCGAACGATCACCGGTGGGGGCGGTGGTATCACCATTCACTACGCCCCACCCGAGCTGATCGAGGGATCCCCGGCATCGCCGGCGTCGGACGTGTACTCGCTCGCGGCCTGCCTGTACACGTTGGTGGCCGGCACGAAACCGTTCCCACGAGGCGAAGGCCAGACGTTGACGGATGTCGCGAGGCGGGTCCTGGTCGAACCGGCGCCTCGCCTCGCGTCGGCTCGGGGTCCAGAGGCTCTGGCCGAGGTACTGCAGCGGGCAATGTCCAAGGACCCGACCGATCGGCCGGTGAGTGCCTTCGAGTTCGGGAGTCGCTTGCAGTTGATCCAGGAACAGCAGGGGTGGGCGCGTACTCCGTTCCCGGTGAGCGCCGTGGGTTCGCAGCCGCAGCCGCAGCCGAACCCGCAGTCGGAGTCGGAGTCGGAGTCGAGCAACGTGGAGGTTTCGCCGTTGGCCAGCGATGATGCGACGGCAACGGTTCGGCAACCCGGCGTCGGGGAGCTGGACCTTGCCGATGTCGATCGTGATCAGGTGCCAGGGGGCGATTCGGGATCGATACTGGGCCTGCTGAGGCCCGAGTGGCGAAGGCAACGATCGCTGGTGTTGGCCGCGACCGCCGTCGTCCTGCTCGTCAGCGGATTGGTCGTCGTTGCTGCGGGGGTTGGTCGACCGGAATCGGCCGGTGATGACTCGCCTCGCAGCGCCACCACGGATGTCTTCTTCTCGACCCCCTCCCCACCGCAATCGGTGGAACTGGCCGCCGATGGAGCGTCGGTGGCGGTGACGTGGGAACCGTCGATTCAGGCGGTTCGCTACCAGGTCGACCGCGTCGACACCGGAGAGATCGTCGAGGCGGAAGCCGCTCGGTCGACGCTGACGATCGAACCCGGGGAGCGGCCCTGTGTGCAGGTTCGGGCAGTTGGTGCCGGCGGCAAGATGTCGCAGCCGAGCCCGGTCGTCTGTCTTTCCTAGTCGCCGATCCTCCACCAGGCCGAACGTAGGGAAGGGCTCAGCCGCCGTCGATGGGGCCCGCTCCCCATGTCTGCTCGGAGGTGCAGCCCCGAACTGGTCGCCGTCGCGCTGCCTGCGTAGTCTGACGGTTCGTCGACGCCCGTCGCTGCGGGCATGAAGGAGTCATGATGCGCCTGCGACAGATCGCCCTGGTTGCCGCTGACCTGCGACCCGTCGAACAGCAGCTGATCGAGGCCTTCGATCTGGAAGTCTGCTTTCGAGATCCGGGGTTGGCGACCTTCGGTCTCCGGCACGGTCTCTACGCCGTCGGCGACCGCCTCATCGAGGTCGTGTCCCCGAAGCAGGACGGAACGACGGCTGGCCGGTTCCTCGATCGGCGAGGGGGCGACGGTGGGTACATGGTGCTGGTTCAGGTCGACGACGTCGACGGCCATCGGGAACGGTTGGCCGGTACCGACATCCGCATCGTGTACGAAGCCGAGGGGGAGGGCATCACCGGGTTGCATCTCCATCCGGCCGATACCGGTGGCGCCATCGTGTCGATCGACCAGGCCAGCCCGCCGGAGAGCTGGGGATGGGCGGGAGCGGACTGGGCGTACCACGCCGCTTCGTCGGTGGTTTCCGACCTGGTCGCCGTCGAGATCCAAGCCGTCGACCCCGCGTCCATGACCGCCCGCTGGAGCGTCGCACTCGGCCAGCCGGTCCAGTCCGATGGAACGATCGTGTTGGATGATGCCGTCATCCGTTTCGTCGGCGACGAGGACGGGCGTGGCGATGGGCTGGCCGCCGTCGACCTGGTTGCCACGGACCGGTCGCGTGCCGGCGAGACCGAGGTGATCTGCGGCACCCGATTCAATCTGGTCTAGCCCGGGCAACTCGACGGGCCCGGCGAACCGGGTGTGGTCGTCGAACCGTTCTCGTCCGGATTCATGCCTTGTCCGGGTTCGTTCGACGGGGGCCGATGGTTCGCAGGATGGCGGCGGCGGTGCGTTCCGGAAACTCCTCGTGGACGAAGAGCTTGCCTCCGGCGATCACCTCGAGGTCGACGGGGCCTGCGAACTCGCTCATCATCGTTCGGGTTCGTTCGACCGGGAAGAACGGGTCGTTTGCGCCCCACACGAGCTGCACCGGTGCCTTCATGCGGCGGTGGCATTCGGTGAGCGAGGCGAACAGGCCGAGGTCGAAGTTGCGGCCGAACTCGCCGGCAGCCCATCGGCGGTCTGGGTCGTCCTTCAACGGACGAAGGGTGAACTCCTCGAACTCGCCGTCGAGGAGGTCCCGGTTGCCGAAGACATCGCCGAGGACGAACTTGTTCCGACGAAGCCGGCGTTGGTTGGCGACGATGGCCAGCGGCGTCTCGAATCGTGGGACATGGCGGATGCGGAGAAACGAAGCGAATCGCCAATGGGCCTTCGGTGGCTGTTCGGTTGCGATGAGACCCCAGCCGTGCACCCGGGCATCATCGGCAAGAGCGAGCCGGGCGATCATCCCGCCGCTGTCGTGCCCGACGACGCCGAAGTCGGTCAGTCCGAGCTCATCCACGGTCCGACGGAGTGCCTCGGCGTGGGTGGTGATACTGGGCGTGATCGTGCGGTCGAATCGCGAGTCGCCGGCACCGGGCAGCTCGACCACGTGGCAGGTGACTTGGGGGGCCAGGAACGGTAGGAGTCCCCGGAAGGTCGCACCGTTTGCGGGCCAGCCGTGGCTGAAGATGACATCCGGTCCCGACCCGACGGTTCGGTAGGCGACGGAGCCGTTACCGACGTCGATGTGGCGGTTCGGGGGGTTTCGAAACATCTCGGCGGCAGCAGCGGCCGTCAGCGTTGTCATGGTTGTCCTTCCGGGAACCGGCTGCTGTTTCGGGCTGGGCGAGACGACAACCAACTTGTTGTAGTGATCACTGCGAAGTTAGTCGTAGGGGTCACTGCAATCAAGAGTCCCGAGGGTCGATGGCCGCGGACCCGTCAGACCGTCCGCATGGTTGCCCAGAGGCTGCCCTCGTCGAGGCCTTCGCTGTGGGACGGGCGCCGTGGACGTCGAGCCGAGCGCCACAGGTCGGGCAGGAGGGCATGGCGAACGAAGCGTCCTACGGCTCGGGCACCGTGGATCGGGTGGCGGACCATACGCAACGGATTGGCCGACCCCCGGAGTGGGTAGCGCAGTTGGGCAATCATGCCGGTCGGCACCGCTTCGCTGACGCCGTAGCGCTGGGGGCGGCGATCCTTGGGCATGAAGTAGGTGCCGAACAGGAGATCCCAGGCCGGGAGGAACACCGAGTAGTTGGAGTTGATGGCGCCGGGTTCGTTGGCGTGGTGCCAATGATGGAACTCCGGGGTGATCACCACTTTGTGCAACGGACGCCACAGCCAGCGCACGTTGGCGTGCAGGAACAGTCCGGTGACGATCTGCACGACGGCCAGTGCGCCGGTGAACTCGGTGCTGAAACCGGCAGCCAGCAGGAAGAAGAAGGCGGGTGCGATCAGGGTGCCGTCGAGGGGGTGGTTTCGGAAACCGCTGACCCAGTCGAGGTGTTCGGTCGAATGGTGGACCGAATGGAAGCGCCAGAGGAACGGCACCTCGTGGTACCAGCGGTGGGTCCAGTAGATGGCCAGGTCGAACAGGGCGATGCCGACCAGTGGCATGGCCGCTGGCGGGATCAGGTCGACCAGGGGTCGCAGCGCCAGACCCGGGAGCCAGGCCAGACTCAGGATGCCGACCGGGATGGCGGCCAGGACCGACAGGAAGTTCATGACCGGTCCCGACAGGGCATACCCCATGTCGGTAGCGACCTGGGGTCGGCGAAGGCGCTGGTCATGGCGTGGGAACAGTTTCTCGAACGGGACGATCAGAACGAAGAACAGCGGCAGCAGGAGCACGACCGACCGCTCGAACAGCAACGAGATGGTGATGATGGCGCCGGCCAGTACCGTCGACAACAGTCGCCAGCGGCCCCGGTTGGTGCCTGCCGGCTCATGCCGCCTCGGTTGGACCCGACGGACCCGAGGGTCCTGGGGAGGAGTGATGATCGTGGTCATGCTCGCTCTGTCGCAGCAACCGGGTCCATCGGTTCACGCCGGACGTCGAAGCGACGGGATTGAGTTCGCCTGGCCCAGGCCGATAGGCACGCATGCTCAGTGCGTGAACCGATCACGCACTTGGTTACGACAGAACCCGTGATGAACCAGACCGACGCCGACGCCGAAGACCGTGCCCTCGTGGCCCGGATCGCCCGCGGTGACCGCAGCGCGCTCGAGCAGCTGTATCGACGGCATGCGCCATGGATGACGGCCCGTCTCGAGAGCCGTTGTGCCGATCCGGATCTGGTCGACATGGCCCTGCAGGACACGTTCGTCTCGGTCTGGAAGTCGGCGAGGAAGTATCGGGGCGATGGTCAGGTCGGGGCCTGGTTGTGGGGTATCGCCGTGCGGCGCCTGATCGATCAACTCCGCAAGAAGCGTCCCGCGCCAATGGCGCCCGACGCAGTAGCCGCCGCCCAGGGCGGGCGCGGAGCCATTGGTTTCGAGGATGCGCTGATCGACAGTGGGGCCCATGGTTCGTTGGGGCCCGCCATCCGGAACCTGCACCCTGACCTGCAGACCGTGCTGATCGTGACCGCCATCGACGGTCTGTCGACCAAGGAAGCCGGCCATCTGCTCGGCGTGCCCCAGGGCACGGTGAAGACCCGCTTGATGCGGGCCCGACAACAACTCCAGGAGGCAATGTCGTGATGTACTCGACCGACCAAGCCCGCATCGACCGCAACTGGCGGGCCGTCACCATCGAGCTCGATGCCCCCCGGCCCGGGCGGTTCGAACAACTGCTCCGTATGGTGGGCCTTCCGGCACATCTCACCCGGCTGGTGGTCGCCACCCCGGCGCTTCGCCGAGCTTGGTTCGTCGCCACCGGTTTGGTGATGGTCCTCGGTCTGACCGCCGACGGCCAAGCCGACCGGGCCGGCCTGCTTCCGTTGCTGTTGCTGGCACCGTTGGTACCGGTGCTCGGCGTGTCGATGGCGTACGGCGTCGAAGCCGATCCGGCTCACGAGGCGTCGTTGGCGACACCGCTGAGTGGTCTGCGTCTCGTGCTGACCCGGGCCGCGACCGTGCTGGGCTTCTCGGTGGTGCTGCTGGGGCTCGTTTCCCTGGTTGCCGCCAACCAGGCCGTTTCCACGATGGCGGCC
>ERZ888423.3381-NODE-3381-length-10585-cov-10.389554_pt1 | contig 10585 bp, 11 predicted proteins | sample MGYA00520523_ERZ888423 | MGnify/ENA primary metagenome ERZ888423 (study PRJEB32303, sample SAMEA104408611) | aquatic metagenome | biome: Brackish water; feature: Pelagic; material: water | place: Baltic Sea | collected 2014-06-08T10:24:00 | depth 30,27 m ...
GCAATCTCATGGTGGGCAAGGCCTACACCGCCATGCTCGACCTCAAGCCCGGCGATGAGTTCGAGATCAAGCTGGGTAAAAAGCAGATCAAGCTGATTCCTTTGGGCAGCACAGAAGAGGAGTGAGTCTTTAGTCATGGCCTTGGGATGATCGAGAGCGGGAGAACGCATAGCCTCTCCTGGATCACCTTTCAGGGCGATCCAGGAGAGGGCGCGGTCTGCCGAGTTGTCGAGGATGTCATCGGCGCCCATCGCCTCAAGGATCACGATTGGACTCCCGTGCAGGCAGTTGGCAAAAGTGTGCTGAGCTTTCTCGGAGAGGAGTGTAAGAATGATCAACACTGGTAAGCAAGTGGCGATTTGAAACTCAGGCCAGGTGTGGGTCAGTCGATAGGACCGATGATTCCCCTCTCCGCGCTCTATTCATCTAGTTTCTTAGCCAGGGCTGATACCGCTGTATAAAATGATGCCTATGGCTCCAGTACTTATTCTTGCTCAGGGGGGTTCCCCGCTGAACCCCAAGCATTTCTTGCCTCAGAGCGTTGAATTGGAAGCTCAGCTCTGTTAATCGGGCGATTCGTCTATCTGGCTCGGGCATGGAGTTACTTAGATTAGAAACGTCCATGTGGATAGGGGGTGTAGATAGTTGGCTAAGAGGATCGTGAATCGGACTATCTTGCTTCGGCTGCAGAACAGGCTGGAATTGCTCTAGGTTGCCGGTACAGGCATGTAGTAGCAAGCCTTGTCGTCAGCCTCAGGGTCCTTGAAACGAGCACTCTCAGAGGAGATCTGGGCAAAGTCGCCATCCCTCGGGGTTGGACCCGCTCAGACTGGATATCCTCTGTTGCCGCATCTGCTCGATGTCGCCGCAGTGGCATCTGTGCTGTTGCCGGTTGTGCCGTGTCCCGTGCCACTTCCTTGTTCCGAGGCCTGGATCGTTGCGTTGGTTGGGCTGCATGATTTTGGCAAAGCCACACCCGGATTTCAGCGAAAGCTGGGTCGTACGTGCGTTGGTGCCTATCAACTGGAGACGGATCAGCCCGATCGGCATGACATTAATTCTGTCGTCTTGCTAACGGATCTCCTTAAGGCCCGGGAGCTCCAGCACAGGGCTGCACTTGCTCTGGCTATGGCTGTTGGCGCCCATCATGGCCATCCATTTTCAGATCATGAGATCAGCAAGGCCGACGTCGTGCGGGATGTCTCTACCTTCTGGGCACAAGAGCACCTTGCACTGTTTAAGGGGGTCCTTGAGGGCTGCTCTGTTGAAGATCAGCCCTCCCTCCCCAGCGACCCGGAGCAGCGCTCGGGTTTTTTGCAATGGTTGATGGGCCTCACGACGACTTCTGATTGGTTGGGTTCAAGTGATGCGCTTTGCCGTTGGGACCGGCTCAGTGGATGGGATGGTGACTGCTGTGAGTGGCACAGGCGATCAAGGGAACTTGCCCGCAAGGCGATTCAGACCGCTGGTCTCTCCAGCAGAAGACCAGGGCGATCTCTGAGCGGACAAGAAGCTGTTGAGCTTGCCCTTGGACCTGGTCGTTCACCCAGGCCACTGCAGATCGCGATCGCTTCCTTGCTCGACTCCCTTGCTGATGAGCCCGGCCTGATCGTCATCGAAGCACCCATGGGAGAGGGCAAGACAGAAGCTGCTCTCAGCTGCGGCGCCAACACCAGGGGGCTCTACCTGGCCATGCCGACCCAGGCCACCAGCAATGCGCTGTTCGCAAGGCTTGCTGTCTTTCTTGATCGCTTGCGTGGCCCAGGCTCTGGCACCAGAATTGCTCTGGCCCATGGATCCGGTGGACCGCAAGCCGCTGACCTGCGCCTACGGGAGATCGGGCTTGGGACGACGGATAGCAACGTTCAGGCTGGCTGGTGGTTCCGTGGTTCGAAGCGATCACTGCTGTGTGCCGACGGGATCGGCACGGTGGATCAGGGCTTGATAGGAATCCTCAACACACGCCACGGTTTCCTGCGGCTGTATGGCCTAAGTGGCCGCACTGTCGTTTTCGACGAGGTACACGCCTACGACACTTACACCGGCGGATTGATCGAGCGACTCATCGCTTGGTTGCAGGTTCTCGGCTGCCGGGTCGTGGTGATGTCAGCCACCCTTCCAGGATGCAAGCGAGACGAGTTGCTGAAAGCATGGAGCGGAACCTCAGCAATGCCGCAACAGCAGGAGAGCTATCCCCGACTCAGCTGGGCTGTGCCAGGCTCGATTCAAGCATCCTCCTTCGCCCCTACCCGACGTCAGCGGGTTGTTCTGCACTCGATTTCCTCTGAGGCCGCCGCTATTGCTCAGCAGGCCTCGGCCTGGGCCCGTGCTGGTGTGCGCGTGCTGGTGGTGGTCAACAAAGTGGCCAGGGCTCAAGCGCTCTATGGCGAGTTGGAAGGGGTGTCCTCTACCTTGTTCCATGCCCGCTTCCCCATGAAGCAGCGACTGGAGATTGAACAGCGTGTGCTTGGTCTGTTCGGCCCCCAGGGCCGTGCAAAGGGAGGCCATGTTCTTGTGGCCACCCAGGTCGCGGAGCAGAGCCTGGACATTGATTTCGATGTGCTCATCACCGATCCTGCTCCCGTGGATCTGGTCCTCCAGCGGGAGGGGCGGATCCATCGACACGATCGATCCAGACCCAGTGGGTTCGAGCAACCAGCTGTCTACCTCGCTGATCTGGATGAGGAGCTGCCTGGCGAAGGGTTGGCAAGCTACGTCTATGACCGCTGGGACGTGCTGCGCTCTTTCTCCTGGCTGCAGAACCATCGAAGCCTGGAGCTGCCAGAAGATATCGACCGCTCTGTACAGGAGGTCTACGGACAGGAGTGGGCGCCTGAAGGGCCACCCACACTCCTGGAGGCACTGACGCAGGCTTGGCCCGACCACCAAGCTGAGCTGCAGTCCATGAAGTCCCAGGCGTCTCTGGCACCGCTTGCTCAGCCGGACGAGTGGCGGATCAACCAAAACGGCACAGCACCCATTGATGATGATGCGGCCGAATCTGGAGCCCTTCGGTTTGGAACAAGGCTGGGTGAGGACAGCCAGTCCGTGGTGCCGGTCTATCCCGATGACCTGGAGGCACTGGAGCGCCGTGCTCCAGAACTGGCGAAGAACTACCTCCGCATCAGTCACCGGCAGCTGCTTCGAGCTGTTAGGGGTGCTCAGTTGCCACCAGGGTGGAGATCGCTGCCGGGCCTAGGGGCACACCTGCCGCTGTCTCTCGATAGGGAAGGATGGGTCCAGGACTCTGCTGTGCAAGCTCGATTGGATCCTGAGCTGGGCCTGGTCGTGGGGAATTCCTGAACAGCTCCGTGCTGATATACAGGGTGGACTCCCTGCCAGCGCAGGGATGGCCCGTACTCAGTGGTCTTGACCAGGAGACCGACGGACCCCCTCCCTACAAACGTGGGGATGAGCTTGAAAGTAGCCCTTTTGATCCGAAAACAAGCCTGAAACGGCCGCTCGGCTGCCAGATTCACGTGGATTGCTCACCAAGGGCTTTTGGTACCAAGTACTCAGTGGTTTTGTCTAGTAAAGCCACATGTAATGCTTTTGACCTATCGGTTTGAGCACCCAGCTCCGCAGGTCGACTAACGGCCTGTGCCAACAAAAAGCCCTGTGGTGAGTTGGCGCTCACCACAGGGCTGGGCCCGAGGGCCATTTTTAAAACCAATCCATTATGACACTGCAACAAGAGCCTTACAGCGGTAGCGATGACGATCGTCATGCAGCCGAGAGCCATTTCGCACGAACTTTGCGCAAGTCGGCGGAGGTGCCCACAGAGCCGACCAGACCTGCCAGCAGCCATTCACTCAGCTGGTTAGAGCATTGGGAGCGCTCCCCCCATAACCACGATCAGGGGGACTGCTGATCATGACGTTGATTTCGAAGCAGACCAGTTGCTTTCGAAGCAGACCAGCTGCCTTCTCAGGCCACGGCATGCTTAGACGCTTCCTCGGTGGAGCAAACCCAATTTCCTGTGGCCTGAATAGGCTGCACATCCAACGGATGACTGCAGATTCAAGGGCCAGAGACCATACCGAACGACCCTCGTTGGATCTAATCGTTTGACCTTTTTGACCTATGCCGTGGAGCCATGACTTTCTCCCTTTTGACAGAACCATGGATTCCGTTGATCTCCGTTGACGGCGCCCGGAGGGAAGCTTCTCTTTCCGACGCCTTGCTGGAGCCCGAGCGATGGCGGGCGATCGATAGCAGCATCCCTGTCGAAATCCTGAGCCTGCATCGCCTTCTGCTTGCAATCGCCCATCGTGCAGTCGGCCCGGATCCTGATCCACGGATCGACCTCTTGAGCACTTGGCCCCGCCAGAAGATCCAGTCTTATCTGGAGCGCTGGAGGGACCACTTCGATCTACTCCACCCGAAGACTCCCTTCCTTCAGGTGGCCGCCCTCGCCGACACACAGCTCACGCCTTCCCCCTGGACCCGGCTGGCATTGGATCGATCCTCGGGTGCTGCTCGGCTGCTCTGGGACCACAGCGTTGACGCAAGCCCGGTCCTTCTGAGCCTTGGCGAGGTGGCCAGGCTTCTAGTGGCCCACCTCCAGTTCGCTCCGGGAGGACTGGTCAAGGCGCTCCGCACCTCAGCTGTTCGGGGGCCCGCCAGTGGTTTGCTGCTTTTGCTCCCTGTTGGAGCAACACTTCAGCAAACCCTCTCCCTCGCCCTCGTTCCTCAGGCGAAGAGCCGCTATGAGACAGATCTGCCGGCCTGGGAGCGTCCTCAACTCACCGTCGAGGAGCTTCGTGCAGGCAAAAAGCAGGTTTTGGAGGGGCCTGCCCATCGCTACACATTGCTCAGCCGTGCTGTTCTGCTTCAACCCACCGGCGATCAGCTCACCCATCTCCTCTATGCCGAGGGCGTCGTCGCGACGGATGACAGCAGCCCCGCCGCCGATTCCATGGCAGCGGTCATTCAAACCAAGAAGGGGCCGATGCCCTTGTTGCTCTCAGAACGAAAGGCCCTTTGGCGGGATTTCCAGGCCTTGGTGGGCAGTGGTAGTGCCACTCCTGCTGCCACCTTGAATCACGCCAGTGCCATCCGCCAGGAGCTGGGCGACCGGCGGCCCATTGACCTCCTAGCTGGTGGCCTTCTTCCAGATCAAGCCAAAATCCTCCTTTGGCGGCTGGAAGAACGCCGCATCGCACCTGCCCTGCTGAACCAGGCCGGCTTGAACCACGCCACGGACAGGGCCCTCGAGCTTGCGGAGAAAGCCGGGACTGGCCTCAACAAGGCCCTTTATGCCCTCTTCAGTGAGTGGCTCGCACAGGGGAGCCAGCAAAAGCCCGACCCAAAGACGGTTCGGAGTCTGCAAGATTCAGTACAAGCCAGCGCTTCCTTCTGGAGTGCCCTGGAGCCAGCCTTCTGGTTGCTCGTCCATGACCTGGGCCGGTCCGGGGACTCCGAGTCAGCCCTTCTGCAATGGCGCGAGACCCTTAAAGCCGCGATCCGGGATGCCTGGCAACAGGCCACGACGTCTCTGGGTCTAGATGGGCGTGCGCTAGCTGCGGCAGGAACTACCAGTCCGCAAATCGGAAAATTACTCGCTGGCCTAAAAGTTTAAACCATCACAAACTAAGTTTATTACACCATCTGTCTGCTTAGGTATAGTTATGAACCCAACTGATCTCTTTTCTGGGCTTGAGGCGAAAGCCAAACTGGACACGGCCATCGTTGCTGTGCTCCGTCGCTCAGCGGCCTACCCGCCCGGTCAATATCCTCCCGCCTTTCCGTTCATCGAACCATCGGTAGCTGGATTGAGCGAATGGCGGCGATCGGCTACCTACCTTGCTGCCTCATGTTGGGCCCTGGCTGCACGTCGCGAACAGGGCAAACCATTAACACTGCCTCGGGCTGTTCATGACCTGCAGGTACGGAGCAAAAACACCAGCAAAAACATCGAGGCGCGCTTCACGACTTTGCTGGACTCCGATTCCGATGAGCTGCAATGGCGGCTGCGTCATCTCACCTCTCAGCTCGCCGCAGCGGCCATTGCTGTCGACTGGCCGGCACTGCTGGAAGACCTCTGGTGGTGGACGAGAGAAGACCGCAGCGTTCAGACCCAATGGGCCCGCCAGTTCTGGTCTCCTTCCTCGATCAGGGACAGCAGCTCGGCGGACGCACATCTCCCTGCCTGAATTGCTTCAATCTGATCACGCACAACAAGCCGGAACAGCCATGACTCAATTCATCGAGCTTCACCTGATCCAGAACTTCGCGCCCTCCTGCCTGAATCGGGATGACACGGGAGCTCCTAAAGATGCCGTCTTCGGAGGGGTCCGCCGTAGCCGCATCTCCAGTCAGTGCATCAAGCGCTCCACCCGCCAGACGTTCACCAGTTCCGGACTATTGAACCAGGAGGAACTGGGCATCAGGACCAGGAACATCATCGACATCCTGACGGAGAAATTGACCGAGCAGGGCATTGAGGAGCCGAAGGTTGCTATTGAGCAGGCCCTTGCAACGGTTGAACTCAAGGTGAAGGCCCGGGAGGAGAAAACGGGCCAGACGGAGTATCTGTTGTTTCTTAGCAACAACGGGGTGACCAAGCTGGCTGATGTGATCGCCACCCATTTCGATGCCCTCAGCGCTGGCAAGGGTGATCGGGAGATCAAGAAAGCCATTGACGATTGCATCAGCTCGACTTCAGCGGTCGATGTGGCCCTCTTTGGGCGCATGCTTGCTGATCGCAAGGAGCTGAACGTTGATGCCGCCGCCCAGGTGGCTCATGCTATCTCTACCCATCGCGTCGATCGGGAGTCTGATTTCTTCACTGCCGTTGATGACTGGACGCAGGATGATGAGGCCGATGCCGCCATGCTGGGCACGGTGGAGTTCAATTCCTCCTGCCAGTACCGCTACGCCGTCGTCAACCTTGACCAGCTCACCCACAACCTTGCCGGAGACCAAGTGTTGGCGAAACGGGGATTACTCGCATTCCTACGCGCTTCGGTGCTGGCCATCCCAACAGGGCGGCAGAACACCTTTGCAGCCCACAACCTTCCCTCATTCGTGGGTATTGCCGTCCACAACTCCCAGCCGATCAGCCTCGCCAATGCTTTTGAGAAGCCCGTCTGGACTGGTGAGAGCAAGGGTGGCCTTACTGCAGCTTCTGTAGCTCGGCTGCAGACCCAAGCTGGTGAGCTAAGCAAGGCCTTTGGCCTAGAATTGGGCCTCCGGGTGTTGGATCTCACCGACACCTGGAAAGGTGACACAGCCAGCAGTCTGGACGATTTGCTCCAGCAGGTGGCTGGTGTACTCGAGGCCAACACATGACCTCTACCCTTTTGATTCCCTTGGTGGGACCGCTGCAGGCATGGGGGCTGGATGCTCGCTTTGATCTGCGCCAGACCGCACCGGAGCCCAGCAAAAGCGGGGTGATCGGCCTTTGCTGCGCTGCACTGGGCCGCGATCGCGCCGAACCCGTCGATGATTTGGCTGCTTTGACCTTTGGCGTGCGGGTAGATCGGGAAGGACACCTCACCCGTGATTTCCACACAGCGATGAACGTGATTGGCTCCAGCGGTACGGACCTACGCACTGTGGTCTCCAACCGCTGGTACCTCGCCCATGCAGCGTTCTTAGCGGGGTTCGAGGGTCCTCGCCAGCTCCTTGAGGAGATTCACCAGGCTCTCCAGCATCCCCACTGGCCTCTGGCACTGGGGCGGAAGAGCTGTCCGCCTGCGGTTCCTCCGGGAAGTGGTGCGGTCGTTGATCTCCAACTGGAGGATGCACTGCTCCAGGCACAACCGCTTAATCAGAAGGCCGAGCTTCATCGGCTGGTGCTGGAGGATCCAAATGGACCACAAAGCCGGCCGGATCAACCCCTAGCCCCCTTTTCAGTTCGACGTTTCGGGATGCGCCGTGTGCGAACCACTACTGCACTTGGCCCCGCTGCTTCCCTTCCACACGAAGCTTCCGAGGGAATGACGCCATGACACTGGTTTTGAGCCAAATCGCGCTCAATCTCGGCCACCGCGATGTTCGCCGAGATCTGGGCAGTGCCTACGACATGCACCGGACTTTGGCCAAGGCTTTTGCAGACGGCCCCACGTCCGAAGTGCGCCCGTTCCTCTGGCGTCTGGAGCCGATCCGTGGAGCCGAGTCTCCCCTGCTTTTGGTGCAATCGGAGAGCGATCCCATCTGGAGCGCTCTGCCACAGGACTACCTGCAGCATCAGGCCCAGCGGTCCTGGAGACCTGAGGATGTTCTTGCAAAGGGCTGCAGGCTGCGATTCCGTCTTCGGGCGAATCCCACGGTCAATCGTGTCCCCCCGAATCAGGAGGGGCAGCCAGAGGCAGAGGGGCCAGCCCGAGGGCGTCGCAAACGGCTCGGCCTGTGGAAGGAGGAGGAGCAGCTTGTCTGGCTTCAGCGACAGGCTGAGCGGATTGGCCTGGCCTGCGTTGAAGCTGTCGTCACCACATCTGAGCGACTTCAGTGCCGGCGCCGCGGCTCACTCGTGACTGTTGCAGCGGCGCAGTTTGAAGGTCAGGCCGTCATCGATGATCCGATGGCCCTTTCATCTGGTATCCGAGTTGGCGTTGGTCATGCCCGGATGCTGGGTTTGGGGCTGATGTCGGTAGCGCCGTTGAGGAGTTGATGGCGAACCCTAATCTTCGGGCGCTGGCTCGTTACTCAGACAGCCTTAGTCAAGTCTACCTAGAACATGCTGTCATTGAGAGGGAGGATCACTCGATCGCGGCCTTCACCCCCGAAGGAAGGATCACTTTGCCCGCTGCCAACTTAAGTTGCGTGATCCTTGGACCAGGTACCCGGATCACCCATGCCGCAATAAAGGTACTGGCTGATTGCGGGAGTGTAGTGGTTTGGACTGGAGCTGAAGGGCTAAATTTCTATGCATGCGGACAGTCCAAAACTCGATTGAGCCGGGGGATTGAACTTCAGGCCCATCATTGGGCTGATCCGAATCGGAGGCTCCAGGTCGTGCGCCGAATGTATGAGCTACGTTTCCCGGATCCACTTGCGGAAGGCTTAACTCTGCAGCAGATTCGCGGGAAGGAGGGTGTCCGTGTTCGTGATACCTACCAAAAGCTCGCCCGTGAATACGGTGTTAGCTGGAATGGCCGACGGTATGAGCGCGAGAACTGGGAGGAGTCTGATCCAATCAACAAGGCTCTCTCTTCGGCAAATGCGGGACTTTATGCCATTGTTCTGGCAGGTCTTCACTCCTTGGGATATAGTCCATCGCTGGGTTTCATTCACACAGGCAAGCAGCTTTCCTTCGTCTATGACGTCGCAGATCTAGTGAAGACTAAAACAAGTCTACCCGCCGCTTTTGAGGCAGCCTCTGATGGACCAGAAAGAGTGGAATCTAGAGCGAGGCGAATTCTTCGGGATCGTTGCTCCCATGAACGTTTACAAGATCAGCTCACCAAGCTAATCCCCCGCCTATTTCAGGGTCTTCCCGAGGATATTGACTCACAGGCTGCTGATCTTGTAACGGAGATCTGGGATCCTCATGGAAATCTCCGTGGAGGTATTCAGCATGCTGGTGATGATTCTTGAATCCGTTCCAACAGTGCTTCGCGGTGAATTGAGCCGTTGGTTGACACCTGTTGGCAAAGGAGTTCACGTAGGCCAGGTCACAGCACTGGTGCGTGATGAACTATGGACGCTTGCTGTCAACAAGGCGCTTGACGGACGAGTTATACAAATATGGAGCAGTCGTGGCGAACCTGGATATGGCATGCGGGTTCATGGCCTTGACCAAGCCGGCCTGGTCGATCTTGAGGGCATCCCGATGATCGCCATCCAGGATGCCGCTTGGCGTGAGGCGGTGCACCGCTTCCAAATCCCAGAAGCTGCTTTGGCCACAGAATCTGACCTTGAAGACTTCCCGCCACTTAAGGGGGTCAAAACCTAGTAGTTTTAAAGTGTTCTCCCCGCACACGTGGGGATGGCCCGAAAAGCCAGTTTGTTTTCAATTCGCAAGGTTAAGTTCTCCCCGCACACGTGGGGATGGCCCGGTCGCCACCATGGCCGCTGCCGAGCTGATCGCAGGTTCTCCCCGCACACGTGGGGATGGCCCGTGTTCTGGCAAGCTTCCTGTAGCTGGCTCCAATAGTTCTCCCCGCACACGTGGGGATGGCCCGCAATTCCCCCAGGCTCAGCTCATCAGCATCGAGCGTTCTCCCCGCACACGTGGGGATGGCCCGTACCTACGCCAGCAGCTGGACCGCTTCGGCCTGGTTCTCCCCGCACACGTGGGGATGGCCCGGTGATGGTGACGGCGACGTGCTCATTGGTCAGCGGTTCTCCCCGCACACGTGGGGATGGCCCGCACATGCTGATCGACGCGGCCGACATAATCCATGTTCTCCCCGCACACGTGGGGATGGCCCGCAAGAAGGCCAAGCCGCCCAAATCCAGCAGTCCCGTTCTCCCCGCACACGTGGGGATGGCCCGGGTGCCGCGATAGGTGACGCAGCCGCGATAGGTGGTTCTCCCCGCACACGTGGGGATGGCCCGGCATGAAACCACCATCGGAGGCGGTCACCTGATGTTCTCCCCGCACACGTGGGGATGGCCCGCGAGGCTGCCGTAGTAG
>ERZ888423.3382-NODE-3382-length-10584-cov-109.184633_pt1 | contig 10584 bp, 12 predicted proteins | sample MGYA00520523_ERZ888423 | MGnify/ENA primary metagenome ERZ888423 (study PRJEB32303, sample SAMEA104408611) | aquatic metagenome | biome: Brackish water; feature: Pelagic; material: water | place: Baltic Sea | collected 2014-06-08T10:24:00 | depth 30,27 m ...
GCTTCGGCCTGGGCGTTGGCGACCAGGGCATTGAACAGGGTCGACTTGCCAACGTTTGGCAACCCGACAATTCCGGCTTTAAGCATGGCTCAAATCTACGAGCCGCAGGTCGAGGCGCCAGCAGCGAAAATAGATTCATTCGACATCAGCCAAATTCCCTCACCCAACCCAGTGCCGGCGATTTCCACCCCCCGGCGCCCGCCCTGGAAAAAGAGGGGCCTTTGGGCAGCCGCCGCAGCGATGGTGGTGCTCGTAGCCGGCATCGGCCTGGTGCAGCGGCAGCGAGGCGCCGGCCGCGCCAATCTCGAGCCATACACCGTGGTGGCAGCCTCTGGTGACCTGCCGGGCGTGGTGAGTGCCAGCGGCGAACTCGAGGCCGAAAAGCGGGTAAACGTCAGCCCCAAACGCCAGGGGGTGATCGAGGAGCTCTACGTGGAGGAGGGAGACCAGGTGCGCCGCGGACAGGCCCTAGCTCGCATGGATCGCGGCGACTTAGACGACCGTCTCGGCGAGCTGCAGGCCCAGTTGCGTTCCGCCCAGGCCCAGCTGACCCGCAGCCGCAGCGAGCTGGAGCGCAACGAGCGGCTTTACCGCCAAAACGCCATCAGCCTTAGCGACTACAACACCGAACGCAGCACCTTCCTTGTTGATCAAGCGGCTGAACAAGCTGCTCGTCGTCGGCTAGAGGCGCGGCGGGTTGAGCTAGCGGAGTTGATGGTGCGGGCGCCGTTCGATGGGGTGGTGACCCAGCGCTTCGCCGATCCAGGCTCCTTTGTGACCCCCACCACCACAGCTTCGGCCACCGCCGGCGCTACCAGCTCCTCAATTGTGGAGCTGGCCCAGGGCCTGGAGGTGGTGGCCAAGGTGCCTGAAAGCGATATCGGCCGAGTGCAGCTTGGCCAGAGCGCCACGGTGCGGGTGGATGCCTTTCCCGATAGACTCTTTGAGGCTCGGGTAAAACGCATTACACCCCGGGCCGTGAAAGTCAACAACGTCACATCTTTCGATGTAGTGCTGCTCCTGGCTGGCGACCCGCCCCAGCTGCGCATCGGCATGACCGCCGACGTTGGCTTCCAGACAGGTCAGGTACAGGCCGAAACCCTTGTGCCCACCGTGGCGATCGTCACCGAGGCGGGGCGGCCGGGAGTGCTGCTGGTTGGCAAGGACAACCAGCCCACCTTCCAGCCGGTCGAGCTCGGCATCAGCAGCGGCAAGAACAGCCAAATCCTCTCGGGGCTCAAAAGCGGCACCCGGGTATTTATCGACCTGCCTCCCTGGGCCAAGAAGCGCCCCTAGCCGGCCAGAAAAGTGCGCGCCGCCGCCACAATCCGCCCCGAAGCCCGGCCGTCGCCAAAGGGGTTGTGGGCCCGGGCCATGGCCTCGTAGGCGGCCGGATCATCCAGCAGGCGGCTGGCCTCGGCCACGATGTCGGCGCTGTCGGTGCCGATCAGCTTGGCCGTGCCCGCCTCCACAGCCTCGGGGCGCTCCGTGGTGCGGCGCAGCACCAGCACCGGCTTACCAAGTGATGGCGCCTCCTCCTGCAAACCGCCGGAATCGCTCAACACCAAGGTGGCGCCGCGCATCGCCGCCACCAGCTGGTCGTAGTCGAGGGGCTCCACCAGGAAGGCCCGGGGGTGGTCGCCGAGCAGGGCCTGCAGGGGCTCACGCACGGTGGGATTGCGATGCAAGGGCAGCAGTAGGGCCGTGTCGGGATAGTGCTCGAGCAACTCGCGGAAGCCGCGGCCGATGTCCTGCAGGCGCTCCCCCCAGTTTTCACGCCTATGCACCGTGGCCAGAATCACCCGCTGGCGCTCAAAATCGAGGCCGGGCAGGGTGTAGGGAGGCGCCTGCTCGGCCATCAGCAGCAACGCGTCGATCACCGTATTGCCGGTGATGATCACCGTGCCCACCACCCCTGATGCCCGGCAATTAGCAGCCGAGAGGGCCGTGGGGGCGAAGTGCAGCTGGGCCAGCTGGGAGATCAGGCGCCGGTTGGCCTCCTCCGGGAAAGGATCGAGCAGGTTGTCGGTGCGCAGCCCGGCCTCCACATGGCCCACCGGGATCTGCTCGTAAAAAGCCGCCAGGGCCGAGGCAAAGGCGGTGGTGGTGTCGCCCTGCACCAGCACCAGCTCGGGCCGCTGCTCGCTGAACTCCTGCTTAAGCCCCTGCAGGGCGCCGCAGGTGATGTGGGTCAACGTCTGCTTAGGGGCCATCAGGGCCAGGTCGTGGTCAGCCACTAGATCAAACAGACCCATCACCTGGCTCACCATCTCCCGGTGCTGGCCAGTGAGCACCACCCGGGTGCGGAAATCGTCGGCTTGCTGAAACGCCCGGATCACCGGCGCCAGCTTGATGGCCTCCGGACGGGTGCCCAGCACGATCGTGACAAGGGGCTTAGACACCGAAGCGCTGCAGACGAATGGATCCTACGAAGGTCGTCAGAAAAGGACCCTCGGCTGACAGGAACCGCTGCAGCAGCGAAGCTGGGCCATTCCGGTGACCGCGGATGACGACCTCACCCTTTCCTCCCTCTCCCTTTCCCCCGTTACCGATCCCACCGGCCGCAGTCCCGGAAACTGGCGGCCCCCGGCTGGGTAACGGCAGCCAGCCTGCCAGCCTCGAAGGCATCGTGCGCATAGCCAACGAAAAGGGCTACTCCGACGTGCACCTGGGCGTTGGTGAGGCACCCCGCTTCCGGGCCAGCGGGGAGATTGCAGGCACCGGTTGGCCCGTCACCGATGCGGCCACCTTCAACGGCTGGATGCGGGAGATGCTCAGCCCCGGCGCAATCGACGCCTTTCAGCGCGATAAGGAATTCGACGGCTCCCACGCCTTTCCCTTCGTGCGGGTGCGGATCAACATGTTGGATTCCTTGCGGGGGCCGGCGATGGTGCTGCGGTTGATCCCCCAGAAAATCGCCACCCTGGAAGAACTCAACTTGCCGCCGGTGCTCAAGGAACTAGCGGCACGACCCAAGGGCATGATCCTGGTGACCGGCCCCACCGGCTCCGGCAAAAGCACCACCCTTGCCGCGATGATCGACTGGATTAATCGCAACATGAGCCGTCACATCCTCACCATCGAGGATCCGGTGGAATTCGTACACGAAAGCCGACAGTCGTTGATTCGTCACCGCGAGGTGGGTCAACACACCAAGGTGTTCCACAGCGCCCTGAGGGCAGCACTTCGGGAGGATCCCGATGTAATCCTGATCGGGGAAATTCGCGATCAAGAAACCCTGGTTACTGCCATCGAGGCATCCCAGACAGGTCACTTGGTGTTTGGCACCTTGCACACCAACTCAGCCGTCAAAACGGTAGAACGGGTGCTGGGCATGTATCCACCCAGCGAACAGGACAGTGTGCGAAGGGCCGTATCAGAATCGCTGCTCGGCGTGATCTCCCAAGGGTTAATAAAAACCAGCGACAGCAAGCGCGCCGCATTTCACGATATTTTGATCAATACGGACGCTTGCAAGGACTACATCCAGCGGGGCGAACTAGATGAGATCGAGGAAATAATGAAACGCAGCAACTTCGATGGCATGCTCACCGCCAACAAATCGTTGCAGCAGCTGGTTGAAGCCAGCCGGGTTACACCGGCAGACGCCCTAGCCCAGAGTCTTAAACCGAACGAACTGGCCCAGTTCTTGCGCGGACGTACGTGAGCCGGTGAGTGCCTAGCGAACCGCTGCTCATTGGTTCGCCAGACGAACCGCCAGCAACACCGAAAGGCCTACGGAGAGGCCCACCATGGCAAGCCGGCCATTCCAGATTTCGGCCTGGGGAGTGAATCCCCGGCGCCAGGCATTGAGCTCGGTGGCGCTCACAGGCTCAAAACCATCGGCAACCTGATCGGCCGTGGTGCTGGCTTGAAGCTCGAGCTCTCGGTTAAGGGTGGTCATGGCTCCGAACCAATACCAATTTAGTTCAGTTTACAACGATTAAAAGTACGGTTGTGATTCGTAAAGCAGGCCGGCTTGCTCCAGCGGCAGCCGGGCAGCCACGCCCAGCTCAAAACAGCTGCTCTGGCCGCCGGCCAGTCGCTGGGCCGCGGCGACGCCAATCATGGCGGCGTTATCTGTGCAGTAGGCCAGCGGAGCTACCCGCCAGGCCAGGCCATCGAGGTCGCAGCGCTGCTCCAGCAACTGCCGCAGTCGCCTGTTGGCGGCCACGCCACCCACCAGCACCAAAGTGCCCAGGCCCTGCTCGCGGGCGCAGCGGCAACTGCGCTCCACCAACACCTGGGCCACCACCTGCTCAAAGCTGGCCGCTAGATCAGCCAGCGGCAGCGGCGCGCTTTCTGCCTGGTGCTCAGCTTCCAAAGCGCGCACCTGGCGCAGCATCGCCGTTTTGAGGCCGCTGAAACTGAAGTCGTAGGGATAGAAGCCGCCCTCCGGCCGCGACACCCGGCCCTTGGGCAAGGCAAAGCGAAGGGGGTCGCCGTTGTGCCCAGCCGCCTGAATCGCCGGACCACCCGGGTATCCGAGCCCAAGCAGGCGGGCCACCTTGTCAAAGGCTTCGCCGGCGGCATCGTCGTGGCTGCGGCCCAAGCGGACATAACGGCCAGGCCCGTCAACCCGCAGCAACTCGGTGTGGCCGCCGCTCACCAGCAGCACTAGGTATGGGCCGGGGGGCAAGGGCTCGCCCAGCTGCACCGAGCAAAGATGACCTTCTAGGTGGTGAACAGCCACAAAGGGCTTGCGGTGCAGCTTCGCCAGGGTGCGGCCCGTGACCGAGGCCACCAGCAGGGCCCCCACCAGACCGGGGGCGGCGGTGGCGGCGATGCCATCGAGCTCGGCCATCGCCACGCCGCTGGCGCGGCACACCTGCTCAATCAGCTGGGGCAGGGCCTCGACGTGACGCCGCGAGGCAATTTCCGGCACCACACCCCCCCAGCGGGCGTGCTCCTCGACCTGGGAGGCCACGGCACTGGCGAGCACCGTCTGATCACGCACAATCGCTGCCGCCGACTCGTCACAACTTGTTTCGAGGGCCAGAACCAATGGCATACGACTTCAACAGCTCCCGTACTGTCCACAAGTGTCATCCTGCCCCGCGGCCTTGCGTCCGATGCGCCGTCTTTTCTCCCGCCGACTCTTTGCGGTTCTGCTCTCCGCCTTCCTGTTGCTCGGCTTCGCCCCTGCGGCCAAGGCTGACGTGGCAGGACTAACCCCCTGCTCCGAGAGCGCCCGCTTCCAGCAGCGCGCTGCTACCGCCAAAACCGATCAGGCCAAGGCGCGCTTCGCGATGTACAGCCAGTCCGTATGCGGTGCCGATGGCCTGCCCCATTTGATCGTGGATGGTCGCTGGAACCATGCCGGTGATTTCATGCTCCCTGGCATTGCCTTCCTCTATATCGCTGGCTGCATTGGCTGGGCTGGTCGCAACTACCTGCGCGCCATCCGCGGCGACAAGGACGCCACCACGAAGGAGATCCAGATCGATCTGCCCCTGGCTTTTAAGAGCACCCTGGCAGCAGCCAGCTGGCCCCTAGCCGCCTTCAGCGAGCTCACCAGCGGCAAGCTGCTCGAACCAGACGACAAGGTCACTGTTTCTCCTCGCTGAGCAATTTCGCCCCGCTATGGGGTTCTTAGCCCTGCCAGTCCAAGACGTATCTCTGAATTTTTCACCATGAAAAAGTTCCTCACCACCGCTCCGGTATTTGCTGCCATCTGGTTCGGCGTTACCGCCTTAATAATGATCGAATTCAACCATTTCTTCCCCGACTTGCTGTTCCTTCCCCTCTGATCAGCATCATTAGATCAGCGGCGGCCCGCGGGGGCCGCTTTTTTTGTGTCCGTGCCTAGCTGCCTTAGCCCAGCAGCTGCTCCAGCTCAGCTAGGGCCTGCTCCAGTTCGCCGTTAACGAGCACCGCATCAAATTCCGGCGCCGCCGCCAGCTCCACCCTGGCCCGCTGCAACCGCCGGCCAATCGCCTCCTCGCTGTCGGTGCCGCGGCCGCGGATCCGCCGCTCCAGCTCCTCAAAACTGGGGGGTTCGACAAAAATCTGGAAAGCTTCAGCAAAGCTTTGGCGCACCTGGCGTGCCCCCTCCAGCTCGATTTCCAGCAGCACGGGCCTTCCTGCAGCTAGCTGGGCCTGCACCGGTTGGCGGGGGGTGCCGTAAAGGTTGCCGGCAAATTCGGCCCACTCCAGAAACCCGCCCTCAGCCACCTGGCCTTCAAAAGCGTCGCGCGACAAAAAGAAGTAGTGCTGGCCATCCAGCTCACCGGCGCGGGGGGCGCGGGTGGTGGCTGAGATCGATAGCCAGATCTCCGGATGAAGTAGCAGCAGCCTCTGCACCAAGGTGCCCTTGCCGACTCCACTAGGGCCGGTGATCAAGGTGAGACGGCCGGGCAAGGCGCTCATGGCGGGCGACAGCTCTGGCCTGCAGAGTAGAAGCCACCCTCCCGCCTGCAGGCATTGGACGTCACGACCCTGCGGGCGGTGCTGGCCGAATGGCGGCCGCTACTGCTGCCAAGTCGCTTCGAGAAGGCCCAGCAGGCCAGCCCCCAGGCCCTGCAGATCGGCCTGCGCAGCCTTAGCGGTAGCCACTGGCTCGAGCTCAGCTGGCAGGCGGAAGCGGCTCGGCTGCACACGATCCCGCCGCCACCGCGCCAAGGGGATGGCAGCACCCTGGCCCAGCAGCTGCAGCACGGCCTCAAGGGTCTGGCCCTCATAGAAATCCAGCAGCAGGGCTGGGAGCGGGTGGTGGAGCTCGGCTTCGCCAGGCGTCCCGGTGAGCCCGTGCTGCGCTGGCTGGTGGTGGAGCTGATGGGCCGCCACAGCAACCTGCTGCTGCTCGACGCCGACCGCCAGGTAGTGGCCCTGGCCCGCCAGGTGAAACCCCAGCAATCACGCCTACGGCCAATCGGCACCGGCGACCCCTACCAACCGCCGCCGCCCCTGGCGGGAGAGCCGCCGCGGCTGGAGGAGAGCTTTGCAAGCTGGCAGCGCCGTCTGCGCCTAGTGCCCCTAACCCTGCAGCAGGCCCTGCGCGATGCCTACCAGGGCATCAGTCCGGCCTTACTGCGCCAGCTACTGCCCTGCGGCTGGGGCGAACTGGCCGTGGACAGAATCAGTCCGGAGCAATGGCAGCAGTTGTGGCAGGGCTGGCGCCAGTGGCTCGAAGCTGTGGAGATGGGGCGATTCAGCTGGCAGCTTGAGCCGGCCGGCTACCGCTGCTGGCCTGCATCCAGCAGTTATGCCCAAACCGAAAATCATGATCTGCCAATCAATCGAGCTCTAGCTGCCTATTTCAGCGAGCACCTCGGCACCCAGGTGCTACTACAGCAGCGCCAGCAGCTACAGCACCGCTTGCAGGCCACTGTTGAGCGCGAAAGCCGCCAGGCCAGCGAGCAGCAAGCCCTGCTGGATGCGGTGCCGGAAGGGGAAGCTCTGCAGCGCCGCGCCGATGCCCTGCTCAGCCAGCGGCAACCGAGCCGCCAGTGCATTGAAGAGGCCCAGAAGCTCTACAAAACCGCCCGCAAGCGGCGGCGCTCGGTGGCGGCGATCACCCCCAGGCTGGAGCTGCACAGGCAGCGGTTAGCAAGCCTCGAGGCCAGCCTCACCTACCTGGAGCAGGCCGACAGCCTCGAGCAGGTGGGCAGCCTGGCTACCGAGCTGGAAACCCTGCTGGCTGAGCGCGGCCAGCGCAAGAGCGCGGGGGGTCGCCAGAGCCGGCGGGCTGGGGCGATCGAGGGGGTGCCCCAGCCCCTGGAGCTGCACACACCTTCCGGCTTGCCCATCCAAATTGGCCGCAACCATCGCCAAAACGAATGGATCGCCTTTCGCCAAGCGCGCCGCGGCGATCTCTGGTTCCACGCCCAGGAGCTGGCCGGCAGCCATGTGGTGCTGAAAAGCTCGGAGCGACTGGCCAGCGATGCGGATCTGCAGGCCGCAGCCGATCTGGCCGCCCACTACAGCAGGGGCCGGGGCAACCGGCGGGTGCCGGTGGTGATGGTGCCCACCGAGGAGTTGCAACGCATTCCTGGTGCAGCGCCCGGTACCGTGCGCCATCGTGGCGGCTCCGTGCTGTGGGGAGAACCTCAGCGGGCTCTTAGCTTGCTGATGGAGCAGAAACGATGAGCGCCGAACCCGAAATCTCAGCCAACCGCCTCGCCGCGCCCGAAACGGGGCCTGGAGAATTTCCAGCCGAAGTGGAGATGAGCCTGGTGGACCATCTCGAGGAGCTACGCCGCCGCGTGCTGCGCAGCCTGCTGGCGGTGGTGGTGGCGGCAGCAGCCTGCCTCGTCGCCGTTAAACCATTGGTGCGGCTGCTGGAAGTGCCAGCGGAGGGCATCCGCTTTCTGCAGCTGGCCCCGGGCGAATTTTTGTTTGTGTCGTTCAAGGTGGCGGGCTACGCCGGGCTCACCTTGGCCCTGCCCTACGTGCTCTACGAGGGTCTGGGGTTCGTGCTGCCCGGTCTTACCCGGCGGGAGCGGCGGCTGGTGGCCCCGGCGGTAGCTGGCTCGGCGGTGCTGTTTGCGGCGGGACTGGCCTTCGCCTGGTGGGCGCTGGTGCCCGCAGCCCTGCGCTTCCTGGTGAGCTACGGCGCCGATGTGGTCGAACCGAGCTGGTCGATCGAGCGCTACCTCGACTTCGTGCTGCTGCTGATGGTGGCCACCGCGCTGGCATTTCAACTGCCGGTTCTGCAGTTGTTGCTCGGCGCCCTTGGCCTGGTTAAGGCCAAGCCCATGCTGGCGAGTTGGCGCTGGGTGGTGTTGGCAAGTGCCCTGGCGGGGGCCGTGTTGACCCCCTCCACCGACCCCGTAACGATGCTGCTGCTCTCCGGGGCGATCACGGCCCTCTACCTAATCGGCGTTGGCCTGGTGGCCTGCACCGAACGGCTGCGGCCCGCCTAGAGCAAAAATTCGCTGGCCCGGCCGGCCGGGATCTCCAAGGCCAGACCCATCGCCTTTCCCTGCCTCGGCTTATCGGAGGTGGTGCCCAGCCAGCTGCGCACCTGCTCGGCCACGCCTAGGCCGTTCAGCAAACCCACCAGTTCCTCGAGCTTGCTGCGGTAGCCCTCCTCCGTGAGCGGAAAGGATTGCTGCTCTAAGTAGGCCCACATCACCTGTAGATAGAGCCGGCCGCGACGCTGCACCAGCTGCAGGTCGTAGGAAACCTGCCAACGGGTTTGCAGCAGATCCCAAACCTCTTGCGCAGACAGGGGCGCACCTGGCTCAGGGGCTGGGGGGAGGGCACTGGAGGGCAGGGACACGCCCGAGCTCACGCGACGGATTGCACAACAGCATGTTGCAGGCCCAGCGGCAGGCCGGCTGCACCGCCCCGGAGCCGCACAGGCAAGGTTCATAATGGGCGCCACATTGTCCAGGCGCGTCTTCATGACCCAGATGCCAGCGAGCGCTTCAAATAGCGCCTCCAACGGTGATGTGCCCGGCATGGGCCGCCGGCAGTTCATGAACCTGCTGACCTTCGGGTCTGTGACCGGTGTGGCCCTGGGAGCCCTCTATCCAGTGGCTCGTTATTTCATCCCCCCCAAGGCGGCGGGCGGCGGCGGCGGCACCACCGCCAAAGATGAGCTCGGCAACAGCGTCACCGCCAGCGGCTGGCTCAGCAGCCACAAGGAGGGCGATCGCAGCCTGGTGCAGGGCCTCAAGGGAGATCCCACCTACTTGCTCGTTGAGGGCAATGACGCCATCGGCAGCTACGGCATCAACGCCATCTGCACCCACCTGGGCTGCGTAGTGCCCTGGAACAGCGGCGCCAATAAGTTCATGTGCCCCTGCCACGGCTCCCAGTACGACGCCACCGGCAAAGTGGTGCGCGGTCCAGCGCCCCTCTCCTTGGCCCTGGCTCACGTCTCTGTAGACAACGACAACGTCTTTCTTAGCCAGTGGAGCGAAACCGACTTCCGCACCGGCGACAAGCCCTGGTGGGCCTGATTACCCCGATCCAGCTTTTCTTCTCCCTGTCTGTCGCCTGATCTCGTGATGCGTCGTTCCCTTTCCCTGCTGCTCGGCTCCCTAATCGCCTTCGCCGTGCTTTTGACCGGCGCCAGCCCCAGCTGGGCCTATCCCTTCTGGGCTCAACAGAACTACGCCAGCCCGAGGGAGGCCACCGGCAAAATCGTCTGCGCCAATTGCCACCTGGCCAAGAAGGCCACCAGGGTGGAAGTGCCTCAAGCCATTTTCCCTGACACGGTGTTTAAGGCCGTGGTGGAAATCCCCTACGACACCAGCGTTAAGCAGGTATCTGGCGACGGCAGCAGCACCGGCCTCAATGTGGGCGCTGTGGTGATGCTTCCCGATGGCTTCACCCTTGCACCGCAAGACCGTCTCAGCGAGGAGCTGAAGGAGGAAACAGCAGGTATCTACTACACCCAGTATTCCGACGACCAACCCAATATTTTGTTGGTGGGTCCGATTTCAGGTGATGAGCACCAAGAAATCGTCTTCCCGATCCTTTCTCCCGATCCCGCTACCGACAGCAGCATCCACTTCGGCAAATATCAGCTGCACGTGGGCGGCAACCGCGGCCGCGGCCAGGTGTATCCCACGGGCGAAAAGAGCAACAACGGCGTCTTCAACGCCCCCGTAACTGGGACGGTGTCGGCAATCA
>ERZ888423.3385-NODE-3385-length-10572-cov-8.017305_pt1 | contig 10572 bp, 8 predicted proteins | sample MGYA00520523_ERZ888423 | MGnify/ENA primary metagenome ERZ888423 (study PRJEB32303, sample SAMEA104408611) | aquatic metagenome | biome: Brackish water; feature: Pelagic; material: water | place: Baltic Sea | collected 2014-06-08T10:24:00 | depth 30,27 m ...
GGATCAGGCAGCGTGCGTGCGCCGCCTCCGGCCGTCGGCTGAGCCTCGATGACCTGTACCGAAAGGCCCGCTCTCGCGCAGATGACAGCGGCGGCCAAGCCGTTAGGCCCGCTTCCGACGACGGTGATGTCCACGGTGTCATTCTCCCGCACACCAGCCGGTGTCATTCTCCCGCCCACCACCGTGTGAATCTCCCGCCCACCACCGTGTGAATCTCCCGCCCACCACCCGGCCAGCGCGGCCCATTAGGCTGTCCCGCGTGAGTTTGCCTGTTGTACTAATCGCCGACAAGCTGGCCCCGTCGACCGTGGAAGCCCTGGGCGACCAGGTCGAAGTCCGATGGGTTGACGGCCCTGACCGGGAAAAGCTGCTGGCAGCGGTTGTCGAGGCCGATGCGCTGCTGGTGCGCTCAGCCACCACCGTCGATGCCGATGTTCTTGCCGCGGCACCGAAGCTCAAGATCGTCGCGCGCGCGGGTGTCGGTCTGGACAACGTCGACGTCGACGCGGCTACTGCCCGCGGCGTGCTCGTGGTCAATGCCCCGACATCGAATATTCACAGCGCCGCCGAGCACGCGCTGGCGTTGCTGCTGTCCACGGCGCGCCAGATTCCGGCCGCGGACGCCACGCTGCGCGCCCGCACCTGGAAGCGTTCGTCGTTCTCCGGCACCGAGATCTTCGCAAAGACCGTCGGGGTGGTCGGCCTGGGCCGCATCGGTCAGCTGGTGGCCTCGCGGCTGGCCGCTTTCGGCACACACGTCACCGCCTACGACCCCTATGTGTCGCACGCGCGCGCCGCGCAGTTGGGAATCGAGCTGTTGACCCTCGATGAACTGCTCGGCCGCGCCGACTTCATCTCGGTCCACCTGCCCAAGACCAAGGAGACGGCGGGGCTGATTGGCAAGGAGGCACTGGCCAAGACCAAGCCTGGTGTCATCATCGTCAACGCGGCCCGCGGCGGACTGATCGACGAGGCAGCGCTGGCCGAAGCCATCGCCAGCGGTCACGTACGCGGCGCGGGACTGGACGTGTTCTCGACCGAGCCGTGCACCGACAGTCCACTGTTCGGGCTGCCGGAAGTGGTGGTGACACCGCATCTGGGCGCTTCGACCGCCGAGGCGCAGGACCGGGCGGGCACTGATGTCGCTGCCAGCGTGAAGCTTGCGCTGGCAGGGGAGTTTGTGCCCGACGCCGTCAACGTCGGCGGCGGTGTCGTCGGTGAAGAGGTGGCACCCTGGCTGGACCTGGTGCGCAAGCTGGGCCTACTGGTCGGGGTGCTGTCCAGCGAGCCGCCCGTGTCGCTGTCTGTTCAGGTGGAGGGTGAGCTGGCCGCCGGCGGACCCGGTGAGGTCTCGGTCTTGCAACTGTCCGCACTGCGTGGCCTGTTCTCGGCGGTGATCGAGGAACCGGTCACCTTCGTCAACGCACCCGCACTGGCCGCTGAGCGGGGAGTGCAGGCGTCGATCTCCACCGCCTCGGAGAGCCCGAACCACCGCAGCATGGTCGACGTGCGCGCGGTAGGAGCCGATGGGTCCACCGTGAACGTCGCCGGCACCCTGACCGGGCCGCAGCTCACCGAGAAGATCGTGCAGATCAACGGCCGTAACCTCGAGCTGCGCGCTGAGGGTGTCAACCTGATCATCAACTACGACGACCAGCCCGGCGCGCTGGGCAAGATCGGCACGCTCCTGGGGGCCGCGGGGGCCAACATCCTTGCCGCACAACTCAGTCAGGACGCTGATGGCGAGGGTGCGACGATCATTCTGCGGTTGGATCGCCAGGTGCCCGCCGACGTGCAGTCGGCCATCGGCCGCGACGTCAACGCAGTCACGCTGGAACTCGTCGATCTATCATGAGGGCCCCAGTGAAGCTGGCGGTGATCGCCGGCGACGGCATCGGCCCGGAAGTCATCGGCGAGGCGCTCAAGGTGCTCGACACTGTGCTGCCCGGCGTGCAGAAGACCGAGTACGACCTCGGCGCCCGGCAATACCATGCGACCGGGGACGTGCTGCCCGACTCGGTGCTGGCCGAGTTGAAGGGACACGACGCGATCCTGCTCGGCGCGATCGGTGACCCGTCGGTGCCCAGTGGCCTGCTTGAACGTGGTCTGTTGCTGCGCGTCCGGTTCGAACTGGACCATCACATCAATCTGCGGCCGAGTCGGCTTTACCCCGGCGTGCAGAGCCCGCTCGCCGGAAACCCGGAGATCGATTTCGTGGTCGTCAGGGAGGGCACCGAGGGCCCCTACACCGGCAATGGGGGCGCGATCCGCGTCGGTACGCCGCACGAGATTGCCACCGAGGTGAGCGTCAACACCGCCTACGGGGTGCGTCGGGTCGTCCAAGATGCGTTCGGGCGGGCGCAACAGCGGCGCAGGCATCTGACCCTGGTGCACAAGAACAACGTGCTCACCTACGCGGGTTCGCTCTGGTGGCGAACTGTGCAGGCGGTGGCGACCGAGTATCCCGACGTCGATGTGGCCTACCTGCACGTCGACGCCGCGACGATTCACCTGGTCACCGACCCGAGCCGGTTCGACGTGATCGTCACCGACAACCTCTTCGGCGACATCATCACCGACCTGGCCGCCGCAGTGTGCGGTGGCATCGGGCTGGCGGCCAGCGGCAACATCGACGCCACGCGCACGCATCCGTCGATGTTCGAGCCGGTGCACGGTAGTGCGCCGGACATCGCGGGCCAGGGCATCGCGGATCCGACGGCGGCCATCATGTCGGTGGCGCTGCTGCTATCGCACCTGGGCGAGCTCCGCGCTGCCGCGCGAGTCGATGCGGCCGTCGAGGACCATCTGGCTACCCGAGGTAAGGCGTTGCTGTCGACATCCGCCGTGGGCGAGCGGATTCTGGGCAGGCTGTAGGCATCGCGGCGTGGTTTCGGCGTCGTTCGTCACGCTCACGGTCAGCGTTACCAATGACGCCCAAGTCGCGAGGGGTTAGCCAGCGGGACCGCGGGAATCGCCATGAGCGGGAACAGCGCGCATACCGCGAAGGTGACCGGAAAGCCGACGATGCCGATCAGGCCGCCGAACAACGGCGGAACGATACCTGCGGTGAACAATTGGCTGGTGTTCTGCGTGCCCAGTGCCCGGCCGCTCCAGAACGGCCCGGCGATCTCGGCAATCGCAGTGAAAGCCAACCCGTTGTCGGACACCGTGACCACCGATGCCACCATCATCAACGCGATGCTCAGCGGCGAATCGAGCCAATCGCTGAGTGCCAGTAATGCCATCGATACGGCGGCGGCCAGCGCGATGGTCCGGATGGGTCGCAGACGCGCGCCGAGCACATCGCCGGATCGTTGGCGCACGTCTTGTTGGGGCGCGTCTTGTTGGGGCACGTCGACAGAGCGCTTGAGGATGGAGTCCGACCAGCGTCCCGCGGCGATCCGCCCGCCCGCTCCGAGAATCTGCGAGAGCGCGACCAGTACCCCCGCCGATCCGGGTGACCAGCCGTGTTCGCTGATCAGCCACACCAGGGTGAATGTCCACACCAGAACCTGAGGTACGACGAGCAGGACCGACGCGAGGTGGATGCGAAACAACAGCCGGGAGTTGCGATATGGGTTGGCGAGGTCAGCTTCTGCTGCCTCGGCGCGCGGGAGTCGAGGCGGATCGATCACGGCCACCGCGCATATGAGCGCCGACACCAGACACACGATCGCGGGAAACAGCAGTGCCGCCGAGACGCCATGGTGTTCGGCCACTCGCGGAATGACCAGCGCGCCGAGGCCCACGCCCAACGGTTGGGCGGTTTGGCGGATGCCCATGACCAGTCCGCGCTGCTCGGCTGCGAACCATCCGACGACCAATCGCCCGCTGGCGGTATTGCTGCTCGCGGCCGCCATTCCGCCGAGAAACAGAAACGCGCTCACGGCGACCAGCGATTCTGCCGATGCGGCGGCGAAGGCGGCTGCCGCGGTGAGCGCGGAGCCCAGTGCCAATACGATCCGCTCACCCACGCGGTCGACGACGTATCCCCAGGCGATCAGCGTCACCACCATGCCGAGGCTGGGCATGGCTGCGATCAGGCCAGCCTCGGCCAGGTCCAGGCCGCGCTCGCTACTGAGAGTGGGGATGAGGAACGCCACACCGTTGATGAACACGTTCGCGCACAACGTCGCCGACAGCGCGATCACCAGCATCGTCCAGCGTCTGACGTGGCTTATGGGCGAGACGGACACGGCCGCCATCGTCGCACAGACATCTCATGATGCTGAATCAACTTCTCAGATAATGAGACCCGCGACGCGTGCGGCATCCACGAGCAGAATCCGCACCTGGTGCTGCTCGGCTCGTGTTGGCCTGGCACTACGCTGAGGCAATGCGTCTCGGCCGAATCGCCAGTCCCGATGGAGTCGCCTTCGTCAGCATCGAAGGTGACCCGAGCGAGGCCGTCTGCAGGGAGATCGCCGAGCACCCATTCGGCAATCCGACGTTCACCGGCCGGGCCTGGCCGCTGGCCGACGTCCGGCTGTTGGCCCCCATCCTGGCCAGCAAAGTGATCTGCATGGGCAAGAACTACGCCGCGCACGCCGCGGAGATGGGCGGTACTGCGCCTGAGGAACCGGTGATCTTCCTCAAGCCCAATACCGCGATCATCGGCCCCAATACCGCGATCCAGCTGCCGGCCGATGCCCATCCGGTCCATCACGAAGGCGAACTGGCCGTGGTGATCAGCCGGCCCTGCAAGGATGTTCCCGCATCCCGGGCTGCTGAGAACATCCTGGGCTACACGATCGCCAACGACGTGTCGGCGCGCGATCAGCAGAAGAAGGACGGCCAGTGGATGCGGGCCAAAGGCCACGACACCTTCTGCCCGGTGGGGCCGTGGATCGTCACCGATCTGGACCCCAGTGATCTGGACCTTCGCACTGAAGTCAACGGTCAGACGCGCCAGGATTCCAACACCGCGCTGATGATTCATGACGTCGGCGCCATCATCGAGTGGGTCTCGGCGGTGATGACCCTGCTTCCCGGCGATCTGATCCTTACCGGAACGCCCGAAGGAGTCGGACCGATTGAGGACGGGGACACCGTCAGCGTCACCATCTCCGGAATTGGGACGCTCACCAACCCCGTTATGCGCAAAGGGGTTGTGCGCAAAGGGGTTGTGGGCAAAGGGGTTGTGGGCACAGGGGTTGTGGGCAAAGGGCGCAAAGGACTTGAGGGGAACCCGTGACCGAAGATAATGTCCGCGTCAGATTCTGTCCCTCCCCGACCGGCACACCGCATGTCGGTCTGGTGCGTACGGCGCTGTTCAACTGGGCCTATGCCCGCCACACCGGTGGAACGTTCGTCTTTCGCATCGAAGACACCGATGCCCAGCGTGACAGTGCCGACAGCTATGCCGCGATCCTTGACGCGCTGCGCTGGTTGGGTCTTGATTGGGACGAAGGACCCGAAGTCGGTGGACCCTATGAGCCTTACCGGCAGTCGCAGCGCTCCCAGGTCTACCGGGATGTGCTCGAGCAGCTTGTTGCTGGGGGCGAGGCCTATGAAGCGTATTCGACCGCCGACGAGGTCGAGGCTCGCCACCTGGCCGCGGGTCGCAACCCGAAACTCGGCTATGACAACTTCGACCGCGACCTGACCCCGCAGCAGCGCGCCGATTTTCGGACTGACGGCCGTAACCCGGTGCTGCGGCTGCGGATGCCCGACACCGACCTGTCCTGGATCGATCTGGTGCGTGGCGAAACGACCTTTCCCGCGGGCTCGGTACCGGACTTCGCGCTGACACGCGGCAGCGGAGATCCGTTGTACACCTTGGTAAATCCGGTCGATGACGCATTAATGAAGATCACCCACGTGTTACGCGGTGAGGACATCATGCCGTCCACCCCGCGCCAGATCGCGCTTTACCAGGCGCTGATCCGAATCGGGGTGGCTGAGCAGATACCCCAATTCGCTCATCTGCCAAGCGTTCTGGGTGACGGTAACAAGAAGCTCTCCAAACGTGATCCGCAGTCCAACCTGTTCCTCCACCGCGACCGTGGCTTCATCCCCGAAGGTCTGCTGAACTATCTGGCGCTGCTCGGCTGGGGTATCGCCGACGACCACGATGTGTTCACCCTCGATGAAATGGTTGCGGCCTTCGACGTGGTCAACGTCAACTCGAATCCGGCGCGCTTCGATCAGAAAAAGGCCGACGCGATCAACGCCGAGCACATCCGCCTGCTGGACTCCGATGAGTTCGCGCGGCGGTTGACCGACTTCTTCACCGCGCACGGCCACCACACGGGCCTGGACGTGGCGCAATTCGCCCAAGCAGCGACACTGGTCCAGACCCGCATCGTGGTACTCGGCGACGCATGGGATCTGCTGAAGTTTCTTAACGACTCGGAGTTCGTGCTCGATGAGAAGGCGGCGGCCAAGGAGTTGCGCCCCGACGCTGCTCCGGTGCTCAGCGCTGCTCTGGCCGCGCTCGAGGCGGTCACGCATTGGACGACCGCGTCGATCGAGGAGGCGCTGAAGTTGGCGCTGGTGGATGGCCTTGAGCTCAAGCCCCGCAAAGCGTTCGGTCCCGTTCGGGTGGCTGCGACCGGTTCGTCGGTGAGTCCGCCACTCTTTGAGTCGTTGGAACTGCTCGGCCGCGACCGCAGCCTGGATCGGCTACGAGTGGGCCGCGAGCGCGCTACCGTCAAATCAACGGAGCCGTGAGAGAAGAAGCGTCAAAGGTTTGATACTGTGCTCGGCAGCCCGCCAGCAGGCGCCGAACACGGTCCAGCTGCGCTGTGCGGGTCAGGAAATGGCTTGTGACCAGCGGTTACGGGCGGCCAATGGGGTATGGTGTAATTGGCAACACAGCGGTTTCTGGTACCGCCATTCTAGGTTCGAGTCCTGGTACCCCAGCCAGCTTTGGTGATTAGGTCAGCATTCTCGCCTGAGCTATGCTTTCCAACCGGAAATGGTTCTAGCCCCCGTCGTCTAGCGGCCTAGGACGCCGCCCTCTCACGGCGGTAGCGTGGGTTCGAATCCCATCGGGGGTACCAGTGCTACCTGGCTGCTCGAAAATCCGCGCTTCTCAGAGTCGCTGGTTGTCGAGTCGGTGGGTCAGCGCGTGGGCGGCTGCGACGAGGTCGGCGGCCCATCGCGCGCCGGGGCGCCGACCCATTCGGTCGATCGGGCCGGACACCGACACAGCCGCGACGACGGTGCCGCGCCCGTCGCAGACCGGCGCAGACACACTGGCGACGCCTGGCTCACGTTCAGCCGCGCTCTGGGCCCACCCCCGTTTACGCACCTCGGCCAGTGTTCGGTCGGTAAACGTCGCGGACGGCAGCACCGCCTGCTGGGTCGCCGCATCGGCGTAGGCAAGGAGCACTTTTGCGCCGGATCCGGCGTTCATCGGTAGCCGCGTTCCGACGGGCACCGTATCGCGAAGTCCGGCAGGCGGTTCCAGAGCGGCGATGCAGATTCGTGCGGTGCCTTCGCGCCGGTACAACTGCACGCTCTCGCCGGTCAACTCTCGCAACCGAGGCAACACCGCGGCGCCGGCGGACAGCAGCGGATCTCTGATATGGCCGGCAAGTTCGGTGACAGCAGGGCCGAGGCGCCATTGCCCGTCGCCTTCCCGGGCCAGTAGTCGGTGTACTTCCAGGCCGACGGCCAGCCGATGGGCTGTGGCTCGTGGCAGGTCGGTGCGTTCACAGAGATCGGCCAGACCGCATGGGGACTGGGCCACTGCGTGCAGCACCCCCACGGCTTTGTCCAGCACGCCGATACCGCTATCGTGTCTCACAAGGAGATACTAGCGTCCCAGAATGTGAGATTGCCACGATGGCCACCGCGAACCAGCCCCGCACGCTCGCTGAGAAGGTGTGGAGCGATCATGTCGTTGTCCCCGGGTCCGGTGAGGGGCTTTCTCGTGAGCCGGATCTGATCTACATCGACCTGCACCTCGTGCACGAGGTCACCAGTCCCCAGGCATTCGACGGATTGCGAGTGGCCGGCCGACCGGTTCACCGGCCAGATCTGACGATCGCCACCGAGGATCACAACGTGCCGACCATCGATATTGACAGGCCGATCGCCGATGTGGTCTCGCGGACCCAGGTGGAGACGCTTCGCCGAAATTGCGAGGAGTTCGGTATCAGGCTGCACTCGATGGGCGACATCGAGCAGGGCATCGTGCACATCATCGGGCCGCAGCTGGGGCTGACCCAACCCGGCATGACCGTCGTGTGCGGCGACAGCCACACCTCCACCCATGGCGCATTCGGAGCGCTGGCGATGGGTATCGGTACCTCAGAGGTCGAGCATGTGCTGGCCACCCAGACGTTGTCCTTGAAGCCCTTCAAGACGATGGCCGTCAATGTCGACGGCGTCCTGCCCGCCGGGGTGAGCGCCAAGGACGTAATCCTGGCGGTGATCGCCAGGATCGGTACCGGCGGAGGCCAGGGGTATGTGATCGAATACCGGGGCAGCGCCATCGAATCACTGTCGATGGAAGGCCGGATGACGATCTGCAACATGAGCATTGAAGCGGGCGCCCGCGCAGGAATGGTCGCGCCCGACGAGACGACGCTCGAGTTCCTACGCGGCCGCCCCCACGCCCCCAAAGGCGCCGAGTGGGACGCCGCAGTCGCCGAGTGGAGCCTGCTACAGACCGATGAAGGTGCCGAATTCGACACCGAGGTCCACATTGACGCATCAACGCTGAGCCCGTTCGTGACCTGGGGAACCAACCCGGGACAGGGGGTTCGGCTTGACGATTCGGTGCCAGACCCTGAGTCGATGTTCGACGATGGTGAACGTCAGTCCGCCGAAAAGGCCTTGGCCTACATGGATCTGCGTGCCGGTACCGCTATGCGCGAGATAGCGGTGGACGCCGTTTTCGTCGGCTCCTGCACCAACGGCCGGATTGAGGATCTGCGGGTGGTCGCCGACGTGCTGCGCGGTCGCAAGGTGGCCGACGGTGTCCGGGTACTCATCGTTCCCGGATCCATGCGGGTGCGTGCCCAGGCCGAATCCGAGGGCTTGGGAGAGATTTTCACGACTGCGGGTGCGGAATGGCGGCAGGCCGGCTGCTCGATGTGCCTGGGCATGAACCCCGACCAACTCTCGCCCGGCCAGCGGTGCGCGTCGACGTCCAACCGCAATTTCGAGGGCAGACAAGGAAAAGGCGGACGCACGCACCTGGTGTCGCCGGCGGTTGCCGCGGCGACCGCCGTCCGCGGCACGCTATCTTCCCCGGCCGATCTGTAGGTAGTGACGAACCCCGAAACCAGCCCCAACGCAAGAACTGACACCCCGACAGGAGACTCTGATGGAAGCCTTTCGCACCCACACCGGGATCGGTGTGCCGCTGCGCCGCTCCAATGTCGATACCGATCAGATCATTCCGGCCGTCTATTTGAAGCGCGTGACCCGAACGGGATTCGAGGACGGTCTGTTCGCGGCATGGCGTAGTGATCCCTCGTTCGTCCTCAATCAGTCGCCATTCGAGCATGGCTCCGTCTTGGTGGCCGGACCCGATTTCGGCACCGGTTCATCGCGCGAACACGCCGTGTGGGCGCTCATGGACTTTGGATTCCGGGTGGTGATCTCATCCCGGTTCGCCGATATTTTCCGCGGCAATGCCGGCAAGGCAGGTCTGTTGGCGGCTGAAGTCTCGCAAGACGATGTGGAAATATTGTGGAAGATGATCGAGACGCAACCCGGTCTGGAAATCACTGTGAACCTACAAGATCGGACGGTCACCGCGGGAACGGTCATGGTGCCGTTCAACATTGACGACTACACCGCGTGGCGGTTACTTGAGGGACTTGACGATATAGCCCTTACGCTGCGGAAACTCGATCAGATCCAGGCCTACGAAGGTCGCCGGCCCGCCTGGAAACCACGTACTCTACCGGCCTGACTGAGCAGCGCCGGGGGTCGAGATCGCCCCGCTCCGCCCTGCTTTTCGCGGCACCCGGCAGGAGGTCAAGGGCGGCAAGCGGATTGAAAATTGTTCCCTGGCTTGGCCTGAAATTGCGCGTGGCTCTTGGAAATCAGCAGGCAATGGGTTTACCGTGTGCTCTAGTCGGTTCAAAGAGGACCACTGGTATTCGGAGGGTTTGCATGAATAAAGCAGAGCTCATCGACGTACTCACGGAGAAGTTGGGGACGGATCGTCGGCAAGCGACTGCAGCCGTTGAGAATGTCGTTGACACCATCGTGCGTGCAGTTCACAAGGGCGAGAGCGTGACGATCACCGGCTTCGGCGTTTTCGAACGGCGTCGTCGTGCCGCCCGCGTAGCGCGCAACCCGCGCACCGGTGAGACGGTGAAGGTTAAGCCGACATCAGTTCCGGCGTTTCGCCCCGGCGCTCAGTTCAAGGCCGTTGTCTCTGGCGCACAGCGACTCTTGGCCGATGGCCCGGCCGTGAAGCGTGGAGTGACGGCAGGCAGTACCGGTCGAAAGGCCGTGGCCAAGAAGGCTGCGAAGAAGGCCGGGGCGAAGAAGGCCGTGAAGAAAGCACCAGTGAAGAAGGCTGTTGTGAAGAAGGCCGCGGTGAAGAAGGCCGTGGTGAAGAAGGCTCCGGCCAAGAAAGCACCAGCGAAGAAGGCTGTTGTG
>ERZ888423.3386-NODE-3386-length-10570-cov-29.503947_pt1 | contig 10570 bp, 8 predicted proteins | sample MGYA00520523_ERZ888423 | MGnify/ENA primary metagenome ERZ888423 (study PRJEB32303, sample SAMEA104408611) | aquatic metagenome | biome: Brackish water; feature: Pelagic; material: water | place: Baltic Sea | collected 2014-06-08T10:24:00 | depth 30,27 m ...
GATCCGTCAAGTGCTAAGAAGCCTGGAGCATATCTACTTGTACCAGTTAATTGCGCACTGCCATTATGTCCTAATCTACGACTTACATAGTTTGCAACTGCTTTTTCTGTAGGAACAGCAGTATCTGATAAGTCTGTAAATAGTTCATCGTTGGAGAACTCGTCAATTGTAACACCTTCTTTAAAGCCCAGCGATGCTGCTCTTGAAATACCAACGTCCCCAGCAAAAGTAATACTACCAGTTGATTGGTCAACAACAAAGTACTTACCTACACGGAAGAATCCGTCGTTATCACTACTGATAAAGAATACTCTACCTTTGCGTCTTTCCCATACTTGTGCTTTACTTGCATCATCTTGATCAGTATATGCTCCTGCTTTGGCCGCTATGCCACCAATTGGTTGACCTAACAACACGTTAGGATAGTTACTGGTGTTAAATCCACCAGTACCAATTTCAGTAAAGTCGTGTCCTGTTGCACGAAGTAACGATATTGCAACTGTAATTTCAGCAGTTGAGCCTGCAGGCAATCCACAAATAATCGTTCTTCCTGTTGTAGGCGATAATTTAATACCAGCAGTAGCATTGCCATCAACGTCAGTTCCTGCAACTAGAGCAGTCTCGATATACCAAACACTATCAGTAGTAACCCAACGTCCTCCACTAGTATATGCAGTATACCCAGCACCATTTAGTGTATTAGTTACTCCAGCATCGGTGTAAAGTGCAAATGTGTTAGTTGTCACATCGCCAACATAATAACTGGTGTCATTTAATATAGTAGTACCACCGACCGAGTCAAATTCAACTCGATTTCCGTTGCTTAATCCGTGCCCTATACTTGTAATTACTACTGGATTTACATTTGTTACTCCGGTAATAGCACCGTATGTCATTGGACCATAATTAATAACTTGCTGTATTCTTCCAGCATATGCAAAAATCATACCACCAGTATAACCAACGTCTCCAGGTACTTTAATTGTTTGAAGTGCCGCATCTGTAGACTGCTGAACAATACGTACTGCATCCTTTGCACCTAATTTCTCAATTGCTAGATACGTGTCAGTTGTAGCGCCACCAAGTGTTCCGCCACCTGCAGGAGCACTTATTGATTTGTTTACGTAATCAATAGTAGGAACTACATAAGCGTAATCAGTATCAAATACTGCTTTAACTTCTGAAGCATTTAAATTCTGATTCTGATCATCTTTATTTGTAAAACTTGTACTTCTATATGTAGCAGTGTCGCTTTCGTCAAAGTTAATAGCAGTACTAGGGCGCTCAGTTATATCCTGTGTACTAACGCCGGTAAAAATAACGTTTTCGCCATGTCTGTATTCAATTATATCATCATGATTCAATGATCCTTGTAAGTCTGGAAAATAATCTAAGTTTGAGCCAGTTTCTTGAATAGTTAATCTATAAACATTATTACTAAATGTACCAGCTGTATTAGTAAACAATGTTACAATGTTTAAAATTACATCATTGGTGTTGTCAACGCCACCGATGTCTGCTCCGGATATTGTTATAGTATCGCTTGGAGCATAGTTAGCTCCTACATTAGTAATACCAGTAACAGTAAGTACTCCACTTGCTACTGTAACACTAAACACAGCACCTGTGCCTGAGCCTGTACTAGACTCTTGTGGCACATTCAAATATGTACCATCTGATCCTGGGGTTCCTGAACTATATGCTACTGCTTGTAAACCTGTTACAACTACTGCTCCACTGTCTCCGGCAACGCCATCACCGTTAGGATCTGATAAGTCTTGTATGTTAGTAATTTTATAGTTTAAGCCACCAGTAGCACCACCGTGGTCAATATATATAAATGCGTTTCTTAGTGGTGCCTCTTTAAAGTCATATAATGTGATACTAGTATCGCCTAATACGTTTGTATATCCACCGTAAGTAAATGCTTTAACAGGTTGGACCATGCTTCTTGCAATAGTAACCTGATCTGGAATTTCGTTTGGATCGGCACCTTCTGCAACTAGACCAAAGTTACCGTAACCATTTGACCCGTTAAGCGAGCGTATCTCAGAACCATTTGATGCATAATATGCAGCATGACAATAGTATGTAAACATACTAACCATCTCAGAGAACGCACCGTTGTTAGTTACAAGTCCATAAGATAGATCGTTAATTTGAGTAAAGTCATTGCCAAGTATACTTCTATTACCAGCACTTTGTAAGAAGATGTCTTGGATAACGTCATTAGCGTCGTGTCCTGCATCACCTATGTCGTCTGTACCTGTGAAATTCCATCCGCTACTAGTATTTGAACCTGGATCAAGATATATAATTGCTCTACCTAACGCACTATCATAGTTTGAAATAGCGTTAACTTGATAACGCTGGCCTTGGTAATAGAACGGCGCTGGAAGTTCTGGTAATCTTAATTTAAGACCTTGTGCCTGTCCGCTTACGTCTTGACTTTCAACATACAATGTGAATGCAGTTAGCGGTATTGAACCGTTAGCATCAGTATAGTTACCTGAATTTTGTAGAACACGCATTGGTATATTACCAGCAAACGCATCAACGTACATACCACCGCGGAATGCTTTCTTATTTTCACTCTTTGCAAAACACGATGCAGATTGAATGAACGGTGACTTAGTTAGAATTTGACCTTCTGGGTCAAGTACGCACATAAATCCGCCGTGTCCTTGTGCAGTAACGTTTCTAATAATAGTAGCATCGTCTAACATGAACACATCCATGCCTTGTGCATCATTGCGTTTAGGTGGATTATAATTTGCATCAAACGCAAATACAACTGTATCAATTAATCCGCCCACCATACTTACACTACTGTTAACAGGTTTCCATAGCAGGGTATTAGTTAGCTGTTGGTATTTAACACTTAGTATATCAGTATCTTCATCACTTGCTACTGCTACATGAGTTTTTAATGCTCTATAATATAGTGCTCCTTTCTGGACAAACGCACCTTGGAGATACGAAACACCTGCGGCCCAGGCCGGTTCTGCATCACCTAAACTTATGTTTGGATCGTAATCGGTTCCAACATTCTTAGTTGGAGCAACACCTAGAAGTAATTGTCCGGCAAGTGTAGCTATATGATTAATTGCTGCTGTTGTTTGGGTTTCCTGTCCGGCAAATCCTGAACTAACGTAACCTGACCAATATTGACCTTGATTTTCTAATGAGTATTCTCTACCACCTAATAATAGATCTTTTACAAGTCCGTCTACAATGTACCCAGTGTCTCTGCGACATTTAGTTTCATTATATGTAAAGTTTGCAAACGTAGTATCAATATAAGTTATAAGATTGTTTATTGTTGTAGTAGCACCTGCAACAATGCCTGCTTGTCCGAGGGTGTATTCTGACGCTGCCCATGCAGTACTTGGATATACTGTGCTTGCTATTCCTGATATTGTATCAGCTGCAATAACATCTTCAATAATTTGTACTAGTGCGTCAACTTCAGATGCTTCTGTTGCTGTTGCTGCTGTACCAAAAATATTCTGGCTAACAACTACTTGTAATGCAGTAACAGTAGCTTCAGTAACCACTGCACTTGCTATAGTTGCTAAACGTTGATATGCTCCTACAGTAGCAGCTTGTTGACCTGCACCTAATTGACTTGCTGCACCAACAAAATATGCTAGTGCATTTGTTATAGTTGCAGTATTACCACCATATAATACGTCATAGCTCAATGCATCAACAATATATCCAACGTCTCTTGAACACTTAGCTTGATTCATTGTATCATAAACAGCATTATGATTTACGTTTATGTATTCTAATACTTCTGCTTTTATAAATGCTTTGTTTACTTGTAATTGCGCCGATGCATTTACTTTATTTACATCGCCGGCAGTTGGTGCAGGAAATACTAATGCATTAGCAGACGTATCTGTACTTACAACGCCATTATTGATAATATCAATAATTTCATCAAATCCTGCATTAGATCTAGCTACAGCATTTGCACTTCCGCCATTGCCTGTAATTAATGTTGCTGCTGCTGTTTTTAAATATCCAATAGCAGCAAGAGTAGCAACAACTTGTGAGCCAATTGCAACATATGCATTTGCACGTTGATATGCAAGTCCAGCGGTTACACTATTATAATTAGTTCCTAATGCTACATCATACCCAACTGCTTCTAAGATAATCGCACTATCTCTTCTACATTTTGCTTCGTCATATGTTAATGATGGAAATGTACTGTTGATATAATAAATTACTTCATCTTGAATGAATTCTTTATTGGCCTTCATTATTGCCGCAGCCGTTTCGTATTTGCCAAGGTTGTTAATAGCAGTGCCAACATTTACTGGCTTAGTGTTGTCAGTTAGATAATGATACCCGAAGTACCCTTGCGTTTGACCAATTTGGTTAACAAACGGTGTTCCTGTTGTTGTTACAGTTAGTCCGTCAAATTCTTTATCTCTATAAAAATATGTATTTGCGTACACACTCTGTGATTGTCTACGCTTAGGACGAACAATTACTCGTCTAAATTCATCACCTTTTAGTGATACGTTTTTAGAAAGTTTGATTGGATAATCTTCTTCGTATATACCTGTTTCAATTCTAATAAGAACTTGTTTTGCCTTTACATAGTTACCGAGTTCAATTTCCTCACCAGTATCAAATTCAATAGGTGATAATAACTGCATAAAGAATGTAGTTGAATTAGTATCTTGTGAGAATGTAACAATACGTGCAATTGCACCTGTACGTTTACCTCTAAGTACTTTACCTGGAATAGCATCTGTGTTATCAGGATTTGTTTGATCTAATTCTCCACTAGTACTATTTGTAAGTTCGAGTGTGTATCTATTACCAAACGAAACATCAGAACCTGCTGCAATTCCGTTTGTAATGATATTTCTTATTAAACTAACATTGTTTGTAACTGATGCAGCGCCGCTTGGTTCTGCCCCGCCGGCGCTTCCGTCCCATACTTGTGCCTGACTAGTATCTTGTGCAAATTTAGTCTGATATCTTAAACCAAGATTACCACTAACAAACGGAGTAAATGCACTATTATCATATATAGTAGTTAATTCAACATCTGTATATAGTTCAAAACTACTAGAATCAATAACTTTTACGTATGCAAATTTGCCTTCAATTTCTGTCATACCGGCAATATTATCAAATGTTACTATATTCGAATTCTGCAATCCGTGATTAGTTGTAGTAGTAACTAAAGACGGTGTAACCCCTATACTTCTAACTATATCATCTATAGCTTTTTGATTGTACAATGTATTTTGTAAAAGAGAGCTTGTTATTAATGATCCTAAGAAAGCAAAGCTATCACTAGTTTGTTCTAACTGAGATGTAATAGCAATTTTACCACTTACGCTGGAATAATAACGTTCTGCTGCTGTTCTAGATAGATAGTTTGCATTACTACCGCGTTCGGCATCGATTCTAAGACTATCAACAATTAAGCCTAAGTCGCGCTCACAGGTTTCAATTTTATATTGAAACCCGGGATAAGTGTATGCAATGTATCCAGTTACTTCTGAAATAATAAACTGCTTGTTTAATCTTAAATTTGCACTAGTAATAACATTCACACCATTTTCAACACCTGCACTAATTGTCGTGGTAGGTGTAGTAGAATTTGAGTGTGTTAGTGTTTGGAAATATGGTCCAGGTTCTTCCGGAGCAGTTCTAATTATTTCTGCTGCTCTACGTGCTGCTGCGTTAATAGTTCTAAATGCATATGTTAGAGAGGTACCTTCTTTACCATTAGGAACACCTTGCATAGTGTCGTCCCCGATTGTACTAACGTTTAATACGGTCGGACTTGAGTAAGAAGTATTGTCTACATAATATTTTGTTGCGGCTTGTAAGTCGGAAGGATCGTTAGGAGCTCCGTCACCTGCTAAGTCGCCTGGGTGGTCGTGTAGATACAACGTACCAGTCATTGTATCACCTTGTCGTCTTGTGATACTAGTTCTAGGCATTGCTACATCTGATAAGAAATTGCCCGATAGTGTTTGGTCGTATCCGCTGTCTACTATTGTGTGTACATCGCCCGATGCAATTGTTCCTGTAACACTAATTTTGTTAGCGGCCGCTTCAAGGGCGCTTTCTGTTGCTGCGTATTCAGCAGTAGCATAAAGTGCAAACTGGTCGCCTGTTACATATCTAATGAAATATTCTACACCACTAGTAAGCGCCGCCGGAGCAGTATCTTCTGCATTGAATATAAATCCAGTGCCGTTAGCGCCACTGTCGTAACCGTGTCCGGATATAAACAAATTACCATCAATGTAATTTGTAATAGTTAAAGTATACTGTGCAGTAGATGCTGGCTCAGCAGCAACACGCACTGGCAATCCACTAGTGATATATCGTCTATCGGCATACCCCTTAGTAATAACAAGATCATCAATTGTATAACTACTAGTTCTGCCTGGCTGTGAGTTAAGTTGTGTAGCAGCACTTTCTGAAATAGCAACGCCGGCAATACCGAAGTTTGCAGCAGAAAGATGTCCACCTAATGTTGGTTTAATATTATCGTCAACTAGAGCACTAAATGTTGTTGATAATATAATTTTTCCAGGAACACTAATTACGTCAGCAGTAATACTATCGGGCTGTAATGCATCTAAATCACTATTACTTCCAATTTCACTGTATATAATTGCAGTCCCGGAAGCATCTGTTGTAATAATTTTTCCAGCTTCAATTGTTGCAGGTGTATCACCTAGTGTGGTAAAACTAATCTGTCCACCTTGTCCAAAGACTGCGTAAATTTCTTGGAAGTTTTCATTTACTTTGCGAAACGACTCGCGAATACTATCGCCTGTGCCGTCATTACCTTCAGTGCCGATGTTTACATCTTGTTTTGCCATTTTATGCTCCGTTAAATTGCTGGCTCAGCCAGTTTATCCATATCAAAATTTACGCTAACACCACAGCCGCATGCGGACTTTGCGTTAGGATTTCTTATCTCAAAGTTTGCGCCGATCAGTGATTTCACATAATCGACTTCGGTTCCTATTAAAAACATTATACTTGTAGCACCAACGACAAATTTGCCTTCGCCTGCATCTAATACAATATCTTTGCTATCTATTTCTTGTTGTGTAGCAACAGTGCCCCAGTCATATTCAAAACCGGCACAGCCACCACCTTTAAGGTTTAAACTAATTGCATAGCAGTCATTCTCTTTACATAGTGTATTGATCTGTGTTTTAGCTACTTCAGTTAGTGTACAAATAGTCATTTTAGCTCCTTGCTGTATGTATTTATTATTTAATTTTATAATCTTAATGTAAATATAGTTATGTTTATAAAAGAATTTAAAGAAGAGTCTCGGCACGTTCGTAAGAGCAAATTAGGAACAGAGCATCCTTATACTCGTATGTGTACTTACGCTGTATTTAGGTGTGATAATTGTGATGCAGAGTTCGTGCGTCCGCGAGGAAGTATGGATCCTAAACGATTAAACAATAACTATTTTCATGTTTGTAGTGAGTGTGATGCAAAGACGTTTGCCCAAAGAAAAGGCGTAGAACGCAAACAAGTTTGGAATATGAGTGCTAGTAGTTCTACACCAATTGGGAAACTTTAGTCTTCTTTTTTGTAAAGTGTCCATGCACCATATGCTATAGCGCCGTAAGCTGCTAGTTTAGCAAACGGTCCTGCAATTAGAACAACTACGCCAACACCGATAAGCATTGCGCCGTCCCATGTTGTACGTTCTTCAAGTCTACTTGTAATCCATTTCTTAATCATAATGATTCTCCTTGTTGTAAATACTTATCCTTAAGGAGGAAACATTATGTTTAATTGGATTAAAGATCTATTTGTATCAAAGCCGGCACCAGTTACTGGTTGGCCTTTTCCTACACAAGAAGCAGCAAACATTTCTACTGCTCCGAGTATAGTACAAGAACCTGTAGTTGCAACGCCTAAGAAAAAAGCACCTGCTTCTAAAAAGCCTACTGCTCCTAAAAAACGTGGACGCAAGCCTAAGAAGGTCTAATCATACCTTTTAACTGTTCAATTGCAGTTTCACAGCGAGTTAGCTTACGTTCTAGGACGGTTATAGCTGCTCGCTGTTTCCTTGACTGCTCTTCCAAACTTTGCACATAACGCTGTGTAGGAATCTGTTGTTCCATACCATTCTCAGCTATCATAGTAAAGTGATCACTACCTTGTGCTTTCAAGCCGCCACTAACACGATTTGGATTCTTATCCGAACTCTGGCTCTGCTGCGGTTTGTTGCGTCCGTACATTTTGTTTAGATAACTCATTGTCTTTTCCTTCGTAGTATTTATACAGCTCAATGCTGGCTAAGTTCTTGCATTTGCTCTCCGCCATGATATCTGCGTAGGGTAGAAAACTTAGTGCCCAATCATTTGTAGCGTTGTTAGGATACCAATCGCTGTGCGCACGTAGCTTGCCTTTCTTGTAACCTGCTTCTAGTAATGCTGGAAAGTCTGGCTTAGTATTTGTATCAATATCACCTACCCATTCTGCACGACTATAGCTGTAGTGTATTGCAGGGCGCACACCGCGCCAGCTATCAATTACACGTTTGAATCTATCGTCAGTTGGTAAGATGTATTCGTTTTCACGACATAGATGATGATGCAAATCTAGCACCAAAGCGAGATCGTTTGCAAGCTCAAGACTGTCTGCAATTCCCCATTTGTTTTCGTCGTTTTCGATTGTAATAGTGTTTCTTGCTTCCGGCGAGAGGCGTTTAAGGGCAGCTTTGATACCGGCTGGACCTTGGCGCCCACTGATGTGGACATTACACTTGAAGTCTTGAAACTTGCGGCCGTAGCCCATCCACCTGATGATGTCCGTATGGTACTCAAATTCTTCTATGCTCCTATCTACTATTCCAGCGTCATCGCTAGCCAGCACAGTGAACTGACCAGGATGCATAGAAAGGCGAACATCCAACGCACGAGCTGTAGCTCCCACTTCTGCAAATCTTCTTTCACAATAGTCTCTAACATGGGGAAGCCGCCAATACCAGCTCCAGTCACGCTGAGTGTAGACAGGCAAGCAATCGCTGCCGAGTCGTACCATCCTAAGGCCTTGCGGCAAAGTTCCAACATATTCAATTAACCTTTTGTAAGCAGCAATATTGTGTTCCATAATGTCCCACAAGCGTTGCTCTGCAATTTCTTTAGTCTGTCTGTTCAACCATTGTACTGTAGTCGACTTAGTATTTAGTGGCCGCTGAATTTCTTCTAGAAGTTTTTTAGGTTGAGTTTGATCTGGGTGCATGTACTTGCATGCAAAGCCAATACGCTCATAAGTCGAACATGTCATATTTTTTACCTTGTGCCTTAAGTTCTTGCCAATTAGTAGGATATCTGTAATCACCGTTTAGCAAATGTGTGCCTGAGTTTTGTAGTGCATATTGCCAGCTAGCCCACCAACCGTATTCTGGGCTCAGCTTTTTGTACCATCTTACAAATAGTATAACACGCTTTTTAATGTTTGTCAACGCCAATTGTCTACCACCCATGGATCTTTACAATGTTCAGGATTAGGATCTCCGTGGAACACACATACGCAACAATCTGAGTTTGGAACCACATGTTCGATTGTTGTCAATTCTCGTGTACCTCGAGTGCCACGACCGAGTAGTTTACTTTTACGCACTTCCCACTTCCAACTTTGGATCCAACTGTCCGGGTATACAGTTGCAGGATTATTTCTAGTTGCTTCATAGAGGTGGTCTTGATCTCCAAAGTGCTTACGTTGCACTGCGATTGGATCGCGAGAAAAGTCTTTCCAGACATAATCCAATTCTCCAGTTTTAAATCTTACAACACTGCTGTTGTACTTCTGCCACTGTGGCCGCATTACTCTAGTAAAGTCTCTAATTGTACACCATTTTGTTGGTTCGTACATAAAAAGTTTATCAATATTATTACTAATAACAACATCTAGATCCAGATATAACACTGTGCCTTTTAACGGAAGATCATTTGAAAACATGTAAGGTTTACACCACCACCCTTTTAATCCAGGGGGTAGTGGAATTATTTTAACGTTCGGATCTAATCCGTTTGTATCTTCAGTTAAGCATACAAACTCGTAGTCTATTGTACAATTACGTTTAACCATATTGTACAACCGATTAACATAATCGCTAGAATACTTTGTACCATGTTTTAAGCATAGTACATAGTGTTTATCTTTAATTAATGGATTAGAGTTGTAAGGCAAATCATAAAGTCCAGTTTCCTGATCAAAATCTGCAAGCTCTTGTAAAGCCTTTTCACGGGCCTTACGAAGTTTGCGTTCTTCTTTAGACTCGGTCCAGTTCTTCATTCAGCAAATGATATCTTTTGAACTTGAAAGGGTGTGTAGATTGCCGAGTTAGCACCATGCTCTGAACACTCTGCTGATTCACACCAGCAACGTCCATTAGACATTTCTTTAACTAATGCATCTGCAAAACGCCATGCATGTTCTGCAAACTTCTCTGCACCAACTCCGTCCATTACTACAACCTCTGCTAACCCCATGTTTTCAAGTTCAGCAAATTTGTACAAGAACGGATCTTCACGATCGATTA
>ERZ888423.3389-NODE-3389-length-10562-cov-5.448844_pt1 | contig 10562 bp, 9 predicted proteins | sample MGYA00520523_ERZ888423 | MGnify/ENA primary metagenome ERZ888423 (study PRJEB32303, sample SAMEA104408611) | aquatic metagenome | biome: Brackish water; feature: Pelagic; material: water | place: Baltic Sea | collected 2014-06-08T10:24:00 | depth 30,27 m ...
CCTGCCATTGCAATTGAGAGGGTAAAATCTTGAAGCAAAAGAAACCTTCTGAACCCCAAAAAATTTTGTTAATCACGGGCGTGTCCGGCGCGGGAAAAACGACCGTGCTTAAAACACTGGAAGATTTGGGTTGGGAGACAGTGGACAATTTCCCGATTAAACTCGCTGCACAGTTGCTCAAAATACCAGCATCGGGCGGCGAAGACGGTCCAAATATTCCGCTGGCGCTTGGATTTGATAGCCGTACCCGCGGTTTTGATGCTGGAGCATTAATTGAGCAAATCAAGGCGCTGCAGACCCACCCCAATCTAGAAATTCTGACATTATTTCTCGACTGTGCTGGCGTGGAAATTGAACGCCGCTATGCCGAGACCCGTCGTCGCCACCCTATGGCACAGGACCGCCCGGCGATGGACGGCGTTGCGATTGACCGTAACTTGATGGAACCATTTCGCCGCTGGGCGGAAACGGTCGTCGATACCAGCAAGCTATCAGCATATGATTTGCAGCAGGTCATCCGCGAGCGCTTCACAAGCGCAACGACTCCACATGCGACCATCACGGTCACGAGTTTTGGTTTTTCCCGCGGGGTGCCGCACAACGCAGATCTTGTCTTTGACCTCCGGTTTCTGCGTAACCCCCATTGGGACAACGATCTGCGCCCAATGACGGGCATGGATGCAAGTGTTGCGGAATATGTTGCGGCGGACCCCAAATATAACGAAGCTATGCAGAAGATCCGCGACTTGCTCCGCTTCCTGCTGCCGCTCTACGATGCACAGGGTAAGGCGTATATAAACATCGCATTTGGGTGCACCGGCGGACGTCACCGATCCGTGCATGTGGCCGAAACGTTTGGCAATTGGTTACGCGAAGACGGGTTCGCACTTACGGTGTCGCATCGCAATCTGACGTCAAGACCGATTGACGCGCTTGAGAAGCCTGCTAACGGCGCAAACAGTATTACGCCGCGACGGGACAGTAAAAGCACATGATTGGTTTGATTTTAGTCACGCATGGTAAACTCGCGAGCGAGTTTCTTGTCGCCCTTGAACATGTTGTCGGGCCGCAAAAGAACGTTGCGACCATCTGCATCGGGCCGCATGACGACATGGAAGCGCGTCGCAAGGAAATTGCCGCCGCAATCAAAACCGTCGATACAGGCAAGGGCGTGATTATCTTATCCGACCTGTTTGGTGGCACGCCATCGAACCTCGCAATCTCATTACTCGACAGCGGCCGTGTCGAGGTTATCGCGGGCGTGAACCTTCCAATGCTTATCCGGCTAGACAGCGCTCGCAAAAATCTGGACGTAAAACAGGCTGTAGCGGCCGCGCGCGAAGCCGGCCGCAAATATATCAGCGTTGCCTCGGAAGTGCTTGAGGCATCGAGGTGACCCGCCTTAGCAGGACAGTAACGATCGTCAACCAAAAAGGCCTGCACGCCCGCGCCAGCGCCAAATTCGTGACGTTCGTAAGCCGCCTGCCTGAAGGAATTAAGGTCGAGGTCGAAAAGGACGGTCAGTTGGTCACTGGCGCGTCAATCATGGGCCTGATGATGCTCGGCGCGGCACAGGGCAGCGAAGTCATCATCCATGTTGAAGGTGAACAGGCTGAGCTCGCCATTGAAAAACTTGTCGGTCTGGTTGTTGACGGTTTTGGCGAAGACTGATGCGCCGGGAGATCACCGGATTTTCAAATCCGCTGCTGAGGGAAATCCGCGGGCTGCGTGAGAAAAAATTGCGCAAGCGCGCAGGGCTTTTTCTAGCAGAAGGGCTGCGGATCATGACTGAGGCGCGGGAGGCAGGTTTTCTCCCCGAAATGCTGTTTCGTGTCAAAGACCGGCCGTTACATGACCTTGAAGTTACGCTGGAGGTGGAGGTGCTTGCGAACGACGGCGACGTCATCGAAACGAGCGCGGACATCATGGCCAAGCTATCCGGCAAGGACAACGCTCAAGTCGTAGTCGGCGTCTATCGCGACCATGGGACCGCCTTGGGGGATGTAGACCGCAGCACCGCGCCCATATGGCTCGTTGCCCAATCGATGCGCGACCCCGGCAATCTGGGCACGATGTTGCGCACCGGTGATGCCGTCGGCGCTGGTGGTCTTATTCTGATAGATGATTGCACCGATCCTTTTTCCGTCGAGTCCGTCCGCGCAAGCATGGGCGCGATCTTCACCCAAAAGATTGTGCAGTGCAGGTGGGAGGAATTCACCGCTTGGTTGCGAAGCGGCCCAGGCCAATTGGTTGGCACCAGCCTGCAAACCGATACCGATTACCAAGCCGCCCGCTACAGCGCGCCGTGCTTTATCTTGACGGGGAATGAGGCGCAGGGCCTGCCCGACGACTATGAAAGCCAGTGTGACCTGCGCGTCAAAATGCCGATGCAAGGCAAAGCAGACAGCTTAAATGCGGCTGTGGCGACCGCAGTAATGGCTTATGAGGTTTTGAACCAATTTCGGCATTCGAACGCGGGATAATCGCAAATGCAGCGCCAATTCTTATGCCACGCCTTCGCGCTGATCGGCGATGGGTGCCGCCGTTTCACCTTTACCATAACGGGGCAGCGCCTCAACCAATGGAACCTCTTCCAAATCGCGCTTGCCGGTTTCTATATTCAGGTCGGCAAACTTCCGGCCCGTCGATATGACATTGCGTTCGAAGCTGCCGACGAATTTGTTGTAATTGTTCACCGCCGACGAAAGGCCGCTACCGACTGATTTCAGATGCTGCGCCGCAACGGCAATCCGGTCGTACATTTCCTTACCCAGCGCGCCAATTTGCTTGGCTTCGCGCGCAAGCCCTTCTTGGCGCCATACGCTGGCAACGGTTCGCGCAATCGCCACAAGGTTGGTTGGCGTGGCCAAAAGAACTTTTTTATCGAATGCAAAGTCCCACAATTGCGGTTCATGCTCAAGCGCCGCCGCGAGGAAATGCTCACCGGGGACAAACATGATCACATAATCCGGGGCCTCGGAAAACTGGTCCCAATAGGCCTTGCGCGACAAGCCCTCGATATGGTTTTTCATCGACTGCGTATGGCGCGTCATCGCAACAGCGCGGACATCATCGTCCACGGAGTCAAACGCGTCCTGATAATCGTTTAACGATACTTTGGCATCGATGACCAAGGTACGCCCACCGGGAACATGGATGATGGCATCAGGCCGCAGACGCAGACCGTCACCCACATCAATGCTTGTTTCCAAATCGAAATCGACATGCTCGGACAAGCCGCAGCTTTCGAGTACATTTTTCAACTGTTGCTCGCCCCAACGTCCGCGCGCTTTGGGCGCATTGCGAAGAGAATTCATAAGCCCAGAAGCGACGCTCGAAACACGCTCCTGACCAATGCGCATTTCACCAATCAGGCCCTTTAGATCACCATAAGCTTCGGTGCGGTCCTTCTCGATTTTGCCGACCTGCTCTTCATAAGCTTTAAGCTTTTCACCCACTGGCCCAAGAAGCTGCTTAAGCCGCTCTTCGTTCTTCTCGCCAGCTTGGTGAAAGCGTTCGTCGGCGCGTTGCAGGAACGCAGCCTGCGCCTCGCCCAATAATTTCTGTCCAATTTCGCCAAATTGCGCGGACAAATTCTCTTTGGCATCACCAAGCGCCGCGATCTGTTCTTCAAAGCTGCGCTCGCGCTCCTCCAAGCTCGTTTCAAGCCGCGCCAAACGGTCCTTGGCGCTATCACGCTCGACAACCACCTGATCAAGCATCGCGCGCAGTTGGCTTGTCGTTTCAAGCCCTGCTTTGCCCGCGCGGCCACCGGCGAACCAACCAAGCGCCAGCCCACCTAACAATGCAAAAATGACGATGACAATGACGATTAACGGCTCCAACGGCCAACTCCCAAATAAGAACGAAACTGGAACATAGCCCCTGCGGAACGGAGGTCAAGTGACTTCGGAAACGGTCCGTTGCGACTTTTTGACGCGGGCATAGCTCATCATACTGAATGGCAGCATTCCGGCGTATAAGATACCAACGCAAATGAGGGCGACCCAAGGCGCGGCAACCAACGTTGCCACAAACAAACTAACCGCGGCGAGCGCCATAAAGCGAAGGCTGCGCCGGATCTTAATCGACGACCAGCTATAGGTTGCAACATTGGAAACCATCAAAAACGCACAAAGTAAAAGCCATGGGGCAAGGAGGCGATAGTCACGCACCCACTCCGCACCCGTCTCAAACCAGATCATCATCGGCAGCAGTGCCAGCGCGGCGCCCGGCGGCGATGGAACGCCTGTGTTAAATCCGGCAGATTTATGTGGTTGGTTATCGGTGTCGATCTGCGCGTTAAACCTTGCCAATCGAAGCGCGGCGCAGAGCACAAAAAACACCGATATGGTCCAGCCAAAGCGCGGCATGTCCTGCATAACCCACATATATATGATCAACGCCGGCGTTGCCCCGAACGCAATCACGTCAGATAGCGAGTCCAATTCAGCACCAAAGCGGCTCTCACCCTTCAATATGCGGGCAATGCGACCGTCTATGGCGTCGAGCACACCGGCAATGACGATAGCCGCCACCGCGTTTTCCCAACGCCCCTGCATCGCAAACCACGCACCGGACAAGCCAGTGCATAGCGCAAGAGCAGTAACAGCATTCGGGGCAAGTGCCCGCAAGGGAATTCCAGGCCGGGAGGAATGCGCGCCCATCAATGCGCGACGGCGATCAGGTTTTGATCCACGCCGATTTCAGCGAGAACCGTTTCACCAGCAACGCAACGCTGGCCCTTTATGACCCGCGAAGACGTGCCATGGGGCAAATAAACGTCAACACGGCTGCCAAAACGGATAAGGCCGACACGTTGGCCATTTGCAACACTGTCCCCTTCTTTGACGAAGGCCACAATGCGGCGTGCAACCAATCCGGCAATTTGGGTAAAACCAATGCGGACGCCATCGCTGCGTTCAACAAGGAAATGCTGGCGTTCGTTTTCCTCGCTGGCCTTATCAAGGTCAGCGTTCAAGAATTTTCCGGCAATATATACAACGCGCTTGATTGTGCCGCGAATGGGTGTCCGGTTGATGTGCACATCAAACACGCTCATAAAAATTGACACGCGGGTCATTGGCTGGTCGCCAAGTCCATCAGGTCCGCGCAATTCAACAGGCGGCTGTACTTTTTCGATTAAGGTCACAAGCCCGTCCGCCGGCGCGACAACAAAACGTTCATCAATCGGTGTAGCACGCGCTGGATCGCGGAAGAATGACAGTGTCCAAACAGTAACGGCGCCCATAGGCCATGCCAGCGTTTCCCACGCCATAAAGGCAAAAAACAGGGTTATGCCAGCGGCGATAAGTCCGAATTTACGGCCCTCGGGGTGAAGGGGAGGAAACGACCATTTCGCAACCCCGGAGCCCCGGTTTGTCAATTCTTGTCTGCTCATAAGGTTTAGCTAGGGGATGCGTCGCAATCTTACAACCTTAGATGCCGTTTCCACCATCTTCCAACAATATCAGGGTGGTGGTTGAACAAATGGCAGACTTTGCTATGGCACCGCTCAACAACCCATCTCCCTAATGGAAAGCTCTATCTGCCATGGCAAAAATTAAGGTCAAAAACCCGGTCGTTGAACTCGATGGCGACGAGATGACTCGTATCATTTGGGAGTGGATACGCGAACGTCTCATTTTGCCATATCTCGATATCGACCTGAAATATTATGATTTGGGCATGGAATATCGGGACAAGACCAATGACAAGGTTACCGTTGAATCCGCCAATGCCATTCGAGAATTCGGCGTCGGCGTCAAATGCGCTACAATCACCCCCGATGAAGCGCGGGTGGAAGAATTCGGCCTGCAGAAAATGTGGAAATCACCCAACGGCACCATCCGCAATATCCTTGGTGGCGTCGTCTTCCGTGAACCCATCGTCATTGATAACGTACCGCGCTTGATCCCCGGCTGGACGGACCCAATTGTTATTGGCCGTCATGCTTTTGGTGACCAATATCGCGCAACCGATTTCCTCGTCCCTGGTCCTGGCACGCTTCGTCTTGTATGGGATGGCGATGATGGCCAGCGGATTGACGAAGAAGTGTTTCGTTACCCGTCACCCGGCGTTGCGCTGGCGATGTACAATCTCGATGACTCCATCCGCGACTTTGCGCGCGCGTCGTTGAATTATGGCGTGACCCGCGAATGGCCAGTCTATCTGTCCACCAAGAATACGATCCTGAAATATTATGATGGTCGGTTCAAGGACCTGTTCCAGGAGGTGTTCGAGGCAGAATTCGCCGAAAAGTTCAAGGAACTCGGCATTGTCTACGAACATCGTTTGATCGACGATATGGTTGCTTCGGCCCTTAAATGGTCAGGAAAGTTCATCTGGGCTTGTAAAAATTATGACGGCGACGTGCAGTCCGATCAGGTTGCGCAGGGCTTTGGTTCGCTTGGCCTTATGACTTCTATTCTGATGACGCCAGATGGCAAGACCGTTGAAGCAGAAGCCGCGCACGGCACGGTCACACGCCACTTCCGGCAGCATCAACAGGGCAAGGCAACGTCCACTAACCCGATTGCGTCAATCTTCGCATGGACTGGCGGTCTAAAATTCCGTGGCAAATTTGACGAAACGCCGGATGTAACGCGCTTCGCAGAAACGCTTGAGGAAGTGTGCATCCAGACTGTTGAAGACGGCCATATGACAAAGGATCTCGCAATCCTGATCGGTCCGGATCAAGCGTGGATGACCACGGAGCAATTCTTCGAACAAGTGCGCGCCAATCTCGAAATCAAAATGGGCAGCTGGATGTAAATCCAACCCTTTTGAAAAGATCGAAGCGTGGGAGACGACTTCCGCGCTTTTTTATTGCCTGCCCTTTCTTTATCATGCCGCCTGTGCGTAAATGGAATTTATGGCAGGCGAACTACAAACCGAAGGCATTAGCGATCTTCTCGTCATTCTGGGTGCAGCGGGAATAGTGATCCCCGCTTTTGCCCGGCTTCGCATCACGCCCATCATTGGTTTTATATTGGTCGGGATAATGGTTGGCCCGATGGGACTTGGATCCTTGGTGCCACTGTATCCAATGCTCGAATGGGTCACCATCACCAATCCAGAGGCTATTCATCCCATAGCCGAGTATGGTATTATTTTATTGCTGTTCTCCATTGGTCTTGAGCTATCCTTTCGTAGATTATGGAAATTGCGGCGTTTGGTGTTCGGCGTCGGTGCAGCGCAGTTATTTGGCGCTGGCCTGATTATTGCGGCTGGTCTGTATCTGTTTGGATATGGCGCGACCGCCGCCATCGGCATTGGGGTTGCATTAACGCTTTCTTCCACAGCGCTGGTGCTTCCAATATCCGGCACGCATTCCGCCGTGGGTAAGTCAGCACTAGCGATGTTGCTGTTCGAAGATTTAGCCATTGTCCCAATAATATTCGTTTTGGGTGCATTGGTTCCACAAGCCGGCGCGGATTCATGGTCAGGTCTCGTCACCGTATTGTGGCAGGGGGCTCTGGTTATCATCGGAATGCTTGTGCTTGGCCGCTTTTTCTTGCCCCGCCTGTTCGGACAAGCCGCGCGAACAAAAAGCCCTGAATTATTTGTATCGGTCAGCTTGCTCGTTGTCATAGTCGCAAGTCTAGCGACTGGCGGGGTTGGCCTTTCGCCAATCGTGGGCGCGATGATCGCCGGTCTCTTAATCGCCGAGACCGACTATCATAACGAAGTGGATGTGATGACTGCACCCTTCAAAGGGCTAGCCTTGGGTGTCTTTCTTATCAGCATTGGAATGCAGGTCGATTTGCGTTTCGTCGCAGCGAATTGGGCCGCTCTGGTTGGCGCTGTAGCCGCTGTGGTGATTGTTAAAGCAGTGGTGACCGCAAGTTTGTTGAAATTGAACGGGGCACGCACGGGCACCGCAACCGAAACAGGCGTCCTCATGGGCAGCCCGTCCGAAACAACCCTGATCGTCTTAGGCGTCGCAGGCGCAGCGCGGATCATCGACGCCGCCACCATTAACTTCTGGCAAGTGGCCACCGCAATTGGTCTGACTATCACGCCGATATTGGCGTGGATCGGTCATGATATGTCCCGCCGTCTAGAATTGCGCGAGAGCGACGACGAAGTGCACGAACAAGACCCGACGCAAGAACCACAAACGGTCGTGATTGGTTTTGGCCGGGTTGGAAAGCTCGTGGCCGATATGCTGACCACGCACGGGCAGCCTTATGTTGCTGTCGATTCCAATGTCGACGCGGTAACCGCCGCCCGGCGCGTGGGTTACAAGGTTATCTACGGCGACATTTCTCGGCCCGAAACGCTTGATAAATTGAGCTTGGGCCATGCCAAGGCTTTGATACTGACCATGGACCAGCCGGTATTGGCCGAACATATCGTCAAGCGGGTTCGTAAATGGTTGCCGGATATCACGATTGTTGCGCGCGCCCGTGATCCGGACCATGCCGCGCGGCTCTATCAAGCCGGCGCGAGCGACGCCGTGCCCGAAACGCTGGAAAGCTCGCTTCAACTATCGGAGGCAGTGCTTGTCGATCTGGGCGTTGCCATGGGCCCGGTTATCGCGTCGATCCATCAAAAGCGCGACGAATTCCGGCGGCAGATTAAGGAAGCTGGAGGCCTTGATGAGGCCCCCAAGCTTAAACCTACCGCTTAACCAGCGATTTTTGCTTTAATCGCATCCAACGCGGCCTGCGCCAGTTCAGCGCCCGCTGGACCGCCACCTTGTGCCATGTCAGGGCGCCCGCCACCGCCCTGCGCACCCATGGCTTCGGTTGCAGCACGTACCAGATCTGACGCCGTCACTGTACCATGCAAAGCAGGTGATACTGCGACCACAACAGTATTGCTATTTTCATTGGCAGCAATGATCGCCACGATGCCCGTGCCGATGGCCTTGATCTGCTCATCCGCGAGGCCGCGGAGAGCCTTCGGTTCAATTCCAGCGATGACTTGTCCCATGAAAGTGACATCACCGATTTGCTCGGCTTCGGCCTTGGGGCCGCTGCCGCCGGACAAGGCCAACGCATTCTTTGCTTCGGAAAGCTCTTTTTCCATTCGCTTGCGTTCGCTGATCAGCGTTTCGATGCGCGCGCTTACTTCAGCCGGTGCGGTCTTCAACATGGCGGCCACGTTCTTCAATTGTGTTTCACGGCCAACAAGCCACAAGCGTGCGGCCTCTCCCGTCAGCGCCTCGATACGGCGTATGCCGCTTGCCACGGCGCCTTCGGATACGATCGTGAACAAAGCGATGTCACCTAATGCGTTAACATGGGTGCCTCCACATAATTCCAACGAGTAATGGCTCTCGTCCGTTTTGCCCATCGTCAGAACGCGGACTTCGTCGCCATATTTCTCACCGAACAATGCAAGCGCACCAGCGGCAACGGCATCATCCGGGGTCATCAACCGGGTTGTGACCGCTTGGTTCCCGCGGATTTGCGCATTCACGTCCGCCTCAATCAGCGCGATATCTTGCGGACCGACTGCCTGATTATGCGAGAAGTCGAAGCGCAAGCGGTCTGGCGCAACCAAGCTGCCCTTTTGTGTCACATGCTCGCCAAGACGATTGCGCAGCGATGCATGCAGCAAATGCGTGGCGCTATGGTTGGCGCGCAGTGAATCACGGCGTTCAGTGTCGATCTTCAACGTGACAAAATCGCCAACCTTGATCTCGCCTGTACCAATTGTCACCTGATGCGCATGCAAACGTCCGATTGGCTTTGCGGTGTCCGTGACTTCACCGCGCATATTGCTGCTTGAAATAATGCCAGCATCGCCCATCTGGCCGCCGCTTTCGCCATAAAAGGGTGTTTGATTGGTAATGACAGTAACGGCGTCGTTGGTCGCTGCCGATTGCACTTCGATGCCGTCTTTAACAAGAGCAACCACCTGCCCCTCGCCTTCGCTTGCGGCATAGCCAGTGAATTCGGTCGCGCCGGCGCGTTCGGAAATGTCGAACCACACATCATCAGATGCCTTCGCGCCAGAACCCTTCCAAGCGGCGCGTGCCATCGCTTTTTGATTGTTCATCGCTGTTTCAAAGCTAGCCTGATCAACGCCAAAGCCCTGCGCACGCAGCGCGTCTTCGGTGAGATCATATGGAAACCCGAACGTGTCATAGAGTTTGAATGCGGTTTCGCCGGCCAAAATATCGCCTGGCGTCATGCCCGCGGTTGCTTCATCAAGCAGCTTAATGCCTTTATCGAGCGTCCGGCGGAATTGTGTTTCTTCCTGCTTTAACGTTGCTTCAATCAACGGCTGCGCGCGCAAGAGTTCGGGGTAAGCCGCACCCATTTCGGCGGCAAGACTGCCAACCAAACGATGCATCAGCGGCTCTTTCGCGCCAAGAATATGCGCGTGGCGCATCGCCCTGCGCATGATCCGGCGCAAGACATAGCCGCGGCCTTCATTGGACGGCATCACACCATCGGCCAGCAAGAAGCTTGTCGACCGCAAATGGTCTGCGATCACGCGATGACTTGCCTTTTGCTCGCCGATCGCTTTTGTGCCTGTGAGCTCTTCAGAGGCGTTAATCAGTGCTTTGAAGGTGTCTGTGTCGTAATTGTCCGGGACGCCCTGCA
>ERZ888423.3391-NODE-3391-length-10558-cov-9.157098_pt1 | contig 10558 bp, 11 predicted proteins | sample MGYA00520523_ERZ888423 | MGnify/ENA primary metagenome ERZ888423 (study PRJEB32303, sample SAMEA104408611) | aquatic metagenome | biome: Brackish water; feature: Pelagic; material: water | place: Baltic Sea | collected 2014-06-08T10:24:00 | depth 30,27 m ...
CACGCTATTTTGGACGACCTAAATGACTTACTGCATTGGCCTTCGTTTGAACAAAGGCCTGGTTTTCATGTCTGATACCCGCACCAACGCGGGCCTTGATAACTTCTCGGTGACAAAAAAAATGTTCACATGGGAGGTCCCCGGTGAACGTGTGATCACGCTCATGACTGCGGGCAATCTGGCCACAACTCAAGCACTTATCAGTGTTCTTGAGGAACGCTCCAAGACCGCATCTGAACGCAGCCCCACGATCCTTGAGCAGCCAACGATGTTTCAGGTGGCCCGCCTTGTTGGCGCTACCCTCAAAGAAGTCATCGAGGAAAGCGGCCCGGACGGCCAGACCTCTGCGGCAAAATTCAAGGCATCGGTTATTCTGGGCGGCCAAATCGCTGGCGGTGTATCGACGCTGTTCCTGATCTACCCCGAAGGCAACTTTATCGAAGTCACCGACGATGCGCCGTTCTTTCAGATCGGCGAAACAAAGTACGGCAAGCCGATCCTCGTGCGCGCCTACGATTCAGATATGGAATTTGACGAAGCGATCAAGCTGCTAATGGTGTCGTTTGATTCAACCATCAAAGCGAACCTTTCTGTCGGCTTACCCCTCGATTTGCAGGTCTATGAAAACAATGGCCTCACGGCCGGTACGCAAATTCGCATCGAGGCCGATGACGGCTACTTTCAATCTATTTCTGATGGCTGGGGCGAAGCCCTGCGCACAGCATTGACGATGCTGCCAAGCTATCACCGCGACTAGTCAGACAATTCAGAACGCCGAAATTCTAATCGGCCGACGCTTTGGCTTCAGTCCGTGCCGGAGCGCCAATTTGCGCCAGTAGCATCTCGGCGCGTTTGATATGTTCGTCCGCGATCAACATCTTACGTTCAAGCCGCGCCTTCTTGGATTCCTTGACCGTCGCTTCGATTTCGTCTTCGGGTTGCCGGCGCTTCGTACGCAGCTTGTCGATTACTTTCGTCACGTGGCTTGCTTGAATTTTCTCGACTTTCCCCTCTCTCAGCCGTTTGAATTAGTCATCAAGCTTATCGGCGTATTTCTTCAGTCCCACTTTGGTGCCTCCTCAGAAAATTGATCTGCTTAGTCATTCGTGATCTTGGGTGCGCCATCAGCACCTTCGATCACTACCTCTATCAATGGGCGGTGAAAAGCTTGTTCACGCCATCCCGATCCGCGCTCAACTGTGGCGCTTTGCTCCGGATCATCGGCCCTACGATAAGGAGCGCAGCAAGGGCCGCGAGCTGCCCCATAACCAACGCCCACGGAACCGACACAACGACACAACGACAATGTGCTTGATGCCTTTGAGGGCACGATGGTCGTGAACACCCAAGCCATGATCGCGATCATGAAGCGCACGACTTTGACGGCCTCGGCGATTAGATCACTCTTGAAGAATATCCGCCTCTTGAGGGCATAAAGGAAACCCGCCGCGAATATCCCGCCGACGACTGGCGATATAACCCAGCTCATTGCAATGCTTGTCACTGACGCCCAGTTGACGATGCTCCATCCGGCGGCCGCGACTCCGGCCCCCATGACACCGCCAACAATCGAGCTTGTCGTCGACACAGTTGCACCAAGCCATGTTGCCAAGTTCAGCCAGATCGTGGTGCCCATCCGCGCGCCCATCATGGCCCAGACGCATTCTTGACTATTGCCCAATTCGTCAGGATTCATGATACCGTTTTTGACGGCTTTGACGACATCGCCACCAGCGATCAGCAGATAAGACTGTTCGATATGTGCGGACTTCGCGCCAGTAAAAAGCATGACCCCGGCGACGAGGATAGTCGCCGTTCCCAACCGCCCGACTTCGGAGTTGCTGATCTGTGCCGCACGTTCAATTTTTATATAATCCTTAAGCTGCATTCAACTCTCCCTTGATCCCAAATCGAGATGGGCTCCAATGACGAAATTACGCTCCGCCGCTGACTGCGAAAAGAAAGTATGTGCCCGTCTTGTCGCTTTTCGCGCGGGTTCCAGTGAGGAGAAGGATGATACAAAATGCAATAAATTGCGTTAACGCGGATCAAGACGGACGCAACGCGCAGGTTAGTGGGTCATAAGTCTCAGGCGGCTTTGAAAAGAAATATGGCTGCGCGCAAAACGGTCTAGCCCAGCGCGTAGCCAGTGCCGCGCACGGTGCGAATAGGGTCATCGCCACCAAACTGCGCCAGGGCCTTGCGAAGCCGCCCTACATGCACATCAACGGTTCTGGTCTCAACGTAAACATCGCGGCCCCAGACACGGTCCAGCAATTGTTCGCGTGGCCAAACGCGACTGCGCTTTTCCATAAAAGTGCTGAGAAGCCTAAATTCGGTTGGGCCCAGTTTTATTTCGCGCCCGCCGCGCGTCACCCGATGGGTTTCTGCATCAAGTTCGATGTCCTCAAAGGTCAACGTTTGCCCAACACTTGACGGGCGCACGCGGCGCAACTGGGTCTTAATCCGCGCCATCAGTTCCGTCACCGAATAGGGTTTGACGACATAGTCATCCGCGCCCGTTTCTAGCCCGCGCACCTTGTCGAAATCTTCGGACCGTGCCGAAAGCATGATAATCGGAATGGCGTGGGTTTCGGGCGCTAACCTCAAACGTCGGCACATTTCGATTCCGGAAATATTGGGCATCATCCAATCGAGAACAATCACGTCGGGCATATCTTCTTTAACGCAAATCAGCCCTTCTTCACCATCGCGCGCTTGACTGACGCGATACCCTTGGGCCTCAAGGTTGTAGCCAAGAACCTCGCGCTGCGCGGGCTCGTCCTCGACGATCAAAACATGGGGCTGGTCTGCGCTCATAGCCCTAGTCCATCGAACTTAGATATGACGTTCGGTCAGACTTTGGCCGGGCCTCTTCGGGCATCTCGCCAGTCACGAGGTAGATAACCTGCTCGGCCATATTGGTTGTGAGGTCACCCATCCGCTCGATGTTCTTGGCCATAAAATGAAGGTGCATGCAGGCAGTGATCTGGCGCGGGTCTTCCATCATGAACGTCAGGAATTCACGGAACAATGCGTTATACATCTGGTCCACTTCCTGATCGCGCTGGCGCACGTCTTCGGCAATAGCCGGATCGCGGCGAATATAGGCATCAAGGACATCTCTAAGCATCGACTGCACCTCGCGCGACATTCGCCGCAACGACGCATTCGATCCCGCGTGTTCGGGCATGCCAATCAACGCAGAGGTGCGTTTGGCGATGTTTTTGGAATAGTCACCGATCCGCTCAAGGCTGGCCGCAAGCCGCAAGCCAGTCAGGATCGCGCGCAGATCTTTTGAGACAGGTGCCCGCAACGCGATGATCCGCGTGGCGGCATCGTTGATTTCCAGCTCAAGAGCGTCGATGACTTTGTCTTTGGCACGCACCTGTTCGGCCAATTCAATGTCCTGCGCCTCAAGCGATTTGGCAGAGTCGAGGATCGCCTCCTCTACCAGACCGCCCATTCTTATGATCAGTGTGATCAGTTCTTCGAGATCACGGTCATAGGCGGATGAAATATGCTCGTTCATGTGCTCTGCTCCTTACCCTATACGGCCGGAAATGTAGCTTTCGGTGCGCGGGTCTTCGGGGTTGGTGAATATCTTGTCAGTATCGCCGAATTCCACCAAATTACCGAGGTGAAAGAATGCAGTTTTTTGGCTAACGCGGGCTGCCTGATGCATCGAGTGGGTCACGATGACCACGCAGTAGCTCTTGCGCAGATCATCAATCAGTTCTTCAACCTGCACCGTTGCAATCGGGTCGAGCGACGAACAGGGTTCATCCATCAACAGCACCTGCGGTTCAGTCGCGACTGCGCGCGCAATGCAAAGGCGCTGTTGCTGCCCACCCGACAGGCCCGTACCCGGTGCCTGAAGACGGTCTTTGACCTCGTCCCAGATAGCACTGCGGCGCAGGGCGTTTTCAACGATGTCATCCAATTCGGACTTCGAATTGGCCAACCCGTGAATGCGTGGACCATAGGCCACGTTGTCGTAGATCGACTTGGGAAACGGGTTGGGTTTCTGAAAAACCATGCCGACCTTGGCGCGCAACTGCACCGGATCAACACGCTTGTCATAGATGTCCTCCCCGTCAATCAGGATTTCGCCCGTCACGCGGCAGATATCAATCGTGTCGTTCATCCGGTTGATACAGCGCAGGAACGTTGATTTTCCACAGCCCGAGGGGCCGATAAACGCGGTCACGGCCTTGTCCGCGATCTCGACATTCACGTCCTTGATCGCATGGGTGTCGTCGTAATGGACCTGCACGTTTTTAGCGCTGATCTTGATGGTGTCTTCTGTGCTCATGATGGCGTCCGATTATTTCCAGGCTTGCATGTGTCGTGGGTCCTACCAACGGCGTTCAAATTTGCGACGCAGGACAATCGCGATGGTGTTCATGATCAACAAAAACACCAGCAACGTGATGATAGCCCCCGAGGCGCGTTCAACAAATCCGGGGTCGGCGCGTTGGGTCCAGTTGAACACCTGCACAGGCAGGGCGGTGGATGCTTCGCCAAACAACCCCGCGTCAGGCGTGTATGCGGCGGGATATTCGCGCACAAATGCGACCATACCAATCAGCAGCAACGGCGCTGTTTCACCCAAAGCCTGCGCAAGGCCGATAATCGTCCCCGTCAGAATACCCGGCGCGGCCAATGGCAGGGCATGGTGAAGCACTGACTGCATTTTGGACGCACCCACGCCAAGCGCCGCATCACGGATCGAAGGGGGCACAGATTTCAGCGATGCGCGGGTCGAAATGATGATCGTCGGCAGTGTCATCAAGGTCAGCACCAACCCACCAACCAGCGGTGAGGATTGGTTGAATTCCATGAAGTTGATAAAGATTGCCAGACCAAGGATTCCATAAACGATTGACGGCACGGCAGCTAGGTTCGAGATATTGACCTCTATCACGTCGGTCCACCACGTCTTTGGGGCGAATTCCTCAAGGTAAATCGACGCAGCCACGCCGATCGGCAGGGCTAGAACCAACACGACGATCATCATATAGAGCGATCCAAGGATCGCGACGCCAAGGCCCGCTGCCTCGGGGCGTTGATCGGACGCGTCCGGCGCAATCAAAAAATTCCAGTTAAATCTTGTCTGGATAATCCCCGCATCACGCAGATCCTGGGCTAATTGCAGGGCCTCTGGCGATGTGTTGCCATCAAGGGCTGCAGATTCCATCGTCACGCGACCTTTGAAAAATCCGTCAATCCGCCCGCTTGCCAAAAGGTCGAATGTCGCGCTGCTGCCAATCACATCGGGATTGGCGAGCACGAAGTTGCGCACCGTTGCAGGTGCCTCTTTCGAGATAAGCGCACCAATGTCCTTGTCAGACATTTCTGTCGCGATTCCGGCAGCATCAATCGCCGCCAAGAGTCCGTCAACGAGCAAAGGTTCATAACCAAGCGTCGTGACTTGCGACATCACATCGGGATCACGCACGCCAGATTGATCCAGCTTTGCCTCGGGGAATGGCACTTCGATCGCGATGTAGGTTTGGCGAAACGCGCTGGCCCCGCTTCCAAAGACCGAAACCAACAGCACGACAAGCGCAAGCATGGCCACGACAATCGCACTTAGACCGCAAGCCTTGAACCGTTTCTCGGCCGCGTTGCGTTTCTTGGTGCGCGCATCAAGCGTCAGCAGCGAGTGTTTCATAGCGCTCATTCATACTGCTCCCGATATTTGCGCACGATAAAAAGCGCGACAACATTCAGACCCAGCGTTATGACAAACAGCGTCAGGGCCAACGCAAAAGCAACCAACGTTTCAGGCGACGCAAAGTCCGTGTCGCCAGTCAACTGGCTGACGATCTTGACGGTCACGGTGGTCATCGCCTCGAATGGATTAAGCGACATACTGGCCGCGGCCCCTGCCCCAAGAACGACGATCATCGTCTCACCAATAGCGCGGGAAGCAGCTAGCAAAACCGCACCAACGATACCGGGAAGGGCGGCGGGAATAACGACCTGACGGATGGTCTCGGATTTGGTCGCGCCCAGCCCGAAAGACCCGTCGCGCATCGCCTGCGGCACCGCATTGATAATGTCATCGGACAGGGAACTGACGAACGGGATCAACATCACCCCCATAACAAGGCCCGCCGTCATGACCGACGACGCGCTTTGTTCTAGTCCCAACGGGGCTGCGAAATAATCGCGCAGGAACGGACCAACTGTAATCAATGCAAACAGCCCGTAAACGATGGTCGGAATCCCTGCAAGGATTTCAATCGCAGGCTTGGCCACGGACCGCATACGCGGGCTTGCGTATTCCGACAGATAGATCGCTGCAAACAGGCCAATGGGAACGGCAAACGCCAAAGCGATAAAGCTGATGTAAAGCGTACCCCAGAGCAGCGGTAAAATCCCAAGGGCGCTGTCCCCGCGAAAATTTGGCGACCATGTGGTCGAAAAGAAGAAATCCGTCCAACTATAGTCGCGAAAGAAATTCGCGGTTTCAAACACCAACGACATGACGATGCCGATGGTTGTTAGGATCGCCACACCAGAGGCGGCGATAAGAACCGCCTTGATCAGGGTCTCCGCACTATTGCGGGCGATAAAATCAGGGCGACTTTTGAGGATCGCAAGACAGCAAGCCCCGATAGCGACCGCGACGATGATAACGGGCAGCACCGAACCCGCGACCCCGCCAATGCCGCCCAGTAAGGCAATCAGCATCGCTGGCAGGAAAACCGACAGACCTGCACTTAGACCGTATTGTTTAGGAAGCGATGCAAGCTTGCGGCGATCACCGCCCACCAGGCGCAAAGCGCGACGTGGCGCAAGGACATACCCAACAATACTTAGCGCGATGACGATCAGCACGGACATGGAAAGCGACATAAGGTGGCAGCCTTTAGAATGGATCATATGGCAAGGGGCGGCGGTGCGCCCCTTGCCTTGAGTTTTCGCAGTGTAGGGCTTAGTCAGCCATCACCGTTTCGTTCATGACGGCTTCCTGTGTAGCGCTCAGTTCTGGATCAGACACCAGGCCGTATTCAGCCAAAGGCCCGTCGGGTCCAGCCATGTCGTTTGAAACAAAGAACGCAGCGAATTCTTTGACGCCCGGAATGACACCGATGTGATCTGCTTTGATGTAGAAATACAGCGGACGTGACACCGGATAATCGCCCGACGCGATGGTATCAGTTGAAGGGGCAACGCCCGACATGGTTGCGACCTGCAATTTATCGGTGTTGTTCTCGTAGAATGCCAAACCAAAGACGCCGATGCCGTTTAGGTCAGCCTGAATGCGGGCCAGTGTCTCGGTATAGTCGCCATCAATATCGACCGACCGGCCATCAGTGCGGATCGCCATGCATGTGGCCTCGGCAGCGTCTTCATCACCACCATTGATCTCCATGATCTGCGCTAGGGCACCGGAGGCCTCGCAGCCCGCAAGGATCACCTGTTCTTCGAACACTTCGCGCGTTCCGTGCTTGGTGCCGGGGATAAACGCCTGAATTGGCTGGTCTGGAAAATCCCCATTTACTGCGACCCAGCTTGCATTCTGGTTCGGGACCATCGCGCCGTCTTGCGGAAGTTCAGCGGCCAGCGCCAAATACCAATCTTGCGGTGTGAACGCAAAAGACGCGCCATTGATGTCAGAGGCAAAGACAATACCGTCATAACCAAGGCGCACTTCGATGATATTGGTCACACCGGCCTCGGCGCAGGTTGCGATCTCGGCGGGTTTAATCGGGCGAGATGCGTTCGCGATGTCGATTGTGTTCTCACCAACACCTTCACAGAACCGCTTGAGACCAGCAGATGATCCGCCAGATTCAATAACCGGTGTCGGGAAATCGAAATTCTCACCAAAGGATTCGGCGGCGATCGACGCATAAGGAAGAACCGTCGATGACCCCGCAACCTGCACGTTATCGCGCGCCATCGCTGCCGTTGAAATTGCTGTCATCGCCAGCGCCGTGGTTGTCATTTTCACGAAAGACATCTGTATCTCCTATCTGTCTGTCACGAGCCACACGCAAACCGCGCAGCCACTGCCGGACACCTGCCAGCCGACAAACAAGGTTTTGTGACAGATTTGTAAGAGTTTTATGACAACCCTCAGATTTATTTCAAAACGGGCAAAATAACAGTGAACGTGCTGCCTTTGCCGACCTCGCTTTCAATCAAAAGATGCCCACGGTGCCGATGAGCGATATGTTTCACGATGGCAAGCCCAAGTCCGGTGCCACCGTCCTGCTGCGCGCGGTGCGAATCGACGCGATAGAACCGCTCGGCCAGACGCGGCAAATGATGTGCCGCAATACCCGGCCCGTGATCTTGCACCGATAGGCGCACACCGTTTTGACGCAGCCGGGTTTCGTAGGCAAGTGTCGAAATCTTAATCAACACATCACCCTTTGGCGCCCCATATCTCAGCGCGTTCCCGACAAGGTTCCCGATAACTTGGCGTAACTGCCCTGGATCGCCCAAAACAGCACAACCGCCGCTTTGGTCTTCGATGGAAACGGCGCCATGCGCCCCCTCAATTACGGGCTGCAATTCCGAAATCGCGAGAGGGACAAGCTCCGAGAGGCTGACAACAGCCGTGGGCCGCCTTCGTACGGCTTCTTCGACACGACTAAGCGACAACAAGTCATCAACCAAGCGCGACATGCGATTTGCCTCGCGCTCCATAATCCCCAAGAATCGTTCTCGCGCGGCACCGTCATCCTTTGCGGGGCCGCGCAGCGTCTCGATGAACCCCAGCACTGCAGCAAGGGGGGTACGCAACTCGTGGCTCACATTGGCAACAAAGTCGCGCCGCAAAGCATCAAGTTCCTGCGCGTTCGTGGTGTCGACAAAGCTCAGAACCAGCCGCCCGTCGGTCGGGATGATATGAACGTCATACTGCGAGTCTGCGCGCCCGTCGGTCGTGGTGAAATGCCCGATGCGATCTTCACGCACGCGCAACGAATCCTCGATCGCCGCAGTGAGGCTTGGTTGACGCAGCGCAGCAACATAGTGACGGCCCAATATCTGATCGCCCAACAAATCCTGCGCGGCAGAATTCGCAAGCGCAATTGCGCGATCCGCGCCAATAACCAGCGTCGGTAACGGCAGCGCTTGGATGCAGGAACTGGCTAGAAATTCATTCATTCTGCGCCTCGGTTTCTATGAAGGTCGCGGCGAAATAGGACGCGAGTCAAAAGCTCTGCCTAATAGATGCACCCCACGCGCTAGCGTCCAGCCCAAACTGCATTTGATTTATCACCACCATGCAAAAAGGGCCGCCCAAGGGACCCCGCTCAACCAGCAATTACGGGTGGTGGCAGAGGCGAAGTCCGCCATAATAATGACCCTATTTGTCTCACTTTGCCGCAATTCATTAGTAAATGAACGATTTTTCACTGAAATACTATTTCTCCACCTTCCCTTTTTGTCGCATCATGTCTTATCCAATCCTAGGCAGAATGTGGGGCCAGATGTGGGGCCAATGATTAGATTATGATTGCTTTGAGTGGTGGAAAAAAATGCTAACTGATGCCAAAGCTCGCAAAATAAAGCCCTGTGAGAAGCCGTTGCGCGTCGGCGGCGTAGTAGGACTCTATTTACATGCGGGGGCGAAAGCCGGAACTGGGAAATATACGCTCCGCTTCGTATCTCCTTTGACCGGCAAGCGTCGCGATATGGGTCTTGGCGCTTATCCCGCGATGGGCTTAGCGCAAGTGCGCGCGACGGCGCTCGAAGCCCAACAATTGATTGCACAGCGCACTGATCCCATTGATCATAGGAAACAGCAGCAATTTGTGGATCGCAGAGAGTCAGAAACGCCCACCTTTTCGCAAGCGGCCGAGCGCGTCTTTGACAGTATTGCCCCAGGGTTTCGAAATGAAAAACACAAGGCGCAATGGATCGGAACCCTGCGAACCTACGCAATTCCATATATAGGACGTCAGCGCGTTGACCTTCTTACGACCGCGAATTTTGGCCACCTTTTGGCGCATATCTGGCTCGAGAAGCCGGAGACTGCCGGCCGCGTTAAACAACGGTGTGATCGTGTCATGACCTGGTGTGTTGCGAACCAATATGCGCCGACAAACCCTGTGTCGTCGGTTACAGCACTCTTGCCCAAACAAACACCCAAGCATGAGCGTGTCGTGCATCATCCTTCCGTGCCTTGGCGGGACCTTCCCAAGGTTGCAGCGAGGCTCCTTTTAAGCAAAAAATTAAGACATGGCAAACAGGCCCTTCTCTTCGCAATCCTAACGGCTGCCCGCTCGGGCGAGGTTCGCGGCGCCAAATGGCACGAGTTCGACCTCGCCAACAGGGTTTGGTCACTCACTGCAGAGCGCATGAAGGCCAAGCGCCCGCATCGGGTTGCGTTGAGCGACCAGGCAATCGCAATTCTTGAGTATCGCGCCCGGAACCATCTTGGTGGAGAGTTCGTTTTTTCTACGCGCAAGGACGTCAAGATGAGCGACATGACGATGACCAAAGTCTTGCGCGACAACAACGTGGCCAGCGATGGGGAGTATCCGAAACTCTGTGTATGAGGCTCAGCCCATGCGGTTTTGACGGGTCA
>ERZ888423.3392-NODE-3392-length-10558-cov-5.127392_pt1 | contig 10558 bp, 2 predicted proteins | sample MGYA00520523_ERZ888423 | MGnify/ENA primary metagenome ERZ888423 (study PRJEB32303, sample SAMEA104408611) | aquatic metagenome | biome: Brackish water; feature: Pelagic; material: water | place: Baltic Sea | collected 2014-06-08T10:24:00 | depth 30,27 m ...
TGCGCTACCACAGCCTTGCCGTCAGCGGCAGCCGCGTTCGTTACACCGAGGTTCGCTTGGGTCTGTGCCGCAGCGGCGTTCGTGACCCCGGTGTTCGCGGTGGATTGCGCGGCGTCCGCGTCGAGTTGTGCGGCGTCAGCGGCGAGCTTCGCGTTGTAAGCGTCGGTCACGTCGATCATCACAACGTCATCGACAACAGCCTTCGCATTCAACTGCTGACCCGGCCTAAACGCACCAAACAGCGGCACAACGCCGACCACGTCGGCACGGTTGACTACGAAGTAGCCCTCAATCTTTGTCCAAACATCCAGAGCCGGGAATGCCTGGACGAACTGGTACTGAATCGAATTGGCTTGGTTAAACGTCGCCAGGTACATGTTCATCTCGCGGGTGCCGGTGTTGGGCGACCGCAGATAAACCCACTGCGACATGTAGAAGACTTGACCCGGCTTACACGGTATGCGAACAGTCGGCGCACTAGACCAAGTGGACTTGAGAGTCGGCACCAAGTTCAGCGACGGGTACGCGACACCACTAGACGCGAACGTAATTTCCATTGCGCGAGAACCGGACTTAACAACGTCAGTGACCGCGTTCCACCAAGAAGCTACTGAACCGGAAGTGGCTTTCCGGGCCGCATCAAGAGAGGCATCTTCAAAGCCGGGGTCGGGAATAAGATTCGCGCCAGCAGTGATTGATGCGTTAAGGAGTGCGGTGGCCGAATCGACCGCTGCCTGCGCCACCACAGCTTTGCCGTCAGCGGTCGCAGCAGCAGCCGCCGCAGCGGCGGCATTCGTCAGCGCCGTGAGAGAGTTCGTCTCCCCGGCAACTGCCGACCCGCGCACCGTAGCGCCACGAGCGCGCATCTCCGAAACAGTTTTATTGGTGTTGCCAGTAGTTCCGTCAAACGCATCGAAAAGGTAGTTGATCGTATCCGATGAGTTGGTGGTGATCGAACTGAGATTCGCTGTCAGGTCAGTGATTTTCGACTGGGGGAGCGCGGGAATAACGCCAGTGCCCAAGACACCGGAGGTGATCTTTGTCGCGTCAAGAGCCGCGATCCGCGCTGCCGCAACACTGCCAGTGGTGATCTTTGCGCCATCAAGATTAGGAATTGTCGTAGCCGCTAACGTTCCAGTAGCGACTTTGGAAGCGTCGAGACTAGGAACAGCAGCACTGGCAATAGTTGCCTTGGGTGTTGGCTGTCCAAAGAGTCCATTAAACAAAGACTCAAATCCGTTAACAAGAGCGGCAATAGCACCGCCAATAATAGGAATGCCAGTCAAAGCCCCAATAATTTTATCAACAACATCTTGAATAAAATTATTAATGTTAGTTAGCGTAGTAGTTAGCCCATTAATCATTGACTGAGCGAATTGGCCGGTCAATATTTTAGAAGCGTCTAGCCCTGGAATCATGGCGGCAAGAAGATTAGAAATAACCTGAACTGGATTATTCCACAAGTCAGAAATCAAGTCGCCAAGATTATCAATTGTTGTGTTTATGCCATCCCGAAGCCCAGTAATAAAAACGGCAAGACCCTGCGCGGCTTGTCCAAGAATTGGCACTTCACCAAAAATATCAAGAATAGTTGCAAGAGCACTGTCAATTATTACATTGATAGATTCTTCAAAATTAGCTAATCCAAGAACGTATTCAGAAAAGAAGTGAGAGGCGGCTTGGCCTAAATTAATCGGTAACGAAAGTCCCGGCCCAAAACCAAAGAGCGCACCAATAGCTTGAAGAACATATTTCAAATCACCAAAATCAAAGCCAGTGTCTCCACCACCACCAATAATAACTAAAAAATCGTTAATCAAACTTTGAAGCTGCTGAACAACGTTTTGATTAGCGGAATCAATGCCTTGCTGCATTTTTCGCATGTAGCTGGCAAGGTATGACACGTCACCGGTCAGCTTGTTGATCAGCTTGCCCTGATCCCGATAGTCGTACGACTCCTGAGTAATGGAGCTTAGTGCGCGAGATTCTGGCGACTGATAATTATAGCTGCCGTATGCTCCGTTTACTGCTGCGGTCAAGGTCTTAACACCTTTACGTCATCCCACCAGGCAATGCCGCCAGTGGTGCTGGAATTCACAAGCAACGATACAGAAATTTCGTTGATTGATCCATTAGTTGGCATGGTTGCTGTGCCACTAATTAAACTAAAGCCATTAGTTCCTTCGCGAGTAATGCTGTTGACTATTGTTCCGCGAGAAACTTCCCCGCCATTTTTATATCCGTTAAGCGCAACGGCAAAAGTATAAGGTGGCGTTCCAGTTTTGGTAATAGATTGGCAACGAACCCAAGCCTGAATAGTTAAAGTTTCTCCTGAATTTATAGAAATTTTTGCACTTTCAAGTTCTTCTCCATTATCGTCACAATCAATACGAACAGAACCGTCGCCTGTATATCCGCTAGTGGCAACGCGAAACCATTGACCTTTACGAGAAATCCAACCAGAAAGGCTGCTAGAAAAGTAACCGTTAGAAAGAAGGTTATAGTCTTCAACACCTTGGTCTATTGCGTTTGGATCATAAATAATTGGGTCGTAGTTGAAAGCTCCTTCAACTTTTGTTCCCAAAGTAATAAAAGGTTCTGATTCTTTAAACATGATTGAAGTAATTCGGTGCCATTCAGAAATGTCACCAGTCCAAGGGTAGTCTTGCGCTTCAACAAGAATGCTATCGCCAAGACCAAAGCTACCGAACGGAGCGTTAGGATGATTCGGGTCAATAGTAATTTTAGAAAAAGACTTTGGAATGTTCCTTCTTGTCAGTTTTCTTTTTGCCCAAGCTGCTGCACGTTCTGTTGAGTCGATGTTTGCAGCCTCTTCTAAGATAGTCCTTCGCGCCCTGGTCATGTCAGCGTTGCTTAGCTTGGACGTGTAAGTCTTTCCAGGGAGCCAGCTTCGAATAATTACATCAGACACCGGCTCAATTTCAAGCTCATCTGCAAGTTCACAACTCATGACGTTCTCGCCTAAGCGAAACGCCAAGTAGTCTTGGCGTACCCCGCCATACGGGTAGGCAATGCGAACGACTTTGTTCACAGCAGTTCTGTTCTCATTCCAAGTAACCTCTTCGAATAAATCAAGAGGAAGGTCACGCGCTAGCTGGGTGATCATGTCACCGGAGTCTTGAAAGTCTACGGCTCTTACCCACAGGGCCGTGAAGTCAAACGATAAAGTGTTGCCGTCGAAGCCGTAGCCGGGGAGCATTTCTACTCCCAGGTCTGCTGGCAGAACTTGGACTCCAAGGTTAGCGTTTGGAAAACTTTGCAAGTGTGCCCAAATACGCTGAATTACTTCGGCAGGATCAACCGCAATTGGGTTGAAGTTTTCTTGCCAGGGTATCCCTTTGGGGTAGCCCATAAAGCCCGTTGCCTCGACCATTAAGTCGCCGCTGGCGGGATCAATCTTGGTTTCATTCACCAACTGTGCGCCAAGGCAAATTTTTCCGTAAGTGTCAGTGGTTACTTCTGGAATGATCCACTGACCCCAGCTTTTCCAGTCGATCCCTGATGAAGAGCCATACCGTTGCCCTTGGTCAATTTTAAAAGCGCATCGACTAGCACCGGAAAGATTGATGAGAACTTCGGGTTCTTTAACAACCAAGTCTCTAGTAAGAATAACGTCAGTGTTAACTTGGATAACAGTAAATCGAATCCTGTCAGTAATCATTAAATCACCGAATACGTATCTCGCCACAAAAGCAAGACCCGGCCAGTCGGTGCCGCCACTACTGTTTTGTCGTACGCAATAATGCTGGCAAAACCTACGCCAGTTGTTAGAAGGCCACCATCAATATCAAAAAGAAAACCTTGGCTTCTCTTGGTAGTCCCAGTAGAAACAACTGGCGTGGCAGCGGTGTCTGCCCAAGTAACTCTAGAAACACCGTTTAAGTAACCGGTGTATGTTTTTGTTGTGGGGTTGTAATCAATAGCAACGTCGTCGGTTTCTGCCCACAGTGACGGGTTTTGCCAAGACGCTCTGATAGTAACGTTGGTTGGCGACGTGCCGGTAATGATTCGAAGAAACCTGTTCAACCCTACGGTTTCCACCATAACGCCAGCGTAGTTGGTCATGGCGGGATCGCTCATGATGACAATAGCTGACTTGCCAGCTTTAGGTTCAACGATTCTAGCCTGGGCGTATTGCGTTGTGGTTTTGTATTGCTTTGCGTTGTAGATAATTGCCGTTTTGTTGCTAAACATTGCTGCGCTGATGTACGTGCGCGGGGTCAGCCAGGGAAATGTCGTGGTGCCAAAATTAAAAAGATCAAATCGAACAGCAGCTTTACCAGCCAGCGTTGTAAACGTACTGGGTATTTGAAAGAATTTATGATCGTCAATGTCTTCTTCCCAGCTTTGATTACCCAAAGCTGGAACCCAAGTGTTTGCTTCGTCAGAAGTCCACTTGATTGGTACTGGGACTTTGTACGGAATTGTTAACTGATCTAAATATTTTGTAGTCCCTGACAGGCTAGAAGCCAAGTTGATTCTGTCAGTTCCTACCGCTCGACGTTGCCAGGGGTATGAACTGATTTCGACCATTGTCCCTGTTGGAATATTCACGTTCATTTCGATCTGATATTCACCAACAGTAATGACCGGGTTCGTGATGGGTCCATACAAAAGCAGCCGGAACCATGCGTCTGGCCCGTCGCCTATCCCCCTAATGAGATACTGCGGAGTTTGACCTAATGCTAATTCAGTAACGTTTTCCGCTACACCATAAGCCAAAGTGTCTGCTCTACGAAACTCTGCGATTGCTTTGACAACTTCGCCCTGGTTGTAGCCATCATCAAACATGTAGCCAAACTGACCAGTTCTGCCAAAAATCATTTTTGGCGTGTTGCTTAATTTTGAACAAACGTAAAGAGGTTGCATTTCTCCCCACGTTGCACGCACACTGTCAGCACGCCACTCGCGAGCCACATCGTTGACAGTTGGCATACTATGCCAAAAGTTAGTGAACGTACCCGTATAACCAGGCAACAATCTGTTGTTCATAATTTGCATGGTTATTTCAATAGTAGTTGGCGTTAAATAATCAAAACCAAAACGTTTTTCGTTTGTGCGAGAAACTTGATAGTCTTGGTTTTGAACGTCATAGGGCTTAACATCAACTGATTCTATTTTAATGTTTGTGCCGTGGCCCATAACAATAGGACCGATCTGCCACTGGCCTGCTACCAAATTTCGGTAGTAATCATTTTTTATCATCCGGAAGTCGCTTGCGTCATTTGTGCCTGCTTAATCTGGAACATCATTTGCCGTGTGTTGTCTCGCGGGTCTGACCCCGGTCCACCGTACACGTTGATATTACCGACAAGCTGATTTCTGGCATCTTCATTTGCATTTTGAAATGCCATGTTGTGTGTGCGCTTGTCCTGCGGGTTGTCTGCGCCGTACGCCAGAAGTTGATTCGTGCGTTGGTCAAGCAGGAATTTCACGTTACCTTCAAGCTGCCCACCAGCCCCGCCAACCAAATACCCAAGGAAGTCGCCAACATAACTGCCGACAATTCTGTAGGCTTCTTGGGCCAAGTCAATAACAGCGTTAGCACCTTGCATAACACCGCCAACTAGCGAGGTTAGCGCACCGATGCCAGCAGTCATTCCGTAGTCTTGGCTAGCAGTAAAACTACCAATAACGCTAACAATGTTTCCAGCAGCACTAGCAATTTGTGAACCAAAATCAATGAACTTTTGAACTTCGTCTATCATGTTAAATACGTCTTCGGTGTTTTGGACACCCCGCACTAGCGTTTCACTAATGGCTTTTGTCCCGCCAATAGCTTCGATTCCCGAACCGATAGCCCCGAAAACATCAGACGCAATACCGGTGACAGCAGAAAGATAGCCGGTAATAGTATCTATTGGGTTTTCTGCTGCCGCAAAACCCGTAGAACTCATCAAGTCAGATTGAATGCTAGACAAGTCACTGATTTGCGCTCTGCTTCCAGCAGTGTCTTCTTGGCGCAAACGAATGATTTCTTCATCAAAAGCAGTGAGGCTTTTGGCGATATCATCCTGGCTAGCAGCTAGCGGGTTCTCTGCAACTTCAAGTGCCCTGGCAATAGCAGAGTTAGACTTTGCTATTTCTGCCATAGATTCTTCAGCAGTTTGAGCAGTAAATTGTTCAGGAGAATTTTGAATTTGGTTAAATCGTTCAAGAGTCATGTCCTCTGGAAGCGGAACTTCCATCGGATTTTCTTGGGCATACCGCAAAGATTCTTCCGGAGTCCACGGCTGACCAGTTTCGAAATTGATCGTGCCGGGACCAGGAATGCTTTCAGTACCGTGTGGCGTTACTACCTCGTAGTTTCCGGTCTGATCGTTGTACCGAAGCATGTTCTGCTCAGTAGCAGGTAGATCATCCGGTCCAAGAATTGGTGGGCCATACTGATCTTGCATTCTTTGCAAAGCATCCTTGGCTTTTTGCTTGTCTACGTCAGCCTGGTACTTGGCAAGCTCTTCAGTGTTCATTTCGATGCCGCTCATGTCAACAGAGGCACCAGGAGCAAAAGTTAAGTGAATGTGGTTAAAGTGACCTTCATTGTCACCTTTGTTACCCATGAAATTACCCTGGCTACCGTCAGCAGGTTGCCAGAAGTCTTGCCAAATCGTATCAACAAGACCAATTTGTTTAGCGTTTGCTAATGCCCAAGCATTAATTTTGTCGCCAAGGGCTTTGCCTTCCGGAGTGTTGTAATCCGGAATCATAATGTCAAGCGCATTTCCTTCCCTGTGGAATGGCAAACTATCAGCACGCGCACCACCAATACTGGCGATTTCAGGGAACGCTGCTTTGATCATTGCACCAACGGTTTTTGGTGCTTCTTGGGATTCATAACCAGACTGATCAGCCACAGCATTTTGGGCGTTAGTAGCAATTTCAAGCCTACGGTCGTACTCATCTGTGTTGCGTTGCTCAGATTCTCTGGCGTTCCTGAACGCTTGCTGGTCAGCGTCGTCGCGTTGACGCTGTAGTTGTGCGTCGGTGAGAACGCGCTTGAACCCGGTTGATCGACCAAAGAATGACCCTTCGCCCTTTGGATCAGACATATACTTTGTGAAATTCAGTACCGATTCTGCGATATTAGTAAAAGCATTGACGGCGTTAGAGAAAAACGAAACAAGTCGGCTGATTTGCCCTAAGAATTCCCCGGCTTGCTGAACTCCACGACCTTCCGGCAACCCGCCAAGGGCACCTTCGGCCATGCTGTTGACCGCATCCCTGGCCTGAAGCGCACTACTGCTAATGCCGCTTGCATACGCGCTGACGAACATTTTGCCGCCGTAGCGAACTGCGTCACCGCGCTCTGATAGCGGACCTTCTTTGGGTGGCGAAGAGTGTAGCTTTTCTTTTAGTGCCGTAAGCAATGAATTAAGTTCGTTGTACGCCGCAGGGTTGTCCCGAATGCCTCTGGCAAAAGCTTCTACAAAAGCGCGGCCAGACTGATAAATCTCATCTTCTTGGCTGCCAAAAAGTTCTACTGCCATATTGACAAAGTTTTCAATGGCAAGATACGAAGCACCTGTTGACTCAACGGTTTTCGTTGTGAACCCGTCAAAGACTTCGCTAATCTTTGTAGATAGTTCGCCAAGTTTTGTGTGAAATTCGTTAAACTTGTCAAGATTTTTAATCTCAACATCTATGATTACGTTTTTATTGTTAAGCTCTTCGATCTTTCGCTTAAGCTCTTCAACTTCACGCTTAGCGTTTTCGACTTGCTGATCGACTTCGCTTGCAGCGGGAGCCGCCGATACTGGCGGGATGACCGGTGGCGGGGCGTTGCCTCGGGCACCATGCCCACCGGGAAGAACACCGGTAAGTGCTTTCGGGGGCTGAACCACCGGATTGATCTTGGGCGGCGGCGGGGGTGGCATACCAGGAAGCTGAACCCCTGGCAATGCCGTAGCAAGCTGATTTTGAATCTTGAGAATCTGATCTGAAGAAAGAGCAGCCCCAATTTCTACGTTAGTTCCGGATACTGAAGCAACACTTGCTCCAACAATCTCGTTTATACGAGCCGCAAGTTTAGCCGGATCATCATTGACCCTGAATTTCACAGGTGTTTGAATGCCATCGTTGGCTTGCATCTGAGCTTGAGACAAGAAAATAAACAGGTCTTGGGTGGCTTTATCTGTGCCAACCAAGCTCATCGAAATGCCGACGAAATCTGGTGCTACGCCAACTTGAGTTGCAAGCTTTTTAATTTCTTCAATGGTCAAGCCGGTTTTAATAGCAATAGCGTTTAATTGCTCTTCAAACCTTTGATATTCTTCAGTAGCACTTGCACCAGCAGAAACATTGCCCATGAATTCGTCGCCCAACGAGCGCAATTCTTGGTAAAAGTCACGGCCAGCTTGTGTAGTTTTATTAAAGGTATCGCCGGTCATTAAGACGCTGCGATTAAGACCACCAGCCGAAGACGCAATTTCATCAACTTTAGTGACGATATCGGCCAAACCCTGCTCGTAAGCCATAGCCGCGTCAAGCGCAGAAGTTTTTAGAATGCCAAGAGCTTCAAGAATCTGTCGAAGTCCATCAAGCTTAGAGGTTGCATCCCCGCCAGCTTCAGCAATTTTTTTAACGCCATCGGCAAGCATGACGGCAGCAGGACCGGCTTGCTGCATATCTTCTTTGATAGAGATATAGGCTTGACGCTGCTGGGTAATTTGTTTAGCTGCTAGCTGGGCTTCTTCGCCTAGCTTGTTCTGGTTGTCAATAAACCTTGCAAAGTCAGCGTCGGTCATGGCAATGACATTGGCAATGTCAATGCCAGCTTCGCGCAGTTTCTTTAAGCCATTGAGAGCTTTGTTAGCTTGCTCTCCAAGAACCTGATCTGAGTTAAGTTTGGCAGTTTCTCCAAGACCCAAGAAACCTTCGCGAGTTTTGTTAGCTTCTCTGCCGACTCTAAACAACCAGTCGTAAAGATGATCGCCCATGTTCGGGGCTTTATCTACTACGTCATTAAGTCCGGTAATCATGGTCTGGACTTGACCACGAATAGTTTCCATTACTGACCGGCCAGTAAAACTTCCGTCATCAGTGAAAGCGTCTACAAGATTCTTTTTAAAATCAACAAGACTTTGTGAATTAGCTTTGATTTGATTTTCAAAAGCTTTTGCTCTGCTCCTGCCGTTTTCCCAAATTGCAAACCCAACAACAGCAACAGTAGCTATTGCTGACAAAGCGGCAATAAAGGTTGTCGCAGCCATTGCTCCTTTAGCAAGAGCGTCATTAACTTTACCGATGCCGTCGCCAACTTTGCCGCCAATTCTGCCGCCGACCTGAGAGATTACAGTGCCTAGCGCAGCGAAAGCATTTTCAAGGAAGCCAACAACTTTTGCGCGATTTTTCAAAATTAAGAAAGAGCCAGCAAAAATTTTCAGGCCATCAAGTATTGCGGACCATACTTTGGGAATTGCGCGAAGTGCGTACGCAAAACCAAGTGCCCAGCCGATTGCGCCAGAAAGACCAAGGTTTTCGAGCAACATAAGGAAATTTTCGATAACCCAAATTGCACGATTTAGAATCGGAATAAAAACGCTAGAAAAAGATTCTGACAATTTAGTAACAAAGGGCCAAGCGTTTCCAACAGCACGCGTAAACGTTTCAAAAGTTCCGCGAAGCTGCTCCATCTTGTCCGCGCCCATAGTTCGAACGGCATTGCGGATTTTGAAAAGCCAGCCGCTGAGCATACTTTCTTTGGCTTTTTTGTTGAGCCTTTCCATGTAATCAGCAAAACGTCCAAGATCACCGCCACCGGTACTAAAAACCGTAACAACGGTGTAAGCGGCTCTGGTTAACTGTGACAAGCCGCGTACAAGATCGTAGGCACCCGCAGCAGAGTCGTACATCCACCGCATCATGTTGCCGTTTTCGCGGTTGGTCTTTGCCCAACCTGCGAATGAGCTTGTAAGAGCAGGCATAAGCCCGGTCATTTGCCGGATAAAAATATTGCCTATGACAGCCATGTCGCGGAAACCTTCAGCGGCAGGTCTAGTTGCCTTGGCAAGATTTAGGAGCGATCCGGCTGTTTGATCATAAAAACCAGAAACATCAGTTCTGGTTCTGTTGGTTAAAGCAAAGCTAACAGAAGCGTCTTTAATAGCTTTGAAAGCGTTGACAACACCCAAAGTGCCGCGTTCAAAAAGCGGGAAATAAGAGTTCGAAAGTTTCTGAATATCTCTTTGAATATTTTCAAACAAACGATTTTGCAGTGTTGTTTGAATTTCTCTAAATTTATTAGAGACATTAAGTAGAGCTTTACCCAAAGGTTTTAAATTTTCTGGAAGAGCAGTTAACGCTTCAAGTCTTTCGAACGGATCATCACTGAATAAATCTTTCAGCTTTGTCCCCAAGCCAGTAAACACTGACCTGAGCGTTGTGACCCCAACAATAATGCTGCTGATCAAACCAGGCAAAACTGTAAGTCCACGGCCAAGCTGAATCGACCCTTTGTACAGACCAACTATTGCGTTTGATGTGGCCTGAAGAGCCTTTCGCAAACCATTGAGCGCACTGGGTAACACGCGAGCAATGA
>ERZ888423.3396-NODE-3396-length-10546-cov-8.258221_pt1 | contig 10546 bp, 10 predicted proteins | sample MGYA00520523_ERZ888423 | MGnify/ENA primary metagenome ERZ888423 (study PRJEB32303, sample SAMEA104408611) | aquatic metagenome | biome: Brackish water; feature: Pelagic; material: water | place: Baltic Sea | collected 2014-06-08T10:24:00 | depth 30,27 m ...
TTCTTTCCGCAGAGTAACGTCTACGGGCTCCGTACACGAGATTTGAAAGAACTTTTTTCTGAGGACATTTTTCGGATTTTCGCGTTAGGGGGGGGGTCTGGCCGGCCTCGGTTCCGTTTTCGAGCTCGGTATAGTTAAACGTCAAGGCGCCATTTGTTGGCAACCATGTCCGGAAACTTTTCCATCATCTGTTCGACAATAGCACTGACGTCTTTTGCCGTACAACATTCGTAATTAGACGGGTACAAGTTACAAATAAGAACATTATTGGGCAATATGTCAATGCCATATGTGTGCATCAACATGTATCGATACATATGCAACTGGAGTGAATACTGATTGTAGTTAACGTTTTCAAGCGCACTGCAACACCCGAGGCCGTATCCGTAGTTTCCGTGTGCAGTTCGGTTCAGGTTTTCAACTCGTTTCCAGTCTACAATGTATTTGTTTCCGTCGCCGTCTTCGCCAATGTAATCAATTTCACCCGCCAAACACGTATTGCGAAGCTCGACAAACACCTTTTGTTCTACTGCAATTGCCCGCAATTTGATTGGGTTGCATCTTTCAGCAACAAACCGAGCATAATTATCCATCTCGACACTTGGACTGGCTGTTCCAAATTTAATAAAATTTTCAATGTCTCTGTGCATTTTTGTGCCTTCTTGCGTACTTTTGCGTCCTTTTTCGTTCCACTGTGCAAAAACCTGCTCGCGTGTCATGCCATTATACTTTTCGCGTGCTGTTTTGCCCATTGATTCATATGCGGCAATTGGGTCAAATTGCGGAAAGAATTTCTTATAAAAAGTGGTAACGGACGAATTTGAACGCATCATTTTTCCGCTGCTTTCAATCGTGTATTGGCGCGTACTTGGGTCGCGTGTAATACCAGGAAAGAGATCACTCATGTTGGCAAATAACACTGTTTGGGCTGCACTGTATATTTACACATGTTAGTGAATGTATTGGCGGACGAATGGTTAAACACTTCTCTGTTTCTGGGTCGCGGAATGCGGCACAAAAGTGTGCGTTGCGGCATTAGCGCTGCGAATCCCATCACGTCGCCATCCATGCTGGCAAACGTTTCATTCTCCAAAATGGCGACTAAGCGTGCTTTTGACGATGATCGGGACAAGTCGGTGGTGTTGTATTCGGCTGGAACGACGCATATTACATACAATCCACAAAAACAACTGGGCGGTGGATCATTTGGGAAGATATTTAGCGGGTTTGCGAGCAACGCGGAACCAGAACTCAAATATGATGTGGATATCGCCGTCAAACTATGCAGAACAGGCGAAGTCAAAGAAGAAGCACTGGAACAATTCAATCAGGAGATCAAGGCGCTTGAACACATGCCGTCACATCCACACATTATTGATTATTTCGGGCATATCAACACATGCATTTTGTTTGAGCTTGGCGACTGTGATTTGGATGAATTTCTACGATTCGAAGCACCACTCACCACGCAGCAAAAACACGATATAATGCAGGGCATTGCCGCTGGAATGAAACACATGGACGACTGGGGCGTTGTGCATTGTGATCTTAAACCGCACAATATTATCATGTTTGGGACTACGCCGAAAATCTGCGACTTTGGCTCGAGTCACATTGACGGCGACGCGCCATTGATGTATGGCGGTTTGTGCACGTCGGAGTATCGAGCGCCTGATATTCTATGCTACGAAAACAACAAATTGGTCCCTGGCCAATATTCGTCGGCGATGATGGTTTGGTCGTTTAGTTTCATACTGATTCAAGTCTGGAACCACACTCCGCGTACGATTCTGTTTAACCCTGAAAAATCACTCGATGCATACGAAACGAAAATACGGTGCCAAATATACTCATTATTGTGTGGTCGCGGGTATCCGGCCGACAGTTACCAGTTGCAACAAATGCAGGAATACGCGACATCTATCGAGGGACGCCAGTTTCGCGACAATACAATGCGAATGCTTTTTCGCATGCCAATCTGCATTGCGGATGCAATTATGTCAATGTGGAGATTTGACAACAAACAACGACCGACTATTAGCAAGGTTGTAGCAATGCTTGGAACTGTAGAATCGTGGGAATAAACAAGTATGGACGAACCAAAATTCATAGCAGAGCTGCTCCACGTTTTAAAAACCTCAAATTGCGATTTTGATACTGCAAAATCAAAGGCAGACTTGATATTCGAGCTTCAGCGCGGTGTTATTGACGATGTAATCAAGAAACTTGTTGATATTGACGGCAAAATAGCACATGCGCATCTGCACAATTTACGCACCTACGATACACAAATCAATGACATGGCCTCGCTAGACCTCGTTATTCAAGAAGACGACGAAACTGTATTTACAAACAGCAAGGTTGAATTGTGTAAGCTCTACGATAACATCAACACGCCATTCGACGCGTTAGAATCACTGCACAAGGAAAAACACGCCATAATCAAGACACTGATAAAAGAGAAAATGAAATACGTGCAAATGAAAACTCTGATTGTATTTTATTTTGCGTCATAATCCAACATGGCGTGTTTCAAGTTCAATAGTGCCATACGGCTCACAACCGCCGGCGAGTTTGACAACTTTAATGCGTCGATAAACGATATCAGTGTCCAGACGTGTTTCACGACCGTTGGCGCGAGTGGCACCGGCAAAACGACGCTCAGCTCGTCCAAACCAACGTTTGAGGCTGACGACCACCGGGATTTGCCGACAAACGAGCGACACGTCGAGTGTGCCAAGCGTGCAGATGCGAACGTCGCTCGCATTGTGATGGGTACATGTCCCGACCCAGTCATGTTCATATCGAACACAGACGGCACAGAGGCGAAATATAATGGTGTTTTTGCCGCATGTCGCGATAATGGCATTCAGACGACATTGGTTATTGTTCAGCCAAACAACGACGTGTTGACGAACCGGCTGCGGCTCAAATACGACGAGCCAACGATATTGCGAATGATCGACGAGACAACACACGCTTTGGAAACCGAGTTCGCGGCTGAGCAGGACCAACTCGGCGAAATCGAAGCGCTAATTGCATCGGACGCGTCAGTGGTTCCTGCGTACAAGAAGCGCAAACTTGCCGGTGCAAAGCGGTTAAGCAACGATCCGGGTTTCAAGCGCCAGTTGATTTTACTGAAAATGCTGACGCGTCACCCTGAAATCCTGTTTGCCACACTGCGTGCACAGATGTGTCGTAGCGACGAGGTGGCTGCTATACATTTTCCAGAATGCCGTTGACCGACTCTGATTGTGATACCTTGAAGTTGCTTGTGGCGTGTGCCAATACATACGACGCAACATTATTAGACCCTATAGAAAGACAGCGACTATTGGCAGAAACGTCAGAGGCTGCTGCGTTTCTTTATGTTCCGGCAGCAGACGAAGGTATCTGTATGTAAATTCCCCGAACCACGTATAAAATAATTACCAACACGCGATTCACAACAAATAGTGCCGTGATTTGTGTATTAAACGGGCGTTTGCATTGAAAACGGGTAATAAAAACCGCCAAACTGAACATTGATCGACGTTTCTGTGATATTTTTGAACGGGATACATGATCTAGTGGTGCACGTCATGTCGTACTGCGGATCGTGTGGTACAATGTGCACGAGCCGTCCGATAGTAGGAACGTATACAATACGAATGTCTGCAGAAACAAGTGGCTCGCATGTAGTTTCGCACTCGTTTGCGTATGCCGTCGCGTTTGAAATGGTTCCGGCATAAACGACGGTATTCTGCTGGGTTGTTGGGCTGGGGCCGGCGATAAAGCCCGGCATGTCAATTAACGCAGTCGTGTTATCGCCAGTCACATACATGCCATGTGTTTCGATTGTGGTAGAATTTTCAATGCGCACAAGGTTGTTCATTGCGTAGTTGACAACAAGTTTGGTGTGTGATTCCGCAAACACCGGGGTTGTTAATGGTATTGTAATGTGCCTGGACTGCATCTGGATTGGCGTGTTTTGCGGGTTTGGTGTATCGCCCGCACTAGACCCAGACAAACTTCCGCATTTTAACGCGCTACTGGTTTGTACAAGTTCCACGTGTAATACGGGCTCGAAGGTCAGCATGACGTGCGTGTACAGATTGTGTGGCACAACTCCGACGACATTGAGGCGAAAATTCTGCCGATTCCAGGACTCGAATGATGCGGAACAACCACCGTCGTAGTCGCCTGTTGAATTTGTCCACACGGGTGCACATTGATGCCCGACAAGCATCCCGGCGACTGGTTGTGTTGCATTCGAACAAACGGCAGCATTTACAAGACGTAGTCCGTATGTTATATTGTCGACGTCACTTGGCTCGATTGTGATTTCCATCAATGTGTGTGGCGTCGATTTCTTGCTTGGCACAATTAACACAACAACTATAAGTATTGCCAGCATTGCAACAACTATCAACGAAATGGACATCTTCCCAGTCATTGTGCTCGTTGGGTGCGTCGTGCGGCGGTATTCGTGGGAATCCGAAAAGGCGGTTTTTTCCTGCGACGTCATTGCGTCGCTTCTCGTCGGTTTTTCTTTGTCGCTCATCTCGCTTGGATTCGGCGTATCCCTGGCACTGGGTACTGTTTGTATTGTAGATCTGTTTATTCACCGGTCAACATTCACGGCTTTGCCGGTTATTCCGCCAATACTATTTGTGGTTGTTGGGATTTACTTTGCAGCAACCAGTGTTGATAATTCTTCGTATTTATGGCCCGCGGTCGGGTTGTTGTTTGGCGGAGTGTTGCGAATGTCGTCGCCACTAAAGACAATACTCCACCATGTTCACTAATGAGAATCTTGCGTGTTTATATGTAGCTATAAAAAATAAACATCCCGTACCCGATGCAATCTTACAAGAGTACCGCGCCCGTCTTGAAATAAGTATTGTGTCCGACTCGTACAACACGGAAGCCACACAGCGCCGGCGGCAGTTATACGGGCGTGTGTGGTGCTATATTGTTGACGCACTCTCGCATGTTGACCCCGTGTGCACACTCGAGCAAATATCAAACGACACAAACCAGTTGGCGCCCGAATTAGTTGCGTCGTTTGTCGTGAGTACGGGCGCAAGTCAAGCAAAATACAGCATTGAGCCAGTTGTCATTGCAACACAGTCTGTCGTGAGCGGCGAATACGGGTTGAGCGAACTTGGTGCACAGCTGTGTGTTGGGTGGCTGCACCGCAATCTGGTTGCCGAATCTGTCAGACACGCGTTTTACTCGCAGAATTTTGACGACATTGCAGTTAGCGACGCTATTATTGCGCGACTGTCAAAGTCGCTGTCAACGTTTTTAATTACCGAAAACAGCAGAGTATACGACCGGTGTTTTTTCACCCGGCTTGGACTGTTGCTGAATACGCACCAGGCTGCGGCATTTGAGCAGCATTCGCGGCCGTTCAGGGCGCTCGAAGCATTCCACCACGCCGAGGCCAACGACAATTACTCGCGTGTACAAAATTCAGATTTGTACCACATACTAACAAACGCGGACAACCACAACAACGTTGAATGGGGCATAATTGCCGCGTATACACTAGAGCACATGATGTTGATATACGACGACAAACGCGTCACGTTGCTGCGTACTGACATTTGTGTGCCGTCGCCAACCGATAAATACATATGGCTTGACCTCGACCAAAAACATCTTGTCACGTGCCGCGGTCGTTTGTGCGAGTTTTATGATCGGCTACTGTGCGAACATCTTTTAACGGAATTCGCCGATTCTACCATTACCAAATTCATTTTCCAGCCACACACTCTATGTGCCGACCATGCGATTTTGAAACTTCTTCAATGTTGAAAGACATATAAGTGTGTATAATTGTCCTTCAAATACACCCGCTACCATGAGTGACTCAGAAACAGATTCAGACAACGAGGAAGTTGTGCGTCAACGCTTTGATTTTGGCAATAATGGACAACTTTGCAAGACCGTGTACAATGATGATAACCTGAAATTCATTGATATTTTTCAGCGTGATGATTACAAACAAACGGTGCGAGAGTTGGGCGAGGAACTATTTGTAGATTCGCAGATGGAAAAATACACGCGGCTTGATCGACAGATTGAATCTGTTTTGAATAACCTTGATGGCGAAATTGAAATCAACTCCAGTATTGTTTGGGGTGTTATTGGGAGATGCACAAACACCGAGCAGCTTGAATCCGCGTTGTCCCGTGTTAGTGGCCAAAACATGCCGGACGCAACGGAAACAATTCTGCAACTGGCTGATAACAACCAATCGGGTTCCGGTGCAAAGGCTGTATCGCATCTATTGAATTTTTATAATTTGTGTACAAAGCCAAAAGAGATGATGAAACTGTGCGAACGCGTTGCTGGGTTCTTTATTATGACCGACCAATTCGTATTTGCCAAATCCGTGGAACAATCGTCGCCGATACCATTCAGCAAAGAATTCTTGGAATCGTGTGGGGCCTATCTTGAAATGCGCAAGTTTACGGCCGATGACAACAAGAGCGAAGCCTACGGCTTGCTCGCATCAAAGTTTTCGGGCGATGTGGCTAAGAACAAAACTGTATGGTATGTGCGCGCGCGATTCGGCGATAACATCGACCCCCAAATTCTGAACGATTTTGCTACAGATATATCATTTGCATATGCGGAAACAAACAACGTCGAGGGGTTAAAATCGATCAGAAAATACACGAAAGGAGCGCCATGGAAGTCATCTGCAAACACCCTGAACCGCGCGGCCCTTGCCGGATCTCTTGATGCATACGACTATCTGCGTGAAACAGAGTCAGTGACCGACAAGTTCACGCACCTATCGTTGGCATTAGCACATTCCAGCGAATACGCCGACGAGGTCCGGAAGTCTGGAATCCAAGCACGGATTGGCAAGCTTGATCCCGTAGATCCTGAAATTCAAAAATTTATCGATGAATTGAAAGAGGATGCTGGCGAAGAAATCGCGAAGGAAACCAGCGAAGAGGAAGCCGTTGCAAAAACGCCTGAGCGGCCAGATATGTTTACCAGGCCGTCATTGACTGCATCGCGTGGGCGAGCCTCGGTCCGTGCGAATTAATTTCTGTGTTTCATCGGAAATAAAAGAATCCAACAAATAACATTCTGTTTTCAAGTTTGCGCCAGAAATGTTGCATTGGGTTGACATGTCTGTTTGCGGGTAAAGAATATGATATGCATGCGTATTACAATACTGCATTTTCCAAAAGTATGGGTTTGACGTGCGTGAATCTCTTAAAGGAATGTGTCGATCAAGAAGTCGAGACGTCAATGTGTGATTCAGATGTTCTGATAATTGATGCGTCTGCATTTCGGTACCGACCAAATATTCAACACGCAAAAACAAAGGCAGGGTTGAAAAAAGCACTTTACGAATCGTATGTTAGGCCATTCAGTGATGGTCCGCAGTGTCGTGTGTTAATATTCATGTTCGACGATTATTCCAAACATGTGAAAGCCCGCACTGATTTCCTGCAGAATGTACGAAATCGTCGTCCCAAGCCGAACATCAGCAGTGGTCCGATAATCGACGAACATTATGACATTGCGGAAATGCTAAACAACAGCCGCGCCGCGCAATTTGCACATGTAGTAGCCGAGTGTATACTTGAGTTTAACGACAACAGCGACGAGAATCGCTTCTATGTCCGCACGCCAACACTTGCATCTGAACAATTTACGTTGTGCAATGGCGCGTATCATACTTCTCTATATGCATCGAATACGAGTCCAACGATTGACTTCGAAGGGTTCCACTACGGCGAGGTTGACATCGAGTCGCACAAAGTTGCACAGTCCTGTGCGTTTGGTAGGACACACACAATCATTAGCAACGATGGCGATCACTATCTCCTGAGTTTGACATTCAACAATCCAGACACGTCTGTTGTAAAGTCGATTCGCAAGAACAAAGCAACAATGTACAACGCGTCTGATATGCTTGGTATATTTGATACGCCTGATTTACGCGCGACGGCTGTTCTTGCGTTGATTCTCACGGGCACGGATACGTGTAGGTTGACGGGTGTGTCTCCCAAAAAGACCGAGTTGTTCCTGCAATCCATTATTGATAAGACATTTGATAAACAACCACTCATTATTGACAAATCAAAGGGACGTGCGGCGATTGACGATAGCGGCAAAGGCGTGCTGTTTTCCCTTGACGTGTATGCACTAACCGAGCATCTTATATGTCACAAAACAAAAATGTTTAAAACCGAAACAAAACCAATCGAGTCGCTCGCGCTGCTGGAGAACATTGCAGTATTTCGGGCATTTTGGACATTTCTTTACTTCCACGGACTTCCCGTTCCCGACATTGAGCCATGCGGACCGGACATTAAGCAGTTTCCGTGTTTACGTCAGATTTTCGGCAACACCGAGCTGAGCGGACCGCAATTTCTGGACTTTAAGATCGACATTGATTGATTGGGAAATGATCAGTGTTATGTATATTGGCGGATTTAGTGTTTTGTGTGTATATTTTTCGCGGCAAACTTCTAGCGTGCACGCGACCGATGCATCGACAAGTCGAAAATAAAATTCATTTCCCAAACATCATGGCTCAATATTCGAAAATTTGCAACGCAACTGATGTGGCAGAAATGTCCATACCTGCCAGTTTGTTGAACAAACTGCACAAGCCGTTTGATCCGGCATCATTTGATGATGTTAAACTGGTCGGACAACCCGGCGACAACGGGCCGATATTCAACTTCAGGTCGCCGTTTATCGACGGCAAGGGTGTCGAGCGGCAGGGCCAACCGCCAACCACGCAAATTATTGTGTCTCCCGAGTTTATCGCACAACTCGCAGCGCCATGGGGCAACCTCTGTGGCACAGCGGGAGAGGGGCAATTCCCCGCACAAACACCCAAGGCGGCAGTTCAGCAGTGCCCGTTTACCAAGGTGGCTGGCGCAGACGGCAATATCAACGGCCTTGTTGAAACGTGTGCTGGTATTATTGCCAGGGCAATTGCAGACGACCCGTCGCCTGAATTCAAGGAGATTCGGGACACGCACCCGGCATTCGAGGCCGGCGCCGACAAAATCCGCGTGGAATTCCTTAACCCGACGTCAAAGTTCATAGCGGGCGAGAAGCTCAAGATGAAACGGTCCGTGTTCAATTATGACCAAACCGCGCGTTTGTCGAAGAACCCAACCGACGCCGCGTACCGGTGTGCGGGAAAGGAAACACACGCCATCTCCATGTCGAATCTCGACAACGCGAACATTCCAGACCCCGATGTGTATGATCGCTTTAAAGACGTCATTGACAAGGAGCTTGAGGCGAAGAAGTTTGATCCGCGAACATACCAACCCACGCAATGGGTTACGGCAGACGGCACACTGATCCTGGATCCGTGGAATCTCAACAGCAAAGCCATTATTATGGTAACTGTTCGGCCGAACTTTTTGTTTTTCAAGTGCTGCATCAGTCTGAATTTTAGCCTGGCGTCTGCAAGAGTTGTCGTTTTGAGCAATGGCCCGGAATACAAGAGCCGGAACTGCGATACGACCATCGACAACAAAGACGCGCTAGCAGAACTGATGGCGCTACAGAAACGCGCTACACAAGTGGACATGTCGGAACAGGACATTGCCTTTGCCGAGCTTGCAGAATTGCAGCATACTGCAATCGGAAGCAAACGCGTTGGAGCATTCGAGACGTCAAACGCAAAAGAAGCTCGGATTGAATGAGTTTTTTTATTTTTTATTTAGATTAACATGGGGATTGTTGCCTAGTTTAGCCCGTTTCATTATCGGTTTGGCCAGATGGCGCTTTGTCTTTTCCATTTCCGTTGAAATTATCGAATTATATAAAGATGTACTGATAATCGGAATGCCGTCCAGCGTCGGTGAAAAGTCGGGGCTTGCTATTATTTTAGCAGGATATGCGCAATGCAACCAAATCGCCTGTTGTTCCAATTCAGCAGCTTTATTGTAACACATATGATATTCATTGTTTGGCATTTCAAAAATACCACCAATGTAGTAAAATGTTTTTTGCGAGGTTGTACTTTTTCTATACACAATGCCGTTTTTGTTACGGTCGCTGTCGAATCGCAAACATGCAAATTTCTCGCCCGCATACAAAACCGCGGGTTGCTTTAACACTGCGGCCGAATAAACATTCGAACCGTCAAGCACCTTGACAACTTCAATTTCGTCTCTTTCCTCGATACTCATTATTGGGTTGTGACGTCAAATGATTTGCTGAGTGCTGCTTCGTCGGCGTTGCGTCGAGCAAACATATTTTTCACTTCGCGGTATCCAGTCTTGAATTCCCTGACGCCCGAGTTTACGGCGTCTTCAACAGTGTCATCTACCTCTGTTGCCACATCCTCGACTTTGTCCACAACGGATGACACGTCTTTTTTTACGGTATTCCACAAACCGTTCCAAAATCCATCCGACGGGTTGCGTTGCGATACTTGACCGATGTAATTCGCGACATTTTGCTTGAAATTGTCCGTATTTGAACCATCTATTGCGTATGCAATCATCCCCCTTGCAAATGCATGAATGCTTGCCATTTGAATCACGGCATTCGTGGGGTC
>ERZ888423.3397-NODE-3397-length-10532-cov-10.040279_pt1 | contig 10532 bp, 12 predicted proteins | sample MGYA00520523_ERZ888423 | MGnify/ENA primary metagenome ERZ888423 (study PRJEB32303, sample SAMEA104408611) | aquatic metagenome | biome: Brackish water; feature: Pelagic; material: water | place: Baltic Sea | collected 2014-06-08T10:24:00 | depth 30,27 m ...
CCATCGGAGCCGCAGGCGGGGGGTTCCCCTCAGCGCCGGATTGGCTATGGGCCTGGAGCAGGGTTTCTCGCAAACCTGCAAGGTCCTCCACACTGTTTGGTCCGATTGTGAGCTGATGCGGGTTAGCCCGCCCAGCAGCGGTGACAGCAACAGCTTCTCCGCCCCAGATCAGCCCAGCACCCGAACTGCCAAACCGCTGCCAGCGGCGATGAACTAACTCTGTTGGCCTGCCGTCTTCGGTGCCATCCCAGCCCTCCATGGGCAGAACTGCAAAGCGGTTCTCAAACTGCCAGCCGGCATGCTCAAGCGGGGTTGCAAGGGCGCCTTGGGCTGACACTTGATCTGCGATTGGTAGCTCGCAGTCGAGTTTACGCAGACGGCTGCGCAGCGCGTCGGCATCTTCAAGGCGGCGAATTTGTGGAAAGGATCTACTCATATCGCAAACAGCCTGCCACTACCGATGCCTTCGCGCACTGACTGCAGCGGGCAGAATAGAGAGATGTCGCTGACGGGTGTTGTGGTAGGTGCTGGGGATCGCGGGTACGACGCGTATGCAACGTTGTTGCTGGAGGAGCCCGAGCTAGGAAAGATCGTGGCTGTGGCCGACCCTGATGGTGGTCGCCGAAAGAGGTTTGCAAAGCGCTACAGCCTGAGCGCCGCCGACTGTTTGCCTGGTTGGGAAGAACTCTTCGAGGGTCCTCGTCGCGCTGATTACGCGATCATCGCCACGGGTGACACGCACCATGTTGAGCCCACGATTGCGGCTCTTCAAGCCGGTTATCACGTGCTGCTTGAAAAGCCGATGGCCTTAGACGAAGCCGATTGTGCGCGAATTGTTGATGCTGCAGAGGCTGCAGATCGCGTCGTGGCGGTCTGTCACGTCTATCGGTATTCGAACCTGTTTGCGCGCTTGCAGGAGGTGATTCAGTCGGGCGCTCTCGGCGATCTAGTCACGATTCAGCTCTCAGAGAATGTTGCTTTCTGGCATTACGCACACTCGTATGTTCGTGGCCACACTCGAAGTAGCAAAGTTCCGTGGCTGCTGCAGAAGTCCTGTCACGATTTAGATTTGCTCACCTGGCTTGCCGGGTCGCCAGCAGAATCGGTGGCCTCGTTTATCCGTCCTACCGAACTGAGCGAAGAGAATGCACCTGAGGGTGCGCCCGAGTACTGCATCGAGGGCTGCCCGCATTCGCAGACCTGTCCCTATGACGCGGTCGCGACCTACAAAGACCTGACTCCTGTGCTCGGCGACCTTGCCATGGCGAAGCGGCCTGTAGGGCTGGGCCCTGGAGCATCGCTGCTCAAGGCGATTCGACCCAAGGTCATGGAATCCAACATCCCTGTGGTTTCTAAAAAGTTCGAGTGGTGGCGGTGGCCGGTTGCCGCAGTCACTGATGATCACACTCCCGAGGGCCTCGATACAGCCTTGCGAACGACTCGCTGGGGGCGCTGCGCGTATCGAGTGGGCGACAATGATCAGCCCTCAAGCCAGACAGTCTCGATCCAGTTCCAAAACGGCGTGCTGGCAAACTTCACTCTGCAGTCAACCTCCTATCGCACGATGCGTGTCGTAAGAGTTGACGGAACCAAAGGCTCCGCCTGGGGAGAACTCCACTCTTTGGACGGTTGGCTGAACGTGTCGGACCACAAATCGGGTAGCACTCGCAAAGAACGAATCCCTACTGCGTATGACGGCCACGGTGGCGGTGAGCGACCGTTGTTTAGAGAGTTCCTGACTGCTGTGGCTACTGGAATTCCCTCGACGGTCTCTGCCAAAGTGAGCGCCGAGAGCCACCGCATTGCGTTTGCGGCTATGGAATCAGCAGCAACTCAGCAAGTGATCAATCTGGGTACAAAGCCTGATGTAGTTCAACCGCAAGCTCAGGAGTAAACCCACCCGTAGCTGAGAAGGTCACACTCCCATCGGACTGCACAACCAGCACCGTAATTGTCGAACGATCGACAATCCCGAGGGGTCCTGTGAGTTTAGAGACGTCACCGTAGACAGTCATGGTGCGCCGCAGGATAATCGGATCTTTAATTACGGCAGCCATACGGCCGTCAATCAAGTTGCGAGCTGGAGCGAAGATCTGACTGATGGTTGGAATCTCATAAAACTGCAGCTCTGGGTCTGATTCGCTCTGTTGCTCAAGCCACGGGACCCACGAGTCAACGGCAGGCTGATCCTCACGTTCAAAGGCAATGATCACAACGTTGTGTTGCCCGGCGAAAGCATTTGGCAGATTCACTCCAAGGCCCTCAAGGTTACGAGCCGAAATATTCGGAAACTGTCGCTCAGACGTCACTCTTCTACCCTACGCACTGCAGCGCCCATTTCTGCTCTCACTCTCAACGTGCGCGGAATCAAGAACTGCGCAACGATACATAGGATGGAGTACCAGACGACGGTAGAGATTCAGGCTCACCCCGAGTTGGTTTGGCGAGTGCTGATGGACATTGTTGCTTGGCCAAAGTGGACTGACTCGGTGACTTGGCTTGCTCGTGTCGAGGACAAACCGCTTGCCGAGGGCAGTGAGGTTCAGATCAAGCAGCCAAAGCTAAAAGCAGCGGTCTGGACGGTTTCTGCTTTGGTCCCCGCTCAGAGCTTTACGTGGACAAACTCCGGGGCTGGAGTCACCACCGAGGTGGACCACGAGCTCGTCCCGACTGCTTCAGGGACCACGGTCACGTTGCGAGTGAGGCAGTCAGGTGCGCTGGCAGGAATATCTGGATTCATTGGAGGGTCAGCCACCCGCCGCTCGATCGAGGAGCAAGCAGCGGGGCTCCTCGCACACTGTGAATCTGAACTGACTATCTGAGCCTAGTTTCAGGGTGGTGCAGTTCTCGAACGTGCTACAAAGTGGTATGTCGATTGAAATTGAAGTTACTGACACTGAGCTTGCCGTCCACCTGAAGGGCGTGAGCGGAGCGCTAGCAATGAAGTCTCATTTCACTATCCCACTTGCAGATGTCGCCGGCGCTCAGGTCATGGCGATTGATGAGGCCAAGGCCGGTGAGCACATGTCTGCCAAGTTCCCTGGAACCAGAATCCCCGGAGTGTTCTGGGCTGGGTCATTCCGTAACGCTGACTCGTGGCAGTTCTGGTATGTAGCTCGAGCAGACAATGTGCTGGTCATTGATATCGAGCACGAGAAATACGCCCGGCTAGTACTTGAGTTGCCAGATCCCCAGGCAGAGGCAGACAAGATCAACGCTGCCCGCACCGTCTGAATCTGGCCGGCTAACGGACCTGTATCTCTGTTAGATATCGCGCCAGCGATCGGCTCGGCGTTGCTCATAAAGCGCAGTGTCCGCCCGAGCAACCAGTGATTCAAAGGTGTCGCCTTCTACGAGTTCGGCGATTCCACAGCTAATTGACCCGTTCTCGGTTGCGGCTCGTAGTTGCTCGCTAATCTGACTCAGTAATCCCTTGAGTTCGGCTTGAGTAGACCCAAGGATTGAGCACACGAACTCATCTCCGCCGTAGCGAAACAGCAGGGAATCGGGCCCAAGTGCGGCCGAGATTGTGACAGCGACTTGCCGCAACAGCCGATCCCCAGCGCTGTGGCCAAGTGAGTCATTCACAGTCTTGAGGTGGTCTACGTCAACAAACGCAAGGCAGAGTGTCTGCGAGGTGTCCTAGGCTGTTTGGATTTGCTGGTTGAGTCGGGCAATACCCGGGCCGCGAAGGTAGGTGCCAGTGAGCGCATCACGGGCCGCAGCGCTTCGGTCGGTTGCTGAGTTGCCGCGATCCACTGAAGCCGTCTGCCGGTCAACTTCTGCAGCAGCACGGTCAGAGCTGCCTGAATCTCGCTGAGTGGAGGAACCGCTTCGGTCTTCTTGGGATCGTTGCCGCGCAGCCCGTCCGGATCGGCGGTCACTACTGGCTTGGCGCCGATCTGCCGCTGCGGATCGTCGGTCATTCTGTGCTGGGCTTTCGCCATCCACTTGCTCTCCCGTGTCGGGAGTGTCGGCAGAACTTTCGCGGGCTTCCGCCGCTCGGTCGCGGGCCTCTGCAGCTTGATCGCGTTCGTCAGCAGCTCTGTCGCGTTCGTCTGCAGCAAGGTCGCGTTCATCGGCAACCAAATCGCGTACCTCTGCAACGTCATCTAATTCGCCAGCATCCTGATCCCGCTGGCCCGCAACCGAGTCCCGAGTTCTTGCGGCAGCTTCGCGCCCACGAGCTTCAGCGGTCATGACTGCCCTTTGGGAGTCTGCTGCCCCAGCAGTTTAGGCAGCTCAAACTTCCTCAGATGTCTAGGGTACACCCCAGGACTGCTCTCAGGAACTGAAGACATTTCAAGTATTGGCGGTCATAAACAGGTCTGTCCGCGTGTGTTGGCAAGGGGTACCCTTGGGCCACTTCGAACTGATCGGATGACCCGTTTGTGACACAGGAGCTCCGACATCACCCAAGCGGTCCCCTTGTTTTGGCCGTGACCCTTGCAGCAGTTGCAGGTTTTGTTGATGCCTACGTATACCTGCATGTCACACATGTTTTTGTTGCCAACATGAGTGGAAATCTGGTTCACCTAGGCATGTCAGCGGGTCTTGCTCAACTCGCAGGGGTGGTTAGCTCCGCAGTCGCACTGCTCTCATTTGTCTGCGGGATCATTGCTGCAACGATCTACCACGATCGGCAGTTGCGCCGAGATCAGAGCGTTCGGCCCGATGTCTTGCTAGCCGCTGAAGCAACCCTGCTTCTGGTTCTGCCAGCTGTGTTGATTGGGTTTGATGCTGAGTTCAGCTTGCACCCGAGCTCAGCGTCATATCTTGTGCTGCTTTTGGGGTCATTTGCCATGGGAATTCAGACAGCGGCACTGCGTCGCGTTGGTGAAATTGCAGTTGCAACCACGTATGGAACGGGCAGCTTGGTTCGAATCGGCGAGAAACTGGTTCTCGGGGCCAGAGGGGCATCTCGTGCGAGCGATCAGCAGCGCAGGGTGACGGTCTGGGTCTTGCTGATTGTGCTGCTGGGTTATGTCACGGGGGCGGCTACATCGGCAGCATTGGGAGCCTCCCCATTGCTGTTGTTAATTCCGTCCGCTGTCTTGATTGCAACTGCCTCGGTGACGGCTTTTACGCCTAGGCGGCGGGGATTGCGGTTGAGAACCCAGGAACCGTCAGATTGACCGAGGGAACATTGACGGACAGTCCGCCGAATCCCGGAAAGCGCAGCTTGCCAGTCAGCGTGATACCCGTGGAACCCACATCAATCGTGCCGTTAGCCACGTTGACCGTTGCCGTTGGACTCGCAGTGGTCGCGTTGTATTCAAAGACAACACCGGTTGAGTAGCTGAGCCCGAAGCAGGAGACGCGGAACGAGCTCAGGTTGACTGATGTAGCCGCCAAGGTTGCAGTCACATTCGGCAGTGCCAGTGTTGACCCGGTGACGACCAACGTGGTCGCCGGGAACGATACCGATGGGCCGGCGATGGTGAATCCGGGTGGGCTGTAGGTGCCACCGCAACCCAGATAGGTCACTCGGACCGAAGAGAGCGAAGCCGAAAACGAGGGCGCAGTAACGCTGAACGCCGGGATCGTGATTCGCGGAATCGTCGTGGTGGTGGACGCCGTTGAAGTAGTTGAAGGCGCAGGCCCCCAAGCGGGAGGCGTGCAGGCAGTGAGCCCGAGAACCAGAACTGCTGTGGCTGCTACCCCAAATGTTACTGCAACGCGTCGCACGCTAAACCGACCGATTCCCATAATCTCCCCTAGTTCCTCTAAGCGGCCGCCTGACCGTCGAGAGCATCGCCTACATGCTCCATGAGGAACACAGACTCATAAAATACAGAAGTTCAGCGCTCTTGGGAACCCCCGCCGCAGGCGCCTTCCTTAGAGTTGAGAAAGTCCGAGTCGACGTGGGGTGATGTTGTAGCGGGCTCGCACGTCGCTGAGTTGCCAATCAGCCATTGAAAGGTGGTCGGCGAACGTAAAGTTCGAGCTGCATTTGCTTCCACGATCAAGGGCTTCACCAAGCAGTTCAACTGCGGCAGGATCGCTCAGGGTTGATTCAAGCGGCACCGGCTCATCGTGGCTGGTGAGGCGGCCTTCGTGGTACGCCATCGACAGCAGCAGCCCAGCCCAAGTTGGTTCACACCTTCCGGCGGCAAAGCTCATCGCGGCTAAGGCAATTTCATCAGCAGGCGTTGGTTCGTAGCCAGTAAGGACATGGTTCATATCGTGGGAACAGAACACGGTTCGGAGGATGTTTCGCTCGGGATCGAGTCCCGGTAGCTCGAACTCGTTTCGCGTGTGGAACTCAAGAAACTCTCGCCCGAGCGTCCCTTCGGGCAGATTCTTGAAGCTCTCGAACAACTCAAGCATCTGCTCATCGGGACTGTGGGCGTGAACCTTGCGAGCACGGAGTTGGGTCTCTTCCTGCTCCGATTGATTTCGAAAGAAGCGAAGGATGTCTAGTTAGGCACGATCGACACCCTCGTTGAGCCAAGTTCTGGCAATCTCAAGGGTGACGTCCTCGGTCTCGAACGCCACGGCGTACTCGTTGATCCGATCGATCTGCGCAGGCGAGATCGGCCGCCGGCACAACTCGAGTGCCGCAGCCATCCACAGAAATCTCCGCCGCTGTTCTGGTTCGGTGATCGCTGCGGCTGCTAGCGACGGTGAAAGCGGCTCGAGGTTGTCTATGTCTAGATCCGGTCGCTTCCACAGGTGCTCAACAAGTGCTCCGAGCAGTGCCCGCTGCTGCAGGGTCGACCCACCATCTACATCTATAGCTCCCAGGGCAGCTCTGGTGATGGGCTCAACTAAGGACCCGCTGATGATGAGTGGCATTTCTTTGTTGGGTGCTTCCTTCTCTGGTGCCGCACGAATGAATTTATTTCAGTGCCCAAATATTTTTATGGCCTGCTACCGTCCTACCAACTATCCGCTTAGAGAAGAGAGAATTAAAATGAATAGTCGAAAGATTCGTGTGGCTGCTGGTGCAGCCTTGGTGTTTGGTTTGCTGTCTTGGATACCTGCAGGAGCAGTGACCATAGGGTATCCGCCGGCAGAACCGGGTGGCCGTTGTCTGACTGGTTTCTCGGTGCCGCTTTCCGGTGCCGCCAATCAGCTCTACAAATGTGTGAATAACCAATGGGCAGTCGTGAGCACCTTGGACGGTGGCACTGGCCCCACAGGTGCGACAGGTACACCGGGCACAAACGGTACAAATGGAGTTAATGGCGCACCCGGCGCACCCGGCGCACCCGGCGCACCCGGCGCACCCGGCGAGAAAGGCGACACCGGCGACACCGGCCCAGCCGGCCCTGCACTCGCGGCTTATGGGCAGACCTTCTCGAATACGCCTGCCTCTCTTAACCCTGTTGAAGCTAATGATGTCTTCCAAGATTCCGGAGTTCTCACTCCCCCCGCAGGGACTTACGCAGTGAACTTCGCAGTGGGAATATTCACGTTCAACCCCGTACAGGCACGGTGCTTCGTAACGATCGACGGATTTGGGGCTAATAACGTGTCGGCGCCAATCGTCAGCATCGATGGAGATTTAAGTCAAGATTCGGTTACGGGCACAGGATGGCTTGACGTCGATGGCAACCAGGCCGTGACCGTGGAATGCACGAATAATCTTGATGCTGGAGAAGGTCTTGCATATGGCCAAAACCTCAACCTGATCCCCCTAGCCTCGGTCACAGTCCCCACCACCATACCCATCTGACGGGTCAGCTAACGCTTGCCGCTAGCCAGACACCAAAACTCGCCCGCTTTGTCGTGCGAGCGACCCCCTATAAAGGGTCGCTCGCATAACAGAGCGGGGTGTTTTGGGTTGGGGAATTTTGGGTTTTGCCGAAGGCTGCGTCAAGTAGGGCTGCGCCTTCGGAACCCACGTCTACGGTGCCGTCGGATGGGTCAAGTGCTGGGGAACAGGAGTGGGTTCGCCGCCTGCTGCTGGGGTTGGGACCAACAGATCCAGGCCCCACGCAGCCGCACCCCCAAGAGAACTGACGCCAGCGCTACGGCGTATTCGTTGATTCGATCGATCTGCGATGGCGAGATCGGCTCGAGGGTGCCTAGGTCAAGGTCCGGTCGCTTCCAGAGATGGTCAACTAGTGCTCCGAGCAATGCCCGCTGCTGCGGGGTTGAGCCACTATCGACGTCAATAGCTCCCAGGGCGGCTGATCCCACCCCCGGGTCTCACCCCCAATAACTCGCTTCGTCTTGCGAGGGACCCCCTATAGAGGGGGCGGTTTCTAAGGATCGTTGCAACAGTGTGGTCGACTTGTGTGATTTACAGCGACTTGGAGGTTGTGATGGGTACGGAGAACAGTGGGCGTTATCCGAGGCTGACTGCGGAGGAAAAGAAGCGGATGATCAGCCTTATTGCTGATGGGATGAGTGCGAATGATGTCGCTCAGGAGTTGGGGCGAAGCTCCACTATTGTCCGGCGGGTAGTGGTATCGGTGGGTGGTGTTGCTCGTCGGCAGTCGTGGGATCCGTCACCAGCTCGGTTGTCTGCGGGTGAACGCGAGGAGATCCGGCGTGGTCTCGATGCAGGGTCGTCGTTGCGGGCAATTGCTCGCGGGTTAGGTAGGGCACCGTCGACGGTGTCGCGAGAAGTGGCTGCTAACGGGGGCCGGCACGGTTACGCGGGGTGGCGGGCGCATCGGCGGGCGTGTGATCTGGCGCGCCGACCGAAAGTAGCGAAGTTGGCGGGGTGTGCGAGGTTGCGTGCTCAGGTCGAGGAATGGCTCGAATGCGAGCAGTGGTCACCGACACAGATTTCGGCGAGGTTGCGCATTGAGTTCCCATACGATCCGATGATGCGGGTGTCTCCGGAAACGATCTATCAGTCACTGTATGTGCAAGGCCGAGGGGCGTTGCGTAAGGAATTGGCGGCGTGTTTACGCACGGGGCGGGCAATTCGCCGGAACCGGTCTCGTCTCTCAACCCGCAGAGGTATCCCTGACAAGCTCATGATCTCTGAGCGCCCAGCAGAAGTTGAGGACCGGGCGGTGCCGGGCCATTGGGAGGGCGACTTGATCATTGGGAAACAGGGCCGCTCAGCTGTCGGGACGCTCGTGGAAAGATGGTCGCGATATGTGGTGTTGTTGCACCTCGATGGCGACCACGCGGCTGAAACAGTGCGTGACGCCATGACCGCGAAAATCAAGACTTTGCCCGAGCACTTGGTGAAGTCGATCACGTGGGACCAGGGCACCGAGATGGCCCAGCACCGGCAGTTCACAATCGATACTGGGATCCAGGTGTTCTTCTGTGATCCTCACTCGCCTTGGCAGCGGGGTTCGAACGAGAACACCAACGGACTCCTACGCCAATGGATGCCGAAAGGCACCGACCTTTCCGTGTTCACCGAAGCCGATCTCGACGCGTTCGCGTACAAGCTCAACAATCGGCCTCGACAAACCCTCGACTGGATGAAACCATCAGAGGTACTCGCCCTCGCTGTTGCGCCCACCAACTGAAACCGCCTATTGACCATGCTTGGGATCTTCGAGCCACCTTTCACAACCCTGGACTGGGGTCGCCGGCGGTCCCGTTGGGTCCGCAAGCAACGGGTGAGTTCCTTACGGAGCTCACCCTTAGCTTGGACGTAGATTGCTTGGTAAATCGACTCGTGTGACACGCACCAGCTTGGATCATTGGGACGCTCTATGCGGAGCTGCATTGAGATCTGTTGCGGTGACCACCGGTCTCGCAGCAGTTCTTGCACTCTTGCCCACAGCTCTGGACGGGCGTCGGTCCAACATGGCCGCGATCGCCTAGCGCGCTGCTCAGCACCAGTCTGGGCTCGCAACAGCCGATAAGAACCGCGACCGCCTACCGCCCGGATCTCTCGCCAGATCGTGGATCGGTGACGCCCCAACCGGGAAGCGATCACCGTGTTGGACTCCCCGCGTTCGAGGCCTAACAAGACCTTCTCCCGTTCGGACATCGACAACGAACGCTCAGGACATGACGAACGACGCAAGTTCTCCATCGAGACATCTTCATCCGCGACCCGTCGCGCCAGCGTGCGCGACGAGATCCCCGCGATCGAGGCAGCCTCAACCTGAGTAGCACCACCTGCCAGAGCGACAAACGCCGGACGTAACACCGCAAACGGCAACCTCGAACTACCAACCATCGAAACCTCCATCAAGTAGATGTCGCGACGACCATCTGAACAAGCCCCCTCCATAGGGGGTCACTCGCATAACAGAGCGTGGTTCTTAGGGGTGGTTAGCCGAAAGCCCCGTCGAGCAGGACTGCGCCTTCGGAGCCGACGTCTACGGTGCCCTCAGATGGGTCGAGCGCTGGGGGTACGGGAGTGGGCACGCCGCCTGCTGTTGGCGTTGGGACTAAGAGATTGGTGCCCCACGCAGCAGCGCCCCCGATAGAACCAATGCCAGCGGTGATCAACACGTTGGTCACTGTGAAGAGTTCGGCGAATCCCACTGCTGGCAATGCTGGTGCTGCTGGCGCGGCGACCAAGATGTCCGGTGCAAGCATCCGATCAGCCCTAATCTGGCGAAGGCTGCCTGCTTCTGCGACCCTGGAACCGCCCCCCT
>ERZ888423.3401-NODE-3401-length-10515-cov-6.735373_pt1 | contig 10515 bp, 8 predicted proteins | sample MGYA00520523_ERZ888423 | MGnify/ENA primary metagenome ERZ888423 (study PRJEB32303, sample SAMEA104408611) | aquatic metagenome | biome: Brackish water; feature: Pelagic; material: water | place: Baltic Sea | collected 2014-06-08T10:24:00 | depth 30,27 m ...
GGTGTTGCGGCAAATAAGCGATAATAGCATCCTTTGGAGCGGAAATTCCTCCACGGGTTGGCTTGTTTGCACCTGCAAGTATTTTCAACATCGTCGATTTTCCAGCACCATTTTTACCCATTAGGGCAATTTTGTCATTTTCGTTAATCACAAAAGACACATCACTGAACAATGTTGTTCCACTAAATTCAACTGCTAAACCATCAACCGTAATCATTTTCACCAATTTTAAGGCTGCAAAGATACGATGTATTTAGAATTTTAAGATTAGATAGTTGAATGAATAAAAAAATCCTCTCATTTGTAATGAGAGGATTTCCGCGAAAGTGAAAACTAGAATTAGGAAATATGATTTTCGATTTTCAATTACTATGCCATTAAATTCGATCGAAATATCAATTCTAGATATTTTAACTAGTTTATGCTTAAGTTTATACCTTAAATAAAATCTATATGAAGCAATTATTATTTGTAGTAACACTGTTTAGTTTATGTTCAATTAGCTATTCTCAATCGTTTAGTGGACCAGAAAGTGTTGAGTTTGATGCATTGAATAACCGGTATTTGGTATCTAACAAGGGTGCAGTTAAAAGTATTCAGTCTGTTGTACCTGGACAAGCTCCAGTTTTATTTACCTCCAATGTTACGAGTCCTGCTGGATTAGAAATTTTAGGCAATAAATTATGGGTTTGCGATGCAACTCGTATCAAGAGCTTTGATTTAACAACAGGATTAATGGTCAATAACATTAATGTGGGAGGCACTTTTTTGAATGGTATAACAAGTGATGGTGTTCAATTTTTGTTTGTGAGCGATTTTTCTGCGAAGAAAATTTATCGCATAAATACGTTGACAGAAGGATTTAATGTGATGGTTGCAAATACGGTTTCAACTCCCAATGGTATGTGGTACGATGGTGCCAACAATCGCTTGGTTTTTGTAAACTGGGGAGGTTCAGCGGCGATAAAAGCAGTTAGCTTGGCTGATTCAACTTTGTCAACTATTACTTCAACAGCGATTGGAAACTGTGATGGAATTGGTAGTGACGCAGCTGGAAACTATTTTGTTTCTGCATGGAGTCAGCAAGCTATCTATAAATTTGATAATGCTTTTGCCAATCCCGTTTCGGTTGTAACGGGTTTATCAAACCCGGCAGATATTTATTACAACACGTCAAATGACACTCTTGCGGTCCCAAATACACAAAACAATACGGTAACATTTCATTTTATGGGTTCTAGCGTAGGAATTTCGACAACTATGCTTGAATCGCCTCTTCACATATTCCCAAATCCAATTCAGTCAGATCAGGTTTTGACCATTGAATTGACGAATTCCAGCCATGTTTCAATGAAAATATATAGTCTTGAAGGAAGATTATTGGCTCATCCGATTAACGAATTCAAGGAAAAAGGGAATGTTTTAATTGATATAATGAAATTAAATCTACCGAGTGCTCAATATATTTATGTCCTTGAAAAAGAGGATGGGTTTATTGAAGGAAAGCTAGTGGTGTATTGATTATCGGTTCGATTTGTGAAGGTTATAATTATAGGTATTTCGCCCAAGGGTTAAGGTAAATCGGGAGATTGGGAAAATAAAAAACTTTAATAAATGTATTTCGCTTAATTATTATCGTACCTTCGGCCTTTAATATTTTATATTTTTATAATGAGTAAAGGCACAGTAAAATTTTTCAATGAATCAAAAGGTTTTGGATTTATTGTAGAAGAAGGAACAAACAAAGAGTACTTTGTACACGTTTCAGGTTTAGTTGATGAAATCCGTGATGGTGATTCAGTTGAATTCGAACTTCAAGAAGGTAAAAAAGGATTGAACGCAGTAAATGTTAAGGTTAATTAATATATACTATTGAACTTTTTTAAAAAGCCTGTCAGCAATGATGGGCTTTTTTCTGCGCTAAACTTTTCTGCAAAAAAAAAGTCGAACATAGTTGCTCGACTTTTTTGTGAAATTTAAAATTCCTTAAAATGGTAAGTCATCATCAGCGCTCTCAACATTGACAGCAGCCGATGGTGTAGCAGAAATTGGATCTAAATTCATAGCAGAAGGCCCACCTTGAGGCATTCCTTGCGGAACTCCAGCACCTACTTTTTCAATTCTCCAAGCTTCCAATGAATTGAAATACTTCACTTCGCCTTGAGGACTTGTCCATTCACGTCCACGAATGTTAAAAGATACTTCAACTTGATCATTAGGTTGAATTCCATCTAACATTGCACATTTATCTTGTGTTGCTTGGAAAGAGATATCTTGTGGATACATACTTGACGTATCTGTAACTACGAATTCTCTTTTTGAAAATTTCTCCGACACTTGAACAGTACTGTTCAACACCTTCACGGTTCCTGTTAATTTAAACATAATGGTTATTTATTAGTTTGTTGTTGTTTTTTATCCGTTGTTAAAAGAAAGAAGCGTCATCCAGGCTTCCTCTAGTTTGTTATCTGCCAATAATTCATGTGCTTTTTTATGTAAAGCAAGTTCTAAATCAGCTGGTTTGTCTTCTAAAGATACAAATAATTCACTTAATTCCAAAAGTTTGAATTCATTCACATCTGTTTCATTTGGGAGTTCTTCAACCCCTCCTAATTGACCTAAATCATTACCCGTCAAAACCTTACTTGAGATAATGTCTTGAGGTATTTTGTCATATCCAATTCCACAAGAGGTGATAGGCTTGGCAATTTCAAACATGGAATTTTTATCAGCTCTACAGTACCAATTACCGCCCATTCGAGCAACCAAATCAATTTTGTGCTGATCAATCATCCCGTTGTCATCAAGAATTGCTTCATTGATGTGTATTTTAACTACTTCGCATATAATCAAATTTCCAGCGCCGCCTTCACTGCCTAATTCAATCACTTCATTTACTTTGCATTCAAACTGAACCGGTGATTCTGCAACGCGCATTGGTTTTATATTCTCAGAAGCAAGAGGTGTAAATCCAGCCTTTTCAAATTCATTGACATCAGCGGGGTAGGGCGAACTCGCTAAACTCATTTGGTGCACAATATCGAAGTTGACAATGTTAATTACCACTTCAGGCACCAATTTTACATTGTTATAAGTGTCCTTTGTTGTATTATTTCTTCCAGATCGTGCTGGTGAAAAAATTAGAATGGGTGGATTGGCACTAAAAACATTGAAAAAACTAAATGGTGCTAAGTTGTGATTCCCCTGTAAATCAATCGTCGATGCAAAAGCAATTGGACGCGGACCGATGGCACCTAATAAATATTGATGCAATTTCGGAATAGGAAGAGATTTAGGATCGAGACTTAACATTTTACGCCGGTTTTAGGCTACAAATTTAGTTGCTTTTTATTCCGCTTTCTGCATGTTTTCGAAAGACTTTTCCACATTTTATGAAGACAAGCTATTTTTTTTAGTAGGTTATTTCCATTTTTAAAATAATAGATTATCTTTGCACTCCCAAACACGGGATTGAAACAGGCGGTTTCAATAGATTGAAATATAATTGCGGATGTGGTGAAATTGGTAGACACGCCAGACTTAGGATCTGGTGCCGAGAGGTGTGCGGGTTCGAGTCCCTCCATCCGCACTTCAAATGGTCTTGTTGTTACGAGGCCATTTTTTGTTTAATACAATTTAAAAATTGATTGAAGATGAATGTAGTTCGTCAAGACGTTGATGCGTTAAACGCAGTGCTTAAAGTACAAATTTCTCCAGCTGATTATCAAAATAAAGTAAAGGCGACTTTAGAGAAGTACCGTAAAACAGCTAAAACTCCTGGATTTAGACCTGGACATGTTCCAATGGGGCTTGTTCAAAAGCAATACGGCAAATCAGTCCTTGCTGAAGAATTGAACAAACTTGTAAACGATGCTTTGTATCAATACATTTCGGAAAATAAATTAGATATCCTTGGTAATCCAATTCCAAAGTTAGATGCTGAAGTAAAGGGAGATTTTGAAAAACCAGCAGATTTCGTTTTTGAATACGAAATTGGTTTTAGTCCAGTTTTCACTTTACCATTATCCGATAAAAGTAAATACGATTATGTAAAGGTAAGAGTAGATGCTAAGTTATTGGATAAGCAAGTTGATGATTTGCGTCGTCGTTATGGAAAGTTAATTTCTACAGATGCAATTGGTTCAACTGATTTGGTTTTGGCTCAATTTGTAGAATTAAATGATGACGATACAATTAAGGCCGGTGGAATAATGCATTCTTCTACTATCTCAATGGAATTCATTGAAGATAAAAAAGTTAAGAAAGAACTTGAAGGAAAAGTGAAAGGTGATAAAGTCATCGTTAACCCGCACAAAGTTTCTCGTGGTGAAAGTGACACGGCAGCGATGTTGGGTATCAAAGAAGAAGAGTTAGCTGCTATTTCGGATAAATTCCAAATGACGATTAATGAGATTAAGCACATGGAAATGGCTGAATTAAATCAAGAGTTATTTGATCGTTTGTTTGGTGAAGGAGCAGTTACTTCTGAAGCAGATTTGCGCAAGCGAGTTTCTGCCGACCTTGAAGGAATGTTCTCAAATGATTCGGATCGTTTATTAACGAAGTCGATATATGAGGATTTACTTGAAAATACAAAAATTGAACTTCCAACAACTTTCTTGAAGAGATGGATTAAAGCCTCTAATCAAAAGGAAATTACGGAAGAACAAATAGAAAAAGAATTCGATGGTTACGCGAAAGGCTTGAAATGGCAATTGATCCAAGGAAACATTTTCAAAACGAATGAAATTAAATTGGATAACAACGAGGTGATTGAATTTACGAAAGGACTTTTGGTAAATAATTATGCTCAATATGGTATTCCAGCTCCAGACGATAAAGAATTAACTGCTTCTGCTCTTCAAGTGTTGCAAAATAAAGAAGAAGCAACGCGCGTTTATGATATGTTGGCTGAGCAAAAATTAACACAGTACTTTAAAAGCACGGTTAAATTAAAAGATAAAGAAGTTTCTTACGATGAATTCGTGGAGATTGCCTCTAAATAATTTTTCTTTTTTGAATTTAAAACCTCGATTTTGTCGAGGTTTTTTTGTTTTTGTAGGTTTCGTATTTTTGTTTCTGTTTTTTGAAACTTATTTTAATGTTTTCGTTTGATAAAGGATAATAGTATTTTTGAGCATGAAGCAATTGTGTGTAGCCTTATTTAGTTTGTTGATTGTGTCCTACACATTTGCACAACCTGCATCTATCCAGCGCAAAAAGAATCCCTATAAATGGATGATTGGTCTGAGCTGGAATATCGTTGACGATGATGGAAATGCTTATTCGAATCTTTTTGACATACCTGGTTCTTGGAATTATGAATATTTTCCGAGTAGATTATCGGTTGACCGCTATTTGCGCAGAGGTTGGTCGCTCGAAGGTTCCGCAGCATTTAATCGCTACACCAGTTCTAAATTAATTAATGATACTACTGGAAGATCTGGAACATTTTTTTGTGCAGATTTTCAAGTGAAATATAGTTTCAGTCGTTTTTTGAGAAGAGTTAAGTGGCTAGATCCATATATAGCTATGGGCTTGGGTGGAACTTATCGTACAACTCAGGATCCTAATTTCACACCTCTTGTAACAACAACTTTTGGAGCAAATTTTTGGTTTGCCAGAAGATGGGGAATTCAAGTTCAAACAGCAGGTAAGCTAGCTCTTTCACTTGACTTTTTTAAAACTGATGCCGATTACTTGCAGCACTCAATTGGTGTTGTCTATCGTTTCGATCCCAAGAAAAAATCTTCGAATCGATTCTCAAAAAGTCAACACAAATGGCTTAATGAAAAACAACGATATAATCGAAGAAATACATAAAAAAAGGCGGAAGTAAATCTTCCACCTTTTCAATACTTTTCTGTTCTATTATCGGATGTCTAATTCAAATGGTAATCTCATTTGCATCCCACTATATGATTCGATCTTTTTTAATTTTTTATACTGTTCAACCAATTCCTTAGGCAGTTCTGCCGATTCAATTTTGATTGAAGCATTCTCTTCCTCTTCTTCAATTTGTTCCAAAATTTCCATCCATTTTTGGTCTTTGCGAATAGGATAATAAAGTACTTTTTGATCCTTTATTCCATATTCCTTTGCGGCATAATTAATAGCATCTTTAATGCCTCCAAGTTTATCTACCAACCCTATTTTCAATGCATCACGACCTGTCCAAACGCGCCCTCTCGCGATAACATTGACTTGTTCCTTCGTCATTTTCCTTCCTTCAGCAACTCTGCCTAAAAATTCATCATAAATATTGTCAACTTCCTCTTGGATAATTGCTAGTTCAGCTGGAGTTAATTTGCGATTTGTGCTAAGTACCGAATGTTGATTTGTAGTTGCTCGGTCGAACGTCATTCCCAATTTGTTCTCGAACATTTTTCCAGTGTAAGGTATCATTCCGAAAACACCAATAGAACCTGTAATTGTTGTTGGTTCAGCGAAAATGTAGGTCGCTGGAGCAGCAATGTAGTATCCGCCAGAAGCAGCTACGTCTCCCATTGAAACAATTACCTTCTTTACCTTATTCGTCAATTTAACTTCTCTCCAGATTTCATCACTTGCTAAAGCACTTCCTCCCGGACTATTAATTCTAAAAACAACAGTTTTAATTGACGTGTTTTTGCGCACATCTTGGAATAACTTGCAAATCTCTTTTGAAGTTAATCCATCACCATCCACAGCTACGCCGCCTTCAGCAAGAATCACAGCTATATTTGGCTTGTTATTTTTTGCTTTTGCTTGATCTTGATTGAATTTCTTAGTTGCGTATTTTTCAAATGCTTGCAGTTCTATTCCATCAGCGTTGTCAGTCCCCGCTTTTTTAGAAACAAGTTCCATTACTTCGTCACGGTACATTACACCATCTAATAATTTGTAATCAACAGCATCTTGAGCGCGATGGATTTTAGCGTCTTCAGCAATTTCATTTAACGTTGTTGCTGATACATTTCTATCTTTTGCAATTTCTTCTCGGATATCTAGCCACATTGAATTAAGGTAACGTTCAATCTGAACGCGACTTGAATCACTCATGTTGTCTCTAAAGAAAGGTTCAACCGCACTCTTAAAGTCATTATTCGATCCACGAATGATTTCTACTTCAACATCCAATTTTGCTAAAGTTCCTTTAAAGAAAGAGAGTTCAGCACCCAAGCCAACAAATTCCATATTGGAAGATGGAAAACCATAATTCTCATCTGCTGCTGAAGCAACATAATATTCCTTCTGGCTGATCATTTCACCTCGATTGTAAGCAACGGCAAATTTTCCACTTTTCTCAAAATCGTTGATGGCATTTCGTATTTCGCGGGCGGTTGCAAAACCACAATTTAGGTCGCCAATTTCAATAAAAATCCCTTTGATTTTAGTATCTGTTTTTGCTTTCTCAATACCGTATAAAATATCACTTAAACCAATCGTTTTATTCAAAGAGAAAGAAGATGCATCAAAACTGTTTTCACCTTTTTCACCAATTTGACCATCAAGCGTCATATGTAGAACAGTTTTGTCTTTAACCGCAAGTGGTTTTGGGCCAAATTCACCGAAACTTCCAATTATACCTCCGAGTATTAAAAAGAAAATAAGGAGACCAATAATTGACATAATCAATACTGCTAAAAAGCTTGGCCAAAAAACTTTTCCGAATGTAATTTTGTTATCAGACATAATATAGATTTTTATTCATTCAAATGTACAAAAGCTATTCCTGCTAACTAAAAGGATTATACAAAAGGAGTTGATTGAGGTATGAATGAGCATTTTTGCGTTTAAATGAATTTGACGTTTGTTCGATTTCATTCGTTGTATTGTATTATTCATCTTCGGAATTACCTAAATAAGCGAAAGTTAATCATTAGAATAGAATTTAATCGTAAATTGGAACGCTCAAACTAGAACTTTAAAAATGAAAAAATTACTCACATCTCTTGTCCTTTTTCTTGGACTTACACTTAACGCACAAAATTACTCTCGTGTAAAAATATACACTGATAATGATGGATTGCGTCAATTAGCGGCATTAGGATTAGCCGTTGACCACGGTACTCACAAACAAAATACTTTTTTTATCTCTGATTTTTCATCGTATGAGATTGGTCTTATGGAAGCAAATGGCTTTCAGTATGAGATACTTATTAAAGATGTTCAGAAATTTTATGTGGAACAAAACTTAAATCCATCAACGGGTGACGAGAAAAATGTGAATTGTTCTGGTGTAAGTGGAGGAGCAGCGCTTCCTGCGGTGCCAACAAATTTTAATTTGGGAACAATGGGTGGGTATTTAAAATACCAAGAAATGTTGGATGAGTTGGATGCTATGGCGGCTCAATATCCGAATTTGATTAGTGTAAAAGCACCTATTTCAACTTTCCTTACGCATGAAAATCGTCCAATTTATCACGTGAAAATTTCGGATAATGTTGGGACAAATGAAAATGAACCTAAGGTGTTATATACTGCAATTCATCATGCGCGTGAACCATTAAGTATGTCTCAAACAATTTTTTACATGTGGTATTTGTTAGAGAATTATGCAACAAATGATGAGGTAAAGTATATTGTTGACAACACTCAAATGTTTTTTGTGCCATGTATTAATCCCGATGGATATATCTACAATCAAACTACGAATCCCAATGGTGGAGGAATGCACCGTAAGAACCGTAGAAATGTTGGAACAACAAATAAAGGGGTTGATTTAAATAGAAATTATTCATACGGTTGGGGAACAACTGGAACCTCTACGAATGTAAATGACGATACTTATTGCGGAACTGGAGCCTTTTCAGAGCCTGAAACGCAAGCAATGCGATGGTTGGTTCAAAATCACAACTTTTTGTCTGCTTATAATGCACATACTTATGGGAATACATTGTTATTTCCAGTTGGAACGACAAATGCAGAATTTGCTGATCACCATGATTATTTCGTCGACTTAGCAGATCACATGGTGGAAGTAAATGGATATTTCCCGCAAAAAAGTTCTGGATTGTATCCAGCCTCTGGTGATTCAGATGATTATATGTACAAAGAACAAATTGGTGTAGGACAAAAGGACACAATTTTCGCCATGACTCCAGAGATTGGAACTTCATTTTGGCCAGCACAATCGGAAATTATTCCTACTTGCCAATTAATGGTATTCTCGAATCTTGTTTTGGCTCACATGACCTTGAAGTATTTATTAGTAGATGATGCAGATCCTTCAACAATTTCTTCTATGACAGGAAACTTTAATCATTCAGCACTGCGTTTAGGTTTAGAGAATGGACCTGTAACTGTTTCTATTCAGCCTTTGTTGAATATTCAATCTGTTGGAACGCCAATAGTGCATAATTTGAATATTCGTGAAACAGCAAATGGGGCTATTTCTTATGTGCTCGATCCAGCCATTCAATTTGGTGATCAGGTGAAGTATATTTTGAAGACGGACAATGGTCTTTGGGTAAGAAAAGATACAATTACGAAGACTTATGGAACATTAAATGTTCAATTTGTAGATGATGCAACTGCAGCAACTAACTGGACAGGTATATGGGCAACAACAGGAACTACTTTTGTTTCTCCTTCTAAATCATTTACTGAAAGTAATACTGGAAACTATCAAAATGGAGCGAACAAAACATATATGTTAACGAATTCAATTGATTTGACAAATGTTTTGGCAGCTCAAGTATCATTTTATGCTAAGTGGGAAATAGAAGCTGATTACGATTACACACAGTTTCAAGTTTCAACTGATAATGGTGCAACTTGGATTGGTCAATGTGGATTATACACAACTCAAGGCGTAACAGGCGGAGTTCAACCAGATGGTGAGCCAGTTTATGAAGGATTCCAAACGTCATGGGTATTGGAAGAAATTAGTTTAAGCGATTATATTGGACAGGTGATTAAAGTTCGTTTTCAGTTTGAAGCTGATGGTGGGGTGCGCGAAGACGGTTTCTACTTTGACGACTTCAAAGTTTCATACAACATTGATGATGCAGGAATAAATGAATTGACAATGACGTCAATCGTAAGTCCAAATCCAGCGAACACTTATGCTACGGTTAGTTTTTCAAATGTCGTTGCTAAAGGATCTGTTAAAGTTTATGATCAAGTTGGTAAACTAGTGCAAATTGTTGCGATCAGCGAACAAACCAATACACTTGAATTGAATACAACGAATTTACCGCAAGGAATTTATTCAGTTGTTGTATTTAATGGTAATGACGTAGCAAGTAAGCCAGTGAAATTGGCTATCGTACATTAAGAATTTTACACATTTAACATAAGCGGATTCGATTGAGTCCGCTTTTTTTGTGATCAATTGTTCTTAGGAGATGTTCCTATTTCTATGAAAGAGAGTTTTGATTATGTTTTATATATTCTTTTTCGCTTACTTCTGCGACTATATAGGGCTGTCTGCGTGCTCTGCGGGAGTCGAATGGATTTGACGATTTGAATTGTTGGAAAACAAAATTTAGCTATTCAAATTATCTTTATTTTCCTCGAAAAAAATACGTT
>ERZ888423.3404-NODE-3404-length-10506-cov-15.466271_pt1 | contig 10506 bp, 8 predicted proteins | sample MGYA00520523_ERZ888423 | MGnify/ENA primary metagenome ERZ888423 (study PRJEB32303, sample SAMEA104408611) | aquatic metagenome | biome: Brackish water; feature: Pelagic; material: water | place: Baltic Sea | collected 2014-06-08T10:24:00 | depth 30,27 m ...
TAAAAAAATATAAAATATTTTTTTCATCTTTTTGTTTATTTTATAAAAATATAATAAATGAAGCAACTATTAATAAAAACTTAATAGTTTTCTTACTTTTGATGTTCAATATTATTTTTATGAACGAACAACAAAAGATTGCTGTTTTTGGAGGTGGAAGTTGGGCAACAGCTATTGTAAAAATGTTGTCAGAAAATTTGGAAACAGTTGGTTGGTACATGCGAGATGTGCAAACCATTGAGCATATTAAAGAAAATGATCACAATCCAAAGTATTTAAGTTCAGCAGAATTAGATGCAACTCGCTTGGATTTATCCTCTGACATCAATTATATGGTCGCAAAATATGGCGTGCTTATTTTTGCTATTCCTTCTGCTTTTTTGATGAGTGAATTGAGTAAACTGTCTATTTCACTTGAAGATAAAATTATATTTTCTGCCATCAAAGGGATTGTTCCGGAAACAGGTTTGATTGTTGGCGAACATTTCAACAAAGAACACAATATTCCACTTGAAAATATTGGAGTAATTACAGGTCCTTGTCATGCTGAAGAAGTTGCAATGGAACGTTTGTCTTATTTAACGATTGCTTGTCAAGATGAAGATAAAGCCAAAAAAATGGCAAAATCTTTGGAAAGTTGGTATATCAATGCAAAAACCTCTGATGATATTATTGGTACTGAATACGCAGCAGTTTTAAAAAATATTTATGCAGTTGCTGTGGGAATTGCGCATGGTTTGGGTTATGGAGATAATTTTCAATCTGTTTTAATGAGCAATGCTATTCGCGAAATGAAACGTTTTATAAGAAAAGTGCATAAAATGAAACGAAATATTAATAATTCAGCTTATTTGGGCGATTTGTTGGTAACAGGATATTCTATGTTTAGTAGAAATCGTCAATTTGGGAACATGATTGGAAAAGGATACACTGTAAAATCTGCTCAAATGGAAATGAGTATGATTGCTGAGGGTTTTTATGCTGCAAAAAGTGCGTATAAAATCAAACAGGAAAATAGAACAAAAACACCAATAATTGATGCTGTTTATTCGATTTTGTATGAAAATAAAAGCCCTAAAAAAGAATTTAAAAAGCTGGCAGATAAGTTGGATTAATTGTTTAATTTTGAACATTTAAATTTAAATTTAAACTTTTGGAATGAAAACAATACAAGAAGTAGTTGAGGGTACTATCAGAAAAACACCTTTTATAGAAGAAGCTTTGAATGAGAAACTGATCAACGTTTCTTCATTAGCAAGAATTATTTTACCAGAAGTTTCTGCAGCGCTCAAAAAAGATGTAAAAGTTGGGGCAGTAATGATGGCAATCAACAGACTTTCTCCTGCAAGTGAACTGCGTATCAGAAAAAATATCAAAAAATTGGCGTTGGATTTAGGCGATGTGATTGTTCGTTCAGATTTATGCGATTTTACATTCAAAAACACTTCTTCATTATTGAAAGAAATTTCAAGAATTTTAAATAAATCTTCAGAAAGTGCTGATTATTTTCTAACTGTTTCTCAAGGAATTTTTGAAACAAATATTGTAACAAGTAAAAACTTAAGATTTTTTGTAGAAGAAATTTTTGAGAAGGAAACGTTGTTGAAAAGCATGCTAGAATTGGCATCAATTACCATCAAATTACCCAAAGACAATCAAGAACAATCTGGCATTTATTACTTTATTTTGAAACAATTGGCTTGGGCAGATATTCCATTGCAAGAAATTATTTCTACGACCAATGAAATGACGATTGTGGTCAAAGAAAAAGACATCAACCAAACTTTTGCGATTTTAATGGATATGAAATTGAGCTAATTTATGGCAAAAACAAAACCCTATGCAGCATTGAAAATAAAAGAATTCAACATTTTTTTACTGATGCGTTTTTTACTTGTTTTTGGTTGGTCAATGCAGTTTATCGTGATTGAATGGCAAGTATATAGCATTACAAAAGATCCGCTATCACTTGGAATTATTGGTTTGATGGAAATAATTCCAGCTTTTTCAATAGCGCTTTTTGCAGGACATATTGTCGATCAAAAAGAAAAACGAAATTTATTAGCGCTCTGCATTGCCACTTTTTCACTCATCAGTTTAGGCTTGTGTTTTTTAACAACTGACAGCATTTTAGAAAGTTGGTCAACAAATAAAATATTATATGGCATTTACGGATTGGTTTTTTTTGGTGGATTTTTACGTTCTTTTTTTGGCCCTACAATTTTCTCTCTGGTAGCATTGATTGTTCCCAAAAAAATCTATCATAATGCTGCAACTTGGAGTACAAGCACATGGAAAACAGCATCAGTATCAGGAGCATTATTTGGAGGATTTTCAATAAGTTTGATGGGAGTTGCAAACACATTATTGTTGGTTTTTGTACTAGTTATTTTATCCTTCATTGTTGTTTTTTTCATAAAAAAGAAACCTATTTTAAATACCAAAATTGGAGAACCAATCAGAGAAAGTTTGAAAGCTGGAGTCACTTTTGTATTTCAAAACAAACCAATTTTAGGGGCTTTAACGTTAGATATGATTTCTGTTTTATTTGGAGGAACTGTGGCGATTTTATCCGTTTTTGCACAAGATATTTTGAAAGTTGGGAGCGAAGGTTTTGGAATTCTAAATGCTTCAATTTCATTGGGAAGCATTGTAACAATGTTTATCACAACCTATATTCCTATCAATAAAAACACAGGGAAAAAATTGTTAGTTGCTGTTTTTATTTTTGGATTGAGTATCATTGCTTTTGGATTGTCTTCCATTTTTTGGGTGAGTATTTTAGCCTTATTCATAAGTGGAGCTGCAGATGGAATTTCGATGATCATTCGTCAAACAATTTTACAAATCAAAACTCCTGATGAAATGCGAGGACGAGTTTCATCCGTAAACTCAATGTTTGTTGGTTCTTCTAACGAATTGGGTGCTTTTGAAAGTGGTTTGGCTGCAAAAATTATTGGTCCTATTGCTGCTGTTGTTTTTGGTGGAACCATGACTTTATTGACAGTAGGCGCAACTGCCATTGTAAATCCAACTTTGCGCGATTTAGATTTAACTAAAGATATTGAAGAACACGAAAATGCAGAATAAATTAGTTCGGAATTGTTCTATAATTACCTAAAAAAAGCGCCCAATCATATTTTTTATAGTCCAAACGGTTGGGTTTTTCAGGTGTAATTTTATACGTAAAAAGAATTTTTTTAGCACCATTTTTTCCTCCGAAATCACCTCTAAACCAAGACATTAAAACCGATGTTGAAACTGTTTTTGAAACGGAATCATACGAAGTTTGCTCTTCTAAATATGCTTTAGTCATAAAATCTAGTTGATTGTCTAAATTTTCAACATCATAAATGGCAACAGGAGGACAACTTTTTGCGCCACAATTCAAAGCAAAATGGATGCGCCAATCTACATTTTCAACACGCAATTTGCGTTCCCATTTTGGACAAAACCATTTTCTCAAATACCCCCAACTAATTTTTATTTTTGATTTTCTGAGAATTCCATGCTCAATATCATCAAAAGAGAGAGTTTCTCCTCCAATTTTGATGCGCTTTTCACTAAAAAAAACGGCTTTATTTTTATACAATTTTGGATTTTCATACAGTGAAATTTGAATAAAAGCATTGTAAATATTCACCCAAAAAGCAATTTTTTCACGATCTGTTTTTAGTTGATTTGTCAATTCATCTAAAGTGCTTTTTGATAAAATTTTAACCTCATTTTCATAGAAGCTTCCATCTATAATTTGTTGCAATAATTGTTGAGATACTAGTTGATAGTTTATTTTTTCCTGTGAAAAAAAAAATTCTGAGAATAAAAAAAATGTAAAAATTAAAAGCTGTTTCATATATAATTTTGTAAGTTTAAGCATGAAAATCTCAGTAATTATTCCTGTTTATAATGAGCAAGAAACCCTTGCAAAAAGATTGTCATTTTTATGCAAGCAAGCTAACAAAATTCCTTTAGAAATTATTGTCTCCAATTCGCCAGAAACTTTTGACGAAACTCCAAAAGTTTGCGAAATTTTTTCAAATATACGTTTTATAAGCAGTCCCAAAAAAGGAAGAGCTACACAAATGAATTTTGGTGCAAAACACGCAACAGGTGAAATTTTTCTCTTTTTACATGCAGATGTTTCTTTGCCAAACGATTTTTATAGTCAAATCGTGAATGTGGTTAAAGCAGGATTTAAAGTCGGGTTTTTTGCCTATAAGTTTGATAAAGAAACTCGATTATTAAACCTGAATAGTTCATTCACTAAAAACGATGGAATTTTTGCTGGTGGTGGAGATCAATGTCAATTTTTTACCAAAGAAATTTTCGGAAAGCTCAATGGATATAATGAAGAATATTGTATTATGGAAGATTTTGAAATGATTGACAACGTGCGTACAATGAAAATTCCCTACACAATTATCCAATCAAAAGCCACAGTTAGTGCCCGAAAATACGATCAAAATTCTTGGCTAAAAGTGAATTTAATTAATGGCTATGTTTTCTTAAAATACAAATTTGGAGTGCATCCAACAAAACTCAGAAAAACCTATAAAAGTCTATTGAGAGAAAAGGTTTAAAAAAAATTTGTTGCCAATTTTATTTGATTTTCCAATTCAGATTCATGCATTTCAGTGGTTTTTTCATCCCAAAGAAACTGTTCTTTAAAAAGTTGGACAACAAGATTTTTATACAAAATTACACTAGGCATATCAAAAAATAATCTTCCTGTTCTTCTCATAAAAAAATCTGTTGGATTGCAATCCATTTCATAATTGATGGCAAACCAAACTTCTGCTTTTATCAATTTTTCTTCCTGATTTTCATCCATGAATTCATCGAATTTTTTCAAAATAACGTCCGTTTGTTTTCCATAATTGTGCACTAAATATTCAGCATCTTTTTGAGAAAAATCAACTTCATTGATTCGATTGTAAATGGCATCTGTATAGCTTTTTACTTCCTCTATATTTTTGAAAGTTTCTCCACAAAGTGTGATTTTTTCTGTTTTTATAGCATCGAATTTTTTATCAAAACGCTTTTCATATTTTTTGGCAACCAAATCAACAACTCGTTCCGCCATTTTTCTATAGCCAGTTAATTTTCCGCCTGCAATTGAAATAAGCTCAGTTTCAGACACAAAAATTTCATCTTTTCTTGACAATTCTGAGGTAGATTTTCCTTCTTCATGAATCAAAGGTCGCAAACCTGCCCAAGAAGATTGAATATCATCTAAAGTAATATGTATCTTAGGAAACATGTTGTTAACAGCTGATATTAAATAAGTTGCGTCAACAATATTTGTATTTACAGCGTCTTTATTTTCTTGATAATTGGTATCTGTAGTCCCAAAATAGGTTACTTTTCCTCTTGGAATGGCGAACATCATTCTTCCATCAGGAATGTCAAAATAAACAGCTTGTTTTACCGGTAATTTTTCGAAAGGAACCACCAAATGAACACCTTTTGTAAGGTGTAAACGTTTGCCAATTTTCGAATGATTTATCTGACGCAATTCATCCACCCAAGATCCTGCAGCATTGACAACATATTTAGATTTTATCTGAAAATTTTCTCCTGAAATAACATCCAAAACTTTTGAGCCCACAACCCTATTTTCTTCATAAATAAAATCGTTTGCTGCTATATAATTTAGCATTTTTGCTTTATAATTGAAAGCCGTTTTTATAATTTCAATCGTTAAACGCGCATCATCAGTTCTATATTCTGCATAAAAACCCGCACCATTTAAAATACTTTCTGGCAACAATGGTTCTTTTTCTAAAGCTTCTTTTTTAGATAGCATTTTGCGTTTGTCTTCACCTTCTACGGATGCCAAAATATCATACACTTTTAGACCAACAGAAGTCAACCAAGAACCATAAGTGCCCCCTTCAATTAAAGGCAAAATCATCTTTTCAGGAACCACCAAATGCGGCGCTAATTTGTGCACAATAGCGCGTTCTGTGCCTACTTCTTTCACCAACCAAAAATCGAATTGTCTCAAATAGCGCAAACCACCATGAATTAGTTTGGTTGATTTACTTGATGTTCCGGAAGCAAAATCGTTTTTTTCTATCAAAGCAACTTTCATTCCGCGCGAAGCTGCATCTAACGCAATTCCAGCTCCAGTAATGCCTCCACCAATGATCAAGACATCAAATTCCGTGTTTTTGAAATCAGAAATGAGTTGATTTCTCTCGAAAAATGAGAAGTTTTTCATAGCTTTTTTAGATTTTTCGGTCAATTAATCAATCCAATTTTTAGTTCTTTCAATCGCTTTTAACCAATTTTTATACAAATGTTCTCTTTTTTCTGAAGTGAATTTTGGGATGAATTCAACATCAATTTCACGATGAATTGTCAACTCATTTTGTTGCCACAAACCCACACAAATTCCCGCTAAATAGGCAGCTCCCATAATAGTTGTCTCCGTAATTTTTGGACGCTCAACAACCGTATTTAAAATATCGGCTTGAAACTGCATCAGCAAATTATTGGCACTTGCTCCACCATCAACTTTCAATGATTTTAGTGAGATTCCCCCATCTTCTTGCATGGCAATCAATACATCTTTTGTTTGATACGCCAAAGATTGCAAAGTGGCTTTGATCAAATGATTTTTTCCTGTATCTCTTGTCAAACCAAAAATAGCACCTCTTGCATACATGTCCCAATAAGGTGCGCCTAAACCTGCAAATGCAGGCACTACAATCACAGGATTTTCATCACCTACATTTTGTGCGAAAAACTCACTTTCTTCAGCAGATTTTATGATTTCTAAGCCATCTCTCAACCATTGAATGGCTGCTCCAGCAACAAAAACGCTACCTTCTAAAGCATAATATACTTTATTATTGATTCCCCAAGCAATCGTTGTCAACAAGCCATTTTTTGAAAACTGTGGTTTTTTTCCAGTATTCATCAATAAAAAACAGCCAGTTCCATACGTATTTTTGGCATTCCCTTTTTTGAAACACGCTTGTCCAAACAAGGCGGCTTGTTGATCTCCGGCAATTCCTGCAATTGGAATTTTTGTTCCATTAAGTATGAAATCCCCAAAATGAAAAGAAGAAGGCTTTACTTCTGGAAGTATTTTTTGATCAATATTCAATGCTTTTAAAAGCGTATCGTCCCAACACAATTTTTTGATATCAAACAACATTGTTCTTGAAGCATTGCTATAATCGGTTGCATGCACTTTTTTATCGGTCAAATTCCATAAAATCCACGAATCAATAGTTCCAAAAAGTAAATTTCCTTTGGCAGCCTCTGATGTTGCATTGGGCACATTTTCTAAAATCCAATGAATTTTAGTGGCAGAAAAATAGGCGTCAATGACCAAGCCTGTGGTTTGTTTTACGTGGTTTTCTAAGCCTCTTTTCTTTAAATCTTCACAAATTTCAGCAGTCCTTTTGTCTTGCCAAACAATGGCATTATAAATGGGTTTTCCCGAATTTTTATCCCAAATAACAGTAGTTTCTCGTTGATTGGTGATGCCAATTCCAACAATTTCATCTGAAGTAATATTTGCAATTTCTATTACTTTTTGTAAGGTTGAAAGTTGCGTTTCTAAAATCACAAAAGGGTCATGCTCCACCCAACCAGATGCTGGATAAATTTGTTCAAATTCCTCTTGAGCAATCGCAACAATCTTCCCTTTTTCGTCCACCAAAACCGAACGTGAACTTGTGGTTCCTTGGTCTAAAGCAAGTATATATTTTTGTGCCATAAAACTGCAAATACAAATAGCAATTTACAAAATTACCCGAAATAATATGGATAAATTAGTACCTTTCGAAAAATTAAAGTTATCTCTATGGATTATGGATTTTTGTCAGTAATACCTCCTGTTGTTGCTATTATTTTGGCTTTAAGAACTAAGCAAGTGTATATTGCTTTACTATTTGGAATTTGGTTTTCGTGGTTGATTATCAAAGGTTGGAATCCACTTGATGGTACAATAGCCATGATTGAAGCCATGGTTGATGTGTTTCAATCGAAAGGAAATACCAAAACAATCATGTTTAGTGCTTTGGTGGGTGCTTTGTTAATTTTCATTCAATATTCAAAAGGAGTAGAAGGATTTGTCAATTATTTGAATAAGAAATTAGTAACATTAGAAGCAAAAAAATCAGGATTTGCGAGAATTATGGTTCAGATTTTGGCGATGTTTACAGGAATTTTATTGTTTGTTGAAACCAGTATCAGTTCCTTAACTGTAGGAACATTGTATCGTCCAATTTTTGATCGATTAAAAATTCCGAGAGAGAAACTCGCTTACATTGCCGATTCAAGTTCTGCACCTTCATCAATTCTGATTCCCTTCAATGCTTGGGGTGCCTTTATTATGGGATTGTTGTTGACACAAGGAATTGACAAACCATTTCCTGTGATGATGTCATCTATCAAATATAATTTTTACCCATTATTAGCGATTGTGATTGTTTTTGTGGTGATTTTATCCAAAAAAGATATTGGATTGATGAAAAAAGCCGAGAAAAGAACGCTGGAAACAGGAGCTTTACTAAATGAAAATTCCACGCCAATGGTTTCTGATGAGGTGACATCATTTCCGCCAAAAGAAGGAATAGAGGCAAAAGCGTATAATATGGTTGTGCCACTTTTGGTGATGGTTTTAATGATGCCCATCAATCTAATTTTTACAGGTTGGAATGCCGTAAAAGAATCCACTTCTTTCTTAAATCATGTGTCACAAGCCATTGGAGAAGGATCAGGTTCTTCCTCCGTTTTATATGCGGTTATTACCGCAATTTTAGTGGCAATTTTGATGTATTTTATCCAAGGGATTTTAAATCCAAAAGAAGCAATAACCTTAACTCTCAGAGGAATTAGTGAATTAATGCCATTGGCTTTATTGATGTTATTAGCGTTTGCAATTGGAGACGCTTGCAAAGAATTGGAAACGGGAATGTACGTTGCGAATATTACTAAAAGTTGGCTGTCAGTTGAATTGTTGCCAGCAGTAGTTTTTGTAATTAGTTCGTTTATTGCATTTTCTACAGGAACTTCTTGGGGAACTTTTGCCATTATGTTGGCAATTTCAATTCCGATGGCAACTATTCATGGTGCAGATGTTGCTATTGTTGTTGCAGCTACTTTAGGAGGAGGAATTTTTGGAGATCATTCTTCACCAATTTCAGATACTTCTATTATCTCCTCAATGGCTTCAGCTAGTGATCATATTGATCATGTGAAAACACAATTGCCTTATGCGTTAGTTGCTGGAGTAATTTCAACAGTTTTATATCTGATTATTGGCTTTTTTGGATGATTTAATTCGCTAAAATCCCCCGTTTTCTCAATTCAGGAATCATTCTTAATGCGCTTTCTTTAATAGTATTTTCTTTTAATAGAAATGTTTTTTCGAACAAGGTATTTCCTTCGAAAAAACTTACTTGAAAACGATTATTTAGTTTGAATAATTCTGGCTGCATCAGTTCTATTTTTCCAAAAGAATTTGCTGGCAAAACGTCTAATTTTTTTCGAAACAAAGAAGTGGTTTTTGCCTCAGAAAATCCCTGTGAAACAATCACTACCAATTCTAAATCAACTGATTTTTTATTGATAATGTAAGCGTTCCAATCATCGGTTTTGTACATATCATTGTATTCAAAAACAACGGCAATGACTACATCAGAAACTTCAGGAATGTGAATGTCTTTTTTCATAGCCTCTTTCCCCCAGGGAAGAAATATTAATTAAATTTTTGAGTTAATTTTTTGACCTAATTTTCTAAATAAATTTTAGCAAGTTTTTACAACGTTGCGAGTTCCTTCTCTTTGGGAAGGTTAGGATGGGCATTTAGATTATTGATTTAAACTGTTCTAAAAAACGTTTGTCATTTTCATAAAACATTCTGATATCAGGAATTTGATATAACAACATGGCAATGCGTTCTATACCCATTCCAAAAGCGTAACCAGCGTATTTTGTGGGGTCTATATTGCAGTTTTTCAGCACATTAGGATCCACCATTCCACAGCCCATAATTTCTAACCAACCAGTTCCTTTGGTGATTCTGTAGTCAATTTCAGTTTCTAATCCCCAATAAATATCCACTTCTGCACTTGGTTCTGTAAACGGAAAATAAGAAGGTCTCAAACGTATTTTTGATTTTCCAAACATCTCTTTTGTGAAGTATAAAAGTGTTTGTTTCAAATCAGCAAACGAAACATTAGTGTCAATATACAACCCTTCCACTTGATGAAAAATACAATGTGCTCTCGCAGAAATATCTTCATTTCTAAAAACTCTTCCAGGAGAAATGGTTCTAATTGGAGGCTGATTTTTTTCCATATATCGCACTTGTACTGAAGACGTATGAGTTCGCAATAATAGATCTGACTCGAATTTCCCTCCAGCTTGTTCTATAAAAAAAGTATCTTGCATGTCTCTTGCAGGATGATATTCTGGCAAATTCAAAGCGGTAAAATTGTGCCAATCATCCTCAATTTCTGGCCCTTCAGAAACTGTAAAACCAAT
>ERZ888423.3405-NODE-3405-length-10503-cov-11.425153_pt1 | contig 10503 bp, 9 predicted proteins | sample MGYA00520523_ERZ888423 | MGnify/ENA primary metagenome ERZ888423 (study PRJEB32303, sample SAMEA104408611) | aquatic metagenome | biome: Brackish water; feature: Pelagic; material: water | place: Baltic Sea | collected 2014-06-08T10:24:00 | depth 30,27 m ...
GACGGTGAATCACAACCTGCTGATATCGCTCAAACACTTTTCGGTCAGGCTCTGAATTGGCCAGCCTGACCCATGCGCCGGTTTCTGCGGGAAACGGCGAGAAATTCCGTCAATTTATTGTTTGATTCGTTAGCCCCGAAGCAATTGCCCATGGGCAGAATGATCCATGCGTGAACGAGGTGACCGGCGCTCGCCGCAGGCTCCTCCCTTAGAAGGAAACAAGACTATGACTCAACTCGCAAAGCGTTTCATCCAAGACGAGAGCGGCGTGACCGCCATCGAATACGGCCTTCTGGCCGCCGCGATGGCTGTGGGCGTCGCCGCCCTGGTCGGCACGACGGGCGATGCAAATTCCATGCTCGGCCGTCTCAAGGCCAAGTTCGATGCGGTGCTTGCCTAGGTCGAGCCAGTCTCGGGCGGCATCGCCTGAGACTGGATCATTCGATCGAGGCAGAGCACGGACCCGGCTCGCCTGAGCCCGCCATGCTCCTAGCGCCGCACCAGTCTACCCCAGCGGAATTAACCGGACACTCACCAGGAGACCCTACCATGACCAGCATGATCAAATCCTTCATCAATGACGAGAGCGGCGTGACCGCCATCGAATACGGCCTTCTGGCCGCCGCGATGGCTGTGGGCGTCGCCGCCCTGGTCGGCACGACGGGCGATGCAAATTCCATGCTCGGCCGTCTCAAAGCGAAGTTCGATGCGGTGCTCGCCTAACAGCGCAGCTCGCCTCGTTCGCGCGAACTAAGGAGCGCGGCGTCCGGTGACAGTCAATCTTGCGATTACAATCGTGTTTTGCGTGCTCTGCGCTGCGGCCGTTTCGGACGTCGCCCATCGCCGCATTCCGAATGCGCTGCCCCTCATCGCAGCGGCAAGCTTCCTGATCGCCGGCGCCGCGTCGCCTGATCGCGTCGATCTGCTCGGCGGCCTCTGGGTCGCCGGCGCGATCTTCGTCGTCGGCTTTATCGGTTTCGCCTTTGGCAAGATCGGCGGCGGCGACGTGAAATTGCTTGCGGCAATGGGACTTTGGGCCGGTCCCGCCGCGGCGATAGATTATCTTGTTCTGACCGGGCTCGCCGGCGGAGCGCTCGCGTTTATGTACCTGCTGCCGGAGATCGCGCATGCGATGACCTGGCTACGGGCAGTCGCTGAACGCCGCCTGCCGGCCTTGCAGTCGGTCACCGTCCGAACCGACGTTCGAAAAGATGGCCTGCCCTACGGCGTCGCAATCGCCGCGGGCGGCTTGTTTGTTTTATGGACCCGCTACTGGCCAGGTTGAAGCGTTTCGGGGCGACGCCCCAGCGCGGCTGAGGCACGGCGCAACGCCTGAAACTTGAGGGAGAATTCATCATGGGATCCCGGACGATCCTCTATTTCACCCTATTCCTGGCGATCGCCGGCGTCGCAGGCATCTTTGCGCGGGCATATTTCAGCGATCAGACGGCGGAAGCATCCGCCGAGCCGGTCCTGACCGGACCCAAGATCATTGTCGCCAACCGCTCGCTCGATGTCGGCGCTTTCCTGACCTCGGACGATATCCGCTGGCAGGCGACGCCCGCCAATTCGGAAGTCATGCTCTCCCAGCACTTCCTGGAAGGCGCGGCCTCGATCGACAACCTTCTGGGCGCGGTCGTGCGCCGCCGCCTGGAAGCCGATCAGCCGCTGACGATGGCTCAGGTCATCAAACCGGGCCAGCGCGGATTCCTTGCCGCGGTGCTCAAGCCGGGCATGCGCGCCGTGACCGTTTCGATCGACAAGGTTTCGGGCAATTCCGGCCTGGTCTTTCGGGGCGACCATGTCGACCTGATCCTGACGCTTGAACTGAAGGAACAAGACGACCGCCTGAGCCGCAGGCTCGCCAGCGAAACGATCCTGAGCAATGTGCGGGTGATCGCCATCGGCCAACGAGTCGAGAGCTTCGCCCAGATCGAAGCGCAGCAGGACGAGCGCCTGGCGACGACCGCGACGCTGGAAGTCGCGCCCCAACATGCAGAGCGCATCCATGTCGCCCAAGAGCTTGGCCGACTCGCGCTCAGCTTGCGCAGCCTGGCGGAAGAGCGCCTGCCGGAAGACCAGCAGATTGTCGGCGGCGTCGCGCCGGATCCGAATGCCGCCGATCTCGCGGCGCAAACGACCTGGGCGGCCGACGTTTCCTCAGCGCTCCGGATGCAGGAGCAGAATCTGAACAAGCCGCCGCCGCCGCCGCCTTCCGCGCGGCCCCGCGCCGCCGCCGCGCCGACCCTGATGATCATGAAAGGCGGCGACCGCCAAACCGTGCCCACAAAATAAGACGACTTGCGCGAGAGAATTCTCAGAACGGGCCGCATGGTTAACCGTCGAGTAAGGCAAGGCTCTCTACTCTCTGGCCCATCGCCAATAAGGCGGTGGGCCTAGTCATTTTTAGGAGCCCGGTATGGGCGTCATGCGCTTGAACTACCGACTTTCGCTTCCGGTCGCGTTGGCCGCCCTGTTGCTGATGGCGGCGGTCCCCGGCCGCCATGCGGCAGCCCAGAGCGACGCCAGCCAGCCGACCCTCTCCTTGAATGTCAATGCCGGCGAGCTGGTGCGATTGCCACGCCCCGCCGCGAAGATATTCATCGCCGATCCCGAGATCGTGGACTTCCAGGCTGCGTCGAACAAGTCGCTTCTGGTCTTCGGCCGCAAGGCCGGGCAGACGACATTGTATGCGCTGTCGGCGAATGACGACGTCATCCTCCAGCGGCATATCACGGTCCGCCACGATGTCAGCCAGATCCAGCAACTGATCGACGACGAGTTGCCGAGCTCCGGCATCCGCGTCCGCTCGACCAGCGCCGGCATCGTGCTCGCCGGCCGCGTGGAGACGACGCAACACGCCGATCAGGCCAACCGGATCGCGCAAGGATTTGTCGAGAAGAAGGAAAGCATCATCAATCAACTCGCGGTGACGTCGCCGACCCAGGTGAATATTCGCGTGCGGGTCGTCGAAATGTCGCGGGAAGTGACCCGGCGCTTCGGCTTCAACTGGGACGCGGCGTTCGATGTCGGATCGACGGTGCTTGGCATCGCGACGGGCCGGACGGTCGGCGCCGCCGCCGGCGTCGGCATTCCCGGCACGGGCTTTCCCTTCGCCCGCGACCCGACGCTTGCGGGCACGGGCGGCGGCTCGGCCTTCGGCGGCCATCGCAGCAGCGGCGTTCAGGTCGACGGCATGATTGACGCGCTGGCCCAGGAAAACCTTGTCACGATCCTCGCGGAGCCGAACCTGACCGCCCTCTCGGGCGAAACCGCCAGCTTCATCGCCGGCGGCGAGTTCCCGATCCCGATCGCCCAGGACGCTGACAAGATCACGATCGAGTTCAAGCAGTTCGGCGTTGTCCTGGACTTCACGCCGACGGTGCTGTGCCCGGACCGCATCTCGCTTCGGGTCCGTCCGGAAGTATCCGAATTGACCAATGAAGGCGCGATCACGCTGGGCGTCATCACGATCCCCGCGATCACGCTGCGCCGCACCGAGACGACGATCGAGGTCGCGAGCGGCCAGAGCTTCGCCATCGCCGGCCTGCTGCAGGACGAAACCCGTTCGAACATCTCGAAGTTCCCCGGCCTCGGCGACATTCCGGTGCTTGGCGCGCTGTTCCAGTCCGAGAGCTTCCAGCGCAACGAGACCGAGCTGGTGATCATCGCGACGGCCTACCTGGTGCAGCCCAACTCCAAGGGCGACTTCGCCGACCCCCTCCAGGGCTTCGAGCCGCCGACCGATCTGGAGCGCATCCTCTCCGGCAAGCTCGCCCGCGTCACCGGGGCCGCGCCGACCAACCTCGCGCGTCCCGGCGGCGTTCGCCTCATCGGCGAAGCCGGCTTCCACTACTGAGCCCCAAGGGAAAGAACGCCCCCATGCCCATGCATCCTGTTTTCTCGTCGAAGTCGCCGTTCCTGGCGCTCGCGTGCGTCCTTGGCCTCGGCGCTTGCGCCAATGCGGTTCCGCCGACGCAACCCAGCGTCTGGCGCGACGACATCAAGTCGCCGACGCAACGGCAGATCAATCTGGACGTCCTGGAGCAGACCCACATCCTGTATGCGTCCGACGCCGGCCTGAAAGCGGGCGAGGCGGCGCGGCTCGGCGCTTTCCTCGCCGCCCAAGGCTCGCCATGGAGCATGGATGTGCGGGTGCAGCCGCTGACGCAACGCGGCGTCGCGGCCCTGGATCAGACCGACCGCACGCTCATCGAGCTTGGCGTACAGGCCAATCGCATCGGGCGAGCGGACGCGGGCGTTGCGCCCGGCGAAGGCGATATCGCCGTCACGGCGCGCCATATCCGCGCCGCCGTCGCCGGTTGCCCCGATTGGCGCCGCGCCAATCTGATGGATATCAGCGAACAGAACTCCTCCAATTTCGGCTGCGCCACGGCGGACAACCTGGCGCGGATGGTCGCCGACCCCCGGGAGCTTTCTTCGGGCCGCGCCCTGGCGCCGGCGTCCGGCTCCCATGCGGCCGCGGCGGCCGAACGTTATCGCACCGATCAGGTCAAGCCGCTGATCAAACGGGACGGCGGCGGCAAGAGCGGCGGCGGCGGCGGCAAGTAGCCGATCGCAAATCGTCCACGCCCATAGCGCCGCCCAGAGGAACCAGATAATGGCTATCGCAGTCCGCTCCAGCGAACGTCCCGATGACGCAAGCGAACCTGTAAAGATCGCGGCTTTCGTCACCGACCCCGAGTCCGAATCGGCCATCGAAGACGCCCTGGGCCGCATGGGCGCCCCGAAGTTTCGCGTCAAGCGCGGCGGCGTCCGCGCAGCGATCGAGCATTTCTCCAACCACGGTTCGACGCCGGTCATCATTGTCGACGTTTCCGAAGTGGACATGGCGCTTAGCCATATCGACGAATTGGCGAATGTCTGCGAGCCGGACGTCCAGGTGATCGTGCTCGGCAAGGAGAATAACGTCGGTCTGTTCCGCGACCTGATGCGCATGGGCGTCACCGACTATCTGGTGAAGCCCGCGCCCTACGAGCATCTCTATCGCGCAGTCCGCCTGGCGCTCGGCGAGGAGGATCCGTCCCGCCCGCAAACCCAGCGCCTGGGCAAGGTCGTGGCCGTCAACGGCGCGCGCGGCGGCGCCGGGGCGACCACCCTGCTGGCGAATGTGGGCTGGATCCTCGCGAACAAACAAAGCCGGCGCGTCGTACTGGTCGATCTCGATCTTCAGAACGGCTCCCTGCATCTGGCGCTCGATTTCCCGGCCAATCACGGCCTCAGGGAGGCATTGGAAAATGCCCATCGCCTGGATCCGCTGTTCCTCGAGCGCACCATGCTACAGCACGGGCCGCGCCTGTTCGCGCTGGCGGCTGAAGAGCCGCTGGAGGAAGATATCGTCTATTCGCCCGACGCGGTTCGCGATCTGACCCAGATCCTGCAGAAGCAGTTCCACTATGTGTTTATCGATGTGCCGCGCGGCGCGCCGGGCGCGCTGGAGATCGTCCGCCGCGCCGATATCCGCATCCTCGTGGCTGAGCCGTCCATCGCCTCGGTCCGCGATATCGTGCGGCGCCTGGAAGCCATCTCGGGCGAAAGCAACGGCCGACGGAACTACATCGCCCTCAATCATCCCCGCCAGGATTCGAAGGGCGAGTTGACGGTCGAGCAGTTCGAGGAAGGGATCGGCCACAAGGTCGATTTCGTCATCCCCTACGGCAAATCCATGGCGGCCGAATCCTTGAATTTCGGAGAGCCATTGGCTTCCCGCAAATGCGCCGCCTCGGCCGCGTTCGCCTCAATCGCGGGCGAACTGATCGGCGACCGGCCCCATACGGTCTCCATGCTTCAACGCCTTCTCCGCAACAAGCGCGCTGGATAAAGCCACATCATGTTCGGACGTAAGCCCGCGATCGAAGAAGTGAACGACCGGAAGAACGGCTACGCGCCGCTCAAGCCGGCCGACGACGTCTCGAACATCCGTCTCGCAAGCGACGAGGAGTTCGAGGACGAGTTCGGCGGGGAGGATGGCTCTGAGGTCATCACCCCCCAGATCCGCCAATTGGTGCGCGAGCGGCTGATGCGTCGGATCGAGCCGAGCGTCGCCGTCCGCATGCGCCGGGACCGGCTGCGCGCGCGCATCGGCGCCGTCGTCGCGGAAATCGCCAACGAGGAGCGCTTGCAGCTTAACGGCCGCGAGCAGGAGCAACTCGCCGACGATATGCTGGACGACATGGTCGGCGTCGGCCCGATCGAACCCCTGCTGGCGGACGAAGAGGTCACCGATATTCTGGTGAACGGTCCGAACCAGGTTTATGTGGAACGGCGCGGCCAGCTTGAGGCCACCAACATCACGTTCCGCGACAACAATCATGTGCTGCATGTGGCGCAGCGGATCGCAGCTTCCGTCGGTCGTCGGATCGACGAATCCAGCCCGATGCTCGATGCCCGACTTCCCGACGGCAGCCGCGTCAACGCGATCTCCAATCCGCTGGCGATCGACGGCGTCTCGATGTCCATTCGTAAGTTTCCCAAGCGGCGCGCCCAGTTCGGCGACATGGTCCGCAGCGGCAATCTGGCGCCGAATGTGGCCCGCACTCTGGAAATCGCCGCCGCCGCCCGCCTGAACATCCTGGTCTCGGGCGGCACCGGCGCCGGCAAGACGACGCTGCTGAACGCGATGTCGCGCCTGATCTCGCCAAAGGAACGAATCGTCACTATCGAGGATGCGGCGGAACTGCAATTGCAGCAGCCCCACGTCGTTCGCCTGGAGACCCGCCCCGCCAATGCCGAAGGCACCGGGATGATCGGCCAGGGCGACCTTCTCAGGAACGCGCTGCGCATGCGCCCCGACCGCATCATCCTCGGCGAGTGCCGCGGCGCGGAAGCTTTCGACATGTTGCAAGCCATGAACACCGGCCATGACGGTTCGATGTCGACGCTTCACTCCAACAGCCCGCGCGACGCCCTTATCCGCCTGGAAAACATGCTGCTGATGGGCGCGGTCAACATGCCGCTGCTCGCCATCCGCCGCCAGATCGCCGGCGCAGTGCACCTGATCGTCCAGATCGCGCGCATGCGCGACGGCATGCGCCGCATTCAGTCGGTGACTGAAATCGTCGGCATGGAAGGCGATGTGATCGTCACCCAGGACCTGTTCACTTTCGAGTTCGAAGGCGAAGGCCCGGACGGCAAGCTGGTCGGGTCGTTCAAATCGTCCGGCGTGAGGCCGCGCTTCCTGGAGAAGGCGCGCATGTACGGCCTCGACGGCGCCTTGCTCGAAGCAATGAAGTAGGAAGTCATGAACGCGATCCTGAGAGACCCCAATCTGATCGCCGCGCTGGTCTTCCTCGTTCTGGCAGTCATCGGCGTATTGCTGGCGCAGGGCCTCGCCAGGAAGGGCGATCGCGGCTCGGCGTTGAAGCGGCGGCTCCGCTACGCATCGGCGCGCCAGGGCGTCGATCCGGATATCGCCAACGATCGCCAGATCGACCTCGACGTCTTCGGCGACAATAACGATGAGCGGCGCGGCGAAGGCCGGATCGCGCGGTTCATGGACATGCTGGACGAGAAGCTCGCGCTTATCGGCGGCGTCCGCATCCTCCGCAAGGCCATCCCCATCGCCGCCGGCTTCGGCGCGCTGATTGCCCTCGTCGCGGCCAGCAAGCTTGAATTGCCTTTCAAATATGCCCTACTCGCCGGCTTCCTCGCATTCGTCCTCGGCCTGGTGTTTGGCCTCAGGACGATGATTCAGCGAACCTATGACAAGTTCAACGCCCTGTTCCCGGATGCGATCGACCTTTTCGTCCGCAGCATTCGCGCCGGGCTTCCTGTCAGCCAGGCCATCGAGAACATCGGCACCGATATCGCGGCGCCCGTCGGCCCGGAGTTCGCCGCGATCGCCAATGAAATGCGCATCGGCGTCTCGCTGGACGATGCCTTGCGCTCCGCCTTGAAGCGCGTCGACCTCCCGGAAATGCGCTTCTTCGCGGTCACACTGATCCTGCAACGGGAAACCGGCGGGCAATTGGCGGAAGTGCTGCTGAACCTTTCCGATACGCTTCGCCAGCGCAAGGGCATGAAGCTGAAGATCCGGGCGCTGACGTCGGAATCGCGCGCGGCCTCGAAGATCGTCGCCGCCATACCGATCCTGTCCTTCATCGGCATGTACTACCTCAACAAGCCCAACATTCTGCTTCTGATCGAAACCGACGTCGGCAACAACATGCTGGGCTATTGCGTGCTGTCGATCCTGGTCGGGCTATTGATCATCAAGAAACTGACAGCGGTGGACGCATGAGCGACTTTATCGTCAGGGCGTTCGCGCCGATCTTCTCCGATCCGATCAGCCTCGGGATTCTGGCGCTGTTGTCGGTCGCGCTCATCGCGGCCAGGATCGCCGGCAAGCGCGCCCAGGCGCAGGAGAAGATCCAGCGCCGCCTCAAATACATGCAAGCCACCGGCGGCGGTCACTCGGGATATGAGATCGGCCACAATCTCACCGACATCTTCGACGACGATGACGAAAAGGTCTCGATCTTCACGCGGGCGCTTGGCCTGCTTGCGCCAGTCGCCGGCCAGTTGCCGCTGGTTGGCGAGAAGGATCGCGCCAAGCTGCAACGCACGCTCGTCGTCGCAGGCTATCGCTCGGGCGAGGCGCTCAATCTGATGCTTGCGGCGAAGCTTGCGTCCGGGCTTGGCCTTGGCGTCGTCGTCTACTTTGTCCTGGTCAGCGGCGATCAGCCGATCGCTTCCGGCCTTCGGGCGTTCCTGGCCTTGCCGATCGGCCTGGTCATCGGCGCCATGGCCCCGGAATTCTATATCGGCTGGCGGGCGAAGAAGCGGCAGCGGCGCATCAGCCAGGCTGTCCCGGACGCGCTCGATCTGATGGTGATTTGCGCCGAAGCCGGGCTGACGCTGGAAACGGCCTTGCATCGGGTTTCCCGGGAATTGAAGACGTCAAACCCGGAACTGGCGCTTGAGCTTGCGACGACGGAAGCCGAACTCAAGGTGCTCCCGGAACGCCGCCTGGCGCTCGAAAACCTGGTCTACCGGACGGAGGCGCCGGAAATGGCGAGCCTCGCCGTCACCATGAACCAGGCGGAGAAATACGGCACCTCCCCCAGCCAGGCGCTTCGGACGATCTCCTCCGAAGGCCGGCGCACGCGCATGCTGCGCATCGAAGAAAAAGCGGCGCGCCTACCGGCGCTGATGAGCTTGCCGCTGATGGTTTTCATTCTCCCGCCATGCGGCGTGATCGTCGGCGGACCTGCGATGGTCCGACTGATGGCTTCGCTGGCGACCTGATGCCGAAACGCGACGCCCAACCGCAACAAAGAGCGATAACAAGGACAAGCGTAATGATCACGACGAGCAAGCGATCCCTCCAGGCAGCCGCGGCCCTGGCCGCGCTGCTGGCGCTGACGGGCTGCAACGCGACGTCCGGCCTGCTTGGCGGCGGCGGCGTGCAGAAGCAGCAACAGGCGATCAACCCCGAACACCGCGCGCGCGAGCTGCGCCTGGCGGTGGCGGCGCGATCGACCGGGCAATTCGGCGCGGCGCAGAATATCTATCAGCGCCTGCTGCAAGCCGATCCCACGTCTGCTGAAGTGCGGACGGCCCTTGCCGACTCCTTCTTCGAGCAGGCCGCGTATGAGCAGGCCATCGCCAGCTACAACGAAGCCCTGGCGAGCCCCAACATGACAGACAGCGTCATGGCCTCGGCCTTGATCGGCCGCGGCCGGACCCTGCTGGCGGCCGGCCGGCCGGAAACGGCCTCGGCGGATTTCGACGCCGCGCGCCAGATTTCGCCGAACAACCCGATCGCGCTGAACGGCAGCGCCGTCGCAGCCGATATGCAGGGCCGGCATGACGCCGCCCAACGCCTGTACATCCAGGCGCTGACCTTCGATCCGGGCAATGAGCGGGTGCGCAGCAATCTCGGCCTCTCCTATGCCCTGTCCGCGCGCTTCAATGACGCTGTCGCTGAATTGGCGCCCTTGACCAAAGTCGGCGAGCGGGCGCCCAAGGCGCGGCATAATCTCGCGCTGGCGTTCGGCCTGATGGGCCAGCCGGAGCAAGCCCAACGCATCGTCGCCGAAGACATGAACCCCGAGGCCGCCCGCGTGAACGGCCTGTTCTACGAAGCCATGCGCGGCGCCGTGAACCCTGACGGCACGGCCTATATGGCCCCGCCGCCGGCCGCCATGGCCCCGGCGGACCGGACGGTCGAGCAAGTCGAGGAACGCGAACCTGCGGCGGCGCCAGCGCCGAAGCCGAAGCAGCGGCCGGTCGCGCAAGCCGCGCCAGCCAAGGCGCCATCCCGGACGGCAGAGGCTGCGCCCGCGCCGGTCGAACCGCCGCCGATCACGCTGGCGGCGCCCGTCAGCAAGCCGCGGCCGGTGCGGCCGACAGCCGAGCCGGCGCCGACCGCCGCCTTGGCGCCGGCTGCCGCCAGCGTGGATGACGGGAAGCCTGCTTTCGGCCCCTGGGTGACCCTACCGCCGCTCCCGCCGCTCGCCCCGCAAGCGGATGAAGCCCTAA
>ERZ888423.3407-NODE-3407-length-10495-cov-4.651341_pt1 | contig 10495 bp, 10 predicted proteins | sample MGYA00520523_ERZ888423 | MGnify/ENA primary metagenome ERZ888423 (study PRJEB32303, sample SAMEA104408611) | aquatic metagenome | biome: Brackish water; feature: Pelagic; material: water | place: Baltic Sea | collected 2014-06-08T10:24:00 | depth 30,27 m ...
ATAATGACGATCCGCTATTTGCACACCATGGTCCGCGTCAAGGATTTGGAAAAATCCATGGCTTTTTATCGGCTGTTGGGGCTTGAAGAAACCCGCCGTATGGACAGTGAACAGGGTCGGTTCACCCTGATTTTCATGTGCCCCCCCGGCCAACATGATGCACCGGTTGAACTGACCTATAATTGGGACGGCGATGATGGTTTGCCCAACGACAGCAGGCATTTTGGGCATCTGGCCTATGAAGTTGATGACATTTATGCCGTTTGTCAGCATCTGATGGATAATGGTGTGATTTTAAACAGACCGCCCCGCGATGGACGCATGGCGTTTGTCCGCTCACCCGACAATATTTCAATTGAGCTGCTGCAAAAGGGGGGCGCACGCCCATTGGCCGAGCCATGGACCAGCCTGCCCAATATTGGCCATTGGTAAACTGAAGACGCGCAGGCGGCCCCCGCCTGCGCCCAGACCGGACCAGACCAGCCTAATTCGGCACAGCCGTTCCGTAAGAAATAACCAAACCAACCAAAGTGGCAATACCGCCCGCCACCAAGGGCAACACCGCCCCAGACACCAGCCGCAGCCGCGTAAACGACGCCCCCAACAGCGGCACTTCGTAAACAAACACCCGGTGCAGCCCAAAAATAGCCCATGAGGTGATAAACGTCACAAGCGCTGCAGTTGTGGCACCAGATTTCGCAAAGAGAGCCGCAATGGCAAACGAAATCACAGGCCCCGCTGGCACGATCACACCCGTCAGCGCGGCAATTGGCAATGCAATCAGCCCAGCATCTTCGCCTAAAAGTGCCGCAATAGCCTGTTGTGGGATCAATTGCGCCAAGAAACCGGCGCCAAGCAGGGCGCAAAGCATCCGCGGCACCAATTTTGCGAACTGTTCAACCATCCGCTTTAGCACCGGCCCCGCAGGCTCACGGCGGCGCAGCGCCACGATCACAAGGCCCGTGAGACAAATCGACAGCAGGATCAGGCCGATGTTCATGCCCCCTGCCCCTTTTCAGCCACCCCTGCGCCACTCGATGAATTGGCCGCATCGCTCGCACCTGTGATCGGTCTTAGCGTCAAGGTCAGCGGGATGTTGCGCGCGATCAGACCGGCCAATATTGGCAAAGGCAGGCTGACCAGGGTCCGCAGAATGGCAAATTCAGCGCCCAAAAACGGAACATCCCAAATCAGCACGCGCTGCATGCCCAATATTGCCCATGAGGTGATATAGGCCACCATCGCCCCACGATCGGCCCCCGATGCCCCAAGTACCGCCAGCAACGGATAGGCCGATGATGGGCCACCGGGCGTCAAGGCCCCAGCCACGGTCGCAACAACCAACCCAGCCCATCCGGCCTCAGACCCGACCAACCCTGAAATCCAGCGTCGTGGCAGCATGACCCAGATCAGGGCGGCAATCGACAGCGCCACCAAAAGGCGCGGCAACAACTTCAGCAACATATCCAAATCAGATTGCAACGCAGCCCACATGACGTCGGCCCCCCGCACCAAATAGCACGCCACCCCAAACCCAGCTGCCACCAGAAAAAAAATCCAAAACTCCCACCCAAAAGCATCCGCCAATAAATCAGCCGCCCACGATTTTTCACCCGTGGGGGCAGGATTGACCCGTTTTTTTTGCTGCGAAGGATCAAAGTTGGTTGGCATCAGGCAGCGCCCTAATGGGAATGACCGTGATGGTGATGATCATGGCTGTGGGAATGATCGTGCTCATGCTCGTGATCCTCATGCGAATGGCCATGCGCCTCATCCTGATCCCGACGATATTGGGCAGTCAGGCGACCGGTTTCGGCGTGACCTGCCATGAAAGCTTCCATGGCGGCACGAAAAAGATCTGCCTCAGGCGGCAATTGTCCGGCCAAAAAACCAGCCAAACGGGCAAAGGCGATGGTTTGACTGGCCAAGGCATCAATCGTTTCTTCGGGATCAGCCGCAGCACTGTCAGCCAATGCGCGGGTCAATCCGGCGTTAAAAAGCTGATCCATGTATCGGGCGCGACCGGCTGCACTGGCCAACGCTTTTGGGCCAGATGTTGGGGATACAGCGGCCTTTTCTTGCGGATCAGACAGCCCCATCATTCGTGACATGACTTTGAAACGGTCTAGCAGATCTTGACCGATTTGAACGTTGTCATCCAATTCGCCGCACATATTGCCACCTTTTTTCTAAAAACCCAAACCGTGCGGCCCAAAGCCTGTGCGCGCGCTATTGCGCCAAAGATTGCAGAACCTGACCGTTTTCAAACATCACCATGGCCCCGACCCAAAGGGCCGCGCAGCCAATGCTAAGCCCCGTTGCCCGGCGCACCCAAAGCGTGCTGCGCTGCGCGAGGGACAGGGGAAAACTGGCCACCATTGAGACCGCCGCCATGCCCGCCATTGACCCCAAACCAAAAACCGCAAAATAGGCCAGCGCTTGACCCAAGGTTTCCGTTGCACTGATTGTCAGCGCCAGCAGGGCCCCTGAACCGGCAGCCCCATGCACCAATCCAACCACCAAAGCCCGTAGATTGGTGGCACGGTGGGTGTGATCATGCACGCTTTCGCGGTGCGTGACAGTGTCGGCCGCATGTGAATGCAGATGCAAATGCGCAGCGCCATCATGTTCGTGCACATGGACATGTACGCGATCACGATACATTTGCCACAATGTTTGGGCACCCAGAAAGACGATCATCACGCCAACCGCAAATTCCAGCCCCGCCTGAACCCGCCCACTGATCGTTAACCCCAAAGCCACCACCGCCGAACACAGCACAAAAAGCGCCAGCGTGTGCCCCAAGCCCCAAAAGGCACCACGCGCAATCAATGCGCGCCGCCCCCCCTTTTTTGTCAGCATATTTGAGACGGCCGCTAAATGGTCGGTTTCCAGCGCATGGCCCATACCAATTACAAAGGCCAAGGGCATGATGGCAAACAGGGTCATAAACCTCTCCTCAGGCGCGCAGCGCCGTCAGCATTGCGGGGATAAAATCGTTTTCTGACGCGACAACCAAAACCGACGCATAGGGCCGCAGGGCAGCCACGATCCGGTCAACCGAACTTTTGGACAGACCGTCGGCCAAAACCAGCCCTGCCAGCATGATCTTGCGCTCATAGGCTTCGCGGGCAATCACCTCGGCCGCACCAATGCGGGTATCTGAACTGGCCAGCATGACCACAACATCTGCGCCCTTGATCTCGGCCGACAAAAGAACAGCCCGACCATCTGGCGCGCTCAGCGGCAGATCATCAACGCCAGTCGCATCGGGATCAATTTGCGACGCACCCCCAACAGTCAGAAAATGCGCACCATTCCAAGGATCTTCGGTGATGGCAAACATTGCCTCGGCGGCGCCCGCGTCCAACGCGAAAATGCGCGACGCGCGGGTCAGTGCATTGGGATAGGGCACCCGAAACCGTGCCTCGGCCGCAGTTGCGGCTTTGGCACAGCTTGAGAGTAACGTAGGGCGAACGGTTTCCATCTTGGCCTCAGACCGACGTTTGCTTGACGCCCGTGCGCACGCGCAGATCGTCTTTCATGGCATCAGCAAAGTTTTCCTCGGGCGGAAGAACCCGCGCGGCCGACCGGACTAATTGATGCTCGGGCACGCGGCCTGGGGGCATTTCACCCTTATCACGCAACGCAACAGCGGCTTTGCGTAAGCGATGGCGTGCCATGATGATACCGTTATCTGTCGACACCAGATTTTCTTTGGTGCGATCAACAATCGGGCCCATGCTTTCTTGCAAAGACGCATCCTGCATCGCGATGCCCCAGATACCTGAATAGGTATCGCCACGGCGCTGCGCGTCACGGTCCATCAAGTAATCATTGTCTTTGTTCTGCAATGGCCGGAACGAACCGGGGACGTATTTGTTGTGCACACCATAGCCATCCACCATCGCTTGACGCTCTTCCGTGGTCAGCGCACGCGTGGGATGATAATCAAATGACCACGCCCAGCAGTTTTCATCATCAATTGGCACCCAGAAATGCCCATGCATCGGGTGATCACCGCGCGGTGGCACCATGGTGAAAGACGGCATGATCCAAGGCGTGATGCGCCAATAGTAATGACCCTCTTCAGCCATGCGGCGTGCACCGATATAAAGCCCGCCGTCTGACTCTGACACTTCAAACACCGGCTTTTTGTCAGCTTGATTGTATTTGTTGCCCTTGGCGCCTTTAAACAGCGGATCACTGTTCAGGCTGCCCGAGTGCAGAAACGACACATGGCTGGAATCAATGCCACCTTCCATCGCTTGCAGCCAATTGCATTCCTGCCAACGCTTTGAGGTAAATGTCTGCTCGGCCGGAACGGTTGCAAATTCCCATGTCGGCTCTGGTGGGCGTGTTTCCTTGTCGCCCATATGGGTCCAAAGCACATCACCAACCTTGATCAGCGGATAGCCCTTCAGCTTGATCTTTCCGCAAAAGCCTGATTCCTCAGGCTCGGATGGCACCTCGACGCATTGGCCGGTATGGTCATATTTCCACCCGTGATAGGGGCAGCGCAAACCGCCCTCTTCATTGCGGCCAAACCACAGTGACACGCCTCGGTGGGCACAGAACTCATCCATCAACCCATAGCGGCCTTTACTGTCACGAAACGCAATTAGACGCTCGCCCAGCAGTTTCACCCGCACGGGAGGGCAGTCGTCTTCAGGCAGTTCGCTGGCCAACAGCGCCGGAATCCAATAGCTGCGAAACATCGCGCCCATGGCGGTGCCATTGTCTGTTTGGGTCAGAAGATCATTCACCTCTTTACGAAGCATCTCAATTCCTCCTTATTCCGGCGCGCATCTGGCGCGACTGGTTCCGAAACTCTGCCGACCTTATGACAGCGGCGGCAAGTCTGCTTTTTCTGCCTCATAGGCGGCATCCATGCGCGGTGCCAATCCGTTTTTGGCCAGCGCATCCGAAAACATTGTTCGGACATCGGCGCTTTCATCGGCATAGTCAATCTGATCGCCACCAATACGGCTTGAAATCCAGGCCTTTGGTACGCCCTGAGCGTTACGGATCGCGACGCCCTCATATTTGAACGCCAGATAACGCGCAGGCGTTGTGCCGGTGTTGAAGTGCTGGTGATACCACATGTTTGGCGGCACAATCATTGAGCCAACTTTCCATTCATACCGGGTTGGCGCCTCACCCTCGGGGTTCATCAGGCTGTAGCCCTCACCCGACAAAATGATCACATGCGCGCCGGGACCGTGGCGGTGACACTTTTTATAGGTGCCAATCGGGAACTGGCTGATATGGCTGTTCATTGAACTTTTGGCCAATTGGAAACGGATATGCCCGCCGCCTGCCCCACGTTCTTTAGCCTCAATCAAGGGCAGGTTAACCGCATCGGCAACAAAGTTTGTTTCCATCAACAGACCTTTTTGCTCACCCTGATCGGCAAAGTAATCCGGCTCGCCCGAAAAACGGCCTTTGAAATCATAGGGAGTGTTGAACAAAAATTCCGGCTCTTCAAACACATTCAAAAGGGGTGGCATGTTGGTTACGGACACAAAACGTGCAGGCGCACTGCCGGACCCGTTAAAGTGCTGATGATGTGCGTTCAGCGGAATACCAAAGATCGCACCGGGGCCCCACTCAAAGCTGGCGCGATCGCCATTGTCATTCCAAACGGTCGTTGACCCACGACCCGACAGGATCAAAATCGTTTCCTCATAAAGCTGGCGCTGCGGTGCCAACTTGCTGCCAGCCGGAATTTCCATGACATAGCAGTCATTCGATGTGCGCGATGCATCATGGTTGATGAACACGGCATTACCACCCCGCCGCGCCCAAGGCTTCAGCTCGACATCATGCAGGCTGGGAACATAAAGCCCATTGATGATGTCCAGCCCTTCAGCCGCAATAAAACGCGTGTAGGGCGTTTCTTTCTCAGTTCTGAATTTATCGGCCAGTTTATCGGACACGATGGCGCTCTTAACCATGACAGCTCCTTGGGTTTGCCAGCCCGAACCAATCTTTGCGCCGGGCAATTATTTTCGTTGCGTTGACGTTATGCCACAGCTACTGTTCCGTCAATGGACCGGTGGTCCGCATAGAGGAACGCACATCCCATGTCAGATAACCGCACCGCACCCGGCAAAAACGCGCCCACCTTAACACAAAGCGCCAACCCCACAGCAGCCACACCCCACACGGTTGATGACCATATGTTTGGCGAATTTTATGCCCATGATCATGACGGTGACGCCGATCATGACCATGACGACATCGATCCCGGCCCCCTAGAAGACAACCCGATTTGGCAAAGGGATAACGTCTCACTGACATCTGTCGGCATTGATATCGGCTCGGCAGGAACACAAATTCTCTTTTCCAACATCCATTTGCAACGGGTGGGTGACAGCCTTGCCAGCCGGTATGTGATTGTTGATCGAAAAACTGTTTATGAATCACCTGTCAGCTTTACGCCCTATGCCGATGCACAAAATATCGATGGTGCCGCCCTTGGCGCAATTATTGACGCAGCCTATGCATCGGCCGCCGTTCGCCCCAGCGATATTGATACCGGCGTGGTCATTCTGACCGGTGAGGCGCTGCGGCGCGAAAATGCCCAAGCCGTTGCCGAAATCGTGGCCCGCAAGGGGGGTGATTTTGTCACAGCGACCGCGGGCAATCACATGGAAGCAATGCTGGCGGCCTATGGTTCGGGGGCTGCCAAGGCCAGTCATGACAAAGCGATGCGCATTCTAAACGTCGATATTGGCGGCGGCACATCCAAGCTGGCATTGTGCGATAATGGCAAAATCGTCTGGACGGCAGCGTTGCATATTGGTGGGCGTTTGATTGCAACCGACAATGGCCACGTGAGCCGGATCGATCCGGCAGGCCAACACCACGCGCACGCGGCAGGCCACGATCTGACACTGGGCAGCCCTGCAAGCCCCACCATTATGGCCGAAGTTGCCAAACATATGGCCACGCTGCTGACCCGAGCGATTTCGGGTGGCCCGCTGGACCCCGAGGTTGCAGGGCTGTTTCTTACCGATATTCCAGATGATTTCAGCGATATCGGCGGGGTTATGTTTTCAGGCGGCGTTGGCGAATATGTGTCTGACCGGGAAACCCGCGACTTTGGGGATTTGGGCCTGCATTTGGGCCGGGCACTGCGGGTATGGGCAGAGGCTGGTGGTTTTGGGGCAACCCATATGCCAGCCGTGGCTTGTATTCGTGCAACCGCCCTTGGCGCGTCGGAATATTCTGTGCAACTGAGCGGGCAGACCAGCACGATCACTGCACCGGGGCGGCTGCTGCCCCGGCGCAGTGTGCAGGTTTTGAAAGCTGACATCGACATGCAGACCCTGCCCGATGCCACCGCCATTGCAAACGCAATCATCCGGCATTTTCAAGCCTTTGATCTGTCCGTGGCCGATGATGAGGTCGCGTTGATGTTTGATTACACCCTGCCCCCCGATTATGCCTATATTCGGGCGCTGGCCGATGGCATCGCCACGGCCATGGCGCCACGTCTGTCGCAGGGGCATCCACTTTATGTGATGATCAACGGCGATATCGCGCAGACCATTGGCGGGATATTCCGCGAAGAAATTGGCCTGACGAATGATCTGTTGGTGCTTGATGGCATTGCGCTGCGCGATTTCGACTATATCGATTTGGGCAAGATTCGGCTGCCATCGTTCACTGTACCAGTCACTGTGAAATCGCTGCTCTTTTCCGAAGACCCACGCAACCCCGGCCGGGCCGAGCGCATCCATTTCGCCGATCCAACCGAAGTCGCCAAACGCGGCCATTCACATGGCCACAGTCACGACACTGGCCACCATCACAATCATGGGCACAGCCATGGGCATAGTCATGATCATGGGCACAGCCACGAACATGGGCACCACCACGATCACCCCGCCTCTGCCTCCAACCCTTCAGAAAATGGAGGCTGAGAGATGGAAACCCAGATCCTTCCGCATGACCCCGCCGCATCCGAGGCCAAAAAACAGCCAAACCGCAATCCACGGCGCGATTCCGCACGGCTGTCATCCGTGACAACCGCCATCCACCTGATGAAAACCTTTAGCGCACGCGACGAAGATCTGGGGATCAGCGAATTGGCCAAGCGCCTGGGTGTCGCCAAAAGCACAGTGCACCGCCTGGCCAGCGCCCTGCTGGATGAAGGGTTGCTGCAACAAAACCCTGAGACGGGCCGCTATTGTCTGGGTGTGGGGCTGTTTACGCTGAGCTCGCTGGTGCGGGCGCGGCTGGATGTTGCCGCGGAATCGCGCAATATTTTAAACGAATTGCGGGAAAAAACGGGTGAAAATGTCCGTTTGGCTGTGCTGGAACGGCAAAGTGCGGTTCTGCTGCATGATCTGGAAAGCCCACAGACGTTGCGCTTGCGTTCAGCCACAGGGCAACTGCGCCCCGCCTTTTGTTCGGCCGAAGGGCTTTGCCTGTTGTCAGGCCTGCGTGAGCCTGAATTGAAAAAGTTTCTAACCCTGCCCCGCGTGGCCCGCATGCCCAACTCTCCTGTAGAGGAAGAGGCACTGCGGCTGCATCTGCGCAAGGTCAAGCGCCAAGGCTATGCGGTCGAAGACGAAATTTGCGACGAAGGCACGCGTGGAATCGCGGCGCCGATTTATAACGGTGACGGCAGGGTCTTGGCCGCAGTGGGCGTGGCAGGCCCGCGCGTGCGCATCCGCAAAAGCCAGTTTCCCAAAATGGCGCAAGTTGTCATTGCAGCAGCCGACCAAATCTCTGAGCGGTTGGGCTACAGCCGCCGTCAAAAAATCTATCTTTAAGTCAGCACACCCAAAAAGGATCCCCGGCAATGGCCAAGATCACCATCGCGCCCGACGGGCAAAGTTTCGACTGTGCCCCCGGCGACACTATCTTGCGGGCTGCCCTGCGGGCGGGCTTTGGCATGAATTATTCCTGTAATGTCGGGTCTTGCGGCAATTGCCGCTTTGAATTGCTAGAGGGCGCTGTCACGCATCAGCGGGCAGATTCCCCAGCTTGGTCTGAGAGAGATCTGAAACGCAACCGCTGGCTTGGCTGTCAGGCCGAACCGGTCGGGGATTGCACCATCAAATTTCGCGCAGACCCAAGTTTTGTGGCAAACCCCCGCCCGATGGGCCGGTCAGCCACTTTGTTGGCCAAAACCCAACTGACGCGCGACATCACTGAATTCACGTTGGAAATTCAAGGTGATGACCGCTTTCATCCCGGACAATATGCGCTTATCGGTGCCAATGGCATATCTGGGGGGCGCGCCTATTCGATGGCCAATCTGCCCGGCACCGGACAATGGCATTTTCAGATCAAACGCGTGCCGGGCGGCGCATTGACCGGGTGGCTGTTTGACAGCGCTGAAATTGGCGCAACTCTGTCGCTTGATGGCCCATATGGCACAGCGTTTTTGCAAACAGAAATTACCCGCGATATCGTGTTGATGGCTGGTGGTTCTGGCCTGTCCCCGATGGTGTCGATTGCGCGCGGCGCGGCCAAGGCAGGTATGCTGGACACCCGGAAGCTGCATTTTTATTACGGTGCGCGCACGCAGGCCGATTTATTTGACCCCAAGCTTTTGGCCGATCTGGGCCCCAACGTCACATTCACCGCTGCCCTCTCTGAACCAGAGCCCGGATGGGATGGCCCGCGCGGATTTTTGCATGACGTGGTTGCCGCCGATTTAGGCGACCGGCTGCCGGCGCATGAAATCTATTTTGCTGGCCCGGCTGCGATGTCTGCTGCCATTCAGAAAATGGCACATGAATTGGGCACCCCGATGGGGCAATTGCATTTTGACGAATTTTATTGATTGGCGCGAAGGAGCCACACCATGGCTAATCTAAATCTGACAATTGGGTGTTGGGATTATGACCGCGTTCTGGGCCTGATGGATGGCCGCGTCCGGCCAACGGGTATCGACGTCACATTTCTTAACATGATTGTCGAAGAAACATTTTTCCGCATGCTGCGCGCGCAGGAATTTGATGTCTCTGAACTGTCGATGTCATCCTATGTCGTGTCGTTATTCAAACCAAACCGGCCTTTTGTGGCGATTCCTGTCTTTCCCAGCCGGTTTTTTCGCCACTCCTGCATCTATGTGAATGCCGATGCTGGCATCACCAAGCCTGCCGATTTGATTGGCAAGCGGATTGGCACACCTGAATATCAGATGACAGCACCAGTTTGGATTCGGGGAATTTTAGATGAACATTATGGCGTGCCGGTGGACAGCGTCACCTATGTTACCGGCGGCGAAGAAGCCCCCAACCGTGATGAAAAGCTGAAATTGGATCTGCCCGACAACATCAAAGTGGAACGGATCGGCCCCAACCAAACGCTTGCTCAGATGCTGGCCAACGGCGAGATTGACGCGTTGCACACGGCGCGCAAGCCCTCTAGCTTTGATGGGGTGCGGGTTAAGCGGCTTTTTCCTGACTTTGTACCCGTGGAACAGGCGTATTGGCGTCAGACTGGCATTTTCCCGATCATGCATGTGATC
>ERZ888423.3410-NODE-3410-length-10482-cov-11.976791_pt1 | contig 10482 bp, 8 predicted proteins | sample MGYA00520523_ERZ888423 | MGnify/ENA primary metagenome ERZ888423 (study PRJEB32303, sample SAMEA104408611) | aquatic metagenome | biome: Brackish water; feature: Pelagic; material: water | place: Baltic Sea | collected 2014-06-08T10:24:00 | depth 30,27 m ...
GCGCCGGCCCGCTTCGGCGCCGGTCCGGGTCGGTTCCGCGCCGCCGCCGGATATTACCCGGGCTGCGCGCAACTGGCGTCGCGCGGCGGCTGGCGGCCGTATGCGCCATTGCTCGTGCTGGCGGGCGGCGTGGACGACTGGACCCCGCCCGGCCCGTGCGTCGCCATGCTGGAGCGGGCGCGCGCCGCGGGCGCTCCGGCCGAGATCGTGGTCTACGCGACGGCCTACCATGGCTTCGATCACCCGAACCTGCCCGTCCGGACCCGAATCGCGCGCAACAACGATTGGCGCCAGCCGGAACGCAGGGTGCATCTCGGCTCCGACCCGGTCGCGCGGGCGGCGTCGATCGTCAAGCTGCAGGCATTCCTGCAGTCATCGTTCGCCGACTGATCCGGCGTCGGCGGCTGCGGCGTACTTCAGGCCCCTGGCCGCGATGTCGGGGGCGATCAGGCCAATGTCGGCGGCGTCGGTCGAAGAGGCGTTGCCCGCGAGGCCGCGGGCGCGCACGCCGTCCAGGATTGCGGCGAACCGATAGAACGCATGGGCCATGTGGGCGTTGGTCAGCCCCTCGCTTCGCCCGGCCGCCTTGCAATAGAGCGCGTTGAAATCTTTGAAGCTCGGGATGCCGAGGGCGGCGAGGTCCAGGCCCGCGACGCCGTAGAACTGCTCGGGAGTCGAGCCGTAAAGAATGGCGAAATAAGCGAGGTCGCCCAATGGGTGGCCGAGCGTCGCGATCTCCCAATCGAAAACCGCGACGACACGGGGCTCGGTCGGGTGAAACATCACATTGCCCATGCGGTAGTCGCCGTGGGCGATGCGGGTGTCGTCGTCCTCCGGCATATGCTCCTCGAGCCAGGCCGCGAGCGGCTTGAACGCCGGCATCGGCTGAGTCTGGGTCTCCGCGACATTGCGGGACCAGCGGCGGAACTGGCGGCGGTACCAGTCGCCGGGGCGGCCGAAATCCTCCAGGCCGAGCTCGGCCGGCGTGAAGCTGTGGAGCCGCGCCAGGGTTTCGGCGACGCTTCGGTACATCAGGCCGCGGGCTTCGGGCGTGCAGCCGGGCAAGCTCGTGTCCTTGAAGACGCGGCCGTGCATCCGCTCCATGACATAGAACGGCGTGCCGACAATTGAGCGGTCGTCGGAATACAGGAACTGCTCGGCGACCGGAAAGCCCGCCTTGTGCAGGGCCTGCTGCACCCGGAATTCCCGGTCGACCTGATGGGCGGAGGGCAAAAGCTCGCCCGGCGGCTGTTTCCTGAGGACATATTCGGCGTCATCGAATGCGACGACATAGGTTGGGTTCGACTGGCCGTAGGCGAACTGCGACAGGCGCATGGCGCCTGCGGTTTTCGGCAGCGCCTCTTTCAGGAAGCTCTGTAGCCGCGCCTCGTTGAGGGCATGGGCGGCGCGGACGCCGGTGACAGCGGTCGCATCCAGGTCCTGCGTCATGAAATATCTCCCGAAGCGGGATTGCGCGCATCGTAATCCAGGAAGCTCGAGGTCCGCGAGCGCCGGGTCGGATGCATCCAGTAGGCGTCGATCTCGGCTGGCGAGAGGCCCTTTTCCGCCAGGGCTTCGTCGTCCAGGAAGAAGCGGCCAGTGACCGCGAGCGCCGGTTGGGTCACGATCCAATGGGCGGCGTCGGCCATGATCTTCGGATCGCGGCAGCCTTCATAGGTTTCCGGGTTGAAGACCTTCACCGCCATCGTCGCGACCGCATGGCGCGGCCAGAGGCCGGTCGAGGCGACGCCGGCCTCGCGGAATTCCTCCGCCCAGCCGATGACCAGCATCGACATGGCATATTTCGACATGGTTCGGGGCAGGCGCTCTGCCAGCCAGCGCGGGTCGAGATTGACCGGCGATGCGATGGTCAGGATATGCGGGTTCGCCGATTGCAGCAGATGCGGCAGGCAGGCCTGGGTCATGAAGAACGTGCCGCGGGCGTTGATGTTGAACAACAGGTCGAATTGCTTCGGAGTCGTGTCCGGCGTTTTGGCGAAGGTCTGGACGCTCGCATTGTTCACCAGCACGTCGATGCCGCCGAAGGCGTCGACGGCGGCCGCGGCCGCAGCTTCGATCTGGTCGATCTCCCGGAGGTCCATCTGGACGGCGAGCGCCCGCCCGCCCGCGGCCTCGCAGGCGGCGGCGACTTCCGGCAACGTGCCCGGCAGCTTCCGGTGCGGCTCGACGGTCTTGGCGGCGAGCACGACATTGGCGCCGTCCTCGGCCGCGCGGAGCGCGATCGCCGCGCCGATGCCGCGGCTGGCGCCAGTGATGAGGACGGTCTTGCCGCGCAGCGCGCCCTTCATGCCTATAAGCCCTTGAAGTTCGGTTTGCGTTTGCCGACGAAGGCCGCCACGCCTTCCTTGAAATCCGCCGTGCCCGTGGAGGCGACAAAGCTGATCCGCTCGGCCTCGAGCTGTTTCGGCAGATCGTTCTCGAAGGACTGATCGATCAGCGCCTTGGTGCGGGCATAGGCCTGGGTCGGGCCGCTCGCGAGGCGCGTCGCCAGCGTCATCGCCTCCGCCGCCAGCTGATCCGCCGGCACGACCCGGTTGACCAGGCCAAGCTCAAGCGCGCGGGCGGCGTCGAAACGGTCCGACAGGAGCGCGATCTCCATGGCGCGGCGGCGGCCGACCAGCCGCGGCAGGAAGAAGGTGGAGCCGCCGTCCGGGCTGGTCCCGAGATTGGCGTAGGCCAGGGTGAAGACCGTGCCTTCCGCCGCGATCGCCAGGTCCAGGTTCATGGCGAGGCTGAGGCCGGCGCCCGCGACCGCCCCGTGCAACTGCCCGATGACCGGCTTCGGCATCCGGACCAGGGTTTTGACCGCAACATGGTAGGTGTCGATCATCCGGCCGGCATGGGCCTCGATCCGGTCGATTTCCCGGTGAAAGGAGGCGATGTCGCCGCCCGCCTGGAAGCCCTTGCCGGCGCCGTGGACAAGCACCGCGCGCACGCTTGCGTCGGCCTCGACCTGCCAGCAGATGTCGCATAGCATTTCCGCCATTTCCATGGAGAGCGCGTTCATCACTTCCGGACGGTTCAAGGTGATGACGGCGACGGTGCCGTCCTTGCGCAACAACACGGGCTCGGCCATGGGGGACTCCTAAACGTTCGACGTCGATCTTGGCGCGACGGTAGCCATCGGGCGGGCGCTTGCCAAGCAATCCGGAAAAGGCCCCAGGAAAACGCAATGCTCGGCATGATACGGAGACCGCGATCCGCCGCCGCCGACCCGGCGGCCATCGCGCAAGGCATCGCCTTGATGCTGTTCGCGGGCCTGGCGTTCAGCCTGTCCTTCGCGTTCATCAAGGCGCTCGGCAAGGAGATGCCGACGTCCCAGGTGATGCTGTTTCGCATGGGCGTCGGACTTGTGCCCCTGCTGCCGCTGATCCTGCGGGCGCCGAAGGGCTTCCTGAAGACCCAACGGCCGTTCGGTCATGTCTACCGGGTGACGGTCGGGTTCATCTCCATGGCGATGATCTATTGGGCTGTGACGCGGATGCCGCTCGCGGACGCGGCGGCGACGCAGTTCACGATGCCGCTCTTCCTGACGGCGCTGTCCGTGCCGCTGCTCGGCGAGGCGGTCGGCTGGCGCCGGGCGACGGCGACGGTCGTCGGCTTCGGCGGCGTCCTGGTGATGTTGAAGCCGTCGACGGGCGGGTTCGGCGCGCTCGACATCGCTTATGTCGTGGCGCTGGGGGCGGCGTTCTTCTATGCCCTCGCCGCGATCGCCATGCGCCAGTTGGGCCAGACGGAGCCGGCGCTCCGGACGACGATCTATTTCAGTTCGGTCGCGGCGCTGGCGGGCGGCATCGGCTGCCTGTTCGACTGGGTGGACCCGACGCCGCGCCAACTGGCGCTGTTGATCGCCATCGGCCTGGTCGGCGGCATGGGGCAGTACGCGATGGTGTCCTCTTACGCCAAGGCGCCGGCGACGATCGTCGCGCCCTTCGATTACAGCCAACTGGTCTGGGCGACGGCGCTCGGCTTCTTCGTCTGGGGCGAGACGCCGGCGGCGAACGCCTTCCTCGGCGCGACGATCCTGGCGGCAGCCGGGCTGTATATCTTCCGGCGCGAGGCGGTCAGGCGCCGGGACGGCTGAGATTGCTCTGCCCTCGATTCCATGCCAGAAGTGACGGGGGAGACGGGGTTTGAGAGCAGACTGCCATGGCTGCGGCCAATCCGAACGCTGACCCGATCCTTCTCTACCTGATCGATCTCGCGAAAACGTCGGGCAAGCTCGATCCGCTGTTGCGCGCCAGCGCCGCGACGCCGGGATTTGCGCTTGCGGGCACGGGCGCCACGGTCGTCGGCGACAGGATCGCCCTCGATATCCTGCTCCAGGACGGCGCCGAGGCCGACGCGGCCCAGGCGGCGCTTGAAGCGGCTGGCATGACAGGCGTGCAGGTCGACGGCCGCGCCGCCTCCGGCTGGATCGATGCGGACGCGCTGCCGGCGCTGGATGCGCTCGACGTCGTCGCCTTCGCGCGGCTGGTCTATGGCCAGGCGCATACGGGCAGCGTCGGGGCGGAAGGCAGTCTCGCGATCAATGCGGATGCCGGCCGGGCGGACTTCGGCGTCGATGGCAGCGGCGTCGCAGTCGGCGCGCTCTCCGACAGCTTCAATGCGCTCAGCGGCGCTCAGAGCGACATCGCGAGCGGCGATCTCCCGACGGTCGTCGTGCTGGAGGACTCGGCCGGCACGGACGAAGGCCGGGCGATGTTGCAGATCGTCCACGACGTGGCGCCGGGCGCGGACCTGCTGTTCCACACGGCGAATGGCGGGCAGGCGAATTTCGCCCAGGGCATTCGGGACTTGGCGGCGGCAGGCGCATCCGTCATCGTCGACGATATCGTCTATCTCGCGGAGCCGTTCTTCCAGGACGGCCTGGTGTCGCGCGCCGTCGACGACGTGTTCGCGGACGGCGTCGCCTATTTCAGTTCGGCGGGGAATGCGGCGCGGGATTCCTATGAGGCCGCGTTTGTCGGCAGCGGTCAGGCCCTGACGCTCCAGGGCTCCAACGGGCCGGTCGATTTCGGCGAGATGCATGACTTCGATCCTGGCGCTGGCGTCGACGTGCGCCAGCGGGTGACGGTCCCGAACGGCGGCGACCTGTTCATCACGTTTCAGTGGGACCAGCCCTTCGCGTCCGTCTCCTCTGGCGGCCGGGCGAGCGCCAGCGACCTCGACATTCTGTTGTTTGGCGCGGCCGGCGGGCTTGAGACGGCGAACCTGTTCGACCTGTCCGCCAGCTTCAATGTCGGCGGCGATCCGGTCGAGGTTTTCCGCTTCGTCAACAATACCGCGTCGACGCAGTTCGATCTGGTGATCACGCACTTTTCCGGACCGGAAGCCGGATTGCTGAAGTATGTCGACCTCGGCCGGGCGACGATCTCCGAGCATGACACGAACAGCGGCGCGACGTTCGGCCATGCTCCAGCCGCGGGCGGCCTCGGCGTCGGGGCGGCGTTCTGGGGCCAGACGCCGAATAACGGGCAAAGCCCGCCGCTCTTGGAGTCGTTCTCCTCGGCCGGACCGACGACGATCCTGTTCGCCGATGACGGCGCGCGGCTCGCCGCGCCGGAAATCCGGGCTTCCCCGGATATCGTCGGCCCTGACGGCACCAACAACACCTTCTTCGGCCAGGATATCGCCTTCGACGCCGATACGGCGCCGAACTTCTTCGGCACATCGGCGGCGGCCCCGCATGTGGCGGCGGTTGCGGCGCTGATGCTGGAGGCGAACCCGTTGCTGACCCCGGCGGAGATCTACGCCGCCCTGCAATCGACCGCGATCGACATGGGCGTCGCCGGGTTCGACGAGGACAGCGGCTTCGGTCTGGTCGACGCCGCGGCGGCGCTGGCGGCGATCGTCCCGACCGGCCCGACGGAGGGCGCCGATGCCCTGACGGGGACGCCGGACGCCGATACGCTCAATGGGCTTGGCGGCGACGATATCATTCTTGGCCTTGGCGCCGACGACGTGCTGATCGGCGGCCCGGGCGCGGACGAGATGATCGGCGGCCCCGGCGATGATCTTTACGATGTCGATGACGTCGGTGACGCCGTTGTGGAACTGGAAGGCGAAGGCATCGATACGGTCGTTTCCGCCATCGACTTCGCCTTGCCCGATTTCGTCGAGAACCTCCGGCTCAACGGGATCGGGCTCAGCGGGACCGGGAATGGGCTGGCGAACATCATCCTGGGCGGCGCCGGAGACGATATCCTGAACGGCGGCGCCGGCGACGATGTCCTGACCGGCGGCGCCGGCGTCGATCGCGTCGATTACGCGGCGGAAAGCGGCGGCGGCGCGGTCGCGGCCGATCTTCTGGCGGGAACGGCGACTGACACGTTCGGCGACAGCGACACGCTTGTCGGCATCCTGAATGTGCGGGCGGGGGCGGGCGGGGATACGCTCCGGGGCGACGATGGCGCCAATGTGCTGGACGGCGGCGCCGGCGGCGACCGGCTGGTCGGCCATGGCGGCGCGGATACGCTGATCGGCGGCGGCGACCGCGACCGGGTCGACTACAGCTACGAATCGGGCGGCGGCGCCGTGTTCGCCGATTTCGCGACCGGCGTCTTCATCGATACCCATGGAGATACGGATAGCTTGGTCGAGGTCGAATCCATAACCGGCGGCGCGGCGGCGGATCGGCTGTTCGGCGACGCCGGCGACAACGGACTGAGCGGCGCCGCCGGCGATGACCTGATCGTCGGGCGCGCCGGGGCGGATACGCTCGTCGGCGGCGACGGTTTCGACACCCTGGATTATGCCCAGGATGGCGGCGCCGGCGCGGTCACGGTCGATCTGGCGGCCCGGAGCGCCACGGATACCCACGGGGACACGGATTTCGTGTTCGGCTTCGAGGAGGTCATCGGCACGGATCAGGCCGATGTCCTCATGGGCGATGCGCTCGCCAACAGGTTCCTCGGCGGCGCGGGCGACGACACGCTGCTGGGCGGCGACGGCGACGATGAACTGCAGGGCGGCGCCGGCGCGGATAGCATGGACGGCGGCCTTGGCGACGATATCTACCGGGTCGAGGCGGCGGGCGACCGGATCCTGGATGCGGGCGGCGTCGACCGGGTCGAGGCGTCGATCGATTTCGGCCTGCAGTTCGGCCTGGAGAACCTGACCCTGCTGGCGGGCGCGACCCGGGGCTCGGGCAACAGTCAGGCGAACCATCTCATCGGTTCGGACAGCGACGATGTCCTGCTGGGCGGCGCCGGGGACGATCTGCTGGAAGGCGGCGCGGGCGCGGACGCGCTTGCGGGCCATGCCGGCGCGGACCAGTTAAACGGCGGCGACGGCGACGACACGCTGCTCGGCCGCGAAGGCGACGATGTGTTGACGGGCGGCGCGGGCGCGGACCTGATGGTCGGCGGTCTGGGGAACGATCTCTATATCGTCGACTCCCTGGCCGACCGTGTCGTCGAGGATGCGGACGGCGGCGCCGACGCAGTGCAGTCCGGGATCACCTATCGGCTTGCCGCCAATGTCGAAGACCTGACCCTGACCGGCGCCGGCGCGATCGACGGCGCCGGCAACAGCAGCGCCAATGGGGTCGTCGGGAACGATAGCGCCAATGTGCTGCTGGGCGGCGCTGGCGACGATATCCTGACCGGCGGCGGCGGCGGCGACGCAATCGCGGGCCATGTCGGCGCCGACCAGTTGAATGGCGGCGCGGGCGACGACGTGCTGCTCGGCCGGGAAGGCGACGACATCCTGACCGGCGGCGCTGGTCAGGACAGGCTGCTGGGCGGCGTAGGCGTCGATCGCTTCGTCTTCAATCCTGGCGACGGCGCCGACACGGTGGTCGATTATGTGAACGGCGTCGACCGGCTGGCGTTCCTGGGTTTTGGCTTCGCAGATGCGAATGCCGTGCTCGCGCTTGCGTCCGCCGTCGGCGCCGACATACGCTTCGATTTGGCGGACGGAGGCGTCGTCCTGGTAGAGGGCGCTGCGGCGCTCGGGGTCGCGGCAGGCGATCTTCTGGTCTGAGGCTCAGAAAACCTGCGGCAAAACGCGCAGGCTGGAAAATGGTGCGCTGCACAAAAAACCTTGACTGAGCGGCAGGCGATCGCATATCCCTAGCATCGTTGTGCAGCGCAGCAAAAGGCGCGGCACGGAATGAGAGCCTTGGCGACTGTGCGCCCAGGCGCCAATGCGACCAATCAAGGAGAGACCCCCATGACTACGAAAGCCGCCTCGACCGCCATGAAACCCGCCTTCGATTTCGATATGTTCAAGTCCTTCGGCCAGTTCAAGGTGCCGGGCATGGACATGGAATCCATGATGGCCACCCAGCGCAAGAACCTCGAAGCTGCGGCCGCCGCCAACCAGGTCGCCTTCGAAGGCATCAGCGCGATGCTTCGCCGCCAGGCTGAAGTCGCCCGCGAAGGCGCCGAAGCTGGCATGAAGGCCGTCACCGACCTGTCCGCCGCCGCTCCGGAAGAGCGCGCCGCGAAGCAGGCCGACCTTGCGAAGAACGCCTATGCGTCCTTCTTCGCCAACGGTCGTGAAGTGTTCGATATGGCCACGAAGACCGCGAACGAGACCCTCGGCCTCATCAATGCGCGCATCACCGCGACCATCGATGAAAGCAAGACTGCGTTCGCGCAGAAGTAATCGTCGTCCGGCCTCCCCCCGGGGCCGGGTTGATGCGGAAAAGGCCGCTCCTTCGGGGGCGGCCTTTTTCATATGCGCGGCCGGTCTTTCCCGCGCCGCCGCAATCGGGCTAGGCTCTCTCCCGCAACCATCAGCAAGCGAGGGAGGGACAGACTTGTCCGACGCAAAACCACAACGGCCGGTGCCGAAGCCAACGCCGGAAACCCAGCATTTCTGGGACGGAACGAAGAACGGCGAACTGATCCTGCAGAAATGCAAGGATACCGGCCAGGCCTATTTTCCGCCGCGTCCGTTCAGCCCCTACACGGGCAGCCGCAATGTCGAGACGTTCAAGGCGTCCGGCAAGGGCATCCTCTACAGCTATGTCATCAGCCACCGGGCGCCGCCGAACTTCAAGATGCCGGCCCCCTATGCCATCGCGATCGTCGAGCTGGCCGAAGGCCCGCGCATGATGGCGAACATCGTCGATTGCCCGCAGACGCCCGAAGCGCTCGTGCTCGATATGCCGCTTGAAGTCTGCTTCGAACAGTTGACCGACGATATTGCGCTGCCGCTGTTCCGGCCGGCTAAGGGCTGAGGGGATTTATGACCATGACACCAGGATCAGTCGCAGTCGTCGGGGCTGCGGAAACCACCGAACTCGGCAAGCTGCCGCACATTTCCAACATCATGCTGCACGCCGATGCGGCGCTGAACGCCATGGAAGACGCCGGCCTGAAGCCGTCCGACATCGATGGCATCGCGACCGCCCGGGAAGTGCCGACCGAGCTTGCGCATTATCTCGGCATCGAGCCGCGCTATGTCGACGGCACCAGCGTCGGCGGCTGCTCGTTCATGATCCACGTCCGCCATGCGGTCGCGGCGCTTGAAGCAGGCCTCGCCAACAATATCCTGATCACCCACGGCGAAAGCGGGCGCAGCCAGATCGGCATGACGCCGCGCTCCATCGGCGCCGGCCAGCTCGAAGGGCAGTTCCAACTGCCTTACGGCGTGATGGGCCCGCCGTCGATGTTCACGATTCCGGTGCTGCGCTATCTCAAGACCTACAACGTCCCGATCGAAAAGGTCGCCAATGTCGGCGTCATTCAACGGGAATGGTCGGCCCAGCATCCGCGCGCGACCTTCCGCGATCCGCTGACCATCGACGACGTCATGAACGCCCGGATGATCGCCTATCCGTTCACGCTGCTGATGTGCTGCCTCGTCACCGACGGCGGCGGCGCGATCATTCTGTCCCGGGCCGACCGCGCCAAGGACACGAAGAACAAGCCCGTCTACATCATGGGCGTCGGCGAAGGCGCGGAGACCACCATGGTCTCCCAGATGAAGGACTTCACGTCGTCCCAGGCGTTCCGCCTGTCCGGCGCCGAAGCTTTCCGCACATCGGGCATCAAGCATTCGGATGTCGACCATCTGATGATCTATGACGCCTTCGCGCATCTGCCGATCTACGGCCTGGAAGATCTGGGCTTCTGCGAGCGCGGCGAAGGCGCCGACTTCATCTGGGAGCGCAACACCGCCCCCGGCGGCAAGCTGCCGATGAACACCAATGGCGGCGGCCTCTCCTACATGCATTCGGGCATGTACGGGATGTACGCCTTGCAGGAGAGCATCCGGCAGATGCGCGGCGTCTCGCCGGCGCAGGTGCCGGGCGCGGAAATCAGCTTCTGCCACGGCGTCGGCGGCATGTTCGCGGCCTCCGGCTCGGTCGTGTTCAGCAACGTCAAGCCATGACCTGACCCAAGGCGCAAACCGACAGACGGCGGCGGGGCCGATGCTCCGCCGCCGTCGTCATTTTAGAGCCTGAATCAAAAGATCATGAAGGCTTGCAATGGGTTGCGATCCTTC
>ERZ888423.3412-NODE-3412-length-10480-cov-4.820719_pt1 | contig 10480 bp, 13 predicted proteins | sample MGYA00520523_ERZ888423 | MGnify/ENA primary metagenome ERZ888423 (study PRJEB32303, sample SAMEA104408611) | aquatic metagenome | biome: Brackish water; feature: Pelagic; material: water | place: Baltic Sea | collected 2014-06-08T10:24:00 | depth 30,27 m ...
TCCAGGCACCGGCAAAAAGAATTTCGCGATAGTTCAGGCCGAGGATGAATTGGCAGCGATGGGTATGGTGATCGGCGCCAGCTGGAACGGCGCACGCGCCTTTACCGCAACATCCGGGCCAGGTTTGTCACTGATGAGCGAATTTCTGGGCCTTGCCTATTTCGCCGAAATTCCGGTGGTATTGGTTGACGTTCAACGCTCGGGGCCATCGACCGGCATGCCGACCCGCAGTCAGCAATCGGATATTTTGGCGGCTGCTTATGCCTCGCATGGCGACACCAAACAGGTTCTTCTGTTCCCGGCAACCCCGCGCGAATGTTTTGACATGATGGTCAATGCCTTTGATCTGGCCGAACGGCTGCAAACACCGGTTATTCTTATGTCTGACCTTGATCTGGGGATGAACGATTGGATGTCTCCACCACTTGAATGGGATGACACCTATCAAATGGATCGCGGCAAGGTGCTTGACGCAGCGGGTTTGGATAAGGTTGAAAAATGGGGTCGTTATCTGGATGTTGACGGCGACGGCATCTGCTATCGCACCCTGCCTGGCACGCATGAAACCAAAGGTGCCTATTTCACCCGCGGCAGTTCTAAAAACGAAATGGCAGTTTATAGCGAGCTGGGGGAAGATTATGTTGAAAACGTCGACCGCCTGCTGCGTAAATTCGATACCGCTAAAAGGTATGTCCCAAGGCCAAAAACCAAGGCTGCGTTGAAGGTGAAAAACCCTGCAACAACGTTAAAGCTGGGCGCATTGTTCTTTGGCACCAGCGCGTCGCCCAGTTACGAGGCGCTCGAGATTTTGGCCGAGGAAGGCTATCCAATTGATATGATGCGCATTCGGGCGTTTCCGTTTCACCTGAGTGTGGATGCGTTCATCCACTCGCATGACCTTGTTTTCGTGATCGAACAAAACCGCGACGGGCAAATGCGCCGCTTAATCAGCAATGAATGCGAGATACCGCCGGGCAAGCTGTTGCCGGTGCTGAATTACAGCGGAACACCGGTAACCGCACGCCATATTGCCCAGAAAATCCGCGAATCCCTGAACAAAAGCGGGGCCGAAATCGTGCCCCTATATCCGGAGACAGTCTGATGTCTTATATCAAACCGAAATTTCGTCATCCGCGTCTGCCGACCAACAAGCTGGGCTTGACGATAGCCGAATACGACGGCTCGATCTCGACTCTGTGTGCGGGATGTGGACATGACAGCATTTCAGCCGCGATCCGAAGCGCTTGTTTCAAGTCATCGATCCCACCGCACCGGATTGCAAAGATTTCCGGTATTGGCTGTTCGTCGAAAATGCCGACATATTTCCTTGGTCGGGCGCATGGATTCAATTCGGTTCATGGGCGCATGCCTTCGGTGGCAACGGGGGCAAGTCTGGCCAATCGTGATCTGACGTATATTGGCATTTCAGGTGACGGCGACACGGCGTCAATCGGGATGGGGCAGTTTATCCATCTGATCCGGCGCAACGTAAACATGACGTATATCGTGGCCAATAATGGATGTTATGGGCTGACCAAAGGGCAGGACAGTGCGACTGCCGATCTGGGCTCTGTCAGTAAGTTGGGTAAGGTCAATCCGTTTGACGGGATTGATCTGGCCAGCCTTGCGATTCTTGAAGGCGCAAGTTTTGTCGGGCGCAGTTTTTCAGGCGACAAGGAACAACTTGAACCGCTCATTCAGGCAGCGATGGCGCATAACGGTTTTGCGTTTATCGATGTCGTGTCACCGTGTGTCACGTTTAACAACCATTCAGGTTCTACCAAAAGCTATGGCCTCACGCGCGAGCAACTTGACGCGATGCCGCTTGATTTTGTGCCGATCCGCGAGGAAATCCGTACTCAGTATTCTGAGGGCACAACAAAGGCGGTTACGCTGCATGACGGATCGGTCATTCATCTTCGTAAGGCTGATGCCAACTATAAAACCGAAGATCGGTTTGGGGCGTTAAATGCAGTTCAGAAAGCAAAAGAGGAAAAGCGGATTCTGACAGGACTGCTGTATCTTGATCCGGACACCCGCGATCTGAACGTCACACTTGACCTTGCAACAGGGCCACTTAACGAACTGGACAAAGACGCACTTTGTCCCGGCAGCAAGGTTTTGAACAGCATTAACGAAGGCTTGCGTTGAGTCCGTCAGGTCCGACCGGTCGTTGGAGGAGTTTATAGCGTTTAAAAGGACTTAATATAATTACTAGCATCGATGGAACGCATCCTTTCTCGGCCTTCACGACCTCGGTTCTGCAACTGCGCCCGGAAAGCACCGGACAGTTGCGGTTGAAATCCGCTGATTTCCGCGATCATCCAGATATCCACCCAAACTATCTGGCAACGAAACTGGATCAACAGACGATTGTTGAAGGTATTAAAATCGCCAGACGTATTGCCCGGTTTGAACCGCTGAAATCGCATGTGTTGGAGGAATATCAGCCCGGCGCACATATCGGCATAAATGACGATACTGCGATTTTGGAATGGGCGCGCAATACGGCGGTGACCATTTATCACCCGACCGGTACCTGCAAAATGGGCAGCGATCCGATGGCGGTTGTTGATGAACGTCTTCGGGCTCACGGCATCAAGGGCCTGCGGGTTGCCGATGCCTCGATCATGCCGACAATCACATCTGGAAACACAAACGCTCCGGCGATTATGATCGGCGAAAAGGTCTCGGATATGGTTCTTGAGGATGCCGCCTGATGCAAGATACCGTGTTTGATATTTTGCAGATCGTGTTTGCCGATATCATTCTATCAGGTGACAATGCTTTAGTGATAGGCATGGCCGCCGCAAGCCTGTCACCTGAACTGCGTAAAAAGGCGATTTTTTGGGGTATGGCGCTGGCCGCTATACTGCGCATATTTTTTGCGGTAATCGCAAGCTTCCTGATCAGCCTGCCGGGGATTCTGTTTATTGGCGGGTTAATGTTGGCGTGGGTTTGCTGGCGGTTTTTTAAGGAAATCCGCGAGCAACAGTCTGACGAAGCAGTGCACGCATTGGAGGAGGTCGGATATCAGGGGCCACCACGCCGCACTTTGTTGCGCGCCTTTGTAACAATCACAATTGCTGATGTGTCCATGTCGATCGACAACGTGTTTGCGGTGGCGGCAATCGCTCGGGACGACACAACTTTGTTGGTTTTCGGACTAATTTTGGCGATCATTTTCATGGCGTTTTTCGCGACAGTGATCATGAAAGCTCTAACCCATTTTCCGTGGCTAAGCTGGGCTGGTTTGTTGTTTCTGGTCTATCTCGCCTTTGATCTTATGCATGACGGATGGCCATCATTTGCAATACTGATCGGTCTGGGAGGGCCGATGTAACCATCCGGCAGCAATGCTATTTAGCTCGCCTGTTGCTGGTGCTGGTGTTGGCTTCGACAATATCTCGTTTTTAAGCTGGTTCCAATATGGCGGCAAGGCACTGAAGGATCTTTTCGAAAACCAAAGTGTTATTCTGCACGACACGCCTGCGAATTACTTTGCAGCCTACATGAATGCCGCAAAAGGAATTCACAGAAATCTCTGTTCCGTATTGGGCTAGCTCGCAAAACCTGCTGCCAAGATTTATATTTCTTTCCAAATAGATGCAGAACTTACTTGAGACATTGAATTATGCCCTAGTTGGGCAAGTGTCAAACTGATCTCGGTCTTCAGAATGTCGCACAAACGGTCAAGCCCGTGAGCATTGTCAGCGGCAATTGCGAAAAGCATTGGCCTGCCCAGAAAAACGAAATTTGCGCCCATAGCATAGGCCTTGACGATGTCTTCGCCTGACCGAAGGCCACTGTCAAAGAACAATGGAAAATCGGGCCCGACTGCCTTGCGTATCTGGCCCAACGCAAGGATAGGCGGTGGCGCGCTGTCAAGTTGACGGCCACCGTGGCTGGAAACCTGAATGGCGTCAACGCCAGCCGAAACCAAATGCTTGGCATCCGTTGTGTCCAGCACGCCCTTGACGACGAGCTTGCCTTTCCACTGATCTCGCAAGCGCGCCAAATATGCCCAATCGGCGCGGGCGCGCGTTTCTGTGCGATCAAAGGCACCATGCAAACCGCCAAAATTCGCCATTTTCGGCGCGCCATGCGCAAGCGTCGTCAGCGACCAACGGGGATGCATTGCTAAGTCAAGAAACTGTGACGGCCCAATTTTGAACGGCATTTTGAATCCGCGACGGAGTTCGCGCGGGCGGCGTCCGACTTCGGGAACATCCAGCGTCAGAACCAGCGTTTCATAGCCAGCGGTTTGTGCGCGGTTGACCAACGCAATTGTGCCGCTGCCATCGCCGCTAAAGTACAACTGAAACCATGCATTACCATTTGCAGCCATGATCAGGTTTTCGAGTGACGTTGAAGAAACTGTCGAAACACCCAAAGGTGCACCGGTTTTAGCCGCAAGTCTCGCCAGCATCATGTCGGCGTTTGGGCCAGCCAGATTGCACATACCCATCGGACTGGTGCCAAAGGGCAGATCCGCGCGTTTACCGAACACCTGAACGCCAATGTCGCGGTGTTCAACATTGTTCAGTACGCGGGGTTGCAGACGTAGGTTCTGCAAGGTTTGGCGGTTCAGCGCCTCGCCCTGTTCGGTGCCCGCAGCGCCGTCGATGTAATCAAACACCATCCACGGCAGACGGCGGCGCGCCAGACGGCGGGCATCGGTGTAGTCAAAGAAATCTGTCGGCATGACCGTTCCGGTGCCCCCCGTTTACTCAGGCATTGCGCCGGGCGACTTCTTTCATGAAGCGGTCGCGGATGACGACCGGGTCCATCGTGATCACCGGCACTTTTATATTACCGCTTTCACATTTGCAGACAATGATGGTCATTTGGTTGCCTGCCAGGGCCTGCTTCAGTGCCTCGGCCGTGTCTTTCGCCGCGCATTCCACAACGTTGTCGCAACCACATGCCTTCGCCACCGCCGTCAGTGATGTTTTCTTGCCGGCGTAGGTGGGCTGGTCGCCGGTCGAGCCATAGCTGCCGTTATCGATGATCAGCAGGATAAAATTGTCGGCAACATTATTGGCAATCGTCGGCAGGGTGCCAAAATTGGTCAGTACAGACCCATCACCGTCGATCGCGACCACTTTTTCTTTTTGGCAAAGCGCCAAGCCAAGCCCGATTGACGAGGCCAAGCCCATTGTGCCCAACATATAAAAGTTGGTGGGCTGATCGTCGATCATATGCAGTTCCTGACTGGGCAGGCCGATATTGCAAACGACCAGTTGGTCCGAAATCACCGGCGCAATGGCGCGCAAAACTTCTGAGCGGATCATTTTCAGTATCCTTTCCAAAAGGAGGCGTCTGTCAGGATGGCGACCGGCTTGTTGCACATGAATGTATATTTCAGGATAGCGTCCAGTTCCTCGGCGTCGCTTTCGCGGTGAAAATGATAGGTTGGGATATTCAGCTGCGCCAACAGGGCCTTGGTGTGGACAGCCATTTCAACCTGACAAGCCACGGGTTCTCCCAATTCGCCGCGATAAGAAATCAGCATTGGCAGCGGCATACGGTAAAACTGGGTCAGCGTTACCAAGCTGTTGATCGTCACCCCAAGGGCGGTGTTTTGCATGATGATCGCCGGACGTTTGCCGCCCATGAATGCACCCGCGCAAAGCCCGATACCTTCGTCTTCCTTGTTTGACGGAATATGATAGATGCTGGGGCAGTTTTCGATTGCGTCAATCACGCCTGCCAGTTGTTTGCAGGGAACTGTGGTAACGAACTCGATCTTGTTCGCCACCAGATCGGCGACAATTCTTTCATTGATGTTCACGGAAAGCTCCTGTTGGTCAGGGTTGCAAGATGATTTTCGGGGCGGCGTTCAGACCGTTTTTTATGTCCTGATAGGCGCGTGCACCATCGGCAAGCGGGCGGGTTTCGATCGAGTCATGCGGGCCAGGATGGCCTTTAAATATCGCAGTTGCAGTGGCACGAAAATCGTCGGGTGTATAGGTATATGTGCCGATGAAGGTGATTTCCTGCGAGGTCATGCGAACGTATCAAGGGTGTTCGGCACGCGATGGGCGATGCTGGCTTAACGATTATTTACGACCAATCAATTGAAACGGATTATTCGTTAAAAAGCGGTGCCGAGGCTTTTGAGACGTTGTTTGGGGCTATTAGCAAACCGACTGCAATCATTTGCGGCAATGACGTACTGGCTGTTGGTGCTATATCCAAGGCGCTTGATATGGGGCTTTCCGTGCCACGCGATATCTCGATCGTGGGATTTGATAATATCGAACTTGCGCAGGTATCTGGACATTGAACTGAATCCACGATCCGTTTCCGCAACCGTTGAACCGGCGGATGCCCGCCTGAGCGTCGAAAAGATCGCTTGGGCTAAGGCCGCACAGGAATTGGTTAAAGCGCTGGTTACTAAGGCGGAAATCACCGGAGTGGACATGGCGCAACCGTCCTAGGCTGACAGGCTAAGATCGAAAGTTACTATGGCTATTTTGTCCGCGCCTAGCTAAGAAAGTCCTGAAATTGAGGGAGATTTCGGCAGGCAACGCCCTTTGCCGCCAACCTTATGCAGCGGAAGTGACTGATTTGGCCAACCACCTATACCAAAATGATTTGCCCGACGGACTGGACCTTGGCCCGGTTGTGGCGATTGATTGTGAAACCATGGGCTTGAACCCGCATCGCGACCGTTTGTGCCTTGTGCAACTGTCCTCGGGCGATGGTGACGCGCATCTGGTACAAATTTCACAGGGTCAGACCGAAGCGCCAAATCTTACCCACATGCTGGCGGACCCGAATGTTTTGAAGCTGTTTCATTTTGGCCGGTTTGATATTGCCGTTTTGCTTCACCGTTTTGGTGTGCTGACCTGCCCGGTTTATTGCACCAAAATCGCAGCCAAGCTGGTGCGGACGTTTACGGACCGGCATGGCCTGAAATACCTGCTACAGGAAATGCTGAACACCGACATTTCCAAACAACAGCAAAGCTCGGATTGGGGTGCTGAAACGCTGACCAAAGCCCAGCTAAGTTATGCAGCCTCGGATGTTTTGTACTTACACAAACTGAAGTCCGCGCTTGACGAAATTCTGGTTCGGGAAAACCGGATGGAAACGGCGCAGGCCTGTTACGATTTCTTGCCGTATCGGGCCAAGCTTGATCTGGCCGGTTGGCCCGAAATCGACATATTTGCCCATTAAAGGCGCTGCATGATTGATCCTGCCACAAAACAGCATTGGATAAAGGCCGGTCAGCGCGTCGTCGCACGAGAGGCCGAAGCTTTGACAATGCTTGGCAATAGCCTTGACGGCCCGTTTGCGGATGCGATTGAGGTGCTTTTGGCTGTGAAGGGCCGGGTTATTGTCAGCGGCATGGGAAAATCCGGGCATGTTGCACGCAAAATCGCGGCGACATTTGCCTCGACCGGCACGCCCGCGCATTTTGTCCACCCAGCCGAAGCCAGCCACGGCGATCTGGGTATGGTGGCCGAGGGCGACGCGGTTCTATTGCTGTCTAACTCGGGCGAAACACCCGAATTGGCTGATATTATCGCCCATACCAAACGTTTTGGCATTCCGTTGATCGGGGTCGCCGGGCGGGCGGGTAGCACGCTTTTGAATCAGGCAGATGTATCGATCGTGTTGCCTCCTGCCGAAGAAGCTTGTGATCAGGGGATCGTGCCCACAACCTCGACAACTATGGCACTGGCGCTGGGTGATGCGCTGGCCATTGCCTTGATGGAACACCGCCAGTTTACGCCCGAAAATTTCCGCGAGTTTCATCCCGGCGGCAAGCTGGGTGCGCGCTTGGCGCTGGTGCGCGACCTGATGCATACGGGCGACGCAGTGCCTTTGATTGCGCCAGATACCGGCATGGGTGATGCTCTGATTTCAATCACTCAAAAAGGCTTTGGTGTGGCGGGCGTGGTTCAAGGCAATCGACTGATCGGAGTTATTACTGACGGTGATCTGCGGCGTCATATGCAAGGCCTTCTGGAAATGACTGCCGCCCAAGTGATGACCAAAAATCCGCGCATGGCGCCGTCGGGCATTCTGGCAGAAGAGGCGTTGGCGATTATGAACGACCGCAAGATCACGACGTTGTTTGTCAGCGAGAATGACGCCGTCATAGGCATTCTACACATTCACGATTGCCTTCGGGCCGGGCTAGGCTGAATGGCCACGCAGTTCAGCAATGTTTACTCACGGTTTATTGGATGGGCCAAAATTATTCTACCGCTTATGGGTCTGGCCATTCTTTCGTCGTTGTTTCTGTTTTCAAAATCATACGTGCCACAAACAGGTGCCGAATTGTTCGACGGCAACATTGAAGACTTTGCCAGCACTGAACGCATAACCGGGCCGCGCTTTGCCGGCATGAGCGCATCAGGGGTGGCGATCCAGCTTTCGGCAGCCGAAGCACACCCAAGAGCCGACAGTGCAGGTGCTTTTGATGCAACAGTATTGGTGGCGGATGTTGAATTTCCAAATGGTGAGAAACTGAATATCATTGCGGAATATGGGTATATTGACAGCGGCACAATGTCGGCAGCCTTGGCGGGTGGAATCGAGCTGAAAACATCGAACGGATACACGGCTAAAACTGCCGGAATGACGTTTGCCTTGGACCGTCTTGATATCCGTAGCATAGGTTCGATTACATCGTCCGGACCACTCGGTGAAATCTCGGCTGGCGAAATGGTTTTGGCGCTGGAGAAATCGGAAACTGGTGACGTTACGCAGGGTTATGTTCTTATGTTCAAAAACGGCGTAAAGCTGGTATACAGTCCGAAGTAACTAGGTGTAGGCAGACACTCATGCGCGTTTCATTTAAAATATTGGCAATCCTGGTGGTGCTGTGTTTTGGCTGGGCACCCAGCCTGTTAGCGCAAAAAGTCAGTGTTCCTTTTGGTAGCGTGCAACACGACACCAAGCAGCCAGTAGAAATCGTTTCTGACAGTTTCACGATCAGCCAAAGCCGGGGTTCCGCCGCATTTGTCGGCAATGTCGTTGTCAGCCAGGGGGATCTTCGGATATCTGCCGGAAAAATCAGCGTTGAATACACTCAGAAAGACGGCAAGCCCACAGGAGATATCGGCCGCTTGATTGCGTCGGGCAGCGTGACGCTGGTCAGTGGCACGGAAGCCGCTGAAGCTCAGACCGCCACCTATTCAATCACCGAAGGATTGATTATCATGGAAGGCAATGTCCTGCTGACCCAAGGTGAAAACGCCCTTTCAGGCCAGATAATAACAATTGATCTTAAGGACGGTTCAGCCAAGGTCGAGGGTCGGGTTAAGACCATCTTTAATACCGGTGTATCGCAGTGAATGCCGCGTCGGCCTTAAAACTTGCAGAAAGCAGCGGCGGCCTAAAGGTCGTGAACCTCGGCAAAAGCTATAAGCGACGCCGGGTGATTCATGACGTTTCGATGGAATTGAACCGGGGCGAAGTGGTTGCTTTGTTGGGGCCAAACGGGGCCGGCAAAACCACCTGTTTTTACGCAGTCGCCGGGCTGATTACGCCGGAAACCGGAAACGTTTTTCTGGATGGCCGCGATGTTACTTTGCTGCCAATGTATCGAAGGGCGCGTCTTGGTATCGGGTATTTGCCACAAGAAGCGTCGATCTTTCGCGGCCTTTCTGTTGAAGACAACATCACAGCAATTCTTGAGCATTGGGTTCCTGACCGCAAAAAACGTCACGAGCGTCTTGAAGAGCTGTTGGGCGAGTTTTCAATTGAACATCTACGGCGCGCCTCGGCGATGTCACTTTCGGGCGGTGAGCGCCGCAGGGTCGAGATTGCCCGATGCCTTGCCAGTGATCCGAAATATGTGCTGCTGGATGAACCATTTGCCGGGGTTGACCCGATTGCAGTCGCTGATATCCGGCGGTTGGTGTCTCAGTTAAAAGACCGTGGGATCGGTGTTCTGATTACCGACCACAACGTGCGTGAAACGCTTGGGATCGTTGACCGGGCCTATATCCTGCACGAAGGCCGGGTTTTGATGAGCGGCACTGCCGATCAGGTTGTGAAAGATGAAAATGTCCGGCGTGTGTATTTGGGTCAGAATTTCCGAATTCAGTGATCTCGCAAACAGGAGGGCTTGATGCCGCTAAAACCCGGCCTGAAAGTCAAGCAAACGCAACGGCTAATTCTGACGCCAGCCATGCGCCAGTCAATCAAAATCCTGCAAATGTCAGCCTTGGACCTTTCGGATCTGATCCAGCGCGAACTTGATGAAAACCCCCTGCTGACGGCGGAACCAAATTATTCACAAGGCGAAAAGGCCGACTTACAGATCGCGCTGGACACGATTCCAAACCATCAATCGCTCGCCGAAACTCTGCACAGTCAGATCGGGCTTATGGCAGCACCTGAAAAAACCAAAGCAATTGCATATTATCTTGCGGGAAACCTTACAGATGACGGCTATTTGATCGAAAATCTGGACGACCTGGCCTCAAATTTTTCCATCACATATAACCAAGCCGAA
>ERZ888423.3417-NODE-3417-length-10458-cov-5.153417_pt1 | contig 10458 bp, 8 predicted proteins | sample MGYA00520523_ERZ888423 | MGnify/ENA primary metagenome ERZ888423 (study PRJEB32303, sample SAMEA104408611) | aquatic metagenome | biome: Brackish water; feature: Pelagic; material: water | place: Baltic Sea | collected 2014-06-08T10:24:00 | depth 30,27 m ...
CGGCGGGAAACCGTTCAACGATCCGGAGTACGCCAATGACCCCTTCGTCCAATGGGCCAACGCGACCATGTCCGCCGCTGGTCTCGACATCAGCGATGCCCTGCACGGCGTGGGGTTCGGCGTCTTCGGTTGGCCATTGGTCGAAACGCTGAGGATTGCGGCCGAACTCGACGGCGGCGTCACCCGTGCCAACTTCATCCTGGCGCTTCGGTCGTTCGACGCGAACCACCCGGCGATGATCGACGGCGTCACCTTCACCATGAACGGTGCCGACGACGCCTACTTCGTCGAGAGCTCGGACGTCGCCCGTTGGGATGCTGCCGCGCAATCGTGGATCCAACAGGGTCCGGTGCTCGACATCAACGGCCTCACACCCAGTTGTTCGTGGACCGCCACCGCCTGCGAGTTCCCGAGGTAGCAATGCTCGTCGGTGACTCGGCCAAGCAAGGCCGGACCGTGCCCCGCATCATTCGATGAACCCTGGCGAAACTAGGCTCGAACTCCGTCCGCCTTCTGCAACGCAGCGGCGACGATGGTGGCGACCTCGGTCGGCTGGTCCCAGTCGACGAGGTGTCCGGCGTCGGCCACCGTATGGGCGTCCGTCACGTTCGGCAGCGCCGAGAACCATCGGTCGAGGTAACTCAGCGGGGCGATCTGATCGTCCGCTCCCCACACCAACGTCACCGGGGTACCGACCCGGTGGATCCGGTCGCTCAACCCGTGTTCCGGTATCGGCCATACCAGCGAAGCAGCCGAGGTACGGGTCTGATAACGAGCGACCCCGTACTCGATCAGGTCATCTCCTTCGAGACCGTCGGGGTCGTCGAAGAAGATGGCGGTGGCGTTCGGATCCTTCGTCAGCAGGCGCCGTTGCATCGACGGCGTGGTGGCATAGGCATCGACCACCGGATCCTCGTCGTCCCACAGCCCGAGTGGTGCCAGCAGGATCAGTTGGCTGAACGCCTCCGGTCGCACAGCCGCCAACTCCAGCGCCACCATGGCGCCCACCGACGATGCAACCATCGGGCCACCGGTCAGACCGGTGGCGTCGAGGATGGACGACAGATGAAAGACCCAATCGTGAACGTTGCGAGTGAGCGTGCTGGGGGCCGACCCGGAGAAACCGGGCAGACACGGCGCGGTGATGGCCAGCGATGCTGCCTCGGCCGCCGCCAGGAGGGGAGAGCCGGGCGGCGTGCCGACCATGCCGTGCAGGTAGCCGACGGGGGTCCCCGAGCCGGCATTGTGTACGACCACCTCGCTGCCACCGACGTCGATCCGAGACAGGGTCGAAGCCATCGCCTCTACCGCAGTCATGCTGACGCTCCACGGGCCGCCGTCAAGGTCGACTCCGACAGGTCGCGCAACTGACGGTCCTCGGTCGGCATGGGCTTGGGCCACCACTTGTCCTCCCATTCGTCCTCGAACAGGTTCCGCAACTCGGGCAGGACCTTCTCACCGATCAGTTTGGTGTTGTACTTCACCAGGTCCTTGGACATGTTGCCGAAGTGGGCCAACGCCATCAGATGGCCGACGTTCATGTTGGTGCACAACTCGTGGATCTGCTCGGTCACCTGTGTCGGATCACCCAGGATCACATAGCCCTTCTCGACCATCTGTTCGAACGTCAACTGGTTCGGTCCGGCGCTGAGTGGACCCTTGGGTTCCGGTTTGCCTCCTGTCGCCACGTCGTTGGCTGCATCCTTCCTTGCCGCGCTGGCCTCGGCCCGAGCCGTTGCCTCCCGGGCGGCGCGCTCCACCATTCCTTCCACACCCGAGCGGACCGTGTTCGGTGTCTTGTAGCCGGGAGGATCGGCGTAACCGGCGTAGACGTGCAGACAGGTGTTGAAGAAGTACTCGGCCGGCTCGCGGTACAGCTCCCAGGCTTCGGCCTCGGTGTCGGCACACGCAATGAACTGGGCGAAGCCGCCCTGGAACGGATTGGGCTCCTTTCCCAGTTCCCTCACCCGGTTCCAGAAGCCGTTCATCGTGTGCAAGCCAGCCTTGTACCCGAAGTAGGACAGGTAGCAGTAGACCAGGTCGTTCTCGGCACACCAGTCCCACGTATCGACGCTGCCGCCGCCGGGAATCCAGATGGGCGGGTGCGGCTGTTGCACCGGGCGGGGCCACACATTGACGTAGCGGAGCTTGTTGTACTTGCCGTTGAAGCTGAAGACCTCGTCGCTGGTCCAGGCCTTCGTGATCAGGTCGACCCCTTCGTGATAACGCTCCCGAACCGTCGACGGGTTCTGGCCGTAGGCAAAGATGGTGTCCATCGGTGAACCGACCGGGAACCCGGCCACCATTCGGCCGCCGGTGATGTTGTCGAGCATGGCCAGTTCCTCGGCCACCCGCAACGGCGGGTTGTAGAGGGCAACCGAATCGCCGAGCACGATGATCGTTGCATCGGGGCACGAACGGCTCAGCGAGGCGGCGATGATGTTGGGGCTCGGCATCAGGCCGTACCCGTTCGAGTGATGCTCGTTGATACCGACGGCGTCGAAACCGACCGAAGCTGCGTATTCGAGTTCGTCGAGGTAGTCGTTGTAGGCCCGGTGACCGACCTTGGGATCGAACAGCTTGGGATCGATGTCGACCCACACCGAACGATGGGTCTCCGGGAAGTCGGCCGGCAGTTCGGGGTAGGGCATCAGGTGGAAGAAGGCGGTCTTCATGGCATCTCGCTCTCGACGTCGACGACGCCTCCAACGCTACTCAACCGCACCCGGCGTTTCGATTCGAGCCGGACGGCGTCACCGGTCAGGGTCGGAGCGAGGCGAGGTAGGGCGTCAGGAACAGTCCATCGGGATCGTGGGCATCGCGCACCCGCCACCAGTCGACGTAGTGGGGATACAACTCGGCCAGTTCTCGCCCGGTCTGGTAGTGCACCTTTCCCCAGTGCGGCCGGCCATGGTGTTGCCGGAAGATCGCCTCACACGCTTCGAACAGGGGCCGGTCGTCGAGGGCGATGTCCTGATGGGCCGAGATGGTCACCGTTTCCCGCCCCGTTGCGGTACTGATCCAGAGATCGTCGGCCCGCAGGGTCCGATACTCGAGGGGCCACTGCAGGTCGGGAAAATCGGACTGCAACATCTCCCGCAGCGCAGCGAAGCAGACCGGACCCAACTCGGCCGGCACCGAGTACTCCATCTCGGTGTGCTTCACGTCGCGGATCGACGAGATGATGTCGTGGCTCCAACCGACCCGTTCGTGCTCGAGGTGGGGGAGCGGGTCGGGCCCGGTATCGGTCTCGTCGAGACTCTTGCACGCGCAGGCATCTCGCTGCGGCATCCAGAAGAACTCGAAATGGCGGGTGGCCGCCGTCAGCTCGTCGATGCGGGCGAACACGTCATCAGGCGATTCCAGCCACTGCTTCTCGTGCAGGCGATAGGCCGAACGAAGCGCCAGGGAGACGTCGACCACCACACCGACACCGCCCACCGAATGACGTGCGACTTCGAACAGTTCGGGTTCGGAGTCCGGACTGCAGTCGACCAGATCACCCGATGCCACGATCAGGCGCATCGCCTGCACCGAGTTCGACAGGTTCTGCAGCGTCGGCCCGGTTCCGTGCGTTCCGGTGGCCGTGGCGCCGGCAATGCTCTGTTTGTCGATGTCGCCCTGGTTCTTCAGCGCCAGCCCCGCAGCGTGCAACGGTTGACCCAGTTGGAAGATCCGCGTTCCCGAGCGAACAACGGCCGACTGCTCGTCGGCGTCGGTGGACACCACGCCCTGCCAATCGTCCAACTCGATCAGCACGCCGTCGGTGGCCGCCACCCGAGAGTGGCTGTGTGATGCACCAATGGCACGAATGGGTGAGCCGTCGGTCGCCGCGTCGAGCACGGCGTCACGCAGCTCGACCTCCGAGGACGGCCGGAAGCGCCGCCGCGGTGCATCGGTCTGTTTGCCAGACCAGTTGGACCATTCAGTCATCGAGCAAGAGTCATGGAGCAGAAATCACCGAGCAGAAATCACCGAGCTGTTCGCAACAGTAGCAAACCGTCGGATCGGATCGGGTCGAACGGACCGGCCCACTCCACTAGGTTCGATCCATGACCGACTCCGTCAACCCTGGACCCTCCGATCAAGCGGCCCCAGCGCCGGCCACCCAACCCCTGAGCGGCGTGAAGGTGGTCGAGTTGGCGCAATGGGTCGCCGGACCGTCGTCGACGGGGGTCATGGCCGACTGGGGCGCCGACGTGATCAAGGTCGAGGCCGCGAGCGGCGACCCCCAGCGTCGAGTCTTCGCCGCCGTCGGTATCGACAAGGACATTCAGAACCCCACCTTTGCTCAGGACAATCGAGGCAAGCGCAGCATCGTGCTCGACCTGGCAACGGCCGAGGGCAACGACGCCATGCACAAGCTGTTGGCCAATGCCGACGTCTTCGTCACCAACCTTCGGCCTCGAGCCCTCGACGGTCTCGGCCTCACGCCCGCCGCGCTCAGCGAGCAGTATCCGTCGCTCATCGTGGCCGCCCAGTCCGGCTACGGCTCGGTCGGACCGATGCGAGACGTCGCCGGGTACGACATCGGGGCCTTCGTCTCCCGGACGGGCATGGCTCGAACCAACAGCCCCGAACCCGAACCCCCCATGTTCCTTCGCGGCGCGATCGGCGATCACGCCACCGGCATGTCGACCACCATGGCGGTGCTGGCAAAACTGTTCGATCGCACCCGCACCGGCAGGGGAGGGCTGGTCGAGACCTCGCTGTTCCAGACCGGTGCCTACACGATGGCCTGGGACATCGGGATCCAGCTCAACTTCGGGAAGATCAGCAAGATGAAGGCCAGGACCGAGTCGTACACCCCGTTGGTCAACAGCTATCGGGCCTCCGACGATCGCTGGTTCTACCTGATCGGGCTCGAAGTCGACCGTCACTTTCCGACGCTGTGCGACGCAATCGACCGCCCGGACCTGGCAGCAGACGAACGCTTCGCCACCGCAGGACTGATCACCCAGAACCGGGTCGCCCTGATCGCGGAACTGGAAGAGGTGTTCGCCGCCGCCGACCTCGATCACTGGGCCGCGCTGTTCGAGCAACACGAAGTCTGGTGGGCGCCCTGTCAGTCGCTGGAGGAGGTGGTCGACGACCCCCAGGCCCACGCCCTGGGTCTCTTCGTCGAGACCACCGACGCCGGCCAGTCGATCATGGGTGTCGCGACACCGGTGCGGTTCGACGGGAGCGTCCCTCAACCCCGAGGCCCGGTGCCGGCCCTCGGTGAGCACACCGTCGAGATTCTCGCTGAACTCGACAACTGAACCGGCGTCAGCTCGACGCCGGCTCACCCAGGCCGAACTCGTGACCGAACGGGCAACTCGCCGTGCCCGCCTGCTCGCCTGAAACCTTCAGCCGTTGAGGGCTTGCCAGACTCGCTGCGGGGTGACGGGGAGGTCGAGGTGACGAATGCCCCGATGAGCAAGGGCGTCGATGACAGCGTTCTGCACGGCGGGAACGCCGCCGATGGTCCCGGATTCGGCGATGCCCTTGAAGCCCAGCGGGTTCTGGGGCGACGGATTCTCGGTCAGTGAACTGTCGAACGACGGCATCTCGGCCGCGGACGGGAAGGCATAGTCCATGAAGTTCGACGTCAGCGGATTGCCGTTGTCGTCATAGACGAACTCCTCGTACAGCGCCTGGCCGATGGCCTGGCCGACACCACCGTGAACCTGACCCAGCGCGATCATCGGGTTGAGGATCGTGCCGGCGTCGTCGACGGTCACCATCTTCAACAACTCGACCTCGCCGGTCTCGGTGTCGACCTCGACGACGGCGGCGTAGGCGCCGTAGGGGACGGTCGGGCCCTCGGGCTCGTACTCGGTCTCACACTTGAAGCCGAAGTCGTTCGGATCCTGCTTCTGCTCCTCGACCACCGCGGCGATGGCCCGCCAGTCGACACTGGCCGCGGCGGGCGAACCGGCAACGTGGAACTCGCCGGTCTCGATGTCGAGCACCACGTCACCGACTGCGGCCTCCAGCATGTCGGCCGCCTTCTGCTTGGCCTCGGCGACCATGGTGTCGGTGGCAATGGCGACCGCGGTGCCCGCCTTCTGGGCCGACCGGGATCCGCCCGTGATGCCGCCCTTGGGCACGATGTCGGTGTCGCCGTGGACCACCTCGATCATCTCGATCGGCACGCCGGTCCGTTCGGCCACCAGCATCGACCACGTCGTGTAGTGGCCCTGGCCGTAGGGGGACGAACCGGTCAGCACCCGGAAGCCGCCATCGGGACGAAGCTCGATCGAGCCGTATTCGGCGCCAGGCACGCCGGCGGTCCGGTCGATGAACGTCGACAGCCCGATGCCGAGCAGTTTGGTGGCTCCGGCCTCGCGCCGGGCCGCCTGCTCGGTCCGCACCCCCTCGTAGTCGACGGCGGTCACCATCAGCTCGAGCGCTTCGTGATAGTCGCCCGAGTCGTAGAACAGACCGGTGACGTTGGTGTAGGGCAACTCGTCTGCTCGCAACAGGTTCTTGCGGCGAAGTTCCAACGGGTCCATGCCGATCTCGGCCGCGAACAGGTCGGCGGCCCGATCGATGTGGGCGCCACCTTCGGGTCGACCGGCACCTCGGTAGGCGACGGTGGGCGTGGTGTTGGTGACCACGGTCGTGTAGCTCCAGCGGTGCCGGTCGACCCGGAACGGGCCGGGCAACACCATGCAAGCGTTGCGAGCGAGCGCGGGGCCGGCGATCGGGTAGGCGCCGCAGTCGCCGAGGACATGCACCTCCCACGCCTTGATGGTGCCGTCCCGATCGCCGCCGATCTTCACGAAATGCCGCTGGGCCCGAGAATGGCCGAGGCCGACCATGTCGGCGGATCGCGTCGGCGTCCAACGCACCGGCCGTCCCGCTCGTTTGGCCAGCAGCGGCAGCGTGAGCTCTTCGGGATAGAAGCGGGCCTTGGCCCCGAAGCTGCCGCCGACGTCGGAGGTGAGTACCCGGACCTGGTCGAGGTCGAGGCCGTAGTAGGCCGACAGACCCTTCTGGAGAGGATGGACGCCCTGACAACTGGCGTAGTGCACCAGGCGGCCATCGTCGGTCCACAGCGAAGCGGCTGTGCGGGTCTCGAGCGGGCACGGGGCCAGACGCTGATTGACGAACTCGGCTTCGACGACCACCTCGCAGTCACTGAAGTCCAGTTCGTCGCCCTTCGATTCGGTCACCATCACGTTGGTTCCGAGCTCGGGGAACAACAGGATGTCGCTTCCCTCGGATGCCTTCAGGTCGACGAGCACCGGCAACGGTTCGTAGCTGACGACGATGGTCTCGGCCGCATCGGCGGCCTGGGCTGCGGTCTCGGCCACCACCACGGCCACGGGCTCACCGACGAAGCGGACCCGATCCACGGCGAGCAGCGGGCGAGCGGTGCCCTCGGGATAGTTGGGCGGATTGCCCGGCATCAGCCCGAGGTCGATGTCGGCTGCGGTGAGTACATCGACCACTCCGGGCATGGTCGCTGCTTCCGATGTGTCGATGCCCGTGATCAGGGCATGGGCCTCGATCGAGGTGACGAAATGGGCCACCAGCGAATTGTCCAGCGGGATGTCGCCGACGAACGTCGTGTCGCCTCGCAGCAGGTGCGGGTCTTCGACGCGACGGACCGAGGTACCAAGAAGTTCTCCACTCATGGGGCGTGACCCTAGTGGCGTTGCCTCCGGCTACTGAATCGACCATCGCGGACTTTCGTGAATTCCGTGACAAGCTTGCAGCGATGCGCCACATCCTACGACTCGCCCTCATGACTCTGGCGTCGCTGTGCCTGCTTCCGGCAGGCATCGGCTCGGCTCAGCCGTCGTGTCTCGAGCCCGACCGTGCCGCCGTCGATGCTGCAGACGCGGCCGGGGTCGGGACCGTCTTGGGAGACAACTCCGGGGTCTGGGTCATCGACATCACCGAGGACACCAAGGGCAACCTTCCCGACCAGGTTCCCGTCCTGGCGCCCGACGTCGATTGGACACCAGGCCGGGACATCGCCGCGCTCTACTACGTGGACGAAACCACGGATGGCCGGGTGGTCTTGCGAACCGACGCTTGTTCACAGACCACGGCCAGTCTGCTCCGGGACTGGACGCCGGGGCCCGACAGCGCACCGCCCGCCGAACTGGCGTTGAGTGAGACACCGTCCATTGGCGGGTGGTCGCCGTGGCTGATCGTGCTCGGCTTGCTCGGAGGCGTGGCCTACGTCGCCAAGAAGGCCCAGGACCCGGAATGGCGCTCGAGTTGGAGCAAGCCCAACAATGCACGCAACGCCGGTTCTGTTCGTCGGCGAGACGACGAATCCGGTCCCAGCCACTTCGGTCGCTGAGCGATCGGCCGGTTCACAGACATACCGACACAATCAGGGGGAACCATGACTGAACGAATGAACGACCGAGTGGCCATCATCACCGGTGGGGCATCCGGCATCGGACGGGCCTGCGCCTTACGCTTCGCCGAGGAGGGCGCCGCCGTGATGGTGGCCGACGTGAACGGTGACCGGGCCGAAGCGGTGGCCGCCGAGGTGATCGCGGCCGGCGGACGGGCCGAGACCGTGGTGGTCGACACCTCGTCGGAAGAGGCATGCGATGCCATGGTGGCTGCCACCGTCGCCGCCTTCGGCAAGGTTGATGCCTGCGTTGCCGCCGCCGGCATCTCCCATGCCGGCTACGTGAGCCGGGAGGTGGAGGAACAAGCGGGGGCCGATCGATTGGATCGCCACGACATGTTGGTGCTCGACAAGGCCCTGGCCAGTTGGCAGCGCGTGATCGATGTCAACCTGACGGGTGTGATGCTCACCAACCGGGCCGTCGCTCGGGCAATGGTCGAATCCCGAACCCCGGGCTCCATCGTCAACATCGCTTCGGTGGCTGCCGTCACCGCGTTGAAGGGTTCGGCCGACTACTGCGTGTCGAAGGCCGGCGTGTGGATGTTGACCAAGTGTCTGGCCGGCGAGTTGGCCCGCTACCAGATCCGGGTCAATGCGGTCGGCCCTGGCTACATCAAGACCTCGATGTCGGGTGCCGCCGTTGTTCACGAGTCGTGGGTGAGAGAGCGCGAAGCCGAGACCCCGATGCGACGTCTGGGCGAACCGGTCGACATCGCCAATGCCTGCCTCTACCTGGCCAGCGATGAAGCCAGTTTCGTGACCGGCGAGATCATCTTTCCCGATGGCGGTCTCGGAGCCGCCACCCGAGCCTGACATCGTCCTGCGTGCGGGACCGGGCCAAGCGGGCCAACCCGGCCCGGTCCAGCACCAGACAATCGACTCAGTCGCCGGTCAGGTGGGCGACCCGGGGGAGCACCTCGGTGCCGAGAAGCTCCATCGAGCGACGCCACTGCTCGGGCTGATCGGCGTAGTCGAAGCCGAACAGGAGCAGGTAGCCGAATCCACCGACATCGGCGTACATCTTCTCGATCTTCTCCGCGACGGTGTCCGGCGAGCCGATGATCCAGTTGTGCTCGGCCTGGTATTCGGGTCCGAGATCGTCCGAGCTGTGTGACGGGTCGGCCTTGATGAACTCGTCGAACTCGAACGCCTTGAGCAGCGGCATCCAATAGTCGGTCGTCATCCGTCCCATGGCGCCGTTCACCGTCATCTCGTAGGCCTGCTCGTCGGTGTCGGCCACGAACACTTCGCGGACCATGCGCCACTCGCTCCGCTTGGCCTCGTGACCACCACGGGCCGCACCGGCCGCGTAGGAATCCCAGTGACCCTTGATGTAATTGGCATTGAGATTCAGGCTCATCGGCAACCACCCGTTCTCACCCGCCATCTCCAGGGTCGGGGACGGGGACGAGAGTCCGGCGACACCGATCGGGGGGTGAGGTTGCTGGAGTGGTGTCAGATGCTGCACCAGGTCGAGTTCGGGAAGGCCGTGAGGCACGCTGGCGGTCCAGAACTTGCCCTCGTGCTTCCACCCCGGCTCGTTCGACCACATGCCCAGGATCATCTCGATGGCCTCGGCCGTCATCTCGCGGTTCTCTCCGCCCATGCCGTCGATGCCGAACATCTCCCAGTCGGAGGGCAGCCCACTTGCTGCGATGCCGAAGTTCAGGCGACCGTCGGACAGCTGGTCCATGAGCGCCACCCGGTTGGCGAGCGCAGCCGGATGGTAATAGGGGAGGAGGAACCCCCCGGGACCGATGCGGATGTTCTTGGTGGCCCGCAGTCCGGCCATCACCAGCAGGTCGGGTGCCGGATGTGGTTCCCATTTGGCGGCGTAGTGCTCGCCGATCCAGGCCTCGCTGAAGCCGTACTCGTCACCCCAGATCAAGGTCTGCAGGTCGAACTCCCAGCCTTCCTTGATGCCGCGTTCCGGCGGATGGCTGGGCATGGAGAACATTCCGAGCTTCATGAAGGAATCCCTTTCGACTGCGAGGCACACCCCCTGTGTGCTCTCGCCAATGTCGATTGTTGCATCAGGCAGCGGAAACCAGGCATCAAGAGTCACACAACGACTGGACCACTACAGAGGGCTCACC
>ERZ888423.3418-NODE-3418-length-10455-cov-7.184712_pt1 | contig 10455 bp, 7 predicted proteins | sample MGYA00520523_ERZ888423 | MGnify/ENA primary metagenome ERZ888423 (study PRJEB32303, sample SAMEA104408611) | aquatic metagenome | biome: Brackish water; feature: Pelagic; material: water | place: Baltic Sea | collected 2014-06-08T10:24:00 | depth 30,27 m ...
ATCTTTTACAATGGCTTTATAAAAAGGAACGATTTCACGGTAGCGAATTCCTAAACGTGAGGTATAAAACTCAAATTTCGGTTCTTCTTCTGAAGCTATTCGAATACCAATCTTAATGGACTCCTCTGTTTTGGCTAGTATTTCTTGTAATTCTTGCGTATTATCAACGATTGGTATGACTTTTAATTTTTTGTCATTTATCAAGCCACACATGTTATCAATGTACTTTTCAGTTTTGTAACCGTTGCAAATAACATAGCGTCCATCAACGAGTTTTCCTGAATTGTATAAATTTCTTACAATGTCAATATCGAAGGCAGAAGAAGTTTCGATGTGCACATCGTTCTTCATTACCTCGTCTAGTACAAAAGAGAAATGGTTACTTTTCGTACAGTATGAATAGTAGTAATTTCCAGCATAACCAAGGTTATTCATGGCTTCTCTAAACCAACCTTTGGCACGTTGAATGTTATTTGAAATTTGTGGTAAATAATTGAATTTTAGCGGAGTGCCATACTCATCAATCAATCGCTTTAAATCGATACCATGGAAAAATAAACGATCATCATGCAAGTTGAATTCGTTTTGCGGAAAATCAAATGTTTGATCAATTAAATCGAAGTATTTTGTTCTCATTTAGCTATATAGATTCAATTATAATAACTCATTTATACGTTCAGTTGGTCGAGCAATTACAGCTTTCCCATCCTTTACTACGATAGGACGTTCAATTAGTTTCGGAAATTTCAACAATACATCAATCCATTCATCATCAGAAAGGTTTTTACCTTTGAAATGAGTTTTGAATTCTTCTTCAGATTTACGGATTAACTCCTGAGGATTTATGCCTAATTGAGCGATAATAGCTTTTAACTGAGATTTTGTGGGAACATCTTTTAAGTACTCAATTACTTCGAAATCCAAGTTCTTCTCTTGAAGGAACTCAAGTGCACATCTACTTTTCGAACAACGAGAATTGTGATATACCATGATTTTATTTGTCATTCCCCAAGTTTTAATTCAGGTGACAAAAGTACTTATTTATCAAATGTGAATCTATTTTTTTAACCGATGAGTTGATTGAATAAAGCTGGATTATCATTTAGATAGTCAAATTGAAATTGAAGCATCTTTAAATTCGTTTGAATCGCATGTAAATCTTCCTTGTTTTTTAATTCAAGCCCAACGACAGCAGGCCCGCTTTCTCGGTTGTTTTTTTTCGAGAATTGGAAAAAAGTAATGTCATCCTCAGGTCCAATGATTTTTGTAACGAAATCTTTCAACGCTCCCGGGCGCTGAGGGAATTGAATTAAGAAGTAATGCTTTAAACCTTCGTAAAACAGCGATCGTTCTTTGATTTCCTCTGTCCTTGTGATATCATTGTTACTTCCGCTTACTATACAAACTACTGTTTTGTTAATGATTTGATCTTTGATGAAATCCAATGCGGCAATGCACAAAGCGCCAGCGGGTTCTACAACCATTGCTTCTTCATTGTACAATTGAAGAATAGTAGAACAAACTTTTCCTTCAGGAACAAGGACAACTGTATCTAGTGTTTCTTTGCAAATGTCAAAGTTCAGATCGCCCACTCTTTTAACTGCTGCGCCATCAACGAATTTATCGATACTTTCTAATACAACTATTTGACCAGCATCAAGTGATGTTTTCATTGAAGGTGCGCCTTCTGGTTCTACTCCAATCAGTTTTGTCTGTGGACTTAAAACCTTGAAGACAGAAGAAACACCAGCGGCTAATCCACCACCACCAATTGGCATTAAAAGAAAATCAATCGGCACCTGAACTTGTTGAAGTATTTCTAAGCCAACTGTTCCTTGTCCAGCAATTACCATCTTATCATCAAACGGGTGAACAAAAATGAATTCATGTTCTTTACAATACGCAGTTGCTTTGTTGTAAGCATCATCAAATGTATCTCCGATGAGCACAATCTCAATTTTATCTTTTCCGAATAATTCTACTTGTTTCACTTTTTGTTTGGGGGTTGTAGCAGGCATGAAAATAGTTCCATGAATGTTCAAAAGATGACAAGAATAGGCGACTCCTTGTGCATGATTACCTGCACTTGCGCAAACGATTCTTTTTTGCTTCTGTTCTGTATTTAACGCACTTATTTTGTTGTAGGCACCCCGAATTTTATAGGATCTTACAACTTGAAGATCTTCTCGCTTTAAATAAATTCGAGCATTAAATCTGTCAGATAGATTGAAACTTGGGCTGCAAGGTGTTTCAGTTACAATGCCCTTCAAACGGATTTGCGCTTCTTCTATTCCTTTTAAAACATTCATGCTGAATCAGTTCAATTTTTTCATATCGGTCATTGCCTCACGCAACCTAGTACCAACAACTTCTATTTCATGTTCACGGATTGACTTGTTTACCTGAATCAATTCCATATTATCAACCTGAAATTCCATTGAGAATGGTCCGCCAATCACATTGATTTCTACATTTTTCATAAAATCGGCTAACAACGGTTGACATGCATGATCAAATAAATAACAGCCGTATTCAGCTGTATCAGAAATGATTCGGTTCATTTCGTGTAATTTCTTTCTTGCGATGGTATTGGCAATCAAAGGCGCCTCATGTAAAGATTCATAGTAAGCTGATTCTGCAATTATTCCAGTCGTGGTCATCGTTTCATAGGCCAATTCAACACCTGCTTTTACAAATGAAACCATTAAGATTCCGTGATCAAAGAAATCCTGTTCACTTATGTTATGAGGGGTATTCGTCGTTTTCTCAAATGCTGTTTCTTTTCTTGCAAGGCGCCACGAAAGCAACTCCGAATCTCCATTTTTCCAATCTTCCATCATGCGTTTTGAGAAATCACCACTCATGATATCATCCATGTGTTTTTGGAACAATGGTTTCATGATTGTTTTTAATTCTTCCGACAAACGGAATGCTTCCAATTTTGCTGGATTATTAAGTCGATCCATCATATTAGTTATGCCACCGTGTTTCAATGCTTCTGTTATTGTTTCCCAACCAAACTGAATCAATTTAGAGGCATACCCTGGTTCGATACCTTTTTCCACCATCTTGTTAAAGCAAAGTATCGATCCTGTTTGAAGCACACCGCAAAGTATAGTTTGCTCTCCCATCAAATCAGATTTTACCTCAGCAACAAAAGATGACAGCAGAACTCCTGCCCGGTGTCCTCCAGTAGCAGCGGCATATGCTTTAGCATGTTCCAAACCTTTTCCTTCAGGATCGTTCTCTGGGTGCACAGCGATTAATGTTGGTACGCCAAAACCACGCTTATATTCCTCCCTAACCTCTGTTCCTGGACATTTTGGTGCGACCATGATTACGGTGATATCTTCACGGATTTTCATTCCTTCTTCAACGATGTTGAATCCATGAGAATAAGAAAGTGTTGCTCCTTTTTTCATCAATGGCATGATGGCATTCACGACCGAAGTGTGTTGTTTGTCAGGTGTAAGATTACACACAACATCAGCCAAAGGGATCATTTCTTCGTATGTCCCGACAATGAACTCGTTATCGCTGGCATTTTTCCAAGAAACTCTTTTTTCAGCAATGGCATCGGCACGCAATGCATAAGAAATATCCAAACCTGAATCACGCATATTTAGTCCTTGGTTCAAACCTTGAGCTCCACATCCAACAATCACTATTTTTTTTCCTCTTAAGGCTTCGATTCCGTTTTCGAAATGTGATTGATCCAATAAAATGCATTGTGCCAATTGTTCTATTTGCTTTCTAAAAGGCAATGTATTGAAGTAATTTTCCATTTTATTCTGCTTCTAATTCTTTTAAATATGTTTCTAATGTTTTCATTGGTTTTGATATCGCAACGCGTCCAGAACGGACAAATTCCAATACACCATATTGATCTAACTCATTGAATAAATCCTGCAATTCTTCAGGCTGACCTGTTTTTTCGATGATTGTAAATTCTTTGTCCACTGTCAGGATGCGGGCATGATGATTACGCACAATGTGTTCAGTACCTCCATTCACAAATGATTCCGTTGTGATTTTGTACAAAGCAATCTCCTGATGCACTACCTGATCATCTGTATGAAAGAATGCTTTCAAGACTTCAACTTGTTTTTCAATCTGTGCAACAACTTTTTTTACTTGATCTAGATTCGTTTTTACAACAATTGTATAGCGATACACACCTTTTACTTCAGATTCTGAAGCAGTTATGCTTTCGATGTTCAAATGCCTCCTGGTGAAGATGATTGTGATCCTATTCAAGATTCCAATACTATTTTCCGTGAAGACTGATATATTAAATACTGTTTCCATTTTTTCCTTTTATTTCAATCGCATTTCAGAAACAGATGCTCCTGTTTCTACCATTGGGAATACATTTTCTTCCTGTTCAACCACAACTTCTAGTAAGAATGCACCTTTTGAGTTGAGCATATTATCCAGTGCCTGATCCAGTTCACCGCGCTCTGTGATTTTGATTGCTTCAATCGAGTAGCCTTTGGCAATTGCTGTAAAGTTTGGATTGACGATTTCTGTAAAAGAGTAACGTCTATCGAAGAACAGTTGCTGCCATTGACGCACCATTCCTAGGAAATTGTTATTCAAGATCATGATTTTCACATCAACCTGTGACTGTAAGATCGTTCCCAGTTCTTGGATTGTCATCTGGAAACCACCATCACCAATGATTGCAACCACCGTTTGTTCTGGATTTCCGAGTTTGGCGCCAATTGCTGCCGGCAATCCAAATCCCATTGTACCCAATCCACCAGAAGTGACATTATTTCGTTGACCTTTGTATTTGTAATAGCGCGAGGTTATCATTTGGTGTTGACCAACATCTGTTACAACGATTGCTTTTCCATTTGTCTTTTCAGAAAGAAGGTTAACCACCTCAGCCATCTTTAACTGATCGCTCAGTGGATGTATGGCCTCATTTACAACTTCACTTTTTTCTACTGCTTCCAGATCACGGAATTGCTGCAACCAATGCGCATACTGCTTTGGATTAACAAGTTCGGTCAGCATTGTTAGTGCTTCCTTCGCATCCGCGTGTACTGCTATATCCGCAGGAATAATCTTGTTGAGTTCTGCTTTGTCGATATCGATGTGAATTACTTTCGCTTGCTTCGCATATCGGGAAACATCTCCTGTTACACGATCATCAAATCGCATTCCAACTGCAAGAAGCACATCACAATCATTCGTCAAAACATTTGGTGCATAGTTTCCATGCATTCCCAAGTAACCAACATACAAACTATGATCCGCTGGAAAAGCACCCAGACCTAATAAGGTTGAAGCGATTGGGATTCCACTTTTTTCGGCGAAAAGCATTAATTCCTGCTCAGCGTTTGATAGAAATATACCTTGACCTATGAGCATCAAAGGTTTTTGAGCTGCGTTTAGTAATTCGACGGACTCATTAATTCGTGCAAGATCAATGTTTGGTGTTGGCACATAGCTTCTTATCTTGTCGCATGGTTTATATTCAAAGTCCATCATTCCAAACTGAGCGTCTTTTGTTATATCAACCAACACAGGTCCAGGTCTACCCGAACGAGCAATATAAAAAGCCTTTGCCATCGCATCTGGAATATCGGCAGCTTTGGTAACCTGGATATTCCATTTCGTCACAGGCATGGAAATACCGATAACATCTGTTTCTTGAAAAGCGTCTGTTCCTAATAAATGTGATGCCACTTGACCAGTCACACATACTACAGGTGTCGAGTCGATCATGGCATCAGCCAATCCTGTGATCAGATTCGTCGCACCAGGACCCGATGTTGCAAAACATACACCTACCTTTCCAGAAGTTCGCGCATAGCCTTGCGCTGCGTGAATTCCCCCTTGTTCATGACGGACTAAAATGTGATTAATTGTGTCCTTAAAATCATATAATGCGTCGTAGATCGGCATTATCGCTCCTCCGGGATAACCAAATATGGTGTCAACTTTTTCTATTTGCAGACAGTGCATAACTGCCTCTGCTCCTCTTATATTCATTTCACTATTTATCAGTTATACAACCTTCAGAAGCTGATGCAACGCATTTCGCATAGCGGTATAAAACACCTTGTTTTACCTTCAAATCAGGTTGTTTCCAGTTCATTCTTCTTTGTGCGATTTCCTCTTCTGAAATGTGTAGCGTCAATTTATTATTAACAGCATCGATTGATATTTTATCTCCATCCTTCACAAGGGCAATCGTTCCTCCTTCAATTGCTTCTGGCGTAATATGTCCGACAACAAAGCCATGTGTTCCGCCAGAGAATCTTCCATCTGTGATCAACGCCACAGTTGAACCCAGTCCAGCGCCCATTATTGCTGAAGTAGGTTTTAGCATTTCCGGCATTCCTGGACCTCCTTTTGGACCACAATAGCGTATCACAACTACACTTCCTTCCTTTACACGACCATCTCGCACTCCATCAATTACAGTGAATTCATCTTCGAAAACAACAGCAGTTCCTTCAAAAAACTCACCTTCTTTGCCACTTATCTTTGCTACTGATCCTTCCTCTGCGAGATTGCCATACAAGACTTGTAAGTGACCTGTTTCTTTTATCGGATCGCTCAAATCACGGAAAACATCTTGTCCTTCCATCAGATTTGGAACGTCCGCCAAATTCTCTGCTACGGTCTTTCCTGTAACTGTTAAACAATCACCATGGATCAATCCTTTGCCTAGTAAGTACTTCAATACAGCTGGAACCCCTCCAACGCGGTGAAGGTCTTCCATAAGATACTTTCCGCTTGGCTTAAGATCTGCTAAAACAGGAGTCTGGTCACTAAAACGTTGGATATCATCTACGGTCAATTTCAATCCAACAGAATGCGCCATTGCTATTAAATGAAGTACTGCATTCGTTGATCCACCAAGTACCATCACCATTGTGATTGCATTGTCAAATGCCTTCATCGTCATGATATCTCGCGGCTTGATATCTTTTTCCAATAGCAAGCGTATTGCCTTTCCTGCATCAAGACATTCCTGCTGTTTCTCGGGACTCAAAGCTGGGTTCGATGAGCTGTAAGGCAAACTCATTCCAAGTGCTTCTATTGCAGAGGACATCGTATTAGCAGTGTACATTCCCCCGCAAGCTCCGGCACCAGGACAAGCATTTTTTACAATTCCTTTAAAATCTTCAGGCGTAATAGAATTACTGAATTTTTTACCTAATGCCTCAAATGCAGAAACAATATTCAGCGATTCGCCTTTCCATTTACCAGAGTGGATTGTCCCTCCATAAACCATAATTGAGGGTCTGTTCAAGCGTCCCATTGCAATCACGGTTCCCGGCATGTTTTTATCACATCCTGCAACTGCAATCATTCCATCGTACCATTGCGCTCCCATGACGGTTTCTATGGAATCGGCGATTATATCGCGTGAAACCAATGAAAATCTCATTCCGTTAGTTCCATTTGATATCCCATCACTTACTCCAATTGTATTGAAAATCAATCCAACAAGATCTTCATCCCAAACCGAGGTTTTAATGTTTTTTGCCAAATCATTTAGATGCATATTGCAGGTATTTCCTTCATACCCCATACTAACGATTCCGACTTGGGCTTTTTTCAAATCTTCTTCTGTTAAACCAATTCCATAAAGCATTGCTTGAGATGCTGGCTGTGTATCGTTTTGAGTGACGGTTTTACTGTACTTGTTTAGTTCCATTTTTTTTAGAGATAAACTTCTTTGTATTCATTTGTAGCAACACGTCGCTTGTACATGCGTTGGATAAGTATACTATTTGTATCGTCCCATTTCATCGGAAACGTATAATCGTTAAAGAGCTCAATACCGATTACTTCTGCAGCGGTTCCGCAAAAGAAAGCCGCATCAGCCTTGTAGATTTCCTCTGGTGTAAAGTAGCGTTCTTCAACATCAATATTCAATTCCTTCGCCAATTCAAAAACGGTTGCTCGTGTTATGCCTGATAGGATATTTCCCAGCGGAGCAGTGACAAGTTTACCGTCTTTTTCGAAGAAGAAATTTGCGCCTGGACCTTCTGCCACGTTGCCGTTCATATCTGTTAATAGCGCTTCATCAAATCCTTTTGATTTTGCTTCAGTTGTTGCGAGGATTGAATTGGTATAATGTCCTACAACTTTTGCCTGCACATGACATGCTTTTGGATTTGGTCGCTGATAAGATGATAACATAACCTTTAACATTTTATCACCAAGGTATTTGCCCCATTCCCAAGCCATGATTACAACATGAACTTCATCGGTCGGAGTTAAAGACATATTTTCCCCTAAATAGACTAATGGGCGTATGTAGGCATCTTTCAAACCATTCATTTCAAGTAATTGATACGTGATTTGTTCCAACTCCTCAGAGGAGTATTTCAAGTTGATATGCATCATCATTGCAGAATAATGCAAGCGATCATAATGTTCTTTTGCTTTGAAAATTCGAGTTCCATCTGGAGTGTCGTAAGAACGAATTCCTTCGAAAACACCATTCCCATAGTGCATTGTTTGATTAAACAATCCAACTTTAGCATCCTTTGCTTTTACAAATTCACCGTTTAAAAAAACTACTGTTTCATCTGAATAATACATAACATTAAAAATTTACATGGATAACTAAAAAGCCTTCCTCAACAAGTGAGAAAGGCTTTTTTATAACAACAAGCATATCTCACACCCTACGGAATGTCAATAATGATTGGAATTAAAATTACTTGTGTCATATACCTAAATTTATACCTAACTTAAACCTATACTATTATTTATTGACTGTAAACTTATCTGAGTATAAGACAAAATCATTTGTCAGTTTCAGAAAGTAAACCCCCGTCGAATGAGCGTCATTTAATTTGATTTCAATTTTTCTATTGTTCGCCAAAGGAAGTACTTCAGTTCGTTGAACAAGTTGTCCCATTGAATTATATATTTCTGCCATCATTGTTTGATTTTCATCAAATTGATAGTTAATTGTAATGGACTGATTTTCTGCATTAAAAAAGGAATTAATTTCCTGATTACCCTCGATTGAACAAGAATTATCGACAGAAATGGTTTTTAGTATTTTTTCGTTGCCATCAAAATCAGTTTGTGCAATTCTGTAGTAATTAATACCTGCTAAAGTTTGATAATCTTCAAACGAATAATCAGTTTGCACAGTCGTTGTGTTTTGTCCACTTATTGTGGCAATTACATAAAATTCCAAATTACTTTCTGCCCGAGAAATTGTGAAATAGTTGTTATTGTATTCTGTTGCTGTAGACCAACTTAAATTAGCGCGCGAGTCCGTGCAGTTGCCTGAGAAATCAATTAATTCGACTGGCAACGCTGTGCCGTAACATGAGCCTTGAAGCAAAGGGTAATTGGTAATAGCACTGGTAGTAGGAGCAATTGTATTAATTGTGTTTACAGTCCCTGATCTTGACGGATTTCCCGAGTTTTGCAAGTTAATTATTGCGGTATTATCATTTCTGATTGCTTGAGCAGTTGCACTAAAAGTGCATTCGTTAATATTGAAAATTGCTTGATTACCGAATCCTACTCTTGCATATATATGGTTACCACTCGAAGAGGAAGAATTATTAGTAAAGGTGCAAGTTGTTAAATTAACTGTTGCAGTATTACCTGACCCTGCCAAACTAGTATTTATAGCAATTGCTCCGCCATTGCCGCTATTACTTACAGAGTTATTCGTGAAAGTACAGTTCGTAAAAGAGACAGTTGCACCTCTTCCAACTGTCACTGCACCGCCGTATTTTGGTCCAGAACCGGCAAAAGTAGAATTGTTAGAAAAACAAGAACCACTTACACTTAAATTAGCTCCACTAATAAAGATTGCTCCACCTTCTGAAGTATTCCGATTGTCAGCAAAAATTGAATTTGTGACGTTTACGTTAGTTGTATTATTCCCTAAAATATATAACCCAGATCCCCCTTGAAAATCTTTGGAATTATTTGAAAATGAATAATTATTAAAAGTGACATTGTTTCCATTACCTTCTACATTTACGCCGCCACCCGCTACAGATCCTGAAGAGTTGCAGTTTGATCCACCTCCATTAAAAGTCACCGATGAACCACCATCAATGACGATTGTGGCTGAGCCACCCCCTGGTCGATTTTCATCTGTCAGAACATTATTAAATACTATACCATTCACACTTGACACTTGGATCGCGCTTGCTCCTCCAGTTCCGTTATTGTATCCAATGATGTAAATTCCGGCTATTGTTATATTATTTGCCGTAATTTCAAACAGACGATTTGCGTCTGAACTTGCGCCAGCATTATCGAATATCGTTTTTGCCGGTCCAGCGCCAGTTATTGAAATACCAGCAATACTTAGGACAAGATTGGCATCATTAAAAGTTCCAGCATCTATTCGAATAATATCTCCGGAAGTTAAGAGGCTAGAATAAGTTGTCAATAAATTAGTAATTGTGGCCTTAGGAGTTGAAGGCGACAAACCATTATTTG
>ERZ888423.3419-NODE-3419-length-10454-cov-5.116646_pt1 | contig 10454 bp, 10 predicted proteins | sample MGYA00520523_ERZ888423 | MGnify/ENA primary metagenome ERZ888423 (study PRJEB32303, sample SAMEA104408611) | aquatic metagenome | biome: Brackish water; feature: Pelagic; material: water | place: Baltic Sea | collected 2014-06-08T10:24:00 | depth 30,27 m ...
CGCTACGCCCTCGACCTCGGTGTCTTCGTCGGCGGCGTTGCTCTCGGGGGCGCCTTCGGGCCGGCCACCGTCTTCTTCGCACTGGCCTTCGGGCTGGTGCTGCGAATCATCAGTCAGGCTCTGGTGGACCACGGGCAGGGCCGAGAGGCTCGCCTCCTGGACGGGGACCGACCCGTCGAGGCTTCGCGATCGTCCTCCGCTGCTTCGGCCCCGGTGCTTCACGTACCCTCGGGCGGCAGGCCCACCGGATCCAGGTCGTCGACGGCTCGCCGATCTTCCGGGCGACGACCACAGCGATCTGGCGTCTGAACACGAAGCCCATGGCTTCGTACAGCCGACGTGCCGCCTCGTTGTCGAAACGCGTGTGGAGGAGGGCCTGGCGTCCCTCGGCCCGGATCTGATCGACGTTGCAGCGAGTGAGCGCGGCGGCGTAGCCCCGCTGGCGGGCGTCGGGGTCGGTGCACACCGCCGAGATCTCGACGAAACCATCGGGTCGAAATCGCTGGCCGGCCATGGCCAGCAGGCGTTCGCTACTCTGGGCGGTCGAGGCGCAGCAGCGCCTCCTGGGTGAACGAGACGACCATCTCGCCATCGGCCGTCCACACCGACCCGGTGGCCAGACCTCGACCGTTGCCGATGGTGACGGGGCGCTGATCGACGAAGTGCCACTGGTTGAGATCGAATGGTCGATGGAACCACATCGCGTGATCGAGACTGACGAAGACGACGCCAGGGCTTCCCCAAGTCGCCCCGAACGGAGCGGCCACGTTGTCGGCCAGTGACTCATCGCTCTGGTAGGCCAGGATGGGCACTTGGATTCGATGGTCGTTCGAAAGGGACTCAGCGGCCCGGATCCAGAAGCGGATGCCTCCCTCGGCCGATGGGCCGCCCGGCGACCAGGGGCCGTCGACGGGTCGGATGTCGAGACCGTAGTCGCGAAGCGCCCAGTCTTCGGGCAGGACCGGCTCGGGAAGAGCTCGCATCACCTCTCGATAGGTCGGGAGCGAGTCGGGTCGGGGCAGTTGATCGAACCCGATTGGCGGACGGGGATCGACGACGGGGCCCATTTCGTCGACCGCGAACGATGCCAGCAGTTCGAACTGTGTCTTGCCCGAGTTCTGGCTCACACGCACCCGGCGGGTGCAGAAGCTGCGACCGTCACGAACGCGTTCCACGTCGAGCACGAAAGGTTCGCCCGGGGTGCCGCTGCGCAGGAAGTAGCCGTGGAGGGAATGCAGACGGCGATCGGGCTCGACGGTCGCGATTGCTGCTGCCGTGGCCTGACCGAGGAAGTGCCCGCCGAATGTTGCGTCGACACCATCGTTGGACGAGGCAATGCCCTCGAACCGGTCCCCTCCGAGGTCGCGTAACGTCACGACTGCCAGCAGATTCTCCAGCGCTGTCCCCATGACCGTGAAGGGTAGCGGCCCACCCGGACCAATTTCGGATGGAGGGGGTGGGGGAGTAGCGTCACGGCATGTTGCGCGGACTGAACATGGACCGACAGCTACTGATCTCCTCGCTGATCGACTACGCCGGACGGAACCACGGAGCGACCTCGGTCGTTTCCCGCGGGTCCGACGACGAGACGATTCGGACCAATTGGTCCGAAGTCGAACAGCGGTCCCGTCAGTTGGCCGGTGCGCTGGTTGCGGCCGATGTAGGTGTCGGCGATCGCGTCGGCACCATTGGATGGAACGACCATCGTCATCTCGAGGCCTACTACGGCATCACGGGTATCGGTGCCGTGCTGCACACCATCAACCCCCGCCTGAGCGACGATCAGATCGTCTACATCGTCAATCACGCTGCCGACACCATCGTCTTCGTCGATCCGGACTTCGCCGAGATGGCGGCCCGGATCGCACCCAGATGCCCGACGGTGTCCCAGTGGATCGGCTTCGACGAGCACTACGAGTCCTTCATCGCCGGTGCCGAGGCGTTGGACGGATGGCCCGCGCTGGACGAATGGTCGGCCGCCACCCTCTGTTTCACCTCGGGCACGACCGGCAACCCCAAGGGAGTGGTGCAGAGTCATCGCAGCATCGTGCTCCAGACCTGGGCCACGTGTACGGGCGACGGCCACAACGTCAATTCGGGAGAGTCGATCCTGTTGGCGGTCCCCATGTTCCACGTGAATGGCTGGGCCATTCCCTTCGCGGCAGCCATGGCGGGCGCCAAGTTGGTGCTCCCGGGTCCCGATCTCAGCCCCGAGACCATGGTCGGGTGGATCAACACCGAGGACATCACGTTCTCGGCCGGTGTTCCCACCATCTGGCTGGGTGTGGTGCAGCATCTCCAACGGGCAGGGGCCGACGTACCCACCCTTCGGCGCATCGCAGTCGGGGGTTCGGCGGCACCTCGATCGCTCATGGACACCTTGGAGGACGAGTACGGCGTGTTCGTGTCGCACGTTTGGGGCATGACCGAGATGACCCAGGGCTCGGCGGGTCGTTTCACTCACCGGGTCGAACGGCTCGAACGCGACGAGCAGCGCAAACGACAGGCCATGGCCGGCCGCGAGCTCTACGGGGTCGAGCTCCGGATCGTCGACGACGAAGGCAATCTGGTGCCTCGCGACGGACGGACACCGGGCGAGCTGTTGGCTCGCGGGCCCTGGGTGGCGGGCTCGTACTTCGAGCTCGAGACTCCGGACAGTCACACTCCGGACGGGTGGTTGCGAACCGGCGACGTCGCCACCATGGACGGCGAGGGCTACTTGACCATCGTCGATCGGGCCAAGGACGTGATCAAGAGCGGCGGTGAGTGGATCAGCTCGATCGATCTGGAGAATGCGGCGGTCGGTTGTGACGGCGTTCTGGAGGCCGCAGTGATCGGCTTGCCCCACGATCGATGGGGGGAGCGTCCGCTGCTGTGCTGTGTCGTGGAGGACGGTCGGGCGGTCGAGATCCAGCAGATCCTCGACCACGTGGCATCGGAGGTGCCGAAATGGTGGTTGCCGAACGACATCGTGTTCATCGACGAGATTCCGCACACCGGCACCGGCAAGATCGACAAGAAGTTGTTGCGGCAGCGCTTCGCCGATCACGGGTGGCCCGAGGCGACGAGCTGACCGTGGACGTCATCGAACTGGACGACGACCGTCGACTTCGAGTGGTACTGCCCGACGGCTATCACCGCGGTGATCGCTCCTATCCGGTCATCTACGTGCTCGACGAGCGTTGGAGCCTCGGAGCGGTGGCCGACTGCTCGGTCATGCTCGGCATGCAACGACTGATGCCGAAGGTGATCTGTGTCGGCATCGGTTACCAGGACGAGTCGCTGGCCGTCGTCAGTGAGCGCAGGGGTGGCGACTACACGCCCACCGATTGGCCCTTCCCTGCCTTCACGTCCATCAGGGGGACCCATCCCTCGGGGGGAGCACCCGCAACCATCGATCGCCTGATCGATCGGATCGTTCCCCTCGTCGAGGCTCGCTATCGCGCAGATGCGGGCGATCGGGTTCTCTTCGGACACTCCCTCAGCGGTCTGTGCGCCGCGTGGTGTTTCCTGACCCGTCCGGGAACGTTCCATCGCTACCTGCTGTCCAGCCCGTCGATCTGGTGGCACGAGCGTGTTGCGATGACGCTGCCCTTGCCTGCGGTCGAGGCCGGCACACGCCTGTTCCTCACCGCCGGGGGCGACGAGCGGGGTTCCTCCAGTGGGGTGTTCGAGGCCGGCGAGGCCTTCGCCGAGCGTCTGATCGAGGCCGGGCACGACGCGTCCTTCCGGGAGTTGCCCGGTGAGCTTCACCATTCCACCATCGGCGCCTCGGTCAGCGCCGGCCTACGAGCCCTCTACCGGACGTCATGAGCCAGCCGCCCCGCCGACTGTTGTTCAACGCGTTCTCGATGAACTGCGTGTCCCATCTCAATCATGGGCTCTGGGGACGCGATGACACCCGCCAGACCGAGTATGCCAGCCTCGCGCCCTGGCTCGAGTTGGCACAGATTCTCGAGCGAGGATGCTTCGACGCGCTGTTCCTGGCCGATGTGGTCGGTGTCTACGACAACTATCTGGGCGGTCCGGAGACATCGATCCGTGAAGCGATGCAGATCCCGGTCAACGACCCGTCGCTGCTGATACCGGCCATGGCGACGGTCACCGAGCATCTGGGTTTCTCCTTCACCAGCTCGATCCTGTCCGACCACCCCTACAACTTCGCTCGGCGAGCATCGACGCTCGACCATCTCACCGGCGGTCGGGTGGCGTGGAACATCGTGACGTCCTATCTGCCGGGCGCGGCGCGCAATCTGGGGTTCGGTGATCTGCCCGACCACGATGATCGGTACGACCGGGGGGACGACTACCTGGAGGTGCTGTACAAGCTGTGGGAGGCCAGCTGGGAGGACGATGCGGTGATCGCGGAGCCTGGTCGCTACGCCGATCCAGCCAAGGTTCATCTGATCGATCACGTGGGGCCGTACTACCAGGTTCCTGGCCCACACCTGTGTGAACCGTCGCCCCAACGAACGCCCGTGCTGTTCCAGGCTGGTTCGTCCGAGCGGGGCCGGGAGTTCGCGGCCAAACACGCCGAGTGCGCCTTCATCACCGGCGGCGTTGCTTCCGCAGCCCGCATCGTGGCCGATGTGCGAGCGCGAGCGGCGCGGTACGGGCGTCGTCCCGAGGACATCAAGTTCTTCCAGGCCTTGTCTCCGGTCGTGGGTGGCACCGAGGCCGAGGCGTTGGCCAAGGAAGCCGAGCTCCGCGCCGATCTGTCGATCGAGGGCGGGCTGGCCCACATGAGCGGGAACATGGGGGCCGATCTGGGCGAGATCGATCTGGACCTGCCTCTCTCGGAGTTCGATTTCAACGGCGTGCAAGGGTTCTTCAAGACGATGGTCGAGGCTGCGCCCGACAAGACGTGGACGTTCCGTGATCTCGCTCGGCGCCAGATCAGCGGCCAGTTCGCGACCGGAAGCCCCGAGCAGATCGTGGCGCGTCTGCAGGCCTACGCCGAGGTCGGCGTCGATGGCTTCAATCTGATCTACGCCACGACACCGGGCACGTTCGTCGACTTCATCGATGGCGTAGCCCCGCTGCTGCAGGAGCAGGGGCTGATGCAAACGGAGTACCAACCGGGCCCGTTGCGCCAGAAGCTCTTCGGGGAGTCCCGCCTACCGTCTCGTCATCCGGGGGCCGCTCACCGTCGATCTCCCCACTGACCGGTGCTTGCCCGGGCCGAGATGACGACCGCAGGAGCCCACCAGTAGTCGTCGATCACCTCGATCTCCACGTCGACGAATCCGGCGTGGGCCAGATCTCGCTGCCAGGACGACGCGGATTGCTCGAACGTCAGTCGGGGTGTGGAGGGGTCGAACTGGCCGACCAGTACCGGCATCAGGAAGTCGCTGATGACGCTCGGGTGGTCGTGGTATTCGGCCAATCCCAGTTCGTAGCGGTCTGCGGCGTAGCGGGCATGGCGCATCGAACCATCGGCGAAGTCCGGCACGTCGAATTCGACCAGGACCAGATGCCGGGTACGGTCGGCCAACGCCCCGAGCGTGGCCCGCCGTGCCGCGGGCGCAAGGGAGTGGAAGGCGAACGTCGACTGGGTCACGTCCCACCGGGTGGTGGTGGCATCGAGGTGCTCGACGATGCCACGGTTGTGAGGCTGCAGCCCGGTACCGGCGGGGAATCGCGCCACGGCCTCGCCCAGGAGCACCGAGGACGGCTCGACCAGATCGACGAGAGCGACCGAAGGGCCGACCGTGGCCGCGGTGACGCGGCCGTCTCCGCAGCCGATGTCGAGCACGGCCGTGGGTCGCGTGGCGTGATGGATCGAGCGAACCGCTTCGATGGTGCGTCGGTACAGCCGGGGGTTCCCCCCGAACTCGATGAACTCCTGGAACGCGCTCGGCGCGGCGTACACGCCGTTGTGGACAGACGTCTCGAGATAGGCCATCAGTCGGGGAGCGACTCGCGACCCGGCCGGAGCCTCGGCGAGCAGATCGAGGGCGGTGGCGAGCTCGCCCTCGGCCACCGCTCGAAGCGCGGAGGCCACCGTCATGGCATCACCGTCATGGCAGCACCCTCGGGGGTCATGACAGCATGGAGCGAGCACCCAGTCGCTGGGCCGTGTCCTCGAAGTACCGGACGACCTGCGGGTGATACGGAATGCCGTTGATTCGGCGTTCCTGCTCGGTTTCGTGAGCGACCAGGCCGGCGTAGACCACACGATCGTGGTCGCCGACGGGAGCCGTTTGCCGGAGGCCGGTCAGGAACTGCTGCATGTGTTCGGTGAAGTCGTCCGGGTCGCAGAACGCGTCGATCTTGTAGGCCATGAAGTGATGCGATACATCGCCCGATGGTCGGAGGAAGCCGGGTGGGTCGCCACCCAACACGCCGCACAGCACATCGACCATCATCGCCAGGCTGTATCCCTTGTGCGACCCGCCGTCGCGGGTCCCCCCGGTCGGCAGCATCCACCATGCTTCGGGAATGTCGGTCTCTTCCAGGATCGGGTTGCCGTCCCCGTCGGTGATCCAGCCCGGCAGAACCTTGGCTCCCAGCCGTTGGGCGATGCGGATCTTGTTGCCGGCCACCGAACTCATCGACGCGTCGAAGACGAAGTCGGGTTGATCGCCTCCGGTGACCGCGACGGCGATGGGGTTCAGGCCGACCATTGGTTTGGAGCCGAAGGTCGGTACCACCATCAGTCCGCCGATCGTCATCGAAAGGCCGATCATGCCCTGGGGTACGGCGCGGTGCGCGTGGTAGGAGGCCGCTCCGTAGTGGCGACCGTTGGTCACCGAGACCGCGCCGATACCGCACTGTTCGGCTTTCGAGATCGCCAGGTCCATGGCCCGTGGGCCGGTGGCGAGCCCGAGCCCACGGTCGTCGTCGATGGTCGCCACCGCCGCTGCTTCCCGCACGATCCTGGGCTCGGGGGTCGGATTGATGAAGCCTTCGGCGAACAGATCGAGATAGATCGGGAACATGTTCGACACCCCGTGGGAGTCGATGCCGCGCAGGTCGGCGTACAACAACGTGTCGGCGGCCTGGGCGGCATCGAGGTCGGACATGCCCTGGGTTTCGAGAATGCTCTCGATGGTGGCTCTCATGGCCTCGTGAGGGATGCGCACGGCGACATCTTCGGCGACAGTGAATCGTTCGGACGGCATGGCAGGACCCTATGCCGTCGCTACCACCTGGTCACGTCCTCGAGCCTTGGCGTCGTACAGCGCGGCGTCGCCCCGTCGCAGCAGATCCCGGAGTGATTCGTCGGTTCCGGCCGGCACGACGCCGACGCTGGCCGAAACCGCGATGGTCGTGTCGTCGGCCGGGAGGGGCTGGCGCAGCGTCGTCAGGATCCGTTTCGCCAGTTCCGGCACATCCATCTCGCCCGCTCGGCGTCCGTCGTGGACCAGCACGACGAACTCATCGCCGCCGAGGCGGGCCACGGCCCCGCTGTCGCCGACGAGATCGGTGAGGCGGCGCGCAGTCGTGGCCAGTAGTTCGTCCCCGACGTCATGACCGTGGCTGTCGTTGACCACCTTGAAATGATCCAGGTCGATGAACAGGCAGTGTGTGGCCCGTCGTGACTCGGGGCGTTCCGCATCGAGCCATCCGGCCAGCCCCCGACGATTCAGCACCTTGGTCAGCGGGTCGTGGTTGGCGTACCAGGTCGCCGACTTCTCGCGGTCGAGCCCCTCGGTTCGAAGGACGAGCAATTCGAGGTACGCCTTGGTTGGCGCCCCAGGGTGCCGAACTGCAGCAGGCCGATCATGGTTCCCAGCACCAGGACTGCGACCAGATAGGCGTACTCGTTGGTCCGGGCGATGTGGGGATCGATCAGAATCGAGCCGCCCAGCCAGCAGCCGGACAAGCCGGCATGGAGGTGCACGGTTGCGGGAAGCCCATCCTTGGTCACCTTGGTGCCGAACGACGGGCGCACTGCATCCAGGACCGCGGCGATGATCAGGATGATGCCGAACGTGGCCCACAGCAGCTGCCGGCTCTGGTCCATGCGCTCGGGAGCCATGGACAGGATCAGGAGCAGGGCCGACGCGATACCGGCCGGTGGGGCATATCGGTTCTTCCAGAAGATACGGAGCGCCGGATTGTCCGCCGAGTGCGTCACCATCCTGGCCAGTGTCGACTCGCTCGGGACGGGCTTGAGGCAGAGGGGAGAACTGCCCAGGTAGCGAGAACCAGCCGTCGATCGGGGCAACGATCAGAGAAGGTCGACCAAGAGGTCCCGGGTGGCCTCGCGCTGGTCTCGATGGCCGAACTCGCTGGCCGCGAACGTGGTCACGCCGGCGCCGGCCATCGCCTCGATGCGGTCTCGTACCTCGGCCGCACCCCCGATGATGGCCAGGTCGGCAGGTCCGTCATAGCCCTCACGGTCGAGCATGGCGCGGTACGACGGCAGGGTCCCGTAGATGGCGAAGTCCTTGGCCGCCTTGGCCCGGGCGTCGGTCAGCGCTTCGGCCGAGCCATCGGTGACACAAACCGGGAAACCGGCAACGACCTCGGGTGCAGGCCGGCCGGCTGCTTCGGCCGCTTCGGCCAGAACAGGGGCCGAGTGTTCGGCGATGGTGGTGGGACCCGTCATCCAGAGAATGGTGCCGTCGGCCAGCCGGCCCGTGACCTTCAGCAGTTGAGGGCCGAGGGCCGCCATCATCACCTTGGGTGCCGGTCCGTCGATACTGATGTCGGCCTTGGCCGTCAGGGTCTCGCCCGCGAAGCGAACCTTCTTGTCGTGGAGCAGGGGCATCAGGATCTCGAGGTACTCCCGCAGGTGCCGGATCGGCTTGTCGAACGAGATGTTCCACATGCCCTCCACGACCGGTTTGTGCGATGGGCCGATGCCCAGCACCAGTCTTCCCCCGATGGCGGCGTTCACGGTGAGGGCCTGTTGGGCCAGCATCTGAGGGTGCCGAGGGTAGGTGGGCACGACCGCAGTGGCGAAGGTGATGTCGGGCACGGACTGACCGGCCACGGCGATGGCGGTGAGGGTGTCGATGCCGAACACCTGAGGAATCCAGACACTGTCGAAACCCTGCTGGGCCGCCGTGGAGGCCATGGACGTGAGCTGCTCGGTCGATGCGGCGAAGGAGAACAATCCGATCTTCATGGATGCATCCTGGCATCCCCGTCGCTCCGATGGCGACTGTGACCGGAACTCGCCCCTGGCGGGGGCTCGCTGATAGACAGACGACATGACAGGTATGTACTTCGAAGAGTTCGAGATCGGGAAGCGGTACGAACACCATCCCGGCCGAACCGTGACCGCCGCCGACAACATGTTGTTCACGACGTTGTCGATGAACCCACAGCCCCTGCACCTGGACGCCAAGTTCGCCGGTGAAGCCCAGTTCGGTCAGATCCTGGTCAATTCGCTGTTCACCTTCGCCACCGTGATCGGGTTGTCGGTGGGGGAGACCACGTTGGGGACCACGGTCGGCAACCTCGGCTTCGACGAGACCAAGTTCCCGAACCCGGTCTTCATCGGCGACACGATCTACAGCTCCACGGTCATCATGGACAAGCGAGAGTCGAAGAGCCGCCCGGAGTGGGGCATCGTCACCTTCCAGCACGAGGGTCACAACCAGCGGGGCGAGCTGATCTGTACGTGCCTGCGCAAGGGCATGATGATCCTGCGGTCCTCCCTGCCCGAAGGAGCATCGGCCACCCCGTGGCACGGCAGCCATGCGGCTGCGCAGGGGGAGAGCAAATGAGCGGAGCAACGACGGTACGCCGATGCGCCCACTTCGTTCCCGGCGCCAATGAGAAGATGCTCACGAAGGCCATGGCGACCGAGGCCGATGCACTGGTGCTCGATCTCGAGGATGCGGTGACGCCCGAGAACAAGGATGAGGCTCGCTCCGTCGTCGCTGGTTGGCTGTCGGACGTCGATTTCGGCCGCCAGGAACGCATGGTTCGTATCAACCCGATCGACACCCCGTGGTTCCGGGCCGACATGGAAGCCACCATGGTCAATCCTCCCGATTCCTACCTGGTGCCGAAGATCCAGGGACCTGATGATGTGCGCCTCGTCGATCGTGTCGTCAGCGAACTCGAGGCCCAGCATGGACATCCTTCTGGTTCGGTCAAACTGGTGGTGCTGGGAACCGAGACGCCGAGAGGTTTCCAGAGCATCGCCGACATCCCGTGTGTTGCCCGTGTCGATGCCCTGACGTGGGGCGCCGAGGACCTGTCGGCTGCGATCGGGGCCCGGCGCAATCGTGGTCCCGACGGCAAGTACCTGCCGTTGTTCGAGCAGGCCCGAACGGCCTGCATGATTGCGGCTGCCGCTGCCGGCGTGCAGCCGTTGGACACGGTGTTCACCGACGTCACCGCTCCTGACGCCCTTCGCCAGGACTGTCTCGATGCGGCCTGGATCGGCTTCACCGGCAAGATCAGCATCCATCCCAGTCAGATCGACGTGATCAACGAGGTGTTCACGCCGTCGGCCGAAGATGTCGCTCGGGCCCAGGCATTGCTCGACG
>ERZ888423.3420-NODE-3420-length-10446-cov-7.007603_pt1 | contig 10446 bp, 9 predicted proteins | sample MGYA00520523_ERZ888423 | MGnify/ENA primary metagenome ERZ888423 (study PRJEB32303, sample SAMEA104408611) | aquatic metagenome | biome: Brackish water; feature: Pelagic; material: water | place: Baltic Sea | collected 2014-06-08T10:24:00 | depth 30,27 m ...
GGTCTACAGGAATGGGTAACTGATGGAATGCCTAAGTTAGGTAAATCTTTACCAGTGGTTAACACACAGGTTCTAGATACATGGCAGTGGGTAGTTTCAACCCCAACAAGCACTGAAGAAGGCACTCTAATGTATGCAACATACGCTGATTGCTCTTTAGAGGAAGGTTACGATATGAGACAGGTTTACGACATGTATAAAGATTTTGCAGTATTTGCTAAAGCACAGGGCGATACGCTTGGAAGAAAGCTGCTTGTTGTTGAATCAGGCGGACAGCTGCCAGAAGGCGTTGATTTTGTAAGGCTGATGTACTCTTCTTCCGTTACAGAAAGAGGCACTAATGCTGAATTGTACTATGACAAAATTGAAGGAAGCGAAGCGAGCAACAATCTGAAAGGTTTTTCATGCTCGAATGCACGCTCATACATTGGTCAATCAATGAGAGATTACAAATAGATTTTTAAATTTAAGATCTTAAAAAGGAGGTCTTTTGGCCTCCTTTTTTTATTGCTTCAAAAAACCATGCAATGGAATATCTACAGGACTCCAAAAGAAATTGACAGCCCATAGGGGGGTCGATGATATAGTGCTTCATGACTAAAAAACAGGCTAATAATCCATTACATGGCATCACTTTAGAGACTGCTGTCACTAGCCTTGTTGATTATTATGGCTGGGATGGACTTGCTAAACACATCGATATCAACTGCTTTAAAAGCAACCCTTCTATTAAATCTTCCTTGAAGTTTTTACGGAATACTCCCTGGGCTAGAGAGAAAGTTGAGAATTTGTATTTATTACAGGTAAGAAACTAGCTTAAGCTTGATTTAATTACACTGCTGTGGATGGTAGATGCCCTGAGAAGCCCTATTTAAAGGGCTTCACAAGAAATTGGCATCCCGTAGGGGAGTCGAACCCCTGTTGCCGAGATGAAAACCCGGTGTCCTAGGCCTCTAGACGAACGGGACTAGATTGCGGCAATTATAAAAGCTAAAACTCTATATTAAAAGACTAAATTCTTATTTAATCTGATTATTAATTTCCTTAAAAAATCCTCTTAAAAAATTACCTTCCATTTGATCTGGGTAGAGTCGCCTAAACATTCTTTCCATCCTGGTAAGGATCTGTTTTGGGTTATTGGGGTCAACTAATTTAAGGTTGTAAACAGTCTCATTGAAGTGCTCAATTAGATGGGTGAGCTCCTCGGACGTGTATTCAGGAAAATCTTGCCATGGGCCTATAGGTTCTTTTTGAGAGGCTTGATAGAGCTCATAGCACACCACTTGAGTGGACATGGCAATATTTAAAACAGGGTAATCAGGGTCTGCCGGGATAATTAAGTGTTTATTTGATAATTGCAGTTCTTCATTTGTCAGCCCCCTATCCTCTCGTCCAAATAAGATTGAGACCTCAAGGCCTTCGGCGGCCAACTGATTAATTTCTTGAGCCGCGTCTCTGGCCGTGGCCACGGGCCATTCAATGGTCCTCTCTCGAGCTGAGGTTGCAAAGATTACTTTTGAATTTTTAACCGCTTCATCAATGGAGTTAAATATCCTGGCGCCATCCAAAACATCTCCAGCATTTCCAGCCAGCGCCGTGGCCTCAGGGTCTGGAAACTTCTTAGGATTGATGAGCGCAAGGTTACTTAAGCCCATATTTTTCATGGCTCTTGCCACCGAGCCAATATTGCCTGGATGAGAAGTTTCGACCAAGACAATTTGTACGAACTGATTAATGGGATTCATGGAACTATTATCATCATTTCCAGTACAATATGCGACATGTCAAAGCCTGCTTTATTAAACGTCGCCCTTATCGCTGCAAACATTGGAGCTGCAGAGCTCGAATTTGCGGTTAAGAAAGTTCATGTTCTCGATGTCATGAAAAAAGGTCCGACTGATTATGTAACTGAAGTTGATCGCAAGGTTGAAGAGATCGTCTTTGATGAAATTAAGAAATACTATCCTGAAGACAATTTTCTGGGCGAAGAATCAGGGCACGAAGTTAATAATTCTGACACAACCTGGGTCTTAGATCCGATTGATGGCACTACCAATTTTATTCATGGCTACCCGCAATACTGTATTTCTCTAGCCTGCGTGGTCAACGGTCAGACTCAACATGCTGTGATCATTGATCCCACTCGAAGAGAGGAGTTTAGTGCCTCGCGAGGAAAAGGTGCAGAGCTTAATGGTGAACGCATTAGAGTCAGCAAAAGAGCAGGTATCAAAGATGCTCTTCTGGGCAACACGTCTCATATTAATGAATCCCAGAACTACTCATTTGATAACATTGCAGCTTTTAGGGCTTTGTATAAACATGGTTTGACCATCAGAAGATCTGGGTGCTCGGCCTTGGATTTGGCTTATGTTGCCGCAGGACGCCTGGATGGCTTTTGGGCAAATGGCTTGTCTATTTGGGATATAGCGGCGGGATTGCTGATCGCGCAAGAATCTGGAGCTCTGACTAGTAATTTTCTAGGCAATCCTGAGGTCACTGACTCCGATCATTATCTTTGCGCTTCGCCTAAATGTTTTAAGGCAATGTTAGAGGCCATTCAGCCAAACTTTAAAGTTAAAGAAGCCTAAGGCATCTCATCAAATTCAACGCCTTCTGCCTCTGGTATGGCCAGATCATCTTGTGTGATTGAAAGACCCAGCAGCATATTGGCTACAACATAAATAGATGAATAGGTTCCTACCAAGACACCAATAATTAACGCCTCACTAAAACCCCTGATCATATCTCCACCAAAGAAATACAAGGCCAATAAAACCAATAAAGTAGTAAAAGAAGTAATCAAAGTTCTGGACAGCGTTTGATTGATGGAGCGATTAATAATCTCTTCAGGCTCAAAGCCCCTCTCGCCTCTAAAATTTTCTCTGATTCTATCAGAGACAACGATGGTGTCATTCAGCGAATAGCCGATCACTGCAAGCAGTGCCGCCAGCACAGTAAGATCAAAATCCCACGCGAACAATGAGAAAAGCCCAAGAATAATCACCACATCATGCGCCAGAGCTGTCACCGCACCCAGGGCAAATTTGTATTGAAATCTAAAAGCAACATAAAGCAGAATCATGCCAAGTGCCACAAGCATACCTAGGCCGCCTTGGTCTCTAAGTTCAGAGCCGACCTGAGGTCCGACAAATTCAATTCTTTGCAGTTCCATTGAAGGATCGTCTGCCTGAAGGAATGTGAAGATGGTGTCGCCCAGTTGGCTGCTGCCATCCTTGTCCGCAACTTTAATTAGCACGTCTGTATCTGAGCCAAAGTTCACAACCTGGAAATCATCAAAGCCGTTATTGGTCATCAGATCTCTGATCTCACCTAAGTCTACTGCCTCAGAGTAAGTCACTTCAATTAGAGTTCCGCCACTAAAATCTAGTCCTAGGTTTAGTCCTCTAAAGCCCAAAGATAGAATGGACAGGGCCAGCAATGCAAGCGAAGTCATGGTGGCTATGTTTCGGTAGCTCATAAAAGGAATATTAAGATTTATCATATTCTGAGCTCCTGAATATTCTTGTTGCCATACATGAGGTTAATGATTGCCCTGGTACCGATAATCGCGGTAAACATAGAGGTAATAATCCCAATAGACAGCGTGATAGCAAAACCTTTAATGGGTCCTGTTCCAATAGCATAAAGAACGACTGAGGCAATCAAGGTTGTCACATTGGCATCAAAAATAGTCACAAAGGCTCGCGAGAAGCCCTCCTGAATTGCTGTTTGAGGATCCTTGCCTTCTGCGAGCTCTTCTCTGATACGAGAGAAGATCAGAACGTTGGCATCAACGGCCATGCCGATAGTCAAGACAATGCCTGCAATGCCTGGCAGTGTCAGGGTTGCGCCCAACAAAGACATAAAGCCTGTGATGAGAACCACGTTTGCAAACAAAGCAATGTTTGCCGCTAGGCCAAACCAGCGGTAATAGAAGAGCATGAAGGCAATCACCGATAGCAGGCCAATAATAATAGAGCGAATACCAAGCTCAATATTTTCTTTCCCAAGGCTAGGCCCAACTGTGCGCTCTTCAACAAATTTCATTGGAGCAGCCAAGGCACCTGCTCGAAGAAGCAACGCTAATTCGCTCGCTTCCTGGGGCGAGCCAACGCCCGTGATTCTAAAGCTGGTCCCAAGCACTGCTTGCACGGTTGCCAGGCTAATAATGCTTTTTTCAATGTAGGAGGTTTGCTCTATGACCTCTTGACCGTTTTCATCAAGGGTGAGGATTGATTTATTTTTTTGCTCTACAAATAACACGCCAAGCTTTCTTCCAATATTTCCACTGGTCGCTTTTTGCATGGCTCGCCCACCCTGCATATCAAGAGAAATATTTACTTGAGCAAAGCCGCTCTCATCAAATCCAGAGCTGGCATTGGTCACTCTATCACCAGCCACAATGACATTTTTTTCTAAATAAGCCGAGCCCATTCTTTCGTCCTGATAATCAAACTCTTCCTTGCGCAAACTCGAGGTCGTGGATGCGGCTTCAAGCCTAAACTCTAAATTAGCCGTTTTCCCTATAATTTTTTTCGCTGCTGTTGTGTCCTGGACCCCTGGAAGCTCAACCACAATTCTACTGCTGCCTTGACGTTGGACAATGGGCTCAGAGACACCAAGTTCATTCACCCTATTGCGCAAAGTCATTAAGTTCTGGCCTACGGCATAATCTCTAATTTCCTTGATGGCTGATTGCGAGTAAGCAAGTGACACCCTATTCCTAATGGAGCTGGGCTGGAGGTCATAGAGGGCAGTGCCAACCGAGGTGATATTGTCATCGCCAAATATTTTCAAGGCTTTGCTGTAATCCTCGTCACTGAGAAACTCAAAGATCAACTCCTTGTCATTCTTTTGAGAGCTCTCAACGCTAATGCGATCATCTCTAAATTTTTTTCTGTACTGATTAAGCAATGAATCTAGTCGATTATCCAGGGCGCTCTCGATATCAACCTCAAGTAAAAAATGCACGCCGCCAGATAAATCTAATCCAAGCTTTAGGGGGCCTCCTCCAATGCTTCTTAACCACTGGGGGGTCGAAGGCTCTAGATTGAGTGCAACGACCGCTCGATCCAATAACACTCTTTGTAAGGCAGATTTAGCTGCCAGCTGCGCATCAAAGGATGAAAATTTAGCAACAATGTTATTGTCCTTCAATCCCACTGATTCTGCGGTAATGGCTTTTGATATAAGAATCTCGCTCACTTGATCTAGAAGACTTTGATCGGCTGATTTGCCTGAATCGGTGTAAGCAATCTGAATCGCGGGTTTAGCTGGATACAGATTTGGTAAAGAATAGATCACCCCAATGGCTAACACCATTAAAATAAAAGCGTGGGTCCCTATGGAGAATCTATTCATCAAAGCTCTTAGTCTATTGAGGCAATGGTGCCTTTAGGTAGAGTATTGGTAATGGCTGTTTTTTGAAGCTTGAAGGTAATATTCTCACTCACCTCAATAGAGACATAAGGCCCTTTAATTTCTTTAATGCGGCCTATAATTCCTCCAGCCGCTACAACCTCATCGCCCTTCTCTAACTCATCCATCATCGTCTGCAAAACTTTCATACGCTTTTGCTGCGGTCGGATCGTCATAAAATACATGAGCGCTAAAAATCCGATAAAGAATACTAAAACTGGGTCTGGTAGATACCAAGGTAATTGTGATTGTGATTCATTCATAAAATCTCCTTAGATTAGATGGGGTGGTACTTGTAAATGACGCTTATTATAAAAGTCTTTTATAAACTTAGCGAATGAATCTGATGCAATAGAGTTACGAATATCTCTCATCAGCGACTGATAGTAATAAATGTTATGGAAACTGTTTAGGATGGACCCAAGCATTTCATTGGTTTTATCAAGATGGTTTAAATAAGCCTGAGAGTAATGCTTGCATACTTTGCAGCCGCAATCAGGATCGATGGGATCTGCGCTGGTCTTGCTTGGCGCATTTCTGATATTAAGAACCCCGTAAGATGTAATCAACTGACCGTTGCGAGCATTGCGGGTTGGTAACACGCAATCAAACATATCAATTCCATAAAAAACAGCCTCGACAATATCTTCAGGTTTGCCAACGCCCATTAAATAATGAGGCTTATCTGCGGGGAGATGCGGGGCTAAATGTTTTAAAATTCTGGTCTTGTCTTCCTTCGGCTCTCCAACACTTAGGCCGCCGACAGCAATCCCATCAAAACCAATGTTGAGCAGACCTGATAGAGATTCCAGTCTTAAGTCCTCGTGCATGCCGCCTTGAACAATCCCGAACAAGGCCGAATCTGATTGATGAGCATCCCTGGATCTTTGAGCCCACCTCATAGAAAGCTCCATAGATTTTCTAGCAACCTGATGCTCGGATGGATAAGGGGTGCACTCGTCAAGGACCATGACAATGTCCGAGCCCAAATTAGCCTGAATTCTCATGGAATCCTCGGGGCTCATGAAATGTTTTGTTCCATCATAGGGTGACTGAAAACTGATGCCTTCCTCTGTCAACTTAGCTAAATCACCAAGGCTCCAGACTTGAAAGCCACCAGAGTCGGTTAATATCGGTTTATCCCAATTCGAGAATTTATGTAATCCGCCTAACTTCTTAATCAGCTCATCTCCAGGGCGCATCATTAAGTGGTAGGTGTTACCAAGAATAATCTCTGCGCCTGAATCTAAGATGTTATCTACCTCTAAAGCTTTAACGGTTCCATTGGTTCCCACAGGCATAAAAGCTGGCGTTTGAATCGAGCCCCTGGCGAATTGCAGCTCACTCCTCCTGGCAAACCCTTCGGTTGCAGAAACTTTAAATTTCATTTTTTTTCAGCAGCATGGCATCACCATAAGACAAAAACCGATACTCTTTCTCGATCGCTAGCTGATAGAGGTCAATCATTTTTTCATACCCAATGAATGCAGCGACCAACATTAGCAGGGAGGATTTAGGTAAATGGAAATTGGTAATCATTAGGTCCACCACTTTAAACTTATAGCCGGGATAAATAAATAGCTGGGTCTCACCTACAAAAGGTTGCAAGCCTTGCTGACAAGCTGTCTCTAAAGCTCTAACAGAGGTTGTTCCCACAGCTATGACTCTGCCTCCGCGAGCCTTGGTTTGTTTTATCTGATCAATGAGTCGGGCATCGACTTCAATTAATTCTTTGTGAATTTGATGCTCTGTGATGAGCTCAGTTTTTACAGGCTGAAAAGTCCCTGCTCCGACCTGAAGATTTAAATAGCCCAGGGTCACGCCCTTGCTTTTAATCTCATCGAGTAATTGGGCATCAAAATGCATACCTGCTGTGGGTGCAGCCACCGACTCCTTTCGCTGAGTGTCAGCATAAACAGTTTCGTATCTCTCTTCATCAATTTTCTCTGCAGAACGATGCATGTATGGTGGTAAAGGTATCTCACCGAATGATTCAAAGATCTCATGGGGGTCTGAAGCCCACTCTAATATAAAAAAATTATCCTGGCGTCCGGTAACAACCGCAGAGAAATTCTTACCATCAAAACAAAAATTTAATTGGGTCTGCTCTTTGGGTGATCTGGAAGATTTAATTTGCACCAGAGTTTGGTGATGAGATAAAAATCTTTCAAGAAAAATTTCGACTTTTCCGCCTGTACTTTTTTCTCCATGGAGCCTGGCTGGAATAACGGACGTTTGATTCACTACCAGTAAATCGCCCTTCTCCATATAGGATGCAATATTTTTAAATTGTCTGTGTTCAGCCTCATTAATACAGGCAAGCAGTCTTGATTCAACACGGTTTTTAGATGGGTATTGCGCAATTAAGTGCTCGGGAAGGTCGTAGTTAAATTTTTCAGTTTTCATGCAAGGGGATCATTCTAAAAGATGTTCTTCTCAGCTACAATGCGAATCTAGCCCCATTGGCGGAATTGGTAGACGCGCGCGATTCAAAATCGCGTTCCTTCGGGAGTACCTGTTCGACTCAGGTATGGGGCACCAACATTTAACCAAGATATAAATTGATAAAGAATAACTTTTGTGAAATTCATAATATCCAGTACAGTCTCTCTAGATGCATAACTTAAATTCTTATAATCGAATTGTTGTCAAAATTGGTTCAGCGGTCTTAGTCAATCCTAAGGGTAAAATTGATCATGTATTTTTAGCTAATTTGGTCAAGGATATTGCATGGCTAAGAAACAAAAATAAAGAAGTGCTCATTGTTTCATCAGGAGCTATTGCGCTAGGGCGAAAAAATATTGCTCTACCAAAAAATCTAACCCTTGCTGAGTCTCAAGCCCTGGCAGCCCATGGGCAAATTGAACTGATGATCGCATGGAAAAAGCACCTCAATAAACATAATATTCATGTTGGTCAGATGTTGTTAACGCCCAGGGAAACCGAATTAAAAATCTCTGCAAATAACGCTAAACAAACTCTCTCCAAGCTCCTAGATGTGGGATGCCTTCCAATCATTAACGAAAATGATACTACGGCAACAGATGAGATAAAATTTGGAGATAACGATCTACTGGCTGCAAAAATTTCAAATCTCTTCCAAGCAGACTTATTGGTAATACTTTCAAGTGTTGATGGTCTGTATGCATCAGAAGCTGACATACAAAATAATAACGCCTCAGGCTTAATCAGAGAAGTCACTAAGATTAACGCCAAAATTAAAAAAATGGGTGGCCAGGCAAGCGGCATGGGTAAAGGAGGTATGATCTCTAAGATTGAGGCTGCTGAAATATGCTTCAAAAATAAATGTGACATGGTCATCACCTCTGGCAATAAAAAGAAACCAATTACAGGTTTGAACGCTAAAGCAAGAGCCACTTGGTTTGTAAAAAAATGAATATGGACCTTAAGCAGCAACTCTATGAGATGGGTCAAAAGGCTAAAAATGCTGCGTCTATTTTAAATACCTCGTCCTCCCAACAAAAAAATGGTTTCTTTGATTTTGCGATTGAAGAAATTAACGCTCAAAAAGACTTGATACTCAAGGCTAATGGTCAAGATATTACTAAGGCAAAAGACAATGGGAAAGATAATGCTTTTATTGATCGTCTGACCCTTAATAAAGAGCGCTTAGATAGCATGTGTAAAACATTAGAAGAAATAAAGCTTTTTGCTGATCCTGTCGGAAAAATCCTAGCAAACTGGGATCGGCCGAATGGCTTAAATATCTCGAGGGTTTCTACTCCTCTGGGAGTCATTGGGTTGATTTTTGAGAGTCGTCCCAATGTTGCAAGTGATGCTGGCGGTTTATGCCTTAAATCAGGAAATGCGGTAATTTTAAGAAGTGGCAAAGATGGTCTAAGATCAGCTTTAGCTATTGTCGCTGCCCTGAGATCAGCATTAGTGAAAGCTAAGCTGCCTGAAGATTGCATTCAACTAGTTCCTTCAGAGCAAAGGGAAGCAGCGACCTACATGCTTGAAGGTCTAAATGGCGCGATAGATGTGATAGTGCCAAGAGGTGGCAAAAGTTTAGTCGCAGAGGTTGAGAGGTCAGCAAAAGTACCTGTTTTTGGTCATCTCGAAGGCATCTGTCATGTGTATATAGATAATCGTGCCGACCAGGCAAAGGCTCTAGAGATATGTATTAATTCAAAAATGAGGCGAACAGGCGTTTGTGGTGCGGCTGAAACTATTTTAATACATCACGACATTGCAGATATATTTGGCCCCTTGTTAATTCAAAAATTAAGCTCTTTAGGTTGCGAGGTTCGAGGATGTGATAAAGCCCAGCTATTAGATGCAAGGGTTATTCCTGCGATCGAGGAAGATTGGTCAACTGAATATCTAGCGCCTATTGTAAGCATCAAGCTTGTTAATAGCATTGGAGATGCTGTTGAGCATATTAATAAATATGGAACGGGGCATACAGAATGTATTGTCAGTGATAATAAAGAGGCTCAAAATCAATTCACCTCTTCGATTGATAGCGCCATATTGATGATCAATGCCTCGACACAATTTGCCGATGGAGGTGAGTTTGGGCTGGGTGGTGAAATAGGGATTGCAACTGGTAAATTTCATGCCAGAGGACCCGTCGGAATAGATCAGTTGACTAGTTTTAAATACATTGTCTCTGGTAATGGTCAAACAAGAAGCTAAACCGGGTAGATATTTCTTTCAAAAATTACAGTCAAGCGAGCTAAATATAAACATCAAACCTAGTGGTTTTCCCGGGAACCTTATAATTAATGCCTTCAGCAAAAGCTTTGGCTTTAATCGGTCTTTTAACAATCATTTTTTTAACTGGCATTAGTCGCAAGACTTCAAAATCTTCTTGAGGCTCATTGCGAAATCCCTCTATTTCCAAGACCTTAGCAAGATAGTCTAGCTGACCTGAGCCCAACGCAGTTTTCTTGGACGTGGGGTACATAGGATCAAAATAAACGACATCAAAGTTATCTGCCTCTTTTATAAACGCGCATGCATTGCCTTGTATCAAAGTAAGATTTTCAAGAAGGCTTCCATGGG
>ERZ888423.3421-NODE-3421-length-10443-cov-7.419137_pt1 | contig 10443 bp, 8 predicted proteins | sample MGYA00520523_ERZ888423 | MGnify/ENA primary metagenome ERZ888423 (study PRJEB32303, sample SAMEA104408611) | aquatic metagenome | biome: Brackish water; feature: Pelagic; material: water | place: Baltic Sea | collected 2014-06-08T10:24:00 | depth 30,27 m ...
ACTATCTTGGGGTTTAGTAAACTACGTAGTTGAACTAGAAGAATTGATGAATAAGGCAGAAGAAATCGCTGCAAAAATATTAAATAATTCACCCACTGCTATTGCTTCAGCGATACGCGCCATCAATGCGAATTTCGAAGATGGTGTTAATGGTTACGAAACAGAAATCGAAGAATTCGGAAAATGTTTTGGCACGGAGGATTTCAAGGAAGGTACAAGTGCGTTTTTAGAAAAGCGTAAACCAAATTTCAGAGCTTAATGTCCAACCCGATAAAGAAATTATTGGGTCAAACGGCTGTTTACGGTCTGTCAAGTATTATTGGCAGACTTTTAAATTATTTATTAGTCCCACTTTATACTTCGGTTTTCGCAGATCCTTCTGATTACGGAGTTGTCTCGGAACTTTATGCGTGGGTGGCGTTTTTGGTGGTATTTCTAACTTTTGGAATGGAGACCACTTTCTTTCGATTTATACAAGATCAAGAAGACAAGGAAAAAGTATTCAGAAACAGTTTCATCACTGTAATTGGCGTAAACGTCCTCTTCTTTTTTGCATTAATTTTCTTTAATCAGGACATTGCAGATTTGATGCTCTATTCGAATCACAACGAATATATTATTTTGCTTGGAGCTATCGTTTGTATTGATGCAATAACTGCCTTGCCACTAGCAAAATTGCGCGCAGAAGAAAAAGCCATTCAATTTGCGGGAATTCAATTCGCTTCAATTGGAGTCAATATCATACTTAATTTGATTTTAATGCTGGTGGTCTTTGATCCCACTCGACCAGAAGAAGGTGTGCTTTTTATCCTTTTTGCTAACCTCATTGCATCATTGGTAAAACCACTTTTGTTGTACAAACATTTTTTCAACCTTCGCTTCAATTTTGATATTCAGTTGGCGAAAACAATGCTTATTTATGCGCTTCCACTAGTAATCGCTGGTTTCGCGGGGATTGTCAATGAAACAATTGATCGAATTTTATTGAAGCACATGTTGTATGACGGAATTAATGCCGCTTCATTGACCTATGCAGAAGGTCAAGTTGGAATTTACAGTGCATGTTACAAATTGGCGATGCTCGTCACCATTTTATTGCAGGCTTATCGTTATGCGGCTGAACCATTTTTCTTTGCTCAATTTAAAAATGAAGACAAGAATAAAATTTATGCGAAAGTGATGAACATTTTCATTGCTGCCGTTTGTTTGGTCTTTTTAGTGGTTTCCCTCAATATCGATATTTTCAAAGAATTCATTCGCAATGAAGCGTACCATGAAGGATTGTATGTTGTTCCAATTTTATTGTTAGCCAATGTTTTCTTGGGTATTTATTACAATCAAAGCATTTGGTATAAATTGAGTGGACAAACGAAATTCGGGGCATACATTGCAATTGGCGGTGCATTTTTAACCATTCTCATTAATGTACTCTTCATTCCAACCTACGGCTTCGAAGCAAGTGCTTGGGCAACACTTATCGTTTACGCTTTCCAAATGGTTACCTCCTATTTGCTAGGACAAAAATACTATCCTATCAAGTATAATTTGCGCAAATTCGTTTTGTATTTAGGACTTGCAATTTTTCTGTTTTTGTTTGCGAAATTGATTGGTTTAGAAAATATAATTGCGCGATTAGTATTCCACAACTTGCTTATTGCCATCTATATTGGACTTGTTTATTCAATGGAAAAATCCAATTTGAAGTTCAAATAACTTTATGCTCATTCTTTTGTTGATTAATGCAAGATAGTTACAGCTATTCTTCTCCTGACTTTTGTTAATTTTGAACCTATATTAGCACACATGCACGTTAAAATCAACAATCAATCAAAACACCACTTGCCGATCTACGAAACAGTAGGTTCTGCAGGAATGGATGTGCGAGCGCATATCGATGCGCCGATAGAATTAAAACCGCTTCAACGCGCATTGGTTCCAACAGGTTTGTTTTTAGAAATTCCAGTTGGGTATGAGTGTCAAGTCCGCCCAAGAAGTGGATTGGCTTTAAAAAGAGGAATTACTGTTCTCAATTCACCTGGGACAATTGATGCCGATTATCGTGGTGAAGTTGGTGTGATATTGATAAATCTATCGGATGAGACTTTTGTCATCGAAGATGGTGAACGAATTGCCCAATTGGTTTTTGCTTCTGTTGAGCAAGCAGAATGGGAAGTAACAACTGAATTATCAGCAACCGAACGAGGTGCTGGTGGATTTGGAAGTACTGGTATAAAATAATTATGAATGATGAGTTATGAATTTCTTTAGTCATAAATTCAGAATTCCAAATCACGAATCACGAATATGAAAGTTATTGTTCCAATGGCGGGACGCGGAAGTCGCCTTCGCCCACATACATTAGTTACTCCTAAACCTTTGGTCCCAGTTGGTGGTAAACCAATTGTTCACCGTTTGGTAGAGGATATTGCTGCAGTTTGTACTGAAAAAATTGATGAAATTGCTTTTGTAATTGGTGATTTTGGTGCTGAAGTAGAAAAAGAACTGTTAGAAGTTGCTGCTAGTTTAGGGGCAAAAGGTTCAATTCACTATCAAGAACAGCCACTTGGAACAGCGCATGCTGTGTTGTGCGCAAAAGAAAAATTAGAAGGACCTGTGGTTGTTGCCTTTGCAGATACTTTATTCAAGGCGAATTTCAAAATTGACCCGAATGATGATGGCATCTTATGGGTAAAACAAATTGAAGATCCAAGTGCTTTCGGTGTGATCAAAATGAATGAAAAAGGGGAAATCATCGACTTCGTTGAAAAACCAAAAGAGTTCGTTTCTGATTTAGCGATGATTGGAATTTACTATTTCAAGGATGGTGCTCGTTTGCGAACGGAATTAGAATATTTGATCGATAACAATATCATCAAAGGTGGTGAATATCAATTACCAGATGGTTTGCGTCGATTGACAGAAGCAGGGTATAAATTTAAGCCAGGAGAGGTAATCGAATGGTTAGACTGTGGAAATAAAGAAGTGACAGTTCACACCAATCAACGTGTGTTGGAGTATGACGCTGAAAAGAACAAGCAAATGGTCGCTACATCAGCAAAAATTGTTGATTCAGTAATTATTCCGCCTTGCTTTATTGGAGAAAATGCTGTGATTGAACGTTCGATTATTGGTCCGCACGTATCAATTGGAGAAGGAACGAAAATCGTAAACAGTAATATTACAAACAGTAATATTCAACGCAACTCCTTGTTGACTGGTGTAACAATTGCCAATTCAATGGTTGGTTCGCATGTGACATATTCAGCTTTGGCTCGGGATTTGAGCTTGGGCGATTACTCAAATTTAAGTGAATGAAAAAATTCCTTTATTTAATACTCGTTTTACTTACTTTAAATGCTTGCGGTGCCCGTAAAAAATCGGATACAGCTGCGTCTAAATATGATCCCGCTTATATCGAAGCTTTTCACGAAGCAGTGCGAATGAAAGTTAGAGGTCAAGTCAACGAGGCAATAACAGGACTTGAAAAATGCTTGACAATTCGTCAAGATGATGATGCTGTTTATTATGCATTGTCACAATTATATTTGCAAAAAAACGATCGTGCCAAATCTGCGGAGAACATTCAACAAGCAGGAAAGATAGATCCAGAAAATATTTGGTACACACAAGAGATTGCCTATATGTTGTATGAATCTGGCAATTTCACAGAAGCAATCAAACAATTCGAAAAATTGGTTAAACACGAACCACGAAATGTAGAATGGATTTATGGCTATGCTGAAAGTTTGGTGAAAGCAGGGAAAATTTCCGATGCCATCAAAGCGTATGATAAAATGGAAGAGCAAATCGGTAAACATCCAGAATTAGCGATTCAAAAATTCAATCTTTATCTGCAACTTAAACAGGATGATAAAGCTATTAACGAAATTAATAATGCGCGAAAAGAATTCCCGCAAGATGGACAATTAATTGCCGCTTTAGTTGATTATTATTTCCAAAAAGGTCAGCAAGAAAAGGCAATTAACATGTTAGAAGAATTGGTGATTGCTGATCCGCAAAATGGTCGAGCACATCTTGCACTTGCAGATGTCTACCGCAAAAAAGGAGAACAAACAAAAGCATACCTTGAGTTGAAAAAAGCCTTTGCATGCGAAGATGTTACGATTGATAACAAGATGCAAATCCTGATTAATATTCATGAAACCAGTACTAAAATAGATCCTGAAGTTCTTGAATTGGTTGACATGGTTGTTCAAATGCATCCTACCGAAGCAAAAGCGCATTCCATTCGTGGTGACTACATGTTGCGCCTTGAAAAGGATGAGGAAGCACTGAAATCTTACAAAGAAGCACTGAAATATGACAAGAAACTGTTTCCGATTTGGAATCAAGTAATGATCATGGAATACCAACAAAACAACTTTGAAGATTTATATGTCAGCAGTAAAGAATGTCTAGCGTATTTTTCAACGATGCCGACTGTTTATTTGCTAAATGGTGTCGCAGCCGTTCAATTGAAAATGTACGAAGAAGCACTTTCGACTTTAGAATCTGGAATTGAATTAGTAGTAAATGACAAAAGCACAGTAGCTGAGTTTTACGGTCAAATGGGTGAAGCTCATTTTGGACTTCAACAGAATGATTTGGCAAAAGAAAATTACGAAAAAGCCTTAAAGACAGATCCACAAAGTTTACTTTTGAAAAGCAACTATGCTTATCGTCTAGCATTCACAAAATCAGCATTAACAAAAGCATTGAATTTAATCAATGAGGTTTTGAAAGAATCGGAACAAACAGCCGTGTTCAACGACACGAAAGGTTTTGTGTTATTTCAATCAGAAAAGTATACAGATGCCAAAACATTTTACGAAAAGGCTGACCAACTCAATCCGAACGACAAGTTAACCGTTGAACATTTGGGTGATGTATATTTTAAATTAGGAGATAAAGTTAAGGGAGTTGAATTTTGGAAAAAAGCGAAAGAATTAGGCTCCAAAAATAAAAGTCTCGATAAAAAAATTGAAAAGAAAGAATACTATGACCCATCTTTTTAAACGACTAGCACTTTACGTGTTGGGTATTTTCTTTCTAGCTGCGTGTAATAAACACATTACCGAAAAAGATCAGGAAAAACTACCGCGAAGAAAATTACAAGATTTAGTTTTTACACTGGATAGTATTTCTGATTTCAAACCGAATTTGTTTTACACGAAAATTAGCACAAAATTCAGTGATACAAATCGCGAGATTTCATTCAAAACCTCGATTCGAATGGTACAAGATAGCGCCATTAACACGATGATTACCTATGCTAGTTTGCCGATTGTCAATTCAATGATAACGAAGGATAGTGTTGTAATCGTGAACAAAAAAGACAAGTGTTACATTCGTCAAAGTTTGGATTATATAAAAGAAAATTTTGCGGTTGATTTCAGTTTTACAAATATTGAAGAGTTGATTTTAGGCTTGCCGGTTGATTTTGACAGCGCACAAAAATATTTTATGGTTCATGATCCTTACAATTACATTATTTCATCGCACAAGAAAAGAGAAATGCGCCGAAACGAACGTTTAGCAAAAGAAGATTTAATCATTCAATATGTACTGACTGATGATGCAAAAGCGTTGAAAGGAATGTACATTGAAAGTCCGTCCGACTCGGCAAGTATCAAAGTGGACTACATTACTCGAGAAATTGTAGGCGGATTTGATTTGCCAAAAGAAGTTTTTATCCAAATTATATCTCCGCGAAACAATATACGGATTTTTATGGATTATGAAAAAACGGAAGTGAATGAGCGTAGAGAGTTGATACTTATAATACCTGAGAATTATGAAGAATGTAAGTAAACTTTTATTTCTATTTGTTCTACTTGTTGTTAGCAACCATGCAGGTGCGCAATCAAGTGAAAAACTAAAGACTGAGCAAGATCGTTTAGCGAAGAAAATTTCGAACACGAAAAGTCTGTTAGATAAGGTTAAGACGAATACAGAAGCATCATTGAATGAATTGAAAATTATTGACAAACAAATTCAATTCCGTGAAGACTTAGTGCGCAATTTTGACAACCAAATTCGCGGTGCAGAATCGAAAATCAGTGAAAAGGATAAAGAGATTGTTAAATTAACTGACAAACTTGGGCGATTAAAAAAGCAATATAAAAAGTTACTCATATACGCATACAAGCACCGAAACAAGTACGGTCAATTAATGTATATTTTTTCTTCTGGGAGTTATTTTGAAGCAATCAAACGCAACAATTATCTGAAACGTGTTTCAGAAATGCAACACAAACAATTTCTAATCATTCTTCAGCATCAAGGTTTGATTAAAAATGAAATTCAAACCATTCAAAAAGAGAAAGAATACAAAGTTCAGATTTTGGATGAAAAGAAAATTGAGCGAGATCAAATTGCTAAAGACAAAGTAAAGCAAGAAGTTGTTTATAAAAAATTCAAGTCGGAAGAAGGCAAATTATACGCTCAGTTAAAAGAGGACGAGCGCAAAAAAGTCGAATTGAACCAGAAAATTAGTGCTGCCATCCAAAAAGAAATTGCCGCAGCTGAAGCGAAACGCAAAAAAGCAGAAGAAGCAGCTCGTAAGAAAAGCACAACCGCAGCAACGACAGCAGGTGGAACAGCTCCTGCAACAACTACCACAGCTGAAAAGAAAGAAACAACGACATTCACAGAGACAAAAGAAAGCGCCGCTTTAAATAAAAGTTTTGAAGGAAATAAGGGCAAATTGCCTTGGCCTGTTGAAAAGGGAACGATTACCGAGGGATTTGGGAGAAACAATCACCCGACCTTGCCAAATGTTGTTACCAACAATAATGGTATCGATATCAGTGCTCCAAAAAATGCGCAAGTACGAGCTGTTTTTGAAGGCGAAGTGACCAGTGTATTGAACATTCCAGGAGCCGGAAAAGTTGTCATCATAAAACATGGAAACTATCGAACTGTTTACAGTAATTTACAAGATACTTACGTTTCAGCTGGTTCAAAAGTGAGTACAAAGCAAGCTATTGGTTCCTTATTGAACAAAGAAAATAGTTCTGTTTCATTGGCGCATTTTGAAATTCACCAAGTAGTTGGGACAGTTGTTAATTGTCTCAATCCATCCCTTTGGGTAGCTAACTAAATCTGTTCATGCTCAAGTATATATTTTTAACCGTTTTCTTGATTCAATTTATCGCTGTTACTGCGCAGGATACCTTGAGTATTTGTTCCTTTAATATTCAATTTTTAGGACATTTCAAAAGCCGTGAAAATGCTATTTTGGCGGAGGTAGTTAAAAATCATGACATTGTTCTTGTTCAAGAATTAGTCGCTGCACCGCTTGATGGAAATTATCCGGATGGAACGCCGTTTAAAAAAGATATCGAAAGTGCCGCTTTCGTTGATGAAATGACCAAAAGAGGATTTGATTATTGGTTATCAACTGAGGATACCGGTCCGACAAAAAACCATACCCCAACAACAGCTAGCGAATGGTGGATTGTTTTCTATAAGAAAAAGGCAGTTTTACCCGATACTTCACGTTGTTATGGATTTGTTTCCGCGCCGCTTGTGAACAATGAAGTTTATGAACGCGTTCCTTATGCTTTTCCATTCAAATCAGTCAAAGGAAAATCCAATTTCACCTTGATTTCAGTTCATTTAAAACCAGGCGACAGCGCGCTTGAAAAACAAATTCGTCAAAAAGAATTGGTTGAATTATTCAAGTGGACATCATCTGTAAATGAATCGAACAAAGATTTTTATGTTCTAGGCGACTGTAACATTTACAATGCGAACGAGTTTACCCATTTTAAATCGCAAAATATTACAAGTCTGAATGAAGCCTGCATCAGCACGAACAGTTTAATGTATGGCGATCCAACAAAAGGCAATCCTTATGATCATGTTTTTTATCATTCTTCCTCGAAAGAAGATATCCTGAAAGGATCGTTTGAAGTTATTGATTTAAGAAAAGCCATCTTAGACAATTCCAAGAAAGGCCAGTACACAGTGGATCCTTATGTTCACGATGATTTCAGAACGCAATTTTCTGATCATGTACCGGTTGTTTTTAAGATTGTAACAGGTAAGGATAGTGATTTATAATAAGGCGTGAGATTAAGGATTGAGGCTTTAGGCTAACCAACCCTAGAGATTTGTGTTGCGCTTTTTAAGGGAGATTTCAAGGGCGATAAAAATAGTGTTTGAAAAAATTTTGTTTACACTAAACAGTTTAGTGTAAACAAAAAAAGTTAATTAATTGATGTTAAGGATTTTTAGAATTTTCCGGCTAAGATAATTTCTTACTTATCTCTGCTTTTCCTTTCAAAGAAATCTCCAAGGCGATAAAAGCGGCACACATTGCCCAAATTGGCACAGCAGCTTTATCGGTATCCATGAAATTGTTCAATATCCCATGAACAAAGTAAGTTGTCAAGGATAAGATCATCGATAAGATGATAATTCGCATCTCTCTGTCCTCTTTTGGCCATTGATTATACAAGGTGATGCCTTTGTAAAAAATCGTGCTTACAATCAATAACATAGCTATAAAACCAATTGCACCCATTTCGGCGAGCGGACCCAAGTATTCGCTATGCGCATTTCCCGCATCTCCAAAGTTGGTTGAAATGATTGTCAAATTCTCAGGATCTTGAAAACGCGCATATTCAAAGGCATACGTTCCTGGACCAAATCCAAACATTGGTCGCTCTTCATACATAGATATTGCGCACGACCAACGATTGATTCGTTCAAGATTGGATGCATCCGTTGTTACATTCGTTGCAGATTGCAACTTTTCGCCAAATTCTTCGGTGGTGTGTTCAGATTTGTTGCGTGCCAATTCCATTTGGATAGCATCCCAAGAAAAGAAGAGGGTTGTCCCTAAAAACAAACTTATACCAGCAACCAAACTGAATTTAATTCTAAAATGAATCAAGGCCCAAACGCCTAAGGCGGCAAAAATACTGAGCCAAGCGGCACGTGTATAGGAAAAGTATAAACCAAGTAAGGTAATTCCAATCATGGAGATAATGATGGCTTGAATTAGCGGACTATGTTTCTTTGAGAAATACAAACCAAAAACGAGCGGAACAATTAACGCTACAATGGCACCATAAATCGTATGATCTTTGAAGAATGGCCACATTACCCAATGTCCTTCTTTTTCACCAAAACGGTAACTGGCATGCACTACCAAGGTATACATAATAGCAATCATCATCCCTAGAATGAAGAGCCAAAGAAAGCGTTTAATGTTAATTGAATCGCGGAAAATGTAGGTCCCAAACAACAAAATAGGAACAATAAACCATAAACGAGCAAGCAAAAACTTAAAGGATGCTGTTGGATTTATACTGGTGATGGAAGTGATAAAAACCCAAAAAAGATAGAATCCAACCGCCCAAACAATGGGGTTTTTCCAAATATCTGGATTTAAAATTGGTTTTCTAAATTGAAGCAACATGAAAAGCAACATGAACCCAAAAAGCATCGGCTCAGTTGGAATAAAGAGTCCAAAACTATTCGTGTATTCTTCAATATTGATAGAAATTGGTGTCAGAAAAGCGATGCTCAAAAAGGTCCATTCCGAATAAAATATCGCGAAATAAACCGCCAATAAACCAATTGGAAAAAGTGACAAATACGCTTGATCTCTCCATGTGAAATACACAGAAAGTAAAATATATGCGATTCCTGCTAAGAGAAAAAGACTATTTCGCTTGTCGATTTGCAAGGATTAAGCAATTTTCTTCAATTCCTTCAATCGATCACTGATCAACAGTGCGAATACCATGAACAGAAAAGCGCCTATTGTAGAAAGCAACACAATAATCATACGCTTTGGCTTGTCTTTCTTGTCAGCAACTACCGCTTTTTCTACTACGAATTTATGGTTGAACAAGGTGTTTGCATCTGATTCTGCTTGCTCGTATGACTCAAGAAACTCTTCCAACTTGGTGATTTTCTCGTTACGAATAAATTCCAATCCATCGAAAGTCGATCCATGCTTCAAATTAATATCAATCATTTTTTTGATTTCTGCCTTTTCTGTAGCGCTTTTGGAATCCACATAAGCTTGGAACAAGTTTGTACGCCCTTCTAATGAAACAACACCTAACTCACTCAAGCTATCCAATTTGTGCAAAACAGTTTCACGTTCTGTTTCCATTTGTTGCTTCTTACGCTTGTTGATTTCAAATGCTGGAAGCGTTCGCTCAGCAACCATATCATTCTTCACACTATCTATCAAATCAACAATTTTATTCGCCATATCTGCCGCTTGCTGAGGATTGCGATCTAACACATCAATTTGAATTGATCCATAACGCGTTCTAACAAACAGGACATGTTGTTCATATTGCTTCACTAATTTGTAATGCTTATTTGGATCCGTATCATCAATGTCATAATGCTTAAACAAATCAAATTCTTCCACAATTTTGTCACGAATACGCGATGATTGTAAGATCTGAACTA
>ERZ888423.3422-NODE-3422-length-10443-cov-6.112630_pt1 | contig 10443 bp, 8 predicted proteins | sample MGYA00520523_ERZ888423 | MGnify/ENA primary metagenome ERZ888423 (study PRJEB32303, sample SAMEA104408611) | aquatic metagenome | biome: Brackish water; feature: Pelagic; material: water | place: Baltic Sea | collected 2014-06-08T10:24:00 | depth 30,27 m ...
GCATCATCACGCTGCTGGTTCGCTGCCTCGCTCTCGGCGTTCAGGTCGGCCAGCTCCTCCGGCGTCGGCGCCAGGCCCGTATCGGGATGCGTTCCCCCGTTGGCCGACGCCAACCGGCCGGCAGCCGACTCGGCTGCGGCCTGAGCAACCGGCACCAGCGTCTGCGCTTCGGTCACCGCCGACGCGGCGTCGGCATTGGCCGAGTCCCGACCGGCCCGGGCATCGGCCAGCGCGGCCTCGGCAGTGCGGACCGCCCGATCCAGTTCGAGACGGGTCGATGCCGGCACCGCCTGCGCCGTCGTCTGCGTGGTGGCGTCGCTGACCGCCGTCTCGGCGTCTCGGACCGACCGGCGAGCAACCTCGACCCGTTCCAACTCCTCGACCGTCGGCTCGTCCGCGGTGTATCCGGCCCGCAGATACAACGCAGCGACCGCGGCCTCGGTGCCGGCATCGTAGACATCGTCCACCGTGCCGGGATCGAGACCCAGACGGGTCAGGGCCTCCTCCAGTTGCCGCACATCGGGCCCCGTCAACGTCGGCGTCAGATTCCGGAACGTCGGAAGATCACCCTGGAGCACCAGCACCGGTCGGCCTGCAACCTCGACGGCCACATCACCCTCCTCCAGCACCTCACCCCGGGCGATGGGCAGCCGGGTGACGATGGCGACCCCGTCAGCACCGCCCGACACCGAGATGTCGGCCGACTCGCTGAACTCCACCTGTCCCCGCACCACCACATTCGACGACAACTCCCGGGACTCGACCGGAACCGTGATCAACGACGCCACCGGCGGCTCGGCCTCCGCCGCCAGATCAGCCGGCGACTTGATCCGCTGCCCGGCCACCCAACCAATCCCCGCAGCCAGAACCGCAACCGCAGCAACGACCGCCAGCAACGACTTCCGGTCGTTCACCGTCAGCCCGCAGAGTTCTCGAACTCGGCCAACCGATCGCGGTTGACGTCGAGGAACTCCTGCTCCAACTCGACCCGCACGTCACCGAGGATGACCTCCTCGTTCAACCAACCGCCACCGCATCCGATCACGGCCTGGGCCAGGGCGACCTCTTCGGTCTGGACTTCGGCGAGCGTCGCCCGGTCGGCGTCGTCGAGCACGTTCAGTGACTGATAGAACTCGTTGATCTCCTCGTCGGTCATCTGCAACGGATCGAGGCCGGCATCGACCAACGGATCGGACTCCCAGTTCGGGCCGACGCCGGTCAACTTGTCCTCGAACTGGCTGTAGAGGTCGTCCATCGTGGTGTAGGTGAACCCGGCCTCGGCGGCACAGGCGGTCACCTCGGCCCGATAGTCGATCACTCGCTGGTCGGATTCGACGCGCTCGTAGATGGCCTCGAGCTCGGTGCCGAACTGTTCGTAGAACTGCTGCTCCGGCCCGGCGAAGAAGTCGGATTGACTCTCGGCCTGACATCCCGTCGGTTCGAAGTTCGCGTAGATCTCGTTCATCTCCTCCTCGGTCGCATCGACGGGGATGTCAGGCTGGGTCCCGTAGAGGGCCTCGTAGTACGCGTCCTGTTCGGGCTGCGACAACGAGTCGACGTAGGGCTGGTTCGGATCGACGAACTCCTCGGCTTCCATCGCACCGGCCGAGTCGTCGAAGCCGACGAGATTCGGTCCGACCTCGCTCTGGGCGAAACGCTGGGTAGAGATACCGAACCCGTACTTGGCGACCCATTCGTCGGAGAAGTACGCCAGTTCCTCGCTGTCGATGCCGAACGTCATCGACGTTGACTGATCGACCGGCGTGTACTCGAAGCCCTGGGCTCGCATACAGGTGGCGATGGACTCTTCGGCCTCTCTCTGCTCCTGGATGAACTCGGCCTGACTTTCGTCGCTCGAGAAGTCGACGGAGGTGTCGATGCCCAGGAAATCGGCGATCGGGGACTTGTACTCCAGGTCGTCGAACGACTGTGGGCGATCGGCGGCATCGATGGCGCCACTCGCGTCACCGCCCCCACAACCGGTGACCACCAGACACAGGCCGAGAAACGAAACCAACAGCTGCCGCATGTTCAACCTCATGACCGCTCAGACGCCCATCTCCGACGTTAGGTTCCATCAACGTTCGGATTGCGTACAGGAGTCGAAACACCCAGTCCGAGGTGGACTCACTGCCCGGCTTCGGCCGGGCGACTGATCACGGCCGCCACGGCGCCCAGGACCACCACACCGCCGAAGGCCTGCTGAAGCGTGAAACGCTCGCCGTTGATCGGCCAGGACGCCACGACCGCCACCACCGTCATGCCCAACATGTACAACGACGAGCGGGAAGCCGGCACGAACTTCTGCACCCAACTCATCAGCGTGTGGCTGAGGATGCCGACGACCCCGGCGACGTAGAAGAGGTAGACCCAGTCGACACCGTTCAGCAGTCGGAAGTCGGCGGGCTCGGTGAGCAGGAGAACCGCCGGGGTGATGAACAGTGCGGAGAAGAGGGTCGAGCCCGACATCCATTCGAGCGGGTGAATCTCGAAGCTCGTCCGCACGATCCGATTCCGGAGGTAGTAGCCGGTGAAGCTGAGCATGGCGACCACACCCCCGGCGACTCCCAGCGGATCGATGTCGACCTCGGGATCGTTGCCGAGAATCACGATGCCCACGCCCACGATGCCCACGATGGTCCATCCGATGTGCCAGCGCGAGGCCCGTTCACCCATCCAGCGGCCGGCGACCACCAGGATGATCCCCGGCTGGAGCGCCATCAAGATGCTCAGCACCGCAACCGAGGCCCGCTGCAACGCGAAGAACACCGACACCATGTTGAGACCGAACAGCGCCCCTGCCAGCCAGGTGTGTCGCAGAGTTTCCTTCGTCACTCGGTGGCCCGAGGCATAGGTCGCGGCGAACACGACGGGCACCGAGAGCCAGAACCGGGCCGAGGCGATGACGAGCGGGGGTGCCGTGATCAGCTTGGAGACAGGTGGGCCCAGCCCCCAGATCACGATGACAGCGGCCAGGGTGACCCCGGGTAGGCGTGCGTCGAAGCTGTCCGCGGTGGTCGCGGACGATGGAGCACGGGGGATTCGGGTGAGCTGACGCAACGAGGTCCTGTCGAAGGGGGCCGACGCCCGGTGGGAGCGACGTGCGAACGCTACCCGCCCGGGCCGCCACCGGAAGAGCCCAGCAGCGCGACAGCGGGTGGCACTTTCGCGAACAGGAACGGTGGGCCATGATGCTTCGGTGGCACCGAACCCGTCTCTCACCAGCGAATCATCCACCGGCGAGTCACCTACTCCCGAGCCACCGGCCATCGAGTTGCCCGTCATCGATCTGACCGGGGTTCGTGCCGGTGATCAGCCGGCCCGACGAAGGGCTGCCGCTCAGGTTCGAGAGGCCTTGGTCGAGGTCGGATTTCTCTCGATCGTCGGTCACGGGGTGCCATGGGGCCAGGTGTTGGACATCTACGACCAGGCCGCCCGCTATCACGAACTGCCAGACGAGGTGAAACGCCGCCACACGATGAGTGCCAGCAAGATGGGCTACAACCCACTGGGGGCGGCCCAACGCAGCGGTTTGCCCCCTGCGCTCAACGCGGCCTTCTTCCTGGCCCGACCCGGCTCGGCCCGCAATCAACTACCACCGGAAGACGACCTGCCCGGCTTCGCGGCCGCAACCGCCGACTATTACGCCGCCATGGATGAGCTGGGTCACACGTTGTTGCCGCTGTACGCCCTCGCAGCTGACATGCCGGCCGATCATTTCGGTCGGTTCTTCGATCCGGCGCTGGCAACGCTCCGCCTGAGCCATTACCCCGCCATCGCTGCCGGCGACAACCAGTGGGGCATCGATCCGCACTCCGACGCCGGGTTCATGACCATGTTGCCCACGAATCCCGTCTCGGGGCTGTGGATCCAGCTCCCTTCGGGGGAATGGTTCGCGGTCCGGCAAGAGCCCGAGTCCTTCGTGGTGAACGCGGGCGACATGCTACGACGATGGAGCAACGACCGGTTCCTGTCGACCAAGCATCGGGCCCTGAACGAGAGCGGCGGCGATCGGTACGCCATTCCCTTCTTCTTCGACCCCCGGCCGGACACGGTGATCGAGGTCCTGCCGGGTTGCGTCGACGAGTCGCACCCGCTGCGTCACGAGCCGCTCGTCTATCGCGACTACCTGACTGCCTTCATGCGCAACGGCTACGCCCCCGTCCGCGGCCAGGCGGATCAGGTCGACGATCGGCCGTAGCTGGCGACCAGGGACCGAGCGATGCGGTCGGTCTGGATCTCGGTCGAACCGTCGGTGAAGTGGGCGATGCGGGCCGCCGCCAGGTGCCGACCCAACGGGTACTCGCTGCGAAGTCCAGCCGCGCCCATGGCCTGGATGCATCCGGCGATCCCGGGCTCGGCCGCCTCGGTGGCAAACTTCTTGGCGTGAGCCGCCGGTAGCACCGCGTCGGCCGGACTGCCGTTGGAGACGGCATCGATGGCCCGGTCGGTCAATGCCTGGGCGGCCTCGAGCCGATTGGCGATGTCGGCCAACGACCAGGCCAGACCCTGGTGTTCGATGATGGGCCGGCCGAAGGTGTGACGCTGGGCGCCGTAGTCGACGGCGATGCCGAGCGAGGCCCGCAACATGGCGCAACACATGACTGCCACGTAGGTTCGTGCCCCGTTGATGCTGCTGAGCGCAGCCTTGAACGCTTCTCCGGCCGGGGCCAGGAGATCGTCATCGGTGGCCAGATAGCCGTCGAGGACGAACCCACCGGTCCCGATGGTGTGCCCACCGTAGAGATCGTGCGGAGCGGACCGGACGAACCCGTCGCGTCGACCATCGATGAGGAACGATGCGATGCCCTTGGCTCCCGCACCCTTCTCGGTTTGGACGTAACACACGATGACGTCGGATTCCGCCGCGTTGGTGATCCACGCCTTCTCACCGTCTAGGCGCCAACCGCCATCGACCGGAGTGGCCAGGGTGGTGATGGCGGCGAAGTCGCTGCCGGCCCCGGGCTCGCTGAGCGCGGTCGATCCGAATCGTCGACCGTGCAGCAGGTCGTCGAGGTAGCGCTCCTTGTGGACATCGGTGCCACGGCGGGCGATGTTGGCGGCAACGTTGTGGGTGTTGACCAGGCTGAAGGCGAAGGCCATCGAGGACCGACTCAGGGCATCGATGACGGCGACCTTGGCCCCGAAGTCCATTCCCAGGCCGCCCTGGGACACCGGCACCTCGATGCCCAACAAGCCGAGTGTTGCCGCTTCGCGCAGCGCGTCGACGGCCATGACGCGATCCCGGTCCCAGGCTTGGGCGTTGGGGGCGACGGTGCGCTCGCCGAAGTCCTCGACGACGGAGAGGAGTTCGTCGAGATCGGTGGGCCTGATCACGATCGGTTGGCCGCCATCGACGTGGTCTCGATCATGAGTCGCGTGCCGAACACCGATGCTTCGACGCCGTCGGCGCGGTCGACGCTCACCCCGGCCGCGGCCAACGCTCCGGCTGCCGCCTCGGGGTTCTCGGTCTGGAGCACCAGAGCGAACATGCCCTCCTGGCCCTCGTCCAGGAACTGTTGGATACGCCCGGCGAAGGGCCGGCTCGCATCGTGCGGGGACACCAGTTCGATGACACCACCGGTCGGTGGCCTGCACACGACCGACACGACGCCTCGGTCGGTGTCCACCTCCGGAGGTGTGGAATCCAGGGCGAAGCCTTCGGTATAGGGCCGGGCCGCCTCCTCGGCGTCGTGGACGGCGATGATCACCCGGGCGATCCCGGCAATCTCGGGTTGTCCGATCGGGTCGTCGCTTCGCTCGGTGAAGGAGTTGGTCGGGTAGACCCGCACCAGCACACCGTGGGTGGATCGTGGGTGGATGTCGCGCCCGGCGGCGCCCGGCATCAGCGGCAGGACGTCGAGGCCCCGGGCTGCGAGTTCGACCGCCTCGGCGTCGGGGTCGGCGGCTTCGAGCATCAAGGCGAACAATCCCTCGCCACGGCGGTCCAGGAAGCCCTGCAGACTTCGGCCCAACGGGGACGATGCTTCGACCGGTGACATGAGTTCGATGTTGCTGCCGCCTTCGGGCACACACATGCCGACGTGCACGCCCAGACTGGCGACGGTGGAGGCCGATGCGTCCACGACGGGCATACCGAAACAACGGCGAAAGGTGTCGACGGTCGACGCGAAGTCGGTGACGGCGATGGCGATCCTGGGCATTCCGGTGATCATGGTGGTCCCCCGATGATGGTGATGGTTGTTGCCGAGCGAGCTTAGGTTGGCTGGGAGGTCGACCTCGACTCGTGACATCATCACGATCCGGTCATCACGACAACCGATCACCCACGACAACCGATCACCCACGACAGAGGACCATCATGGCGAAGGCGTACTGGATCAGCGTGTACCACGAGGTACGAGACGACGAGAAGCTCGCGGCCTACGCGAAGCTGGCCGGGCCGGCCATCCGGGAGGCAGGCGGTACGTTCCTGGCTCGCGGCACCGCAGCCAAGGCGTACGAGGCCGGTCTGCTGCAACGTACGGTCCTGATCGAGTTCCCGTCGCTGGATGCAGCCGTCGCCTGTCATGACGGTGCCGGCTATCAGGCGGCCCTCGATGCGTTGGGCGACGCCGTCACTCGGGACCTGCGCGTCGTCGAAGGCCTGGACGAGTAGCCCCACCGGTCCCAGAACCGACCCGCCGGAACGGATCATCCCTGTGCAGTATCACCTCGATGGGTTCTCCCCCGGTGACCCCAACCGGTTGCCGGCAGCGCCCGGGTTGGGCGAGTCCGGCCCGGTCGTCGCACCGTCCGAGGTCGACGTGTTGATCGTCGGGTGCGGCCCGGCTGGCCTGACACTGGCCACCCAGCTCTCGACCTTCGCCGGCATCACCACCCGCATCGTCGACCAGAAGCTCGGTCCGCTCCGTATCGGGCAGGCAGATGGTGTGGCGTGCCGGTCGATGGAGATGTTCGAGGCCTTCGGGTTCAGCGAGCGCGTGCTGAAGGAGGCCTACTGGGTCAACGAGACGACCTTCTGGCGACCGGACCCGATCGATCCGGCCAGGATCGCTCGGGCTGATCGGATTCAGGACGTCGAGGACGGGCTCTCGGAGTTTCCTCACGTCATCGTCAGCCAGGCCAGGGTCCACGACTTCTTCCTGGACACGATGCTGCGATCGCCGCGTCGGCTCGTCCCCGACTACGGACGCCGCTTCGTGCACCTCACGATCGAGCCAAGCCCCGATCCGGACCAGCGGTCGTCGTCCGAGCCGTTGCCGTATCCGGTGACGGCGACGCTCGAGCGCGTCGACCCGGGTCACGAGGGTGAGATCGAGACCGTGCGGGCCCGCTACGTGGTCGGCTGTGACGGGGCCCGCAGCGCGGTACGTCGATCGCTGGGCGTGGCGCTTCGGGGCGATACCGCCAACAAGATCTGGGGTGTCATCGACGTGCTCGCCGTCACCGACTTCCCCGACATTCGACTGAAGTCCGCCATCCAGTCGTCCACCAGCGGCAGCGTGCTCGTCATTCCCCGCGAGGGCGGCTACCTGGTCCGGCTCTACACCGAGCTCGGTGAGCTGGAGACGGGTGAGCGCGCCGCCGACCGGGCCATCGCCGAGGGTGACATCGTCGCAGCTGCTCAGCGAGTCCTGCACCCCTACACCTTGGAGGTCAAAGAGGTGGCCTGGTGGTCGGTCTACGAGATCGGTCAACGGCTGTCCGACACCTTCGACAACGTCTCGCCGAGTGACGTCGACGCCGAGCGGCGGGTGTTCATCACCGGCGATGCCTGCCACACCCACAGCCCGAAGGCGGGGCAGGGCATGAATGTCTCGATGGCCGACAGCTTCAACCTCGGCTGGAAGCTCGCGTCGGTGCTGCTCGGCCGCTCGAAGCCCGAGCTGCTCGGCACCTACTCGGCGGAACGACAGACCATCGCCCAGGAACTGATCGACTTCGATCGAGACATGGAGACCCTCTTCGCAGCCCGCGCCGCAGCGACGAGCCAACCAGCTGCCAACAACACGGCTGCGGCGGAGCAGGTGAAGTTCCAGGACTATTTCACGAAACATGCCAGGTTCACGGCTGGTGTCGAAACGCACTATGCGCCGTCGCTGATCACACAGGCCGCCGATCATCAGCATCTTGCGGCGGGGTTGACGGTCGGCAAGAGGTTCCACTCCGAACTCGTCGTACGGTTGAGCGACGCCAAGCCCGTCCATCTCGGTCACACCATCAAGGCTGACGGCCGTTGGCGAATCTTCGCCTTCGCCGATGCTGAGGTCCCCAGCGGGCCCAACTCCCGTCTCGCTCGACTCTGCGACTTCCTGGGCTCGGACCCCGACTCTCCCGTGCAGCGCCATACCCCGGCCGATGATGATGTCGACTCGGTGATCGACGTCCGTGCCGTGTGTCAGCAATATCACCGTGACCTGGCGTTCGATGCCATGCCGACGTTCCTGCGTCCCCGCAAGGGCCGGCTGGGGCTGGTGGACTACGAGAAGATCTTCTGCCCCCACCTTCCGGCCGGGCCCGACATCTTCGATGAGCGGGGCATCGACCGGGACCTCGGCTGCATGGTTGTCGTCCGACCGGATCAGTACGTGGCCGATGTCCTACCGCTCGATGGCCACGAGCGTCTCGCCGACTTCTTCGCCCGCCTCCTGCAAACCCGAGACTGACCCAGCGAGTCGAACGACGTAGCCCTCGGGGGACCCGTGCCCCCGAGCAGTCGGCTGCGATGCTGTGAGCGCCGGCAAGCAACTCGGCACGTGAGACTCGCCCAGCGAGTCGAACGACGTGGGCCATGAGGGACTTGAACCCCCGACCCCCTCCATGTCATGGAGGTGCTCTAGCCAACTGAGCTAATGGCCCCGGAGATCGAGATGCTAGCAGCGAGATGGGCTCGCCAACCACTGTGTCCCAGGTTTCGGCCATCACCCGATCTTGGTTGCCCTCGATCCGCCCGATGGCGGTTCCTGGTTCCGGCGGCCCAGCACCGATGCGGCCTAGATTCAACGGTGTGTTGGCCGAAAGCAACCCGTTGGTGCAGTCCTTGGCCCGGGCCGTGCGTTCGGGTGATGTCGACGGTCTCGCTGCGTTGTTGACCGAACACCCGGCAATCGCCGTCGAGCGTTACCGCAGCGAGGCGTCCTCGCGAGCCGCACTGCATCTCGTGACTGATTGGCCCGGCAACTTCCCGCGGGCGGCCGAGATCATCTCGACCCTGGTCGCGGCCGGAGCCGACGTCAACGCCCGATTCGAAGGGGACCACCGCGAGACCCCGCTGCATTGGGCTGCGAGTTGCGACGACGTCGTGGCCCTGGACGCGTTGCTCGATGCCGGGGCCGACATCGAAGCCGATGGTGCGGTCCTCACCAACGGAAGTCCACTGGCCGACGCAGTCGTGTTCGCCCAATGGGACGCGGCACGCCGGTTGGTGGAACGGGGGGCCGCAATGACGATCTGGCAGGCTGCAGCGTTGGGCGACGTGGTCGAGTTGCGGCGGTTGCTGGACGACGCCAACGCCGACGCCGACGCCGACGAGGTCACGAACGCGTGTTGGCATGCTTGTCGCGCAGGCCAACTGGCGGCCGCCCAACTGCTGAGTGGCCGTGGCGCGGATCTCGATCGGGTCGGCCACGACCATCTGACCCCCCGTCAGGCCGGTCGGGCCTCTGGAAATGCCGATCTCGTCACCTGGCTCGAGTGACCTCGATGTCGTCGGACAGGTTCTCGATCGCCATCCCGAGCACACCGCCATCAAACGCTCAAGGTTGCCTCCGTCGGGGTCGAAGCTGGGTCAACGAACGGGGTGGCGGTGCAAGGATCAACAAATCGGAGGTGGGTGGTCGTCAGTTTGGCGGTGGCGATGCTGGCCGCAGCGTTCACGAACGTGGGACCACGGCGAGATCCCCGTGTGCTGGGAGCAACGCAGTCGAACGTCGCGTACGACTACTACAACGAGTTCGCCCCATCCTCGTCACCCATCCAATGGACCGGGGACCGTGGCAGCTGCCAGGCAGGCACCATCAGCGCTGCCTACAAGGATGATGTCGTCGAACGCATCAACTATTTCCGGCGGCTGGCCGGTGTGCCGCCAACGAACCGCTCCGCCGACCTCGACACCAAAGCCCAAGCCGCGGCACTCATCCAATCCTTCCTGAAGACCCCGACTCACGAACCAACCGCCGGAAGCGTTTGCCATACTGCCGAAGGAGCGGCCGCATCGAACGCATCGAACCTCTCGTTGACGAGCGGGATTCAGACGATCGGCAATCAGTTCATCCGCGACCATGGCAAGCCGGGCGTCGGCATCGCCTCCGACGTGAACAGAGGGGTCGGACATCGAGCGTTTCTGCTGTCTCCGGATCTGCGTACCGTCGGAATCGGAGACGTCCCCGGCCTCCCCGGTGACCGCGGTGCCATGGCCATCCATGTCACCGCAAACACGTTCAACGTGACCGCCCCACAGTTTCAGGCCTGGCCGCCTGC